>WBZL01002882.1_pt1 | contig 16264 bp, 14 predicted proteins | sample 5204291 | NCBI WGS metagenome assembly WBZL01 (sample SAMN12344345, study PRJNA552823) | activated sludge metagenome | biome: Activated sludge suspended growth; feature: Nitrification reactor; material: Wastewater; isolation source: activated sludge from nitrification reactor of wastewater...
CCGGGTTTTGATCCGGCCACCATCCAGGCCATCCTGCCGTTTGTCACGGTCAAGGGCGGCACGGACGATTACCAGATCAATTTAAAAGACATGCTCACCCAGGGCAGCAACGAACTGTATATGCGATGGTCGAGGGTACGGGAATCCCAGAAGGGCTTCGAGCCCCCTTCCCCCGGCTCAACCGCAAGCCGCTACCTGGGCGATCCCAACCAGTTGTATCTCCGGTTCAAACACAGCAACAGCAACCGGCTTTCCTACGGGTTCACGGCCGAGAAAGACCGCGGCGAGGAGTTTTTCACCGGTTCAAACCCGAACGGGTTCGATTTCTACTCCGCCCATTTTTACCTGCGCGACTATAACCGGACCGTCAAGGCGGTAGCGCTGGGTGATTATACCGTCAACTTCGGGCAAGGGCTGATCATGGCCTCGGGGTTCAATGCGGGAAAAAGCGTACTGGCCACCACCGTCAAGCGGGGCGGCCGCAATGTGCGGGCTTATACCTCCGTCAACGAGGTCAATTTCATGCGCGGGGCAGCGGCTACCATTGCCCTGACCCCTAACCTGGAACTCACCGCTTTCGGTTCGTACCGGGGTCGCGATGGCAACCTGCTGTCGGACACCTCCGACCTGGACCGCGAGATCCTGAGCATTTCCTCCCTTGATATTGACGGGTACCACCGGACACCCTCAGAAATTGCCGACCGCAACGCCACCATGCAACTCTCAACCGGGGGCAGCCTGAAGTACATCACGCCCAGATGGAATGTCGGATTGAACGGCGTTTACCACAAGCTGGACAAATCATTGAACCGCAGGCTCGAACCCTACAACTACTATTATTTCTCGGGGGATCAATCCATCAACCTGAGTGCGGATTACAGCTGGCTGTACCGGAATTTCAATTTTTTCGGCGAAACCGCCTGGTCTGAAAACGGGGCCCTGGCCACGGTCAACGGATTATTGGCCGGCCTGCACCGCGATATCGATGTAGCGGTGGTTTACCGGAATTATCCGCGGAATTTCATTGCCCTCAACGGCGACCCGTTCGGCGAGACCAGCGGTGCGAGAAATGAAGAAGGCCTCTACCTTGGGCTGGTGTTGCGGCCCGTGCGAAACTGGATCCTGAGCGGTTATTACGATGTCTGGCAGCATCCCTGGCTCCGGTTCGACGCCGATGCGCCCAGCCGGGGGCATGAATACCGCCTCAGGGTGACCCACTTCAAAAAACGGAAATACGAGGCCTATGTCGAATTCCGGGATGAAACCAAGGAAAAGAACGTCCCTCTTTTCGAAACAAAAACGAATTGGCCCGTACCTTCGCGGGTTTTCCAGACCCGGTTTCACTTCGGCTACCAACTGAGCAAGGCGCTGGAGCTGCGCAGCAGGGCGGATTTCGGCTTTTCGGATAACGAGATCAATAATCGCCAGTCCGGATTTGTCATTTATCAGGATATCCTGTTCCACCCCATACAATTCCCGGTTTCCTTCACGGCCCGTTTCGCGCTGATGGATACCGACGGCTACCAGGCCCGTTTCTATTCATTCGAGAACAACCTCCTGTACCAGTTTTCCATACCGGCCTATTACAACGAAGGGGTGCGGTATTACCTCAACGTCCGCTTCAAAGGCATCCGGAACATGACGGTTGAAGGCCGCATTGCACAGACCTATTATACCAACCAAAGCACCTTCGGCAGCGGACTGGAGGAGATCAGCGGTCCGTCCAGAACCCAATACAGCGCCCAGGTGAAATACCGTTTCTGATCAGGGATGCCCTCAGGTGGAGGCCTTGGCCATCAGATAGGTCGGAACAATCCTCGATTGTTCAGCGGTCCTGCCCTCGATAAGATCAAACAAGAAGGAGGCCGACGTGGCGCCGACGGCAGTTCCGGAATGTTCTACAAAAGAGATGGAAGGGTTCCAGAAGGTGGGCGCCATACCGTCGCTGATGGCGATTACGGCGATTTCATCCGGGATATTGATCCGGCTTTCGGAAAGGCCCTGCATCACCCCGACCAGCAGCTCGTCGCTCATGGCAAAAATAGCATCCGGACGGGGGGTGATCAGCAAGGCCTTCCGCACGGCGGCCTGGGCTTCCAGTTCGCTGTATGCGTGGCAGATCAGGTCTTCCCGCGCGGGTATGCCGAACTCGGCCAACGCCTGACGGTATCCGGCCAGCCTGGCTTTGGAGATGGAGAGATGCGGGTCGCCGAACAAGCCGAGGATCGACTTCCTTCCGCGTTCGGCGAGGTGCTTGATCGCCGATCGCGTTGCAATTTCATCCTGGATGACCACCGTTGGGAAACCGGCATTTCCCTTGACCCGGTCAAACAGGACGACGGGCGCCTCTTCCTGGTCGCGGAACCGCCGCAGGTGGTCCAGGTTTTCCGATTCCGTGGAAAGTGAAACCAGGAGACCTTCAACCCCAAGGTGCCGGCATATGTCGACATTATCCTTTTCGCCCTGCAACTGGTTATTGGAATGGAGCACGATGAGGTTGTAGCCTTCCTGTCGAACCCGCCGCTCGATAGCCTTGATCACCGGCGGGAAAAAGTACATGTTCATGTCAGGAATGATCAGACCGATGAGCCTGCTGCGCCGCTTGCGGAAAGAAATGGCCTGCCAGTTGGGGGAATAGCCCAATTCAGCGGCGACCTCCTTTACCCTTGCCCGCATCTCGGGGCTGATATCAGGATGATCCTTGAGCGCCCTGGAAACGGTAGACGGATTGACCGCCAGCAACTTAGCCAGATCCTTGATCGTTATTTTTTTCATCTTTCCTGCATTCCTGGTCCCAATGTACAACTTTTTTTCCACCGCAACCGTTTGCGCATCCGTTTGCGGGAATTCTTATCCCCCCCGGAAACAAAATATACTTGTGTGCAATAAGTATTCGGCTTATCTTTAACAAATAAAATTTCAAAAAATCAAAATATTTTTCCTTGTTTGAAGATCAATAAACCTTTTTGCTGTTTGTTGATTATATCTTTCAAGTCGTTTCTAAATTATAGGCTGGATTTAACAGTGTATGAAACTTAAAGTGCAGGCGGCGATTTATCGCCGCCTTTTTATTTCCCGCCGGCCGTTGCATTGTTCTTCATAAAGGCCGCCACCCTATCCGCAGCGTTTTCCCTTACATTCAGGTAATAGAGGTTGTAATCGCCGATATGGTAGTTTTTTCTGGTAATCAGAAAGCTCCCCGGAAACTTCGGTTTTGAAGCCCAAAGGATTCCCTCGTGGATTTGGGCGTCGGTCACCTCCGGGATGACCCTGGAGAACTTTCCGACCACTGCTCCGCGGTTCAATGCCTTCGGCGCTTCGACGGCCGTAGTATCCCATGTCAATGGGTTGACAACCGCCAATTGGTCGTCCATCGGTATGTATTCGGGCGGGGTATACCCCTTTTTATAGGTCCGCCAGCTCACAAAACACCCGGTCTGGTCGGGCTTCCCGCAGGGCGGGATTTGTTCGAACGCATTTTTTTCAACCGGCATACCGACCAGGTACGCGGCGACCAGCTGTTGCTGCAGCGGCTTTCCGTCGATCAGTTCCCTGACCAGGCGAATGCCGTGGGTTGTGCCCTGGCTGTGGGATGCGATGATAAACGGTCTGCCGTTGTTGAAGTGCGCCAGGTAGTATTCAAAAGCGGATTTCACATCGGAATAGGCCAGATCGAAAGCGTTGTTTGCGGATTGCCTATCCTGGGTGTAATAGGCATTGAGGTGGGCCTGGCGGTACCTCGGGGCGAATATCCTGCCGGCGCCGTTGAAGAGGCTGGCCTGATAGAGGATGGTCGATTTATCCGTTTTCCGGTTCAGTTTTTCATCGTCAACGGGTGCATTCCAAAGGTTTTGACCGCGATCGCCGGTATAGGTTGTCGGATGGATAAAAAAGACATCCACCCCGGAGGTCATTTGCCGGTCGGGTAATTCAGGGTCCGGGATCCGGTCGGCAGGATCGTCAAGGTCCGGATGGGAAGCCCATGCGGCAAGCCGGCTGTAATCCGGCGAGTCGGGTTGGCTAAGGCTTCTGTAATCGTCTTTGGGTCTTACGGCGCACGACATGGCGACTCCGGCCAGCAGGAATAAAAGGCCAATTCTGGTGATCATGGAAATTATTTTGGATGTAAAAATGTTGTATTTCAGGCGTCCGGCACTCAGGTGCAGCGAATTTCAAAGACGCTGCGCAATTTTTTCACGCGGGATTTCATTTTATTCTATCGCAGGACCTTTATCACTAACTATCATACTTATGCGACTTGCTAACACCCTTGGTCCGTTGATCTTCGCCGCAACTGCCTGTATTTTGCTTTCGTTCTCCACTGCGGGGCAAAGCACGGAATCGGGCAACAAAAGAGTGATTATCAGCAATATCCAGCTTCTCAAGTTTCCCGAGCTCAAAACCGACGGGCGACGGTGGGACAATTACTGGGGAGGTTATCTCCCGGACGTCTACTTGGTTATTAAAAATGTGACCGCCAAAAAAATCATGTACAGCAATCCTTCCAGAAGGATCGAGAACCTGAAGTTGCATGGAACGGCGGAGTTTTCCCCGGGCTTTGTAATCAATGACCTGACGCAGACCTACGCCATCTGCCTGTATGATTACGACAGCATAACAGAAAACGATCTGATCGGAAGCATTGTTTTGTCTCCAGCCATCGACGCCGGTCAAAATACGTTGACCTGGGAAAAGGACGGCGTTTTGCTCAGGATCAAACTGGAATGGAAGGATTGAGTCAGAAAGATCGGGCGATGAGGTAAAAGATTCCGATCAGCGGGCAGGACTTGGGATTTCTGCAAATCTCGCCGGTCAAGGAAACAGGCATTTCCGTACACGATGCGAGATCTGCAGAAAGTCGGTTTATATTCGCGGATTACTCGGCGAACACTTCGATATCCACTTCCGGTTTGAGGGATTTGTGGAGATCAAGGACCACTTTGTAGTTGCCGAGTTCCTTGATATCCTCATCCATAATAATTTTCCGGCGGTCAATTTCAACGCTGAATTGTTCTTTCAGGGCGTTGGCAACCTGTACGTTGGTAACGCTGCCGAAAATTTTGCCGCTGGTACCGGCTTTGGCGCCCACCTTGAGCATTTTGCCTTTCAGCAGGTCGGCAATAGCCTGGTATTCGGCGATGAACTTGGCTTCAACCGCAGCTTCCCGGCGCTTCATGCTGTCGAGTTGATTGCGGTTGCTTTTGTTGGCAACAATTGCCATGCCTTTGGGGATCAAATAATTGCGGCCGTAGCCATCGCGAACTTTAACGATGGAATGCTTTTCCCCGACTTTTTCGATATCTTCCAAAAGAATAATTTCCATGTCAATTCAATTTAACGCAATTAAAAATTGGGAACCGCTTATTTCAGCTGGTCCGTTACATAAGGCAAAATAGCCAGGTGGCGGGCCCGCTTGATGGCCGTAGAGACCTTGCGCTGGTACTTCAGGGAGTTGCCCGTGATCCTGCGGGGGAGAATTTTGCCTTGTTCATTCAAAAACTGCGTGAGGAAATCGGCATCTTTATAGTCGATATATTTGATACCGAACTTGCGGAAGCGGCAGTATTTTTTGCGCTTCTGACCGATCTTGGGATTGCTTAGGAATTTAATATCATCTCTGGACGTAGCCATGGTGAATTGCTTTTTGTGTAATCAAACTTATTCTTCTTCCTCCTTGGCGACAACCGGAGCAACCGGAGCGGCTGCTGCGACCGGAGCGGCTTTCTGAACAGGAGGAGCGCTCTCAACGGGTGCGGGCTTCGGTTTTTCCGTCCGCGGCGTTACAGAGGCCGGCTGGGCCTGTTTTTTCTTCTTGCCGATCAAACCCTTCCGCTTGTCATCATTGTACTTGACGCCGTACTTGTCCAGCTTAAGCGTCAGATAACGCATGATCCGCTCGTCGCGGCGGAAGGCCAGCTCCATCTGGTCGATGACGCCGCCTGTTTCACTTTGGAACTCGACACAATAATAAATTCCCGAACTGCGCTTGTTGATAGGGTACGCCAATTGGCGCAAGCCCATCTCATCCACATGAACGATCACACACCCTTCGTTCTGAAGGAGATCGACATACGTCTGAGCTGTCCCTTTGATTTCATCGCCCGACAGCACTGGATCGACGATGAACGTAATTTCGTAATTGCTCATAAATCAGACATATAGGTTTTGAAAAAAACGGTCGCAAAGGTAATTATTTCTTTTGATAAAACTCCTTTTTCCATTATTTTTTTACCCTGACCTCAAATTAATCATACAGCAGATAAGCAATTCCGAATACAAGGACGGAAAGGATCACGCCGGACATGAAAACATTATAGCAGATCCGCAACTGGCTGTACTTCATCCCCAGGGACCTGCCCAGGAAGTATAGGTCGCGCATGACGGAATCCTCCAGCCTTTCCTCCTGTTCCAGCACGTGTTGCATGCCGGTCTGGTATTCGTTGTAGCTCATTTTGTAGAAGTTGCCGAAAAAGAAGAGGTTGGACCGGCCGGCCTTGATGTTTTCCAGTTCGGTATAACCGGACATGCGAATGGGCCGCGTAGCCAGCGTTGCGAATATCATGGAACAAAGGCAGGTAGCCAGCAGGCAGACGGCCGGATAAAGCAGATAAGGCTGCGCCTTGATATAAGACACGGCCAGCGGCATGGCGATGGTGATGATCAGGGCATTGATGCTCAGCATGATATTGGCCTTGTTATCTGCCAGATTGCTCAGATCAAGGTGGTTGCGAAGGGATGTCTTAAACATCATCTGCGCACTTTTGCTGGAGGCCAGGCGGCTGACATCCCCCGACTCTTTTTGTTGCTCGCCTTTCGACATTTTCTTTAAGACCTTTTGGTTTATTTTGAGTTGTTCGTCATAGCTCGACTTAGCGGCATCGGTATAATACTGGTGGGCTTTGAGGAATTTGTAATTCAGCTTGAACCATTCCCGATCCGAATAAAACTCATTGCAGAGCAGTTCCCACTCCATGCGGAGGTTGTTCAATGACGACAGATAGTCCGTACGGGCCAGATTGCTGAGGTCGGCATCCTTGATGATCGCCTCCAGCTGATTCGACGGGTCGGCGCTGGGTTGGGTGGAATCGATGCAGGCCAGCACCTTTTCCAGTTTGTCGGCGGGATAGTCCCTGGAGGTCAGGAAATCGCCCGCTATTTCCCGGCTGACGGCTTCGTGCCCTCTGTAGGTTTCAATAAATCCGATATCATGGAATAAGGCTGCCAGGTCCAGCACTTCCAGATCGTCCGGTGAAAGCCCGGTTTGCACTCCGAGAAACCCACAGGCTTCCCGCACGGCCATGGTATGGGGCCAGTTATGGTATCTGTGGTCCTCGGTCAACCGGCTGGTCAGCCGTTGTTCAACAAATTGCGCTGCTTCCAGGGTCAAGCTCATACTTGCGTCGTTTGTAGGATATAATTTCTGGTCAGTTCGGAGAACCGCAGGCCCAGGTCCCGGCTGACCGGCCCCGGCCTGCCGTCCCCGACCGGGCGGTTGTCGATCCTGCTTACCGGAAGTACACCCTTTATCGTACTGGTAATAAAAGCCTCCTCAGCTTCTTTCAATTCTTCCACGGCAATCTCCCTTATTTCAGTCGCTATCAACGGTCCGGCCAGGTCCAGCACCTTTTTGCGGGTGATGCCCGCCAGTATTTTTTCGCGCGGGGTCACGAGAACGCCTCCCCGGGTTACGATAAAAAAGTTGGACCGGTCCGATTCCCTTACCCATCCGTTGTCGTGATACAGCACTGCATCGGCGCCTTTTTCCGCCAGCATGGGCAGGAGGAAGATACCGGTCAGGTAATTGATGGATTTCGCTTCCGGCAACTCACGCTGGTGCGGGTACAACATCAGGTGGATGCCGTCAACGTATTGTTTATCGGAAGGTTTGGGGGGATGCGCGCCCAGGACCATCCAGTTTGCCGTGCCGGGTTTGTAGCCGTCGGGCGAATAGCCGCCGGTGACTTCCAGCCGGATATACCCGTCGGACATGTCGTTGGCCCGGATAACATCATGGACGGCGCCGATCACTTGCGGCCGGTCAAAAGGAAGTTTCAAACCCAGGATGCCGGCAGAACGGAAGAAGCGATCCAGGTAGTCATCAAAGAACAACGGCACTCCCGACAATACCCCAAAAAAATCGAAAATGCCGTATCCCCGCAGGATTGACAGATCGTTCACTTGAAGCGCAGCAGAAGCAGCCGGGACCAGCTGCCCGTTAATGGAATGGTACTGAATCATGCAGTCAAAGATAAGTAGGCTGCACTGAATTCCCGCCTGCCGGATGAAAAAAATCACCGGAACGGCATATGGAAAGTGACAAAAATCCCTTTGCAATAATCCGGAAAAAATTCGCTTAAAACTTTCGGAATAGCCGTTAATTTTGGATATTACAGCGCAGAACCTAATTTCATTGGGAAGTGAAAAAGTCTGCTGTTATCCCGCTTTTTCCTTCCCGACTGCGATTTCTTTACTGCAGGATTGCTTCAAGTAAAACCTTAGAATTATGGCCTTCGAAACAAAAAATGTTCGGAATGTCACCTTGTTGGGGCATTCCGGATCAGGAAAAACCACCTTTGCTGAAACCATGTTGTTCGAATCCAATGAAATCGACCGGAGAGGTTCGGTTCAGGACGGGAATACGGTTTCCGATTACACCAATATCGAAAAGGAGCGCGGAAACTCTATTTTCAGCACCCTGATGCACGCCAACTGGAAGGATTCGAAGATCAACATTCTCGACACTCCGGGTTTTGACGACTTTGTAGGTGAAGTCATTTCCTCCCTGAAAGTTGCCGACACCGCCATCGTGCTCATCAACTCCGCCCACGGCGTTGAGGTAGGTACAGAGCTGATCTGGGAATATGTCGAAAAATTCGAAACCCCCGCCATGTTTGTCATCAACCAGGTGGACCATGACAAATCCGATTACGATCAGGCGCTGGAACAAATGCAGGCGCGCTTCGGTCCCAAGGTCATCCCGGTACAGTATCCGCTCAACCAGGGGCTCGGCTTCAATGCCATCATCGACGCGCTGCGCATGGTGATGTACGAATTCCCGGCCGACGGCGGCAAACCGGAAAAGAAAGAAATTCCAGCCGCCGAAATGGACCGGGCCAAAGAAATGCACAACGCGCTCGTCGAAGCTGCCGCCGAGAATGACGAAACCCTGATGGAAAAATACTTTGATCAGGGCACCCTTTCGGAAGAAGAACTGGCAGAAGGCCTGCGCACGGCCATCGCTCACCAGCAGATCTTTCCGGTCATGGTCTGTTCCTCGACCCGGAACATGGGCAGCGGCCGCATCATGGGTTTTGTCAACGATATTTGCCCTAGCCCGGCTGACCGACCGGCCGCACCGCTGGAAGGCGGCGGCGAACTGGCCTGCAACAGCAAGGACGGCACCTGCTCCGTCTTCATTTTCAAAACCATTTCCGAACCCAAGGTCGGGATGGTTTCCTATTTCAAAGTCTATTCCGGCGTCCTCCATCCCAGTGAGGACCTGTACAACGCCAACAACCGCGGCTCCGAGCGCTTCAGCCAGCTGTTCATTGCCAACGGCAAGGACCGCAAACAGGTGGAGGAGCTCCGCGCCGGCGATATCGGCGTCACCGTCAAGCTTAAAAATTCCCATACCAACAATACGCTCAACTCCAAAGGCGACGACCGCCGGATCGAGCCCATGCACTTCCCCGAGCCCAGGATCCGCACCGCGGTTTCGCCGCCCAGCAAGTCGGATATGGAAAAGCTGATGAAAGCCCTGCACCAGATCGAAGAAGAGGATCCGACGCTGATCGTCGAACAATCGGCGGTCCTGAAGCAGACCCTGATCCACGGACAAGGCCAGCTCCACCTCGACCTGATCAAGTACCGGATCGAAAAGGTACAGGGCATTACCATGGACTTCATCCGCCCGCGGATCGCCTACCGTGAAACCATCACGCGTATGGCGAATACCCAGTACCGCCACAAAAAGCAGTCCGGCGGAGCCGGGCAGTTTGCCGAGGTCCACATGCGGATCGAACCTTATTACGAAGGGATGCCTGCTCCTTCCGAACTGACCGTTAAAAACACAGACATTGAAGACCTTCCCTGGGGAGGTAAACTTGCCTTCTTCTGGTGTATAGTGGGCGGTTCGATCGATGCCAAGTATTCCAACGCCATCAAGAAGGGGATCATGTCGAAGATGGAAGAAGGCCCGCTGACCGGCAGTCGATGCCAGGACATCCGCGTCTGCATTTACGACGGCAAGATGCACCCTGTGGACTCCAATGATATGGCGTTCATGCTCGCTTCCACGCACGCCTTCAAAGAAGCCTTCAACGAAGCTGCGCCGCAATTGCTGGAGCCGATCTATGATCTGGAAGTACTCTGCGCTGACGACGTCATGGGCGAGGTCATGGGCGACTTGCAAACCCGGCGGGCCATCATCCAGGGGATGGCAGCGGAAGGACATTACCAGAAGATCATCGCCAAGGTGCCGCAATCCGAGATGTACCAATATTCCTCAACTTTGCGGTCGCTGACCCAGGGGAAGGCCAAGTTCACGCGCAAGTTTTCCGAATACAGCGCTGTACCGCATGAGATCCAGAAACAGCTGATCGCCGAACATCAGGCGGAACTGGTGGAGGATTGATTTTGTAGTTCGGCATGTAAGAATCGAAACGCAACTTCCTGGGGCAATGGCTTTTCGGGGGTTGCGTTTTGGTTTTTATGGACCACTGAGGGCACTTAGACCACTAAGAGCCAACGTTTGCAGCTGCCGATTTGGAGTCGAAGATGGCCAACAGGTCGGACATCCGCTCTTTGAGGTCTTTGCGGTCGACAATGAAATCCAGGAAGCCGTGTTCGAGGAGGAATTCGGCGGTCTGGAAGCCTTCCGGCAGGTCTTTTTTGATGGTTTCCTTGATCACGCGCGGGCCTGCAAAGCCGATGAGGGCGCCGGGTTCGGAGAAGTTGATATCGCCGAGCATGGCGTAAGAGGCGGTCACGCCGCCGGTGGTCGGATCGGTGAGCAAGGAGAAATAGGGAATTCGGGCCCTTGCCAGCCTGGTCAGTTTTGCGGCCGTCTTCGCCATTTGCATGAGGGAGAAGGACGCTTCCATCATGCGAGCGCCGCCCGATTTGGAGATGATCAGCAACGGAATGCCCTCTTCCACGCAATGGTCGATCGAAAGGCTGATCTTTTCCCCGACCACGGAGCCCATTGAGCCGCCGATAAAGCTGAAATCCATGGCTGCGACAACAAGCGGCCGTTTATTCACTTTTCCTTTGGCAACGGAGATGGCATCCTTCAGGCCGGTCTTGCGGTAAGCTTCTTCCAGGCGCTGCGGGTACGGTTTAAGGTCAACGAATTCGAGCGCATCCGTGGAGATCAGGTCCCCGAACAGTTCTTCGAAATTCCCGTCAAATAAAAGGCCGAAATAATCCTGGGAGCCGATGCGGACGTGGTGGTTGCAGAAAGGGCATTTGAAAAAATTCTCCTTCAGCTCCTTCATCGTGGAGGTTTCCTTACACTCCTTGCATTTATACCAAAGCCCTTCAGGTGCTTCTTTCTTGTTTCTGGTTGCCGTTTGAATGCCGTCCTTCAAGCGTTTGAACCACCCCATAACAGTCCTTTATTTAGCTGGTTTGTTCATTCCGTTCCAATAGGGAACCGGGCCAAAAATACGGATACCTTGGATATTATTCCCTATTTCCGGTAAAACAATTTCCCGGTCCAATATCAAACAGGTTGGTATTCAAAGGCTTTTACGGTTTCTACAAAAACCCGGACATTTTCCCTGGAGATATCGGGGTAAAGGCCGTGTCCCAGGTTGACAATGTGCCGGGAACCGAACCTGGCCAGCATTTCCCCGGTCAGTTTTCTGATCTCATCCGGATCCGCGTACAAGGCGCACGGGTCGAGATTCCCTTGCAGCGCAATACGCCCGCCGGTTTCTGTCCTGGCCGTTTCAGGGTCGGTGTTCCAATCCAGGCCGATCACGGCCGGGTCGGCGGCCGCCAGCTCCCGTAAAGCAAACCAGGCTCCTTTTGCAAAAACGATCACAGGCGCATCAGCGGAAATTTCCCGGCAGATCCTTTCGATGTACGGCACGCTGAACGCTGAATACTGTGCCGGCCCCAGCAGGCCTGCCCAGGAATCAAAAAGCTGGACAACCTGTGCGCCGCTTCGGATCTGATTTTTCAGGTAAGCAATGGTCGTTTCGGTGATCCGCTCCAGGAGCCGGTGCGCCAATGCGGGTTCGGCATACAGCATTTTCTTGGCGATCCCGAAGGTTTTGCTCCCCTTTCCTTCTACCATATAGGCCAGGATCGTCCAGGGCGCCCCGGCAAATCCGATCAGCGGGACCCGGCCGTCCAGTCGCCGGGATGTAACCTTGAGGGCTTCGTAGACATATTCCAGGCGATCAGCGGCCGGTTCACCGAAAATCAGCCGCTCGATGTCTGCGGCCGTCCTGATGGTGGCCGGAAAATAGGGCCCTTTGGCCTCAGCCATTTCATAAGACAACCCCATAGCCTCGGGAATGACCAGGATATCGCTGAAGATGATCGCCGCGTCCACCCCCCATTCATCAACGGGTTGAATGGTCACTTCAGCGGCCAGGTCCGGCGTTTCTACCAGTTCCTTGAACCCGCTGAGTTTTTCCCGCAAAGCGCGGTATTGGGGCAGCACCCTGCCCGCCTGCCGCATGAGCCAAACCGGCGGCCGGCTGACCGGTTCGCCTTTTGCAACTTTCAGTAAAAGATCGTTCTGCATTTTCATATCTGCAAAATTAACCCCATACCGGCGAGCAGCCAACACCTGAAATTCGTTTTATTGTCATTTTTTAAATGTAAGGCCGGCGGCTTCAGTTCACCATTCGCCGCAAAAGTTGCGTACCTTTGCGCGAAACCAAAATGCATTTTCATGAAATTTTTTATTGATACGGCTAGTCTCAAGCAAATTGAAGAAGCGCGGGATCTGGGCATCCTGGACGGCGTAACCACCAACCCCTCCCTGATGGCCAAAGAAGGGATCACCGGTGAGGAAAATATCCGCCGCCACTACCAGAACATCTGCGATATCGTTGACGGGGACGTCAGCGCAGAAGTGATCGCCACCGATTTTGACGGGATTGTCGAAGAAGGCAAACGCCTGGCCGACCTGGCGCCGAATATCGTGGTCAAGGTTCCCATGATCCGGGAAGGCGTCAAAGCCATTTCCCATTTCACGGATCTCGGCATCCGCACCAACTGTACCCTGGTATTCTCAGGCGCACAGGCCATGCTGGCAGCCAAGGCCGGCGCAACGTACATGTCTCCGTTCATCGGCCGGATCGACGACATCAACTGGGACGGCATGGACCTGATCCGCCAGATCGCCGAGATCTATGCCATGCAGGGATTCGACACCCAGATCCTGGCCGCCTCCATCCGGAACTCCAAACATATCGTCGACGCAGCGCTTGCAGGCGCCGATGTGGTCACCTGCCCGCTGTCCGCCATCCTGGGCATGCTCAACCATCCGCTGACGGATATCGGTCTGGCCAAGTTTCTGGAAGACCACCGGAAAGCGAATGGATAAATTGATTCGCCACGCCGCGGCGTGGTCGATTGATTCGATTTTCGAAAAATCAAAAGCTATGACTCGGAGATGGATTTCACATATTGCCGCTGCGATAGTTGCTGTTATTCTGTTGCAGACCCTTTATTTTAAATTTACGGCGCATCCGGACAGTGTGTTCATTTTCACCAAACTCCACATGGAGCCTACCGGGCGCATCATGGTGGGGGTTATGGAATTGCTCGCCAGCCTTGCCATCCTGCGGCCGACGAGCAGGGCGCTGGGAGCCGTACTTGCAGCCGGCGTGCTGGCAGGCGCGATCTTTTTCCACCTCGCCATACTGGGCATCAATGTCAACGGCGACGGCGGCAAACTGTTTGCCTTAGCCGTAGTGGCCTTCATCGGCAGCTGCACGGTAGCCTGGATCCACCGCCGGGAGATCCCTTTCATCGGGCACCGGTTTGTCAAGTAGCTCGAAGTCATATGAAACTTAAAAGCGGACCGTCCCTTTTAGTGGATCCGGATGTACATGCTTTTATTTCAAGGAAACAATCTTTTATCCGGAACCTGACACCTCAAGCGGCGTTAATGCTGCCTGGTTCGGACGTTCTTTCCATGCTGAACAAAAGGATCGGCGCCAAAGCCCTGCAATCCGCACTTGATCCGGGGAATTCATTCCCGGGCCCGGTTCGGAATTCAGGGACGCCAGCCTGGTTGAAGAGCGTGAACATGGCAGGCGTCAATGTCCGGACGATCCAATCCTTCTGGAATGTCGTCAAATACGCCCTGACCTTGCCCCAGAGCCAGTCGGCCATCCATTTGCTCCCGATCTGGGAACCCGGCGTAGTGGGCAGCCTGTACGGCATGACCAGCTGGCGCATCAACCGGGAATTTTTCAGTCCGGAACTGGCGACCCTGGTCCCGGCCCTCCACTCGGTAGAAAAGCAGCTCAAGGTCGCAGTCAACCTGCTGCATGCCCTGGGTAAAACGGTCGGCATGGACGTGATCCCGCACACGGACCGTTATTCGGAGATCGTGCTGGCCAATCCGCGTTTTTTTGAATGGCTCCAACGGAAGGACACCCGCATTGCCGATCATAGCGCGACCTTGCATGAAAAGGTTGAAACGGCCATTCTGAACTGGCTGATCCGAAAAGGGCCGGCCGTTCCCGCCATGGATTTTCCGGAAGACCCGGAAATGTTTTTTGCTCCCGCTTTCGGGGAAGAACGCCGCAACCTGATCCTGTTCGGCGGCCACGAGGATTTTGAAGGCCGCAATCATCGCAGGACCCTGGTTCTGGATGAACTGTTCAGACAAGGCTTTGAACCGGTCCCGGCCACCATGGGGCCCCCGTACAGGGGGTTGGAGGTCGATCCGCGCCCCGAGGCCAGCGTAACGGACAGCGAAGGCCGGGTCTGGCGGGATTACCGCATAATCCGGCCGCAGTTCATGTCCCGTGTATTCGGGCCGCTTACCCGGTACCGGTTTTACGAACCCTTGAACGATAACCGCGACTGGCAACTGGATTTCAGCCGTCCGAACCGGGAGGTCTGGGACTATTTCTGCGCAAAATATGCCGCCATCCAGGCTGAATACGGCTTCGACTTCATGCGCGGGGACATGTCGCATGTACAAATGCGTCCGGAGGGTGTGCCTGCCGGGGTCGATGATTTCTACGACCCGCATAAGGCTGTCCGCAATCATATCCGCAAAAAGGCGCCCTACTTCGGGTATTTTGCGGAAACCTTCCTGGCCGGTCCGGGCGTAATGGCCTACGGGAACGAGTACGACCACCTGGAAGCATCCGATGCCGATTCGACCCTGGGCGATCTGCAAAGCATGGCAGTGGGAAGCGCCCGCTTCATGGCGGCCTTCAGCCAGTACCTGGCTTTGTCGGAAACCCGGCGGTTTGCCCCCAACTTCACCCTGATGACGGCGGATAAGGACGATCCCCGGTTCGACAGATTTTACCTTAACGGCAACGAAGCCCGTTTTTTCACCGGGTTGTTCCTCACCGACTGGCCGTCCTATATGGGCCTGGGTTTTGAGCTGCGGGATATCCACCGCAAGCCCGCACAGAATGAATACTACACAAAGTTGTACGTTTTTCAGATCAGCGACGGACCGAAATCCACAGCAGGGCCTTACCGTTGGGGCGGGAATATGCGCTTGTTCAACCGCTTGAACCGAATCCGGCAACTGGCGGAAGCGATCTTTGCTGAAATCCGGGAAGAAGGGACGAGGTGGTTGATCAAACCCGATCCGCTGGCAGGCTGCAAGGTGATCGCCTGGACCCAGCAGAAACACCCGAGGTACTTGTTTGTTGTCAACCTGGACGGATCCAGGCGATCGGAACAGGTATTGGTACCGCGGGCGGCGCCCGGCAAAATCGCCGGTTTCCGGTTTTCCACTCACCAGAAGGGCGACGACGCAGCGCCGGTTGTCCAAAACGAATACCATTGGTTTATTCCTCCGCTGAAAGCCGGAGAAGGCCGGTGTTACGAATTGAAGGCGGAAGGGTAAACCGGTCAAAAACAAAACCGGGCCGCTGCACTGTGCGACGGCCCGGTTTAACTATATGATTTATCGGATAATCAGTTATCCTTGATCAATTTGCGTTCTTTGATGCGGGCTTTCTTACCGACCAGACCGCGCAGGTAGAACAGTTTGGAACGGCGAACTTTACCGCGCTTGGTCACTTCAATGCCTACGATATTCGGG
>WBZL01002883.1_pt1 | contig 16261 bp, 16 predicted proteins | sample 5204291 | NCBI WGS metagenome assembly WBZL01 (sample SAMN12344345, study PRJNA552823) | activated sludge metagenome | biome: Activated sludge suspended growth; feature: Nitrification reactor; material: Wastewater; isolation source: activated sludge from nitrification reactor of wastewater...
CAGCGGCATTCTGCCGGTGGTCGGGGTGCCGCTGCCGTTCATGAGTTATGGAGGAACGGCGCTGGTGACCCTGTCGGTCGGCATCGGTATCCTGATGAGCATCCAGACGCACCGGATGCTGGTTCGAAAATGAGGCGCGCGGAGTGTGGGCGGGCTGGGCTGGCACTGGCCAGACGGCTGCCGTACACTGCGGCACTGTGCCTGTTGCCATGGCTCCTCGCAGCCTGTGGTGGTCAGCCATCGCGTCCGGCCGAGTCGGGAGCGCGTACGACCGAGCCGGCCAAGGCACCGGCGAAGATGGTCAGGAAGACGAACGTCCTGCAGAAGCGGGGGGGTGCCTATTACAAGGACGATGGCCCGGGCGACGAGTTCCCCGACAATCTCGACGAGATTCCCGACGCACAGCCGCGCCTTGAACCGCTGCATCGCTTCGCGAACCGGCCGTATGTCGTGCTCGGCAAGGCCTACGAGCCGCACGCCAGTCTCAGACCCCATCAGGAGCGCGGTGTGGCGAGCTGGTACGGCAAGAAGTTTCATGGACAACCCACATCGATTGGCGAACCCTACGACATGTTCTCGATGACCGCCGCACATCCGACACTGGCGATTCCCTCGTATGCCCGGGTGACCAACGTCAGCAATGGAAAATCAGTGGTCGTGAGAGTGACCGACCGCGGCCCCTTCCATGCCGATCGGATCATCGACCTCTCGTATGCAGCCGCTTACCGATTGGGGTACGTGGACAACGGCAGCACCCAGGTTGAAGTCGAGTCGATTCTGCCCGTCGGCGCGACGACGATGAGCTACGCGCAGGTGATGCCGGCGCCACGCCCAGCACGAGCGATGGTCAACCCGGTGGAGCGAGACGAGATTGAACTGCTGGCGGCCAGACTGGGGTCCGACAAGGCGGCCACGCCATCCCCGCTGGTGAATGTGACGCCGACCGCGGCGACCGCGTCCGCAAGCCTGCGCGGCGTCTTCCTGCAGCTGGGTGCTTTCGTCAGCGCCGAAAATGCCGAAAGCCTGCGTTCACACCTGTTGCGTGAACTGGACTGGCTCAACGAGGAGATCCAGGTCAACGCCGGTGGCGGCATGCACCGCGTTCATCTGGGTCCGTATCCTAGCCGCGTCGATGCCGAAAAAGTGGCCGAAAGGATTCGTCTGGCGCTTGGGTACAAGCCTACCCTGGTGGCGCGCTGATCAGCCGTCGTCGTCAAGCGGGCGGAATACTCCCTGCACGACTTTCTTGCCTTGCTCGAGCTGCACCACCTGGCTCCTGATTTCGAGCGGAATGCGCTTGCCGTCGCGAGCGAGCATTTCACTGCGTACCGACTCGACGCCAGTGGTCCTGGCCAGCCGCTTGCACAGATCTCGAATGTTCAGGCTGTCGCCGTAGTGATGGGCGACTTCATTGGGCTGAACGCCGAGAAGCTGTTGCAATGGTCGACCGAAGAGTTTTTCCGCCTGAGGGTTGGCTTCGAGAATATTCCCGGTATGGGCATCGGAGATCAGGATGGCGTCACGCGCACTCTCGAACAGGGCGCGTCGCAGGTGGTTGGCGTCGCGCAGTTCTTCCTTGATCGAAAGCAGTTGGTTTTGCAGCAAGGCCTGGCTGACCAGACTGGCGACCGCATGAGCAAACAGTCGTTGCACCGAAGTCCAGGCTGAGTGCGGTCCAACACGCTCGATGCAGAGCACGCCCTGCAATTCGCCATCGGCATGAATCGGCGAGTTGATGACGGCACTGATGCCGTTCAACAGCAGATAGTCGTGGCTGAATTCCTGAGTGGACGGATGTTTCATCGCGTCATCGGCAACAATCGGTTCGCCCTTCTCAAGGGCCCGGAAATATTCCGGGTAGCGAGCCGCGCGCAGTGTCAAGCCGCTGCTATGCTGGTCGCGGGACAGCTCATAGAGATTGATGCATTCGAGGTTTTCTCCTTGCGCACTCAAGCCCCATAGACTGACGCGCTCGATATTCAGTATCCGGCTGGTGGTGGCGGTGAGCTGGCGCAGGGTTTCGTCGAGGTGATGCCCGGCAAATCCTCGTCTTGACAGTTGCGCAAACGCGCCTTGCAGGTCAAGGGAGCTCGAAAGGGGTCGGAAGAGTGGCAACAATGGAGTCCAGCAGCGCCCGCTTGCACGGGTATTTACATCCGGAAAAGTGCCTCTACTGTACGTTCAGGTCGGCCTGCCAGGATGTAAAGTAAATCACGGAAGCGAGGAATCTCCTGGCTAACCGGGTCGCAAAACGCATACGGATGTGGCCGGAATGGCTTGCTATAATCGCCGCTTTGCCAAGAAACCGAACCATGCTCACGCTCCGATCCCTGCTCTTCGTTCTGTTTTGTCTTCCCCTTCTGGCCAGTGCCCAGCAATTGCCGGCGCCGCCGGTTCTGGCGGCCAAGTCATGGCTGTTGGTCGAATCGGCGTCTGGACAGGAACTGACCGGACAGGCCGCCGACCAGCGCCTCGAGCCAGCATCACTGACCAAGCTGATGACCGCCTATCTGAGTTTTGCGGCGATCAGGCAGGGGACGATCAAGCTTGATCAGGCCGTACCGGTTTCCCAGAAAGCCTGGAAAACAGGCGGTTCGCGAATGTTCATCCAGGTCGGCACAGAGGTCAAGGTTGAGGATCTGTTGAAGGGCATGATCGTCCAGTCGGGCAACGATGCCTGTGTCGCACTGGCCGAAGCCATTGCCGGCGACGAAGGGAACTTCGCGCAGATGATGAATCGTGAGGCGCAGAGGCTGGGCATGAAGGGGTCGAGTTTTCGCAATTCAAGCGGCCTCCCCGATCCGCAGCACTACACGACGGCACGCGATCTGGCGATTCTGGCTGACGCCCTGATTCGTGATTTCCCCGAAGAGTACGCCAGGTACTACTCGATGAAGGAGTTTCGCTACAACAACATCCGGCAGCCGAATCGCAATCGCCTGCTGTATATCGACCCGACCGTCGATGGCCTCAAGACCGGTCACACCGAGGCGGCAGGCTATTGCCTGGTCTCGTCGGCAAAACGCGGGTCGCGTCGCCTGGTTTCGGTGGTGCTCGGTGCGGCATCGGATAGCGCGCGCGCACAGGAATCGCTGAAGCTGCTCAACTTCGGCTTCCAGTTCTACGATGCCGTTCAACTGTATGCGAAGAACGAACCGGTGAGCACGCTGAAGGTCTGGAAGGGCAAGGAGAATACGGTCAGAATTGGCTTTCCCAAAGACCTTGTCATGGCCGTGCCCAAGGGTTTCGGCCCCAAAATCAGGACCGAACTCGTTGCGCAGCAGCGGCTGATGGCGCCGGTCGCCTCCGGGCAGGTTCTGGGTACCCTGAAGGTCAGCATCGATGACAAAGCTTACGGGGATTACCCGGTGCTGGCGCTTGAGGAGGTTCCGGCAGCAGGCATTCTTGGCCGCATGATCGACAGCGTCCGTCTCTGGTTTAACTGACATCCGCAGGCGAGATTCGTGAGTCGCTGACGCGACTTTCACATCAACCAAAACGAGCCGGAGCACCGATGTCTGACGATACTGACAGCCTGTTCGAGTTTCCTTGTGCTTTCCCGCTGAAGATCATGGGGGCGGCCAGCGATGCCCTGGTGCAGGCGGTCCTCGAAGTCGTGCTGCGGCAGGCGCCGGATTTCGAGGTCGCGACGATGGAGGTGCGTTCTTCATCGGCCGGCAACTATCTGAGCCTGACCTGCACCATCCATGCCACCAGCAGAGCGCAGCTCGACACGCTCTATCAGGAACTGAGCAGCCATCCGCTGGTCAAGATCGTTCTGTGAAGCCGGCCGGTCAGTGCGGCCCTGTCGATTCGGATGGCTTCGACGGCGATCCGGTGTCGATCGCCAGCTCGCTGCGGGTTCGTCATCTTGGCTACACCGATTACCAGCAGACCTGGCAGCAGATGGTCCGCTTTACGGCTGCACGTAGCGAACAGACGGTCGACGAACTGTGGTGTTGCGAGCATTCACCGGTGTTTACCCTGGGTCAGGCGGGTAAACCGGAGCATCTGCTGGCTGACCTGGGCATCCCGCTGCTGAAGACCGACCGGGGTGGCCAGATTACCTACCACGGTCCGGGTCAGGTGGTGATCTACCTGTTGCTGGATCTGAACCGAAGGAGGCTGAAAGTGCGTGAGCTGGTAGCGGCGATCGAGCAGGCGGTGATCGATCTGCTTGCCGAGTATGGCGTCGTTGCCGAGCGGCATGGCGGTGCGCCGGGGGTTTATGTGGGCGTGGCCAAGGTGGCGGCGCTCGGTCTGCGCGTCCGCAAGGGGTACTGTTACCACGGCGTCAGCTTGAACGTTGCAATGGACCTGTCGCCGTTTGCGGCAATCAACCCCTGCGGCTACCCTGGCCTGCCGGTAACGCAGACACGCGATCTCGGCATCGCGCTGACTCCCGCACAAGTGGCCACGGCGCTGGCCGGACATCTCGCGGGACAACTGGAGTGCAGGCAATGAGCAGTCAGGATGATGGGCAGGCAGGGCAGGGGGCAACAAGAGCAGGTGCCAGGATCGCCGGCGTCAAGGAAAGGGGTGAACTGAAAACGGCTCGCATTCCCATCAAGATCGTTTCGCAGACGCCACAGCGCAAGCCTGACTGGATTCGAGTCAAGGCGGGTAACGATGCGGGTCGTTTCGGTGAAATCAAGAAAATGTTGCGCGAACAGAAGCTGCATACCGTCTGTGAAGAAGCCGCTTGTCCCAACATTGGCGAATGTTTCGGTCGCGGTACGGCGACCTTCATGATCCTCGGTGACATCTGTACGCGCCGCTGCCCGTTTTGCGACGTCGGCCACGGCAAGCCGCTGGCACCCGACGTCAACGAACCGGCCAATCTCGCCGACAGCGTTGCCCGGCTCAAACTTCGCTACGTGGTGATCACCAGCGTCGACCGCGATGACCTGCGTGATGGCGGCGCGCAGCATTTTGTCGAGGTCATTGCCGAAGTGCGGCGCAGATCGCCCGGCACAACCATCGAGACGCTGGTTCCCGATTTCCGGGGCCGTATGGAGCTTGCCATCGAGGTGTTCGGGCAGGCGTTGCCCGACATTCTCAACCACAACCTGGAAACGGTGCCGCGCCTGTATCGCCAGGCCCGGCCTGGCGCCGATTACGCGCATTCACTGGCTTTCGTCAAAGGCTTCAAGGCGCGCTATCCGCAGGTGCCGACCAAATCGGGACTGATGGTCGGCCTTGGCGAGACCGACGACGAGATCCTCGAGGTGTTGCGAGACCTGCGTGCCAACCACGTCGATATGCTGACGATCGGCCAGTACCTGGCACCTTCCGGCCATCACTTGCCGGTGCTGCGCTACGTTCATCCCGAGACCTTCAGGATGTACGAGCGGGAGGCGTTAGCGATGGGCTTCACCGGTGCTGCCTGCGGCCCAATGGTGCGCTCCAGCTACTGGGCGGATGTGCAGGCGCACAGCGCCGGTATGGCCTGATCCGGGGTGTCTGCTGCTCAGCCGTAGCGGATGAAGCGCGCCGGATAGCGGGCCGTGGCCCAGGCCAGAAACAGATATTTGACCGTCTTGCCGATGCCGACTGCGATCAGGATGCCCAGCGTCGACACCTCGGCCAGCGCGCAGAAGAGCAGTGCGGGGGTCTGTGGGATCGGCGACCCGGCAATGATCAGCATGGCAATCAGACCCCAGCGCTGCAGCCATTCGCTGGCCGTTTGCCAGGCCTGCGAGTGCAGCAGTTCCGGGTAGTGCGAGACGATGAATTCCGACCCGAGGTACCGGAAGATCTCGACCAGTGCGGCGGCGCCACAGCCACTCGCGATGCCGCAGAGCAGGCCGAGCGTGCGCCAGCGCCTGGGTGAGAGCAGTACCGCCGGGATCAACACGGCGACGAAAGGAAAGGTGAAGGTCATCGTCGATGAGAAGGCGATCGCCGTCACCACCAGCGAATAGTAACGATGTGCCACGCTGCGCATCAGCAACCGTCGCAACCAGTCAGGAACAGCGTGCGTATTCATGCGGTCGAGCAGCCCGGCCGATCGATTTTGCATGCGCCGGCGGTGCGCGGCAGTCGCGCGGGCGCCAGCTCGATCGACGGGCGACTTGTGCGCGTGCCAACGCGCAGGATATGCTTACGCAGGCAAAGCTGGAGCTTTGCCAATTGCCACCGGGGAGTCACCATGCGACACCTTGCAGGAAGAGTCGGAATTGTAAGCGTTCTCTTGATCAGCAAGCAGGCGGTGATGAGGCTTGTCGACCGGTCTGGCCTACCATCGTTTTGGCTCTTGCGGCCACCTTGAGGAGTCAGATCCTTTGAAACTTGTTTTTGTCGTGCTGGCTTCGCTTCTTTCTGGATTTGCTTTCGGAGATTCCTTTCCAGTCCTGGGTTCGCCGGGTGAATGGCCTGATACGTCACCGATCCTGAGCGGACGAGCCAGCTTTTACGGGACCGCTTTTAGCGGGCGCAAGACGGCCTCTGGCGAGCATTTTGATCACCAGACCATTTCCGCAGCAAGCAATCGCTTTCCCATGGGTGCGCTGGTGGCCGTTCGCCGTGTCTTGTCAGCGCGTTGCGTGGTGGTCAGGATCAATGATCGGATGGGACATCGCAGCCGGCTGATCGATCTCTCACGTGAGGCGGCGGTACGTCTCGGCATGATCGAGGCCGGTGTGACCGAAGTGGAAGTCGTGGCGTTGCCGAAATACCTGAAAGGCCACGAAAACGCCTGTTCGCTCGCCTTCATGCCTCCGCCACACCTGCATGTCAGCGACGAGCCAGGTACAGGGATGGCAAAGAAGTGAGCGTGCGTGCATAGCCACAAGCCGAATGACTCGTCAACAAGGGGAGGGGATACGAGATGAAAGAGGGGGAACTGTCCAGGGTCAAGAAGTCAGTCGCGTTGTCCGGTGTGGTTGCCGGCGACACGGCGATCTGTGCGGTAGGGCGCATCGGCAATGATCTGTATTACCGTGGTTATGATGTGATTGCCCTGGCCGAGCATGCCACTTTCGAGGAAGTGGCCTATCTGCTGCTCTACGGACGCTTGCCGAGTCCGACCCAGCTCAACCAGTACAAGAAGAAGCTCAAGACGCTGCGTGGATTGCCGGTGATGCTGCGACCAATGCTGGAGAGCCTGCCGGCCTCGGCGCATCCGATGGACGTCTTGCGTAGCGGGTGTTCAGCACTCGGCACGATTCTGCCGGAAGCGCAGGATCATAACCCCGGTGCGGCGCGTGAGATTGCCGACCGGCTGATTGCCAGCTTCGGATCGATGCTGCTCTACTGGTATCACTGGTCGCATAACGGCCGGCGCATCGAGACCGAGACTGATGACGACTCGATCGCCGCGCACTTTCTCCACCTCTTGCGGGGCAAGGCCCCGACGGCGCTGCAGGCGAGCAGTCTCGACAAGTCCCTGGTGCTTTATGCCGAACACGAGTTCAATGCTTCGACCTTTACTGCCCGGACGATCACTGGCACCGGTGCCGACCTGTATGCAGCGATCAGTGGTGCGATCGGCGCGCTGAGTGGCCGTCTGCACGGCGGTGCAAACGAGGTTGCTTTCGAGATCCAGAGCCGCTATAACGACGCCGAGCACGCCGAGCAGGACATCAACCGCCGCCTCGAGAACAAGGAAATCGTCATCGGTTTCGGTCACCCGCTGTATACCATCTCCGACCCGCGCCACAAGGTCATCCGCGCCGTTGCCCAGCAATTGTGTACTGCGGGAGACAACCGGGTGCTGTTCGACATCGCCAGTCGAATCGAGGCCGTGATGTGGGAGCAAAAGCGCATTTTTCCCAATGTCGATTGGTTTTCGGCCGTGGTGTATCACATGCTGGCCGTTCCAACACCGATGTTCACCCCGCTGTTTGTCATTGCCCGTACCAGCGGCTGGGCAGCGCACGTCATCGAGCAACGCATCGATGGAAGAATCATTCGCCCCTGGGCCAACTACGTTGGGCCGGAGGAGCAGAAGTTTGTCACTCTGTCAGAACGATGCTGAGCATTCCGCGGGGCAGTTGCTCCGCAGCAAGAGAAAACAGACATGAGCACACGCGTTCCCGCCACACGTCCCGCACCGGACCAGATCCTGGTCGATATTGCCGACTACGTTCTCGACTTCAAGATCGAGTCGAGAGCGGCTTTTGAAACGGCGCGCTATTGCCTGATCGACGCGCTCGGTTGCGGTCTTGAAGCGCTTGCCTACCCGGCCTGCAGCAAACTGCTCGGGCCGATCGTTCCAGGCTCCGTCGTCCCTGACGGTGCCCGTGTTCCCGGTACCGTATTTCAACTCGACCCAGTGCAGGCGGCCTTCAACATCGGTACGCTGATTCGCTGGCTGGACTTCAACGACACCTGGCTGGCCGCCGAATGGGGGCATCCCTCGGATAATCTCGGGGGCATTCTCGCGACTGCCGACTGGCTGTCGCGGACCCGCATCGCCAGCGGGCAGGCGCCGCTACTGATGCGCCAGGTCCTGGAAGCGATGATCAAAGCCTATGAGATCCAGGGGGTGCTATCCCTCGAAAACAGCTTCAATCGCGTCGGGCTGGACCACGTCCTGCTGGTCAAGGTGGCGACTGCTGCGGTATGCACCTGGCTGATGGGCGGTGGGCGAGAGCATGTCATCAATGCCGTTTCGCAGGCCTTTGTCGATGGTCAGCCGCTGCGCACTTATCGGCACGCGCCAAACACCGGTTCGCGAAAATCCTGGGCAGCGGGCGATGCCACCGCGCGCGGTGTATTGCTGGCGCTCATGTCATGCAAGGGTGAAATGGGTTATCCATCGGTGTTGACTGCCCCGACCTGGGGCTTTTATGAGGTTCTGTTCAAGGGACAGCCGTTCCGCCTGTCGCGTCGGTATGGCAGCTATGTGATCGAGAATGTGTTGTTCAAGATCAGTTTTCCAGCCGAGTTCCACGCTCAGACGGCGGTCGAGTGTGCGGTGGAACTGCATTCGCAGGTGCGTGGACGGATCGACAGGATTGCCAGGGTACTGATTCGCACCCATGAATCGGCGCTGCGCATCATCGACAAGCAGGGGCCGCTCTTCAATCCCGCCGACCGCGACCACTGCCTGCAATACATGGTTGCTGTCGCGCTGATCAAGGGACGGCTGACTAGCGAAGACTACGAGGATGCGGCTGCCGCCGACCCGCGTATCGACACGTTGCGTGCGAAGATCGAGGTCCGCGAAGAACCCAGGTTTTCGGCGGACTATCTGGACCCGTCCAAGCGCTCGATCGCCAATGCCGTGCAAGTCGTGTTCGCCGACGGCAGCCGAACCGCAGAACTGGTTTCCGAATATCCGTTGGGACACTGTCGACGCCGCGCCGAAGGGATTCCGGTACTGGTCGAGAAATTCCGGACTCATCTGGCACGCCGGTTTTCCCCGGCACAGCAAGACCGCATCGAAGAGTCTTCGCGCGATGTGTACCAACTGGGCACGCTGGCAGTGCACGATTACCTCGACCTGTATGCCCAATATGTGCACTGATCGGTTCTCTATCACATCAGACAAAACCGATGCCGACTTCGGAGAGACCCACAAGGTCGATATTGGCCGCGTTCTGAGCAGTTTCGGCAGCCAGCACGCCCAGGCTGGCCGGCGTATACGCGCCGCTTTCGAGCAGGCTGGTGAAGAAGGCCAGCGTGTCGGGCGAGGGCGCGCTGCCGATCACGTTGGTGTATAGCAAAGTCACCACCACCTGGTGGCTGGCGCCGGCGCCGAGCCGGGCATCGAGCGCAAGTTGCATCAGGCTTTGGTAGGACATGCCGCCATCGAGCAGACCAAGCCCGATGCCGACATAGGCAGGATTGTCGACTGCGGCCGCGCCGAATACGGCCCCCAGGACTTTGGCGGTGGTGCCGGCATGGCCGTCGATGTCGATCGCCAGCTTGTGGTCGGCAAAATGCAGGCGTTCGATGCCGTACAGGAAATCGTGGCCATCTTGGCCGGCAGTGTCGCTTACGGACCAGTGACCGTTCGTCATGGCTAGCGCATAGTGGTCGGCAGGGCCGTTGTAATGGGCGGTGTCCTGACCGATGCCACCGCTCAACTGATCGTCGCCGGCCAGGCCTTCGAGCACGTCGTTACCGTTGCTGCTGGTCAGGGTATCGGTGCCGCGAGTGCCCATCAGATACTGCCCGCGGCTACCCTGGCCGAGTGCCTTGCCCAAGCCGTCACCCCCATAGAGAAACCTCAGCGCTGCAATATCGTAGGGCGAATAGTCGCTATAGGGCCCGCCGGCATGGTTATAGGACATCAGTGTGTTCGCCGTGTGGTCGTCGGCCTCGCTCAGCAGCACGCTGCCCGAAAAGGGGTGCTTCAACCCCAGCGCATGGCCCAACTCGTGCAGGAGCACCTCGTAGCCGGCCGAGCCGGCAGCGGGGGCGTGGTTGCTGGCTGCGAAGTCGGCGTTGTCAAGGTAGATGTAGGCGTCCGCCGTGTACGTGATGATCGTGTTGTCGCCGTCGAACGAGTAGTGGCGGCGCGTTGAGCAGATGCCCGCAGTGTTGCTGCTGGTGATGATGTCGGCAGCAGCAAAATGGAGATCGGCCACAGCGCCGTCGGCGGTTGCCACGAAGGTGATGCCGGTGATCTGTGTCAGCCGGTTGAGGGCCTGCACCGCGGCCGCCTGTTGCGTGGCATTGAAAGCCACTGGTGCAGCACTGATCGTACTGCCGATGTCGCGGCTGTTGCCGTCGTTCAGTGCGAAGGTATAGAAGAGCGTGTTGCGAGCGGGAGCCACCCAGTTCCAGCCGGGGCCGCTATCCAGGAGGGCATCGATATGGATCAGGCCGGACGCGGCCTGCGTATTAATGTCGGTGACGGTGGTCATGTGATGTTCTGCAGTCCTTTCATGATCCAGGGCATCTCCAGCCAATATCGAAAATAAGGTATTAAAATCAATTTGGTGGATAAGATTTCTGGCCGGCGTTGACGGCCAGCCAGAGTTCATAATGGCAAGGTCGTATCGCTGACGAACCCTCAAAGCCGTGCATGTATTTCACCGGCACGTCAGGCAGACCGGCATGGGCCAGGGCGGCCGCTGCCGCTTCTGCACCGCCCTCCTCGGCTTTATGAAAATAGCGAATCTCGTTGGCGGATGGCATCCTTTCGGGCGCCACCACTTCAGTCTGAGGGACGATGAAGCCCGCTGCGCGCAGCGCCGGCGCCAGCCGCTGCACCAGCGCGCTGCCCGCTGGCGAACCGACCTGAGGGTACAGGCGCCGACCGGCCGGACACGACTGGAGTGCCGTCGTCGCCTGCACAACGCTCTGATACGAGCGATTGGCATCGGAAAGCAGGGCGCTTGCCTCGGCGGCACGGTCGGGCTTGTTGTCTTCGAGCAACTGGGCTGCCGCCAGCGCTTTTGTGGCGGCTTCTAGGGCACTGGCGCGTTCAGAGTCTGCTGCCGACGCATTGCGGGTTTCCCACTTCGCCACCGACAAGGCTTGCCTGGCTTCTTCGTTTGCTGTCAGCGCCCACCACAACAAGCCCATGGCGATGACCAGGAGCACCATCAGCCCGATCAACAACCGCCGCGTACGGCGCGATGCGGCCAACGCCTCTTCGGCGCGAGCACGCTCCAAGTCCGCGCGCTCTTCAGCCAGCCTGGCGGCAGCAGCGCGCTGCTTGAACAGTTCGAGTTCGGCGGCTTCCTTCTCACGTTGCAGGCGGCCCGTGGCTTCGGCTTGCTGCTGCGCCAGTTGCGCGCGGGACAGCGCGACGGTGGCCAGCCGGTCATGGACCAGCTCGACCTGGTCTCCTTGCTCGGTGATTTCGATACGCAACAGCCGTCGGTTGACCAATTCGCGCAACGCGGGCAGCAGTGTTGCGTCGACTGCGGCCAGAGGATAGGGTCTGCGTGTACCGTCGATGGTGATCAGGTTGGCCTCGATCCAGCTTGCTGCCGAAATTCGCTGCGCACCGGGCAGATCGGCAAAGGCCTGGTCGTAGAAGCGGTCGAGGATCTGCGCGCCCCGTGCCTCGAGGTCGCTGACATCGAGCTGCACGCCTGGCGGCCGTTTCGCCAGGCGGTCGGCGTTGAGACTCGCGCACACCAGGCTCAGCAGCGCCGGTTCGATTCGACGCGATTCTCGCGCCACCCGCATGGCACTGGATTGGGCCGTCTGGCAGCCCAGGAACTCGACGATGCGCTGTGCCGAGGGGGCGTCGACGAGTTCGCCGCCGGTCTTCTGCACCGCATCGAGCGCCTGCTCCCGTGACATCGGCAGCAGTCGGTAGCGATTCGGTCCCAGGCGTGGGATAAGGTCGGTCCAGGTTTCGAGTTCGGGCAGAAAGTCCTCGCGCAGAGCGATCAGGAAGCGGTAAGGCTGGCCATCCAGATCGAGGTGGTCGAGCAATTCGTCGTGCTGGTCCAGCCGTGCGGTCACCTGCGGTGGCACGCGATTCTCCAGCAGATCGCCGAGTTGTTCGAAGGTCTGCCGGCGCAGATGTTCATCAAGCTGAAGGGTGAAGATTTCCTCGAACTGGTCGAGCACAAAGACGATCGTCCAGCGCCGGCCAGTGGTGTCGAACAGGTGTTGTCGGCGGTCATGCAGCCGCTCCCACAGTGCGGCCACGTCATCGCCTGCGGCCGTGTCGCTGTTGTCGACGGTGTTTGAGCGAAGCCGAGCCTGGACGACGGCATCGTTGAGTGAGCGCAGTAGCTGCGATGACAAGGCCGGCGTGCCCGCACCGTGTTCGACGCGTCGCAGCGGCACGGGCAGCAGGCAACGCTCGCGCAGTAGCGGGAACAGCCCGGCCAGTAGTAGCGAGGTCTTGCCAAGACCGGATCGGCCGAAAAACACACACACCGGCGTTGTCAGCAGGCTGCGCTGCAGTGCCTGCACATCGTCATCCCGGCCATTGAAGAAGCTGCTCGCGCTCTCGGTGAACGGGTCTAGCCAGGGCCAGGGGTTCTGCGCATCGAGATGCCCGCGCTCAGCCATTGCCGGCCTTGTGGAAGCGCCCGACAAGCTCCTGCAGCTTCCTGATATCTTCATCGGACAGCCGGCCCTGCGGGGCGTGCATGAGCTGGATGCGCCGGAAATCACTCGTGAAGCCGTTGAAGATGCGTTCGTAGCCGCTGCGATCCGGGGCCGTGGCGTCGATGCCAATGGGCAGCACGAATGCGTCGTTGACCCGCATCGCCCGCATCACGGCCTTACGCCATTCCTCCCAGAATACTCCTTCGCGACGGCGGTCAGCCTGCTTCGACAGCACCGGCACGAAGAAGTCACAATGCTCGATAGCGTCGTCGATACGGTCGGACCAGTCGTCGCCGGCGATCAGCTTGCGCTGGTCGAACCAGACGTCGCCGAACTTGAGTTCGACCAGCGCATCGGCGACACGCCGCGCCGCTGCGCGATCCTCGCTGGCATAGCTGACAAATACCGAAGGACTGGCCCCGGCCGCCGCGCCAGGCTTTGCCACCGCCGGCACGGCATGCCTTGGTGCAGGCCCGAGCAGCGCCTCAAGCTCGGCAACGAATTCTGATGGTGACCATGGAAACACTGTCGCGTTGGGGTTGAAACGCGCGAGGAACGAATTCAGCCCAGGGTCCTGAGCGTCGGCGGCGAAGAACTCCATTTTTTTGTCCTGCGAGGACAAGCGTGCCTCGTTGGCCAGACGCAGAAAGCCGCGTCCCAACCAGTCCGGCAGGTTGCAACCAAGGAACAGCAGGTCGCGGCTGCGCATTTCGGTCAGCAGGTTGGGCGCGCGCCGCGTGCCTTCCTCTTGAAACTTGTAGAAGTACTCGAGGGCATCTTCCTCGTGGATGGCCAGTCGCGTGCCGGTAGCGCTACGCCCCAGTGGAAAGAACACTCTGGTCGTACCGGCGCACGCCGGTGAGACGTCTACGGGTTGCGAACTGTCGGCGTTGGGCGAGTAGGCCCCCACCTTGACTGCGTCGGCACCGAGCAGGCGCTGCAGTGCGTCTACGAGCAGGTCATCGGGCGTCAAGCAGATGTAGAGGTCGAATACGCGCAGGCGGGCAAGCCGATCGAGCAGCGGAGACGCCGTGATGCCCGACGCCGCATCCTTGACGATAGCCGAAACCGAGCGCCGCACGCGCTCTGTACTCACGTCGCTGTGATCTGCGAGCACCTGGGCCACGCCGCGATGCAACAGCCAGCCACTGCTCCCGGTTGCTGCCGGCAGTGTGCTGCCGTAAGTGGCGAGCAATTGGTCCACGACGACGCGGTAAAACGGTAAGTGGGTGCATTCGCCATCGGTGGCGACGTTCTCCACTGTCACCATCTCGGGTCCGAGCACCGGCACGACGCCGTGTGCGCGCAGCGCTTCAGCAAGGCTCTGTCGGCCCGCGAGCAGACGATCCACGTCAGGGACGACCCGGTAGCCAAGGGATTACAGCGATGGCCCGCATGCTGGCTTTCTGGTACGTGAAAAGGCTAGAAAATCAACGCTATGTCGGAAAGTATCGCGCGTCACGACAGCCGCAGTCAATCGAATCATGAGCCTGTGGGTTGACACTTCCCGGACCCTGGTCATCGATTCGAAAAGGGATCACCCGCACGGTCAGGATCATGAAATATCACATTCAGGTTGCAAACAGGCTTGAATTATTGAAATTTGAAGTGTATGCTGAATTCCATAGTCTCACTGAAAAGGGCAAACCCGTCGAAAGGCGGGGACGCAAAGTCACCGATCTAACGGAAACGGCACGTTTCCCAGGATGGCGGGGCCGCCAGGCTAACGGAGACAGCGTCCGGACAAATTCCCCAGTCTTGGTCGCAGTCGATCCACCTCCAGCCCGTCGGATCTCCAGAAAGTTTCATCCCTGCCCAACGGTTGACCTTGCACCAGCCCGCAGTTTTTGCGGCCAGGCCGTGCGTCTTTTTGGCGCCAGCGACAAGGAAAACCGACGATGGCATTTCAATTCGACAAGGTAAGCAGCTTTCTCGGTGGCGACCGGTCGGTCGCCAAGCCTGATCGTTCCCATAGGCCTGTTGAAGCACGGACACGCGTGGCCTGGTTGCTGGGGCGACTGGGCGAAGTCAGTGGACTGGCCGTCTGCGCCACACACGCCACAATTTCCAAGGTGTTTACCCTCAAGTTCGGCGGCTTGCATGCCGTTGATTCAAGCATACCCTTCGGCAGCTTGCCGTCATGCTTACCATTTAAGCAGCTCTGGCCAACCACATGAAAGCGAATTCCGGATTCACCCTGATCGAGGTGATCAGCGTCATCGCGATCATCAGTATTCTGGCGGCGATCGCCGTTCCCAATTACATCGACTATCTGACCAAGGGGCGCATCACCGAGGCGGTTGGTGCGCTCGCCAGTATGGAGGTCAGGATGCAACAGCATTTCCTCGATGAGCGTACCTATGTCGGGGCCTGTGCGGCCGGTACGGTGGCACCTCTGCCGACCAATACCAGCAACTTCACGTTTACATGCTCCGGTCTTGGCGCAGCGGCTTATCAGGTGGATGCCACCGGGAAGAGCAGCATGGCGGGCTTTCAATACCGGATTACAGCGGCTGGCAAAAGCACGGTTGCCCTGCCGAGTGGCTGGACTCTCCCGAGTCCGAATACCTGCTTCGCGCTGAATAAAGCCGGGGGGTGTTGAGCGATGTCAGGCCGTCAGTGTGGATTCACCATGGTCGAAGTTCTGGTGGTCATTACCATCCTGAGCGTTCTGCTGGCGTTTGGCGTTCCGGCCCTCGGTACCTATACGGGAAATGTCCGTCTGCGGACGGCCGCGGAAAAGGTCCTTGCCGACCTGCAGAGGGCCCGCAGCGAAGCCATTCGCCTGAACAGCAATTCCCCGCCGTTCTTTCCCACCGAGACGCCAGCTTCGGTGGTGATCACCAGCAACGTGAACGACAGTAGCGGTGGGCATGATCTCGTGTTCACTCCGTTCGGTGGAACCACCCTGGCGTCTACCGCGGTGTACACCTTCACCAATCCGGTTGCCGGGGCCTGCCATGCGGATGGTGGCCCGATACGCTGCCTGAATGTTTTTATAACCACGGGTGGCGGGGCTCGCCTGTGCGACCCCGGCCTGACCACCGCTCAAAAAGCGGCGGGTGATACGAGGGCATGTCCATAATGAAGACTCTTGAACGTTCTCAATCCGGCAGCGTGTTGCTGGAGGCGCTGATCGGCATTCTGATCTTTTCTCTGGGCATCCTGTCGATGGTGGCGCTGGGAGCCACGGCAGTCAACGTGCAGGCCGATGCACAGTATCGCACCGAGGCGATGAATCTGGCCGAGCGAATCTTGAGCCAGATCTGGACCGGAGTCGACCGGACCC
>WBZL01002885.1_pt1 | contig 16249 bp, 13 predicted proteins | sample 5204291 | NCBI WGS metagenome assembly WBZL01 (sample SAMN12344345, study PRJNA552823) | activated sludge metagenome | biome: Activated sludge suspended growth; feature: Nitrification reactor; material: Wastewater; isolation source: activated sludge from nitrification reactor of wastewater...
CGGGCGGGTGCTGGCCGATCCGGGGCCGCGCCAGTATTGTGTCCGGCAGGGTTGGTTGACGCAGGCGAATGCCATCGCCATTTGCGCGCCCAACCACGTCAGCCTGGCGCTGGCCGGCCAGAAACCCGGCTACGATACCCTCAACTATTGACCGCCAGCAGCGCCTGCCAGTGCCGCCATTCTTCGCGGCAACTTTCGGGGACGGCAATATTGATGGGGATGGCGAGGTACTCGAGCGGCGCCAGCGTCTGGGCGACGCGTATCGCGGCGGCCAGGCAGTCGAACCAGGCCCATCCGTCCTGGGTCGGCGCGCCGGTGATCGCCGAATGGACGGTTTCGGGAAAGTCGAAGCGCGCCAGATAGGTTTCCGTGACCTGCGTGACCGAGGCGGGAAAGATCGTCTTCTGCAGGCGGACCTTGGTCAGCGGATCGAGCCCCCGCGCCTTGCCGATGTAGTCCGACATGAGCCCCGGGTAGGTTTCCGCGATGGCCAGCCAACCGATTCCCGACAGCAGGCCGGCCGTGAAGCATTCGTCGGCCAGCCGCGCCGGTATTTCGAATCTTTCCATCAGTCCGCGCATGGCCGCGCCCGTGGCGACGGCATTGTGCCAGTACGCCCGATAGTCGAAGTCGGCGCAGGCACCCTGCTTGTAGCGGACCATCATTTCGGCGATGAAAACCACCCGCCGCACCTTGTTCATGCCCAGCCGCTGCACCGCCTCGCCGATCGACGCGGTCTTGCCGGCGGTGGCGAAGGCTGCGGCGTTGGCGTAGTTGATCAGCGTGGCGGAGATGACCGGGTCGGTCTGGATCGCCTTGATGGCGGCATTGACGTCACCCGTCACCGCGGCCGAGCCAACTGCCTGGAACAGCGCTCCCGGCGACGGCAGATTGCCATGGGATTCGATGGCGTCCAGGAACTGTCGGGCGGTGGCCGGCACGGCATCGAGCATATCGCCCTCGATCACCGATGACAGCAACTCCAGTCCCGCTTCGCCGCTGCCCCCCATTTCCTTGGTGAAGGCGTCGATGCCGACACCGCCGGGGAAGCGCTTGAATTCGAGCACCGGTGTCCCCGTGTCGACCTCGGGCCACGTGGGAACCGCTTCGAAGAAGCGTCCCCAGTTGTCCACCACGACCCAGCGCACCCCGGCCGGCTTGCCGAGCGCCTTGTTGATATGGGCAAAGGCCGGCCCGGCGAGACCTTCGATCGGACGACCGGGATCGTGCCGGGGATCGCAGCCGGCCATGACCAGCGGTCCCGCGCCGGCATTGGCCGGAATGAAGGCGGCCAGCACACCAAAGCCGGGTTCGGCGTGGCCCTCGGCGGAGACGGCCAGTTCGAATACCGCCGGATTCATGCCGTCGTGGGGCGCCGCGCGGCAGGGGGCGGCGACAATGGCCGGGCGCGGACACCCATCACGGTTCGCCGCTGCTCAGAATGGCGACCAACAGAAGGATTTCCTCGGCGACCGGCAGCGGGAAGCCGATCCGCGTACCTTCCCGGTTGTCGATCAGCAAGGTCTGCAGGAAGGGCAGGCAGTCCGGCTTGCGCCACAGCCGGATAATCTCCGTGCGGAGATGAGGATAGGTATCCAGCGAGCCGCGACCGGGCAGATTGATACTCTGAGCCCACTCGTCCGCCTGCACGTTGAAGTACTCGCGCATCTCGTTGGCGGACCGCTCGAATTCCGCCCGGTTGCCGTTCAGGCGGTGCAGTTCCAGCAGCTTGAGCCAGTGTTGCAGCGACTGGCGAGGATTGCCGCGAATGTGTTCCACCAGGGTCTGCGCCGCGGATTCGGCCAGTCCCATCGAGGTCATGATGTTCGCCAGTTCGATGGCGGCGGTCGCCGGATCGCTGGGTTCGTGGCTGGCCGCCGTTGCCATCGGCTCCAGCGCCGGGTTTGCCATTGGCTCGGCCTGCCCGATGCCAGGCGGCTCGAAGTCGATCGGCGCGACCGGCGTCATCGATGCCGTCCGCTTCTCCATCGACGACATCTGTTCGGAAAGTGCCGCGAGTGCCGACGGTCCGTTGCCGTTGTCGGCCGAGGACCAGTCGGGGATAGGCGGCCTTGCCGCGCCAACGCGGCGCACCGCCTCGCCGCCGGGCTGCCCATTCGCGCCCGGTTCGGTCACCGGACCGGGTGCGGCGTCGGTGGCGACTGCCGGTGGGGTCTGGTCATGCGGGAAGACCGCCAGCGGGTCACCGGCACCGTGCCGTCGGGCGGTGAACAGGCCGTACGCCTTGAGTGCGCCCACCCCGGCCAATCCACCGACCACGACAGCCAGCAGCAGTTGCCACCAGCCACGTTCGGTCTCGTTCGCGCGCGCGCTCTTCACCGCCTGCAATTCGGTCTGCACGGCGGCATCCCGTTGCCGGACATCGCTTTCCAGCTTGACCAGGAAGTTGCCGAGCTCGGCCATGGTCGACTCGAGTTTCTGAATCTTTTCATCGTTGGCCGTCTGCGCGGACAACTGCTCCTGCATCATGCCGGTCAGCCGGTCGACCAGTGCAACGGCTTCCTTGATGTCGCGCGTGGTGCCGGCGCCACTGCCAACAACCAGCAGATCCTTGCGACCGTCACCGGCCGCCTTGCCTGCCGGTGGCTCGGCGGCGGTGGTGGCGGCATTGGCGGGCTTCTCGCGGCGCGTTGGCGGGGCGGCCGCGGCATCCACCGGCCCGGCTGCCAATGGTTCGCCCAGCGGTGAAAGCCCTTTCCGGTAGTCGCCGGGGCGTCGCGGCGGCACACCGTCCGGGACCGTCAACTGCTGTCCGGCCGCCAGTCGGTGCTGGCGCAGGTTGGTGGCGCCAGCGAAGGCCTGCGGATTTGCTTCCACCACCCAGCGCATGAATCGCTCCTGGCGCAAAGGGCCCGGGAAGAATTGGCGCGCCACTTGCTCGAGGGTCATATCACGGTCTGGCGCAAAACTCTTGCCGGGAAGGCCATCCGGCATGGCTGTGCCGTTGACGACCGCAGCAGCCGGGGCGAAAACGACGGGGACATCCGGTAGCTGCCGTACGCGGTTGGCAGCCGAAGTCGGCGCTGCGCTGGTTGCCGAACCGGTCGTCGCGGCCACGCCGGAAATCGCTGGCGCCGTCGTGGCCGTTTGCGCGCGTTCGATGCGCGGCGAGGCCATCAGCAGGTAGTCGTGCGAGAGGTTGTAGCCGCAGGTGATGGAAATGCGGAACTCCACCAGAGGCTGGCGCAGGGCCGAGCGGGTGCTCAGCAACAGGCGTGCCGTGCCGCCCAGCTTTTCGACGCGGGCAATCATGTCGCGGGGAAAGTAGTCGGCGTCGATGGAATCCGGGGGTCGGCGGATGGTGACGCAATCGTTGTCGAGGGTCTGGTCGATGGTGCCGGTCAGTGGCACTTCCAGTTGCAGGGATTCGCCAAGAACCGGTTCGCCCAGCGCGCGGCCCAGTCCCAACGCGTGGCCGACGCCGGGTACCGTCAAGAGCGCCGCCATGGCGACAACGACGGGCCGAATTTGTCGAGTTCGACGGGCGAGGGGAGCGAGTGTCACGCGCTGCGGAAAAAGTCTCATAATCCTTGCTGATCTGTCGCTGCAAGCCCCAAGAACGCCTTGGAAAGGGCAATTAAGACAAAATGCAGCCGGCAATTATAGGGCAAGGCGGTTTTCGCAGGCACGGCTATTGCAAAGAAGTGTGGCGCGCATGATCCCATCAGTCATCGGTCTCCCGGTCAGCTCGGCGGACCGTCGCGTGGCGCGCTATGCGGCCGCGGCCATTGCCCTGACGGTCGCCGAGGCCGCGATTCCGACCCCCCTGCCGGGCATCAAGCCGGGCCTGGCCAACATTGTCGTCCTGGTCGTGCTCGCTCGCCATGGCTGGCGGGAGGCCGCCTGGGTGTCCCTGTTGCGCGTGGTGGCGGGCAGCCTGCTGGTCGGCCAGTTCCTGGCCCCTGGCTTCTTTCTCGGTTTGACCGGCGCGCTGCTGAGTCTCGCGGTACTGGCGGTGGCCAACGCCCTGCCCGGCCGCTGGTTCGGGCCGGTGAGCCAGAGTATCCTGGCCGCGTTCGCCCATATCGGCGGTCAGGTTCTGCTGGCGCGGCTGTGGCTGATACCCCACGACGGCGTGTTCTACCTGGTGCCGGTGTTCGCGTTGTTCGCGCTCGTGTTCGGCGTCGTCAATGGCCTGATCGCGGCGCGTCTGCTGGCTGCGGAAGAGTTGTTGTCCTCATCCCCCCGACCCCCTTCCCAGTGAAGGGGGTGACGATTGTTCGCAGGCTGTGCCTGCTCCATGTATTGGCCGTTCCTCCTTGGGACGGCCCAGCGGAGGAATTGTGAAAACCGTCGCTCTCGCCTTTACCGGCGCCTCCGGCCTGCCTTATGGCCTGCGTCTCCTGGACTGCCTGCTGGCGGCGGACGTGCGGGTCTGGCTGCTGTATTCGCAGGCGGCGCAACTGGTCGCCAAGCAGGAACTGGACATGGTCCTGCCCGCACAGCCGCGCGAGGCGCAGCGGTTGTTCGCGGCACGTTTTGGCGCGAGGGAAGGGCAGCTTGCCGTCTTCGGCGGCCAGGACTGGAACGCCCCGCCCGCTTCCGGTTCCAATCCGCCGGACGCCTATGTAATCTGCCCGTGCAGCATGGGTACCCTGGCCAAAGTGGCCGCGGGCATGGCCGACGACCTGATCGCGCGCGCCGCCGACGTTGCGCTCAAGGAAGGCCGCAAGCTGGTGCTGGTGCCGCGCGAGACGCCTTTCTCCGTCATCCATCTGGAAAACATGCTGCGTCTGGCGCGGGCCGGGGCCGTGATTCTGCCGCCCAGTCCGGGCTTCTATCATCATCCGGACAGCATCCAGGATCTGGTCGATTTCGTCGTGGCACGCATCCTGGATCAACTCGGCATCCCGCATACGTTGATGCGCCCCTGGGGCGCGGACTAGGCCGTTCCGCCACTGGAACGCTTGACGTCCGATTGTCGGCTGAATTAAATTACCGACCAGTCAGTAATTAACACCAGTCCAATGACCGCCAGCAAACCCAATCCACGTAAGCGACGGAAAGACGCCCGCCCTGGCGAGTTGATGCAGGCGGCCCTGGAAGTGTTTACCGAGCGCGGTTTCGCCGCCACCCGCCTGGACGAAGTTGCCCAGCGGGCCGGAGTGTCCAAGGGCACGGTCTATCTGTATTTCGAAAGCAAGGAAGCCCTGTTCAAGGCGGCGGTCACGGCGGCCATGACGCCGGCTTTGGAGGCCGCCGAAGCCCTGGCGGCGGATGTCACCAAACCCTCGGCCGAACTGCTGCGCTGTTTCGTGTTTGGCTGGTGGCGCATGGTCGGTGCCACCACGCTGGGCGGCCTGCCCAAGCTGCTGGTCGCCGAGGCGGGGAACTTTCCGGAGCTGGCCCGTTGGTTTCATGACCACATGATCAGCCGCGCCCAACGCGCCCTGGCCAGCATCATCGAATTGGGCGTGGCCCGGCGCGACTTCCGGCCACTGCCGCCGCCGCTGGCGGCGCGCATCGTCTTCGGGCCGATGTTCTCCTACGTCCTTTGGCGCCGCGCCTTTGCCGGCTGCATGGCCGATCTGCCCGATGCAGAGACCTATTTTTCCCTCGCCGTGGATATGCTGACCAACGGCTTGCAACGAACTCAGGAGCCGACCCGATGAAATCCGCCCTTGCCTTGCTGCCGGTCATGGCGCTGCTCGCCGCCTGTGGCGAGAAGTCGCCTCCACCTTCCGTCGCCGACAGCGGCCCGAGGCTGGTCCGGACGCTGCTCATCGATGCGAATGCCCTCCAGCTGGACCATCGCTACAGCGGCGAGGTTCGGGCCCGCTACGAATCGACACTGGGCTTTCGCGTCGGCGGCAAGATGATGGAGCGCCTGGTGGATGCCGGCGCCCGCGTCAGGCCGGGTCAAGCGTTGGCCCGCCTCGATCCCGCCGACGCACGGCTGGCGGCTAGCCAGGCGGAGGCCAATCGGGCATTGGCCGACGCCGATTTCAAGCGTGCGCAGGAACTCAAGACGAAGAACTTCGTCAGCCAGGCCGCCCTCGATGCCAAGGCCACCGCCGCCCAGGCCGCCGACGCGCAAGCGCAGCTGGCCAAGAACCAGGCCACCTACACGACGCTGATGGCCGACGCGTCCGGCGTGGTCGCCGCCGTGCTGGCCGAGCCCGGCCAGGTTGTCGCCGCCGGACAGGGCGTGCTGCGACTGGCCCGTGATGGCGAGCGCGAAGTGGCGATCGCCTTGCCCGAAGCGGCCCTTGCCGGCTTGAAGCCCGGCAGCCCCGCCACCGTCAGCCTGTGGGCGGACGGCAAGACCTACGCCGGCCGGGTCCGCGAAATCGCGCCGGCGGCCGATTCGGCGACGCGCACATTCGCGGCCCGCGTCAGCATCGTCGGCGCCGCCGCCGAATTGCCCCTGGGACTGACGGCCACGGTGAGCTTTCCCCGTGAAGGCGGCGAGCGCGTCGTCGTGCCCCTGGCGGCGATCTTTCAGCAAGGCGAGCGCCCGGCGGTGTGGGTGGTCGGCAAGGAAAACGAGATCGTCTTGCGGCCGGTCCAGGTCGAGCGCTACAGCGACGCGGGCGTGGTGCTGCACGGCGGCTTGATCGTCGGCGAGCGTATTGTCGCCGCCGGCGCCTTCAAGCTCACCGCCGGCGAAAAAGTCCGGCTGGCCGACGAGCCGCGTCAATGAAGCCCGTCAATCTTTCCGCCTGGGCCCTGGAGCATCCGTCCATGGTGCTGTACCTGATCATCGTGCTGATGGTCGGGGGCGCGCTGTCCTTCCTCAATCTCGGTCGTGCCGAGGATCCCGACTTCACCTTCAAGGTCATGGTGGTACGCACCCAGTGGCCGGGTGCGACGGCACCGGAGGTCATGTCCGAGGTGACCGAGCGCATCGAGAAGAAGCTACAGGAAACACCCTGGGTGGACGTGCTGAGATCGGCTTCGCGTTCGGGCGAGTCCCTGGTGTTCATCGTCCTCAAGGACTACACACCGAAGAGCGAGGTGCCCGAGGCTTGGCGCCAGGTGCGCAAGAAGCTGGACGACATCCGCAATCAGCTGCCGGCGGGGGTGCAGGGCCCGTTCCCCAACGACGAGTTCGGCGATGTCTATGTGAACATCTACGCACTGACCGGCGCAGGCTATGACCTGGGCGACTTGCGCCGTGAGGCGGATCGCTTGGCGCGCGAGCTGCGCACCGTGGCCGACGTCAAGAAGGTTGACCTGATTGGCGTGCAGGACGAGAAGATTTATGTCGAAGTGGCCCCGGCGCGCCTGGCCTCGCTGGGGCTGACCCCGGCCCAGGTCGCCGACGCGCTGGCCAGGCAGAACGCCGTCGCGCCGGCCGGTTTCGTCGAAACGGCTTCGGATCGAGTGCGGCTGCGGGTAACGGGTCCGTTCGACTCGGTCGAGCGCATCCGCAATACGGACCTGACGGTGGGTGGCCGGCATTTCCGCCTCGGCGACATTGCCGCTGTCAGGCGCGGCCTCGCCGACCCGCCCAATCCGCGCCTGCGCAGCAACGGCCAGGACGCCATTGGTATCGCAGTGGTGATGAATCGGGGCGGCAATGTCATCGAACTCGGTGCGCATCTGGCACGCGAAGTGGAGCGCCGGGCCCGGGATCTGCCGGCGGGCATGACGGTGCGCACGGTGGCGGACCAGCCGACCATCGTCCAGGTCTCGCTCAAGCTGTTCCTGCAGTCGCTCTCCGAAGCCCTGATCATCGTGCTGGCGGTCAGCTTCCTCAGCCTGGGCGTGCGCACCGGCATGGTGGTGGCCATGTCGATACCGCTGGTCCTGGCCATGACCTTTCTGCTCATGAAGGTGTTCGGCATCGACCTGCACCGCATTTCGCTGGGCGCGTTGATCATCGCGCTTGGCCTGCTGGTCGACGACGCCATCATCGCCGTGGAGATGATGGTGGTGAAGGTCGAACAGGGCTGGGACAAGTTCCGCGCCGCCACCTTCGCCTATACCTCGACCGCCTTCCCGATGCTGACCGGCACGCTGATCACGGCCGCCGCCTTCACGCCGGTCGGCTTCGCCAAGTCGGGTGCCGGCGAGTACGCGGGCGCCATCTTCTCCGTCACCGCCATTGCGTTGCTCACCTCCTGGCTGGTCGCGGTCGTCTTCACGCCCTACCTCGGCTTCAAGCTGCTCGATGTCGACAAGCTGCGCAAGTACGGCGAAGAGCACCACGGCGACGTCTACGACACGCCCTTCTACCGACGCGTCCGGGCGCTGGTGACGTGGTGTGTGCGGCATCGCCGGGTGACGATGATCGTCACCGTGCTGACCTTCGTGCTCGGTATCGTCGCTTTCAATCTGGGGGTACAGAAGCAGTTCTTCCCGCCGTCGAACCGCCCCGAGCTGCTGGTGGACCTGTGGCTGCCACAGGGCGGTTCGCTCAAGGCCACGGAGGAGGCGGTGAAGCGGGTCGAGGCGCTGCTCGAGGGCGACCAGATCGGCGACAAAATCGCCAACTATTCCGCCTACATCGGAAACGGCGCGCCGCGCTTCTATCTGCCGCTCGACCAGCAATTGTTCAACGACAACTTTGGCCAACTGGTGGTGGTGACCAAGGGCTTCGACGAACGCGAAGCGGTGCGCAGCCGGCTGATGGCGGCGTTCAACGCGGCGGATGGCTCCTGGAGTCATTTGCGCGCGCGCGTCCAGCGGCTGGAGAACGGGCCACCGGTCGGGTTCCCGGTGGTGTTCCGCGTCATGGGCGAAGATCTGGCGACCTTGCGCCGCTTCGCTGGCGAAGTGGCCGAGGTGATGCGCGGCAACCCGAATGTGCGCGACGTACATCTCGACTGGAACGAAATGGCCAAGAGCGTGCGGGTCGAGATCGACCAGGATCGGGCCCGGCAGTTGGGTGTTTCCAGCCAGGATGTCGCCCAGGCGCTACAGGCCCACGAGGTCGGCGCCACCCTGACCCAGTTCCGGGAAGGCGACCAGTTGATCGACGTCGTCTGGCGGGCACCGGGCGGCGAGGGTGGCGAGCAGCAAAGTGCGGACCGGGGCCGACTGGACCGTCTGCCCGATTTGCCTGTGCCCGCCGCCGGCGGCACGCGCTGGTTACCGCTGTCCCAGGTCGCCAGGCTGAAGCCAGTCCTCGAAGAAGGCCTCATCTGGCGCCGCGACCGGCTGCCGACCATTCAGGTGCGCGCCGACCTGGCGACCGCGAGCGTCACCGGCCCGACCGCTTCGGCGCAGATCGATCCCGGGTTGAACGAGCTGCGGGCCAAGCTGCCGCCCGGCTACCGGATTGACGTCGGCGGCACCACTGAGGAGACCGGGAAGAACGAGAAGGCCCTGATGGCGATCTTTCCGCTGATGATCGTCGGCGTCGTCACTCTGCTGATGATGCAGTTGCAGAGCATGCGCCGTACTTTCATGGTGCTGCTGACCGCGCCGCTCGGCCTGATTGGCGTGGCAATGGCGCTGCTTGCCTTCGCCAAGCCATTCGGCTTTGTCGCCAATCTGGGCGTCATTGCGCTGATGGGCATGATTCTGCGCAACTCGGTGATCCTCGTCGACCAGATCGATCAGGACGAGAAAGCGGGCAAGAGCACCTGGGAGGCGATCATCGGCTCGGCGGTGCGTCGATTCCGGCCGATCATGCTCACCGCGGCGGCGGCGGTGCTGGCCATGATTCCCCTGAGCCGGCAGATCTTCTGGGGGCCGATGGCGGTGGCCATCATGGGTGGCCTGATCGTCGCGACGGTCCTGACGCTGCTGTTCCTGCCGGCGCTTTACGCCGCCTGGTACCGGGTCGCGGAGCCGGCCGCCATCGAGCCGGGCAATCGGCAGGCGGCGTAGAATTGGCGACCCGATTGAAACCGACAGGCTCGACTCGATATAGAGGCAAGCGATCAATTACCGCCTATGCAACAACTGACTGCCGCCCAATTGAAGGAATGGATGGACGATCCCGTGCGGGAGAAGCCGCTGCTGATCGACGTGCGCGAACCCTGGGAGTTCGATGTCTGTCGCATTGGCGGTGCCAAGCCCATGCCCATGCGCGCCATTCCCGCCCGCCACATGGAGCTCAAGCGCGACGCGGAAACGGTGGTCATCTGCCACCACGGCGCACGCAGCTACCAGGTCTGCATGTTTCTCGAGCAGCAGGGCTTCACGAAGCTGTTCAATCTGTATGGTGGCATGGCGGCCTGGTCGCGGGATGTCGACCCGACCACGCCCACTTATTGAATCGTCATTGGAGTCGCAAATGAAAAAGACGCTTTCTCTCCTGCTGTCGGGAATGGCGCTGGCCACCTCGGCGGGAGCGGCGGACCTTCTCTCGGTGTACCGCGACGCGCTTGGTTACGATGCCACCTTTGCCGCCGCCCGGGCCAGCCTGGACGCCGGCCGGGAGAAGTTGCCGCAGGGTCGTTCCGGCCTGCTGCCGAGCATCGGCTTGTCGGCCAATACCACCTGGAACGATAGCGAATCGACCACTCGCTCGGCGACACCGTTTACCCGCTCGGTGCAGTACAACAGCAACGGGTGGACCGCCAGCCTGACCCAGCCGCTGTTCCGCTGGCAGAACTGGGCGGCCTACAAGCAGGGAGAATTGTCGGTCGCCGTTGCCGAAGCCCAGTTCGCCGCCGCGCGGCAGGACTTGATGGTACGTGTGGCCCAGGCCTATTTCGACGTGTTGCTGGCCCAGGAAGCGGTGGCGACCACCGCCGCGCAGAAGACCGCCATCACGGAGCAACTGGAGTCGGCCAAGCGCAACTTCGAGGTCGGTACCGCGACCATCACCGACACCCACGAGGCGCAGGCCCGTTACGATCTGGCCTTGGCGACCGAACTGGCGGCGCAGAGCGATCTGACCGTCAAGCGCGAAACGCTCCGCGTGGTCGTGGGCAAGGACACCGATACCCTCAAGACGCTGAAGGCAGGCGCGCTTATCGGTCGGCCGCAGCCCGACGACCTCGCCAAGTGGGCGGAGACGGCCGAGGTCGGCAACCTGTCGGTCGCCCAGGCACAAGGTGCGTTGGAGATCGCCACCCAGGAGGTGGCGAAACAGCGCGGCGGTCACTATCCGACCCTGGACGTGGTGGCCAGTTATGGCAAGAGCGGGTCCGGCTTCAGTTCGGTGACCTCCAGCGGCATCGATAGCAAGAGCGCCGCCGTCGGCCTGCAACTCGCGGTGCCCATCTTTGCCGGTGGCGCGGTGGCCTCCAAGGACCGCGAGGCGGTCGCCCTGCGCGAAAAGGCGCTCGCCGATCTCGACAATGCCCGCCGCCAGGCGGCGCTGGGCGCCCGGCAGGCCTATCTGGGCGTGACGTCCGGGTTGTCGCAGGTGAGGGCCTACGAGGCCGCGCTGGCCTCTTCCCAGTCCGCCCTGGAATCCAACAAGCTCGGCTACGACGTTGGCGTACGCATCAACATCGATGTGCTGAACGCCCAGAGCCAGTTGTTCGATACCCGCCAGAAGCTGATGAAGGCGCGCCTCGACACGCTGGCCGCGCAACTCAAGCTCAAGTCCGCCGCCGGCAATCTGATCGAGGACGATCTGGCGGCGATCAACGCGATTCTGGAATAAATCCGGCCACCAGCGCCATCGTCCGCGCCGTCGCACCGCGATGGCGGGCGGCGAAGGCGCGGCCGGCGTCGGCCATGGCCGCGCGTCGCGGCGCATCGCCGATCAGGTCCAACGCTGTTCTGACCATTGCCTCGGCGCTGGCCACGGGTATGGTGGCTTGCGCATCGGCCGCCTCCCTCGCCACATCGGCGAAGTTGTAGGTTGATGGGCCGATCAGCACCGGCGTACCCACCGCACAGGCTTCGATAAGGTTCTGGCTGCCGTAGTCGAGCAGGCTGCCGCCGATGAATGCCACGTCGGCCGCCGCGTACCAAGCGAACAGCTCGCCCATGCTGTCACCGAGCCAGACGGCGGTTTCCGGTGTCGGAACGGCGTTGGCCGAACGGCGGCAGAGCGTCAGGCCGCGACCGGCAACCAGGGCCGCCACTTCGTCGAAGCGCTGCGGGTGACGCGGCACCAGTGCCAACAGCGTCCCGGTGTCGCCCAGGCGCCGCCAGGCATCGAGAATCAGGGCCTCCTCCCCTTCGCGGGTGCTTGCGCACAGCAACAGGGGCCGCTTGCCAATGTCGGCGCGCAGTTCGCGACCGAGCGCCAGCTGCGCCATCGGCGGCTCGATATCGAACTTCAAATTGCCGAGCACGGCGACATCGTCGGCGCCCAGCGCGCGCAGGCGCCGCGCATCCTCTTCGCCTTGCGCGGCGATGGCCGCCAAGTCGTTCAGCGCTTGTCGCGTCAGTCTCGGCAAGCGGGCGTAGCGCCGGGCCGAGCGTTCGGACAACCGGGCATTGACCAGCAGCAGCGGCACGTGGCGCCGCCGGCAGGCGGCCACCAGGTTCGGCCACAGCTCCGTTTCCATGATCAAGCCGAGCGTCGGCCGGAAATGGTCGAGAAAGCGCGCCACGGCACCTGGCGTGTCGTAGGGGAGGTAGATGCCCTCCACCGTGTCGCCGAACAAAACGGCGGACGTCGCGCGCCCGGTGGGCGTCATGTGGCTGATGACGAGGCGATGGTTCGGGTAGCGGGCGCGCAACGCGGCGACCAGGGGCTGAGCCGCACGGGTTTCACCGACCGAGACGGCGTGAATCCAGATGACATTTCCGGCGGCGCGTGCCGCGAAATGGCCAAAGCGCTCGCGCCAATGTTCGAGGTATTCCGGTTGCCGGCGGCCGCGCCAGAGCAGGTGCAGCAGCGCCCAGGGCAGCAGGGCGAATACGGCGAGGGTGTACAGGAGGCGCGCCACCGGCCATCAGCCCAGCAGTCGCAGGGCGCCGTGGATGGCTTCACCGGCCGTCGGCGCCGCGCCACGATGGCCAAGATTGAGGGTGCCTTGCGTCGTGCCGGCTCCCGCTAGGACGCCGGTCAGCCCGGGATCGGAGGCGCAGTAGAGCGCCAGCGTTGGCCGTTTCAGCGCGGCGGCGAGATGCACCAGGCCCGTATCCACGCCGACCACCAGCGCGGCGCCGGCCAGCAGACCGGCCAGTTCGGCAAGGTTCATCGCCGGGGCGGCGATGGCCCGGCCCAATGAGTTGGCCAGGCCGGCGGCGCGGCCACGCTCGGCGGCGTTGCCGCTGGGCAGCACGCAGCGCAGGCCGGTGGCGATCAGTGCCATGCCTAGCGCCAGCCAGTCGTCGTGCCGCCATTCCTTGTCGGCGCGACTGGTGGCGGTGAGCAGCACCGCGTAGTCGCCGGTTGGCAGCCAGCCCGCCGTCAGCGGTGGCGCGTCGATGCCGTAGTCGGGTGGTGCAGTCACCTCGTAACCGAAAGCGCCGGCCGCCAGCAGCCGATTGCGCTCGACGGCGTGGAGCGTCTTGGCCACCGCCACCGTTTGGTCGTAGCAGCGCGCGGCAAGGGGTTCGCGGGCACTGGCACGGTCATAGCCGATGTGCCGGCCGGTCGCCTGGGCGGAGATCAGGCCGCTCTTCAACAAGCCCTGGCTGTCGAGCACCGCGTCGTAATGTTCCATGCGCAAGCGCCGCCGAAAGGCGCCCATCTCGCGCCAGGTGGCCGGCGAAAGCGGGGACTTGCGCCAACGCCGCACGGCAACGGGAATCACGTGCCGTACGGCTGGATGCAGGCGAGGAATGTCCGCGAACGACTCCTCGACGACCCAGTCGATCTCCGCATCCGGGAACTGTTTGGCAAGGTCGCTGGCCACGGGCAGATTGTGGACGACGTCGCCGAGGGAGGAAGTCTTGACGAGCAGAATGCGCACGGGCGCCTACCGATAGAATCGCGAAAACCGCCCGATTATAGCGATGCCCCTGGCCCGTTCGTCTCTCTCCGCCGTCCTCATCACCCGCAACGCGGCGGCGCAACTGCCTGCCTGCCTGGCGTCGCTGTCTTTTTGCGACGAAATTGTCGTGGTCGATTCTGGCAGCGACGACGGCACGGTGGCGATCGCCCAGGCACGCGGAGTACGTGTCTTGCATCAGGACTGGCTGGGCTTCGGCCCGCAGAAGCAGTTCGCCGTCGACCAGGCCAGCCACGACTGGGTGCTCTGCATCGACGCCGACGAACGGGTCGGCGACGCGCTGCGCGCCAGCATCGAGACGGTGCTGACGGCGCCGGGTCGCCATGCCTATCGCTTTCCCCGCTGCAACCGTTTCCTGGGCCGCTACCTGCGCCACGGCGAAGGCTATCCGGACTGGAGTCTGCGCCTGTTCGATCGCCGCCATGCCCGCTGGTCCGACGACGCGGTGCACGAGAAAGTGCTCACCGACGCCACGGTCGGTGATCTCGCCGGCGACTTGCTGCACGACTCGGCCGAAACGATCGAGACTTATCTCGCCAAGCAGGACCGCTATACGACGCTGGCCGCCGAAGCCGCCGTGGCGCGCGGCAAGCGGGCGACCGTCGCCCATCTGCTGTTCTCGCCGCTGATCCGGTTCGTCAAGTTCTACTTCGTTCGGCTGGGCTTCCTGGATGGCTGGCCGGGACTGGCGCACATCCTGATCGGCTGCCGGAACAGCTATATGAAGTATGAGAAAATGCGCGCCATTCTTGCGGAGCGACCATGAAGGTACTGATCACTGGCTGTGCGGGTTTCATCGGCATGTACGTCGCGGAGCGCCTGCTGGCGCGGGGCGACGAGGTGCTCGGCATCGACAATCTCAACGACTACTACGACGTTTCGCTCAAGGAGGCCCGGCTGGCGCGGCTGCGTCTCCATCGCGGTTTTCGCGACGTCCGCCTCGACATCGCCGACCGTGCCGGCATGGCTGCCCTGTTCGAGCGGGAGCGGCCCGACGCCGTCATCAACCTCGCCGCCCAGGCCGGCGTGCGCTATTCGCTGAAAAATCCGCTGGCCTACGCCGACAGCAACCTGCTCGGTTTCGTCAATGTCCTGGAAGGCTGCCGCCACAACGGCGTCAAGCATCTGGTCTACGCGTCGAGTTCGAGTGTCTATGGTGGCAATACCAAGGTGCCGTTCGCCGAGGACGACAACGTCGATCATCCGGTCAGCCTCTACGCCGCCACCAAGAAGGCCAACGAGCTGATGGCTTACAGCTACAGCCATCTCTATGGGATCCCCAGCACCGGCCTGCGCTTTTTCACGGTCTATGGCCCCTGGGGTCGTCCCGACATGGCCTATTTCAGCTTCACGCAGGCGATCCTCGCCGGGCGGCCGATCGACGTCTTCAACCACGGCAAGATGCGGCGCGATTTCACCTACATCGACGACATCGCCGAAGGCGTGATCCGGGTGCTGGACCAGCCGGCCGGTGGCACGCCACCGCATACGGTCTACAACATCGGCAATCACCAGCCAGTCGAGCTGATGGAATTCATCGGCATTCTCGAAGCCGCCCTGGGCAAGACGACCGCGCGCAATTTCCTGCCCATGCAGGACGGCGACGTGCCTCTGACCTATGCCGACACCACCCGGCTCCAGGCGGCGGTCGGCTTCGTGCCGGCCACGCCGCTTGCCGACGGCATCGGTCGTTTCGTTGCCTGGTACCGCGATTACTTCGGCTGCTGAACCGGTGTCGTCGTCGGCGGTGTCGGCGGCGCGGTTCGCGGCGCGTCCAGCGCCCGTAGTGTCTCCTGGGCGCGCTTCAGGTCTTCCTCGGCTCGCTTGCGCTCTTCCTTGAGGTAGATCGGCTCGCCCTTGTCGTCGACTTCCATCATCTTGTCGACGCGGCCATCGAAGCGCCGCGCCTGCAGGCACCACGGACCGCCCCGAGAGGTGTAGCCGAACAGGTTGCTGGTTCCGCAGTCGAGCAGTTCCCTGGTTTCGCCCATCTTGCGGCGCAATTCGTCGGAAATCTGTTTGCCCTGCCCCTGGTTGTTGGCGACACGCGGCGTGATCAGCAGGATCAGCTCCGTCTTGGTGCTGCTGCGTGACTGATTGCCGAACGCCGCGCCGAGGATCGGGATCTGCGACAGGAACGGTACGCCCTTGCTGCCGTTGCTGTTCTTTTCCGATATCAGCCCACCCATGACCATCGTTTCGCCCGACTGGACGGTGACGATGGTCTTGGCAGAGCGCTTGCTGATGGTCGGTGAATTGATCGTCGATGTGTCGGTCTGCGTCGCGGTGCTGACTTCCTGGGTGATGTCGAGATTGACCAGTCCGCCCGCGTTGATGTGGGGCGTGACCGAGAGCATCACGCCCGTGTCCAGGTATTGGACGGTGCTCGTTACCGTGCCGGTGGTGACGCTGCCCAGCGCCGTGGTGGAGCTGGTTTGCGTCGGCACGCTGTCGCCGACCTGGAT
>WBZL01002545.1_pt1 | contig 16248 bp, 17 predicted proteins | sample 5204291 | NCBI WGS metagenome assembly WBZL01 (sample SAMN12344345, study PRJNA552823) | activated sludge metagenome | biome: Activated sludge suspended growth; feature: Nitrification reactor; material: Wastewater; isolation source: activated sludge from nitrification reactor of wastewater...
GCGTTCGCCTGAACCGGCCAGGCCCCTCCACCGCCCCCTCCGAAGCCGAACACCCGAACCAACACGAACGCTGCTTCAACGCGCCCCGCAACGACCACCGCCCACCGAGACCCGACCAGCAGCCCTCCGCACCCACACCAGAACCCAAAATCAGCGACCAGCTACCCCGGCTGCAATATCCGGGTCTGAGCGGCCTCCGCCGATTTCTGAGGTCGGGATTGCGACAAGGGATGTCGTTGAGGACCCCTATATCTGGGGGCGGGGGGGGATGGGTTCGAACTCGGCGGGGCGCTTGTCGGCCTTGGCGCCGAACTCCTCCATCATGTCGCCGGGCTGGAACATGCCGGCCTGCCAGCCGGCCATGTAGCGCAGGCTGTCGGCCACGGAGTGGTCCCGGGTGTAGTTGACCATCTCCTTGGTGCCCCAGATCGCGAGCGGCGACTTGGACGCGATCCGGGCCGCGATCTCGAGCGTGCCGTCGACCAGGGACTCGTGGTCCTCGAAGACCTGGTTCACCAACCCGCACTCGTAGGCCCGCTGAGCGGGCATCCGGTCACCGGTGTAGGCGAGCTCGCGGGCGACGCCCTCGGGGATGATCTTGGGCAGGCGCTGCAGCGTTCCCACGTCCGCGGTCATCCCGATGTTGATCTCCTGCACGCAGAAGAAGGCGTCCGCCGAGCAGTAGCGCATGTCGGCCGCGGTCACCATGTCGACCGCGCCGCCGATGCAGCCACCCTGGATCGCGGCCAGCACCGGCATCCGCGCGGTCTCGAGGGCGGTGAAGGAGTCCTGCAGGTGCTGGACCAGGTTCCACAGGTGGGCCCGACGACGGCCCTCCTCGCTCACGCCCGGCGAGCCGGCGAGCCCGCCCCCGCCGCTGAACACCGACAGGTCCATCCCGGCGCAGAAGTGCTTGCCGGTCGAGGAGATGACGATGGCCCGGGCGGAGCCGGCGGCGTCGATCTCGCCCACGATCTGCGGGAGCTCGGACCAGAAGCTGGGGATCATCGAGTTGTAGGCGTCCGGCCGTGACAGCTGGAGGTGGGCCACGTGGTCGGAGATGGAGACGTCGAAGCACTCGTGCACGACCACGACCGTACCGCCCACCCTCCGGTCGTGCCCGAAGCCGTCGCGTCGTGCTCGGTAGCCTGCGGCGGTGCCGAGCGACGACCCGTACCGCCTCCCCCGCCACGTCCTGCCCCGCCGCTACGACCTGGAGCTGGTCGTCGACCCCGAGCGGTCCGGCTTCTCGGGGCGGGTCCGCATCGAGGTCGAGGTGATCGAGGCGACCGACCGGATCACCCTCAACTCGCTCGACCTCGACCTCACCGGTGTCGCCGTCACGGGATCCGACGGGACGCGCCACGAGCCCACCACGGTGTCGGACCCCGAGACCGAACGGGTGGAGCTGCAGCTTGACGACGCCCTGCCGAGCGGTGCGGCGTCCATCGAGATCGACTTCGTCGGTCCGTTCTGCGAGTCGCTCGTCGGGTTGTACCGCTCGTCGTTCACCGTCGACGGCCAGGAGCGGCACCTGGCGGTCACCCAGTTCGAGTCCACCCACGCCCGCCGAGCGTTCCCCTGCTTCGACGAGCCCGACATGAAGGCCGTGTTCGCGGTGTCGCTCGTCGTCCCCGACCACCTGCTGGCGGCATCGAACGCGTCCGAGGTCGACCGCACCGACCTCGGAGACGGAACCGTCCGCGTCACCTTCGCCGACACGATGGTGATGTCGACGTACCTGCTCGCCCTCGTCGTCGGCCCCCTCGAGGTGACCGACACCCGGATGATCGACGGCCGGGACCGACCGATCCCACTGCGGGTCATCCACCCGGCGGGGTCCGAGGGCCTCACCCCGTTCGCGCTCGAGGTCGCCGATGCGGGCGTCCGGTTCCTCGAGGACTACTACGACATCGCGTATCCGGGCGACAAGATCGACCTGGTGGCCGTCCCCGACTTCGCCTTCGGGGCGATGGAGAACCTGGGGCTGATCACCTTCCGCGAGATCGCCCTCCTGGTCGACCCCGACGAGGCCACCCAGCCCGAACTGCAACGGGTGGCCGACGTCATCAACCACGAGCTGGCCCACATGTGGTTCGGCGACCTGGTGACCATGCGGTGGTGGGAGGGGATCTGGCTCAACGAGGCCTTCGCCACCTTCATGGAGGTCGCCGCCTCCGACGCCTTCCGACCCGAGTGGGACACCTGGACCGGCTTCGGCCTGGCCCGGGCCGCCGCGTTCGACACCGACGCCCTCGCCTCGACCCGACCGATCGAGTTCCCGGTCCACAGCCCGGCCGACGCGGAAGCCATGTTCGACGTCCTCACCTACGAGAAGGGGGCGTCGGTGCTGCGCATGCTCGAGCGCTACCTGGGTGCCGAGCGCTTCCGGGACGGGATCCGGCACTACCTCCGCACCCACGCCTACGGCAACACCGCCACCACCGACCTCTGGGACGCGCTCGAGGAGGTGACCGGGGAACCGGTGCGGCGGATCATGGACGCCTGGATCCTCTCGGGAGGCCACCCGGTGGTGACCGCCCGGCTCGTCGACGACGGCATCGAGCTCGACCAGACCGCCGCCGCCCGCTCCGGGGATCCGTCGCTGGGCGAACGCTGGCCGGTGCCGCTCGTGGTCACCGCCACCGTCGACGGCTCCACCCGCCACGAGCGCGTCCTGCTCGAGGGACCCACCGTCGTCGACCTCGGCGGCGCACCGATCGAGCTGCGACTCAACACCGGCGGAGACGGGTTCTTCCGTTCGGAGCTGCCCGCGTCGCTGCGAACCGCCGACGCGGTCGACCCCGACTCCACACCGCTCGAGCGGTTCGTGCTCGTCGACGACACGTGGGCGGCGCTGCTGCGCGGCACCCTCACCACGGCGGAGGTCGAGCAGCTGCTCCGCCTCGTCGCCTGGCGCGAGACCGACCCGTCGGTGTGGCGCCGGATCGCCCAGGCCGTCCGCGAGCTCCGTCGGCTCGAAGGGTGGGACGGCGCCGTCCGGGCGCCCCGCCTGGCGCAGGACGTCGCCGCCCTCCCCCGTTCCCGTGCCACCGAGGTGATCTCCGGAGTCGACGAGTCGGGTCGGGAGAGATGGCGGGACCTGAGGGGCATCCTCACCGTCGTGCTCGGCGTCGCCGGGAACGACGGTGACATCCGGGATCTGGCGCGGGACATCGTGCACACCGACCCCGAACGGCTCCGGGACAGCCGCGACGTTGACCCGGCTCTCGGCGCCGCGTCGCTCGACGTCGTCGCCGCCACCGGCGATCGGGCGGACCACGACCTGATCGAACAGCGGTGGCGGACCGCGGCCAACCCCCAGGACACGATCCGCCACCTCTACGCCCTGGCCGACACGCCGGTCCCCGAGTGCTTCGAGAAGACGCTGGATCTGGCCCTCGGCGAGGTGCGGGCCCAGGACAGCGGCTACCTGCTGCGGCGGGCGTTGGCCAACCCCCGCCACGCGGGTCTCGCCGTCGAGTTCGTCTCCCGCCGCTGGGACGACGTCCAGGCCAAGGTCCCCTCGAGCGCCCTGGTCCGCATGCTCGAGGGTGTCCGCACCATCACCGACGCGGACCTCGCGGCCGACGTCGTCGCGTTCGCCGAGGCGCACCCGCTGCCGAGCGGCTCACGGGTGCTGGCCCAGCACCTCGAGCGGATGGCCGTCAACGTGGCGGCGGCACAGCGACTGCGCGCGGGTTGATGCCGCTCTCGGGTCCCGACCCGGCATCCTGAACCGACCATGTCCGGACCTCCCGCGCCCGGCGGCCACCGTGGCCGCACCGTCGAGCACATCGCCCGCCCCCGGACCGCGGGGATCGGCCTGGAAGTGTTCGCGGTCGAGGACCGCTCGGCCCAGGCCGTGTGCTCGTCGCTGGAGCCGGGCCGGTTCACCGTGTCGGTCGACGGTCCCCGCCGGCGTCGACCGCTCACGGTCGATCACCCGGGGGGACCGGTGGCGTGGGAGCTGGCCGGGCTCACCCCGGGGCGCCGACACCGGGTGACGGTCCGCACCGCGGACGGACGGACGGTCGCCCGGCGGGCGTTCCGCACGCTGCGGCCGCCGCCGGGCGAGGAGCTGTTCCGCTTCGCCACCCTCAACGACCTGCACCTGGGCAGAGAGGACAAGCGCGGGACGGATCGACTCGGCACGCGACCCGGAGCGCGGACGCCCCAGGACATGGCGCGCGACGCCCTGGGCGACGCGCTCGCCTGGGGCGCCTCGACGATCGTGGTCAAGGGCGACGTGTGCGACCAGTCGTTCGACCGGTACTGGGACCAGGCGCTCTCGTTGTTCGCCGCGGTCCCGGTCCCGGTGTGGATGCTGCCGGGCAACCACGACACCGGCACCCGGCGGGCGGTCGAACCCGACGTGGCGGCGCGCCTCCGGGGCCTGCGGATGATCCGCGGCGTGGAGCACCTCGACGTCGACGGCCTGCGCATCGTGCTGGTCGAGTCGGGCATCCCCGACGGCGGCTGGGGTGACATCGCCCGCCATCGACACGACGTCGCCGACCTGGTGGCCGATGCCCGGGCCGCGGGCACCGGCACGTTCATCGGCACCCACCACCAGCCGCAGCGGTTCCGGACGCCGCTGTACTGGCCGCACGGAACCCCCGGTCCGAACGCCGGGGAGTTCGCCCGGACCGTCCGGGCCGCGGACGCCGGGGTCATGGTCAGCTCCGGTCACACCCATCGCTGTCGACGGCGCGACGTGGCCGGGGTCCCCTGGACCGAGGTCGCCTCGACGCACCACTTCCCGGCCACCTGGGCCGGCTACCGGGTCTTCGAGGGCGGCCTCATGCAGGTGGTCCGTCGCACCGCGGTTCCGGGCGCGCTGGCCTGGAGCGAGACCACCCGCGACGCCCTGGGCGGCATCTGGGCGCTGTGGGCCACCGGGACGCTGTCGGACCGCAGCTTCGCGCTCGACTGGCGCCGGCTCAGGTGATCTGGCCCCGGGCGTCGAGGAACGCGGTGGCGACCCCCACGTGCACCGCGACGCCGGAGGCCATGCCGTCCTCGTTGAGGACCATCCGGTTCGAGTGGCACGACGGGGCCTCGAACGGGTTGGGGTTCTCTGGTGGGCAGACCCCCAGGAAGAACATGGCGCCGGGCACCTCGCGCAGCACGTAGGAGAAGTCCTCGGCCCCCATGACCGGCGACGGCATCTCCACGACGTGGTCCGCCCCCACCACCTCGGCGGCCACACCGGAGGCCCAACGTGTGAACGCGGCGTCGTTCACCGTCACCGGATAGCCCTCGACGATCTCCACCGTGGCCGTGCACCCGTGGGCGGCGGCCACGCCCTGGGCGACCTGGTCGATGCTCGCCCACACGGCATGTCGGGTGTGCTCGCTGACCGCCCGCAGCGTGCCGGTCAGAGCGGCGGACTCGGGGATCACGTTGTCGGTCGTGCCGGCGTCGAGCTGCGCGATGGTCAGCACGGCCGGGTCGAACGCGTTGACCGTGCGGGTGATCATCGACTGCAGCGCCAGGACGATCTCGCACGCCACCGGCACCGGGTCGGTGGCCCAGTGCGGCGACGACGCGTGGCCGCCCCGGCCGGTCACGACCACCTTCACCACGTCGGCCGAGGCCAGAGCCGCACCCGAGCGGTGGATGACGAAGTCGGAGAACATGTTGGGAGCGACGTGCAGGGCGAACGCGGCGTCGACGCCGTCGAGGACGCCTTCGTCGATCATGTCGGTCGCCCCGCCGAAGCCCTCCTCACCGGGTTGGAACATGAACCGGACCCGGCCCGCCAGCCGATCGCGCCGGCCGGCCAGCACGGTCGCAGCCCCGACCAGCATCGCGGTGTGGGCGTCGTGGCCGCAGGCGTGCATCGCTCCGTCGACGACCGACGCGAAGTCCAGACCCGTGTCCTCGGGCATGGGCAGGGCGTCCATGTCGCCGCGCAGCAGGATCGTCGGGCCGTCGCCGGCGCCGCCGACGAGATCCGCGACCACCGAGCTCAGCGCGGTACCGGTGCTGATCTCGAGGCCGAGGCCGTCCAGCGCCTCGAGGACCCTGCCCTGGGTGCGCGGCAGGTGGTTCCCCAGCTCCGGGTGCACGTGGAGGTCCCGGCGGAGCTCCACCACGTCGGGGAGCACCCCCTGGGCGGCGGCCAGCAGGTCGTCGGTGATCATCGGTCATCCTCCACGGCCCCGACCACCCCCCGGTGGGATCGGCCCGGGCGGGGGCGACGGGGCGGTCACACCAGGGCGAGCACCAGACCGATCTGGCCCAGATGGTACGTCGTCATCACGACCAGCCGGGACTGCGGGAAGTCCCGCACGAACCGGGTCAGCCCGATCACCCCGTCGGACACGTAGAACAACGCCGCTCCGAGGACCGCGATCCAGATGCCGGTGCCGACCGCGCTGGCGACCATCAGCGAGATCACCGTGATGTAGGCGGCCACCGGCACGGCGAGCCGGGGGTCCTGACGGCGCGCCCCTGAGACGATCGGCGCTCCGATCACCGCCATGAGGACCGCCACGACCACGACGCCCACCGCGAAGCGCGGGAGGTCGACGCCCAGGTTCCACAACCCGACGACGTAGGCGACGTGGCCGACCAGGAACGACGCCAGACCCTCGACGAAGTGGTCCTCGAGCATCAGGAAGACATCCCCGGCGAGGGAGCACAGCAGGCCCGCCACCATCCAGCCCCTCGCCGCGCCCGACGACACCGGATCCGCGGCCAGGGCAGCACCGATCAGAACCACCATGGTCAACGGCTTGAGGACGTACTCGGCGCGGCGTCGGTCGGTGCCGACCGCGATCCAGTCGGCCACGGCGACGACGAGCGTGAGCCCGATCAGGACATCGAACGTGGTCGTCATCGGAACAGCTCCGCGACCGGCTCCCACGCGAGCGACTCCCGCAGCCTCATCCGGGCCTGCATGACCAGACGGGGCCGGTTCACACCCAGCACGCCGGTGCAGCGCTCCCCGCGTCGGAAGGCGACGACGAAGCGGCCGTCCTCGATCGTGCCGTCCACCACGTGCAACTCGTCGTCTCCGTCCGGTCGTCCGGCCATCTGGATCTTGGCGTCGTACTGGTCGGACCAGAACCATGGCACCGATGCGAAGGCCACCGCGGCCGGATCGCCTCCGAGCAGCCGGGTCGCGGCCGCCTCGCCGTGCTCGATCGCGTGCTCCCAGTGCTCGACGCGCATCCGCTCGCCGAAGTGCTCGTTGAACCAGCTGGCCACGTCGCCCGCGGCGGTGATGCCGGGGGCGGCCAGGCCGGTGGAGTCGCAGACGATCCCGTCGGACAGGTCGAGTCCTGAGCCGTCGAGCCATCCGGTGCTGGGGGTGACGCCGATGCCGACGACCACCACCTCGGCGTCGACCGACGAGCCATCGGCGAGGCGGACCGTCCGGACCCGTCCCGAGTCATCGGCGTCGAGGCGGTCCACGCCCGCCCCCAACCGCACGTCCACGCCGTGGCGTCGGTGCAGGTCGGCCACGAACGATCCGATCGGGGCGGGCAGGGCCCGCGGCAGGGGCACCGGGGCCGCCTCGATCATCGTGACCTCGTGACCCCGACCCCGACACGTGGCCGCCACCTCGGCGCCGATGAAGCCGGCTCCGATCACCGCCACCCGCGCCGGACCGGCGTCGAGCTCCCGGCGCAGGGCCAACGAATCGGCCATGTCGCGCAGGACGTGCACCCCGCCGGGGGGCGCACCGGGGAGCCGGCGTGGGGTGGCACCGGTGGCGATCACGATGCCGTCGGCGGCCTGCTCGGTGCCGTCCGACAGCGTCACGGTCCGGGTGGCGACGTCGAGGGCGACCGCGTGCACGCCCAACCGGAGGTCGAGATCGAGGTCGGGAACCTCGGGCGCGGAAGGCTGCTGCGCCCGGTCGGGCTCCCACTCGCCGGCGAGGACCTGCTTGGACAGCGGGGGCCGGTCCGAGGGCAGTTCCGCCGACGGGTCGACGACGACGATCGTGGCGGTCGGGTCGCCGCGGCGCAGGGTCCGCGCCGCGCTCAGGCCGGCCAGGGACGCGCCGACGACGAGGTAGGTGGTCATCATCGGGGATCGGGGATCACGGACGGGACGGGTCGTTCGGGATCGGGATGCCCGGGGCTCGACCCCGGACGCCGAGGGTCAGCCCTCGACGGTGATCGCCTGCTTGGGGCAACGCCGGGCGGCTTCGGTCACCTTCTCACGGAGCTCTTCGGACGGCTCCTCCTGGAGGACGTAGAGGAGGTCGTCCTCCCTGACCTCGAACACCTCGGGTGCGATGCCCATGCACACGGCGTTCGACTCGCACAGGTCGTAGTCCACGACAACCTTCATGCCCATCCCCTTTGCTCCTCTCCGCACCGGCCGGCGACCGAGCGAACGTTCAGGAGCACTCTACCGACGGGGGTGCCGTGTCAGAAGATCGAGTAGCCCCCGTCGATCACCAGGAGGTCTCCGGTGTGGAACGTCAGGGTCGGATCGGCCAGGAACGCCGCCGCCTCGGCGAAGTCCGACGGCACGCCCCACCGCCGCACCGGGGTCCGGGCCGTGGTGTTGGTCATGAACTTCTCCCACCCCATCAGCGGCGCGGTCATGTCGGTCTCGACCCAACCAGGCATGATCCCGTTGACCCGGACGCCGTGACGGGCGAGCTCGACCGCCAGTCCCCGTATCAGGGCGATCATCGCCGTCTTCGAGCACGAGTACGCCTGGTTCGCCGGCGCCCCGTGGATGGCCGAGGTCGACGAGACGCCGATGAGCGAACCGCCTTCGCCGCGCTCGAGGAGGTGGCGGGTGGCGGCCCGGAAGCACAGGAAGGCTCCGTCGAGGTTGACCGCCATGACCCGACGCCACTGCTCGAGGGTCTGATCGACGAACGGCGCACCGCCGCCGATGCCGGCGTTGGCGATCATCGTGTCGACCCGTCCGTGCACCGCGAGGGTCTGCGCCATGGCGGCGTCGACGGCGGCCTCGTCGGCGACGTCGACGACCACCGAGCTCGCGACCGCACCCGCGGCACGCAGCGCCTCGACAGCGGCGTCGTTCTTGGCCTCGTCGCGACCCCACACCGCGACCGCGGCGCCCGCGGCGGCCACGCCGTGGGCCATCCCCAACCCGATGCCGCCGTTGCCGCCGGTGATGACCACCACCCGTCCGTCCAGGTCCGTCACGCCGTTCGCCTCCCGTGCTCGTACGCGGTCCGGAGCGGATCCGGCGCGTCGTGCGGCACGGTACCCGCCGCGGCCGGATCGGCCGGTAGCGTGGCCGCCCGTGTCGGGATCCCCCTTGCGCATCGCCACCGCCCGGGACGTCGACGCCCTGTCGCGGGTCCTGGCCCGCGGCTTCGGCGACGACCCGATCTGGCGCTGGATGGCCCCGACCGGCACCCGGTGGCCGGATCGCCTCGGTCCGATCTTCCGACACCTGCTCCGACCGCCGATCGGGTTCGGGGCGACGTGGACCACCGATGACCTGGAGGGCACCGCGGTGTGGTCCCCGCCGGGTCGGTCGGGTTTCCCCAACGGCGCCGCGGTCCGCTCCGCCCCGACCATGCTGCGGGGGTTCGGTCCGGCAGGGATCCGACGGACGCTGCGTCTGGTGGCCCGGATGGAGAAGGCCCATCCGCCCGAGCCGCACTGGTACCTGGAGCTCCTCGCGACCGATGCCCACCTGCGGGGGCGTGGGGTGGGCAGCCGTCTGATCGGACCGGGTCTGGACCGCGCCGACGCCGAGGGTGTCGGCGCCTACCTGGAGAGCTCCAAGTGGGACAACGTCCCCTTCTACCGACGCCACGGCTTCGAGGTGGTCGAGGAGATGGTCGCCGTGCCCGGGTCACCGCCGATGTGGCGGATGTGGCGCGACCCCCGCTGAGGCCACTCCCCCCGCCGGTCAGGCCCTCATCGCAGGTGGGCCACGTCGTTGTAGCGGCGGAGCCGCCAGCGACCGTCGCTCTGGACGACGAGCTCGCTGATCGAGCCGTTGTCGGCGCCGATGAACGCGAACGGGGAGCTGCCCGTGGCGGTGGCCAGCAGCTGGCCGATCACGCCGCCGTGGACCACGGCGACGACCCGTTGGTCCGGATGCGCCGCGACGATCGTGTCGATCCCCCGGCGGAGCCGGGCCGCGAACTCGTCGCCCGGCTCCGCACCCGGGATCACGTCCCATCGCTCCTCGGTGAACATCCGCAGCGCGATCGGGTCACCCGAGGCGACCTTGGCGCGGAACTGCAGCTCCCACTCCCCGAGGTGGACCTCGCGGAGGTCGGCCACGACGTTGGGGGTGAGCCCGAGCCGATTGACGAGCGGCGCCGCGGTCTGCTGGGTTCGCTGGAGGGTGGTCACCCACACGGCGTCGATCGTGGCACCGGCACGGTGCTCCGCGGCGAGGCGCTCACCCACCCGACGGGCCTGCTCACGGCCGTCCGGTGCCAGCTCCGGGTCACCGTGGCCGTCGCGCACGGGGAACGGCCGATCGGAGCGCTCGGGAGCCGACTCGCCGTGGCGGACCAGCAGGATTGTGGTCGACCCGGGAGGGGGTGAGTAGCGGTATTGGCGGTGGCCCTCGTCGGGCGCGGCGGAAGAGGTCGGTCCGGGGTCGGTCACACCCGACAGGATGTCACGCCGGGGCGCAGGCCCCTCCGGCGGGCGCCTGCACCACCGCCGTCTCGCCGTTGGTGATGGAGACGGTGACGTCGGGGTTGATCGACACCAGGGCGGAGCGCACGACCTGACACGCTTCCATGGCCTCGGCGGGGGTGATCGGGTCCGAGGCGTCGGCCGACAACGACACCGCGGTGTCGTTCATGATCGACGTGGTCGACAGCTTCTCCACCCACGACGACCCCTGGTGCTCGTCCTTGATCCGGTCGATGTGCTCCAGGTCGATGTCACCGGCCGCCGCCCCGGGCTCGGGGAGCGTGTCGTCGGGGAGCGTGTCGTCGGAGAGCGTGTCGTCGGTGGTCCCGGGCTCGTCGAGCTCGGACAGGTCGAACCCGCACATCTCGGCGGTGACGTCGTCGATGTGATCGGCCGCCTCCTGCACCGACGGGTCCATGACCGATTCGAGCGCCCGCCCGATGTAGTCGGGGTCGTCCGGGTCCATGCCCGCCAGGTCCTCGACCACCCCCGACAGCACCTCGAAGCTGGACTTCAGCTCCTCGGGGGCGACATCGCCCAGAGCGGCCAGGGCCGCGATGGCGGCCGCCGGGTCGTCGAGGTCGGCGGCGTCGGGACCCTGGAGGGCTCTGACCGCGGTGCAGTACTCGCTGTCGGGATCGCTGCCTCCGCCGGACTCCGCCGACCCGGAGCGCACGTTGGACTCCTTGGAGGCCAGGGCGGCCTCCCCGTCGCCACCGCAGGCGACGACGGCCACGCCGCACAGGACGAGTCCGATCCCGGCCAGGACCGCACGCGTGCGGCGGGCTCGCCAGGGAGGGACCACTGAAGACGTTCGGCTCATGTCACCAAGTCTGCCGGTTCCGGCGCCGGGACCCTCGCCGCCCGCCAACGACGGCTGAGGTGCTCCAACGGGAGGAACGCGGTGATGCAGATCGTGTGGGGCAGGAAGGAGATCCCGATCATCAGGTAGGTCATCGCGTGCAGAAGCAGCACGCCGACGAGCGCCGCGATCCGCAGCCGGCGCGGCGCCCGCGGGAACAGCAGGACGATCGTCATCACCTCGAAGACGATGAACACCCACTGCGACAGCACCAGCAGATCCGGATACGACAGGAGGCGGTCGCCGATCACCGTTCCGCGCCGGATGATCGACGCGGTGAACACCGCGGAGCCCATCCACTCCCAACCGCCGAAGCGGAGCTTCCCCCATGCCGAGAACGGGTAGGCCAGGACGAACACGACCTGGACCACCCGCAGCGCCCACCCCGAGAGGCGCTCCACCGAGATGCCGGTCCGCGGGGTGAGCGCGAGCACCAGCAACGCGACCATGATCGTCAGGCGGTCGTGGTCGACCTTGGCGTAGGAGAACGCCCACAGCAGCCACACCCCGTAGGACACGAGGGTCACAGCCGCGGCGGCGCGCGGCGCCCGGCGGGTGAGCATCCACACCGCGCCGACGACGACCAGCACCCGCACCGCCAGCATCGTCGTGGGCGTCGGGGCCGGCAGGTGCAGGACGCGGGCCAGGAGCACCGGCCGGTAGAACTCGACCGGGGCATCCGCGTGCATCGCGGCCCAGCCGTCCTTGGACACCACCGTGAAGGCGACGACCGCCGCGATGATCCGGGCGAACACGTCGACCCGTTCGACCGGCACGGGATCGAACCAGTAGCGGTCCCAACCCGCTCGCCACCGTTCCCCGAGACCGGACCGGGTGGTGTCGGGGCGCGCGTCGGCCGGGATCGACGCTGCCGGCACCGGGCTCACGACCCGCTCCGGGCCGTCCAGGTCTGCACGACCCGCGAGAAGTCCGATACCGGATGGCCGTCGATGAGGTTCCGACCGAACTTGCGGAACCGGAGCTCGACCAGAGGGTCCGAGGGGTGGGCCCGGTTCCAGGCAGCGGCCAGCCCCGCCATCTGGGCCTCGGTCAGCCTGCCCGACGAGTCCTTCTGACCCTCGACCTCGGCCCGTCGCAGCCCGAACGCCTCGGCGTCGAGGCGGAGCTCGCGGCCCGACGCGGTGAGCGCTGTGAAGTCGACCTTGGCGACCCGACCGGTGGACTTCACCGGGTGGGCGAACATGCGGAACGGGGCGAAGGGCCAGCTGTCGTCGGTGAGGGCGGTCGCTCCGAGCATGGTGAGGGCCACCAGCAGCACGGCCACGGCGGACCGCCAACGGGCACCGGGGATCGGTCCCGTCTCGGCGCCGACATCGCTCACGGGCGAGACACTACGGGCCCCGCCGCGGTCGACCGTGGCTCTCGACCTCGCACGTCCGTACGGACTGTCACCTGATCGGATCCGTCCACTAGAGTAGAACGCGTTCTAGTTTCTCCCCGAGGAGCGTGCGCGTGTTGGTCCGATCGCCATTCCCCATCCCGTTCGGCTGGTTCCAGGTGGCGTGGTCCACCGATCTCGCCCCCGGAGAGATCCAGCCCATCGAGTACTTCGACCGCAAGATGGTCCTCTGGCGCGACGGCGACGGTGCCGCACACGTCAGCGACGCGTTCTGCCCCCACCTCGGCGCCCACTTCGGCTACGGCGGCCACGTCAACGGCAACGACATCGTGTGCCCGTTCCACGGCTGGCGCTTCGACTGCGACGGCCGCAACACGCTCATCCCCTACTCGGAGCGCACCAACAAGAAGGCGTGCGTGAAGCCGTACCCGGTGCGTGAGGTCAACGGCCTGATCATGGCCTGGTACCACCCCGAGGAGGCCGAGCCCACCTGGGAGATCCCGGTGGTGCCCGAGTTCAACGACCCCGAGAACTTCACCGCGATCGAGACCCGCGAGTACCTGATCGGTGCGCCGTGGCAGGACCTCGCCGAGAACGGCGTCGACGCCGCCCACTTCCGCTACGTGCACCACACCGAGGAGGTGCCCGAGCTCGAGAGCTACGAGACCGACGGACCTCTCTCGAAGATGCGCTCGATCCAGAAGTTCCCGACGCCCCGCGGCGTGGTCGACGGTCGCATCGACGCCGACTCGTTCGGCCCCGGCTTCAGCGTCATCCGCTTCTCCGGCATCGTCGACACCTACCTCATGGGCTGCAACACGCCGCTGACCCGCAACAGCTGCTTCATGCGCTTCACGTTCACCGTGCGCAAGCTGGGCGACGACGCCCTCAGCTCCACCGTCGGCGAGGCGTTCGTGGCCGAGATCGACAAGCAGGTCCAGGAGGACCGGCCGATCTGGCAGAACAAGGCGTACATCACCCGCCCCGCCCTGGCCGACTCCGACGGTCCGTTCACCAAGTTCCGCAAGTGGGCGTCGCAGTTCTACGCCGAGGGCATCGACGAGTCGCAGTCGGTGTACTACCCGGTCGAGACCAAGGCCTACGACCCGATCCAGACCGCGTCCCGGAAGTTCGGCTCGGACCCGATGGCCGACTGAGCCCCGACCGTCCGAGCCCCGGCCGGCCGACCTCAGCCCTGACCGGGCGGGGTCGGCCAGTTCGGCATCTCCGGCGGCACCGGCGGCACCGGCGGCACCGGTGGGGCCTCGGTCGGCGGCGCGCCGGGCGGACCCCAGCCCGGCGGAGGTTGCCCGTACCCCGCCGGCGGACCCCACACCGGTTGACCCGAGCCCGGCTGGCCCGAGCCCGGTCGACCGGACGGCGGTCGCCGGTCGCGGTTGCGACGCACCAGTCCGACGATGAGCAGGACCAGGCCGACGATGAACACCAGGCCGGCCACGGCCATGACCCCGACGATGCCGAGCATCGGAGCGACCAGGGCGCTGACGTCGGAGGTGTCGAGGGTCCGCCCGACGGTGAAGCTCACCAGCGCCGGGGTGGAGGACGGCTCACCCGGCCAGCGGCAGTCGGCCCGGTAGTCCCCGGGTTCGAGGCGTGCGCTGGCCACGACGACCCACGAGTCGGGTCCGTTGATCAGGGCGGGGTCGAACGATGTCCGGCTCAGCGCGACCGGATCGCCCGACGAGGTGGACAGGGTGCACTCGGGCGTGCCGATCCCCCGGTCCTCGACCGCGATCCCGACCGCCATCGTGTCGGCGGAGGACCCGTCGAGCGGGGCGTCGACCGAGAACGGCAGGGTTCCGGGCACCGACGGGGTCCGGTCCCCGTCGATCACGACGTCGCGGGTGAAGCGGTCGAGGTCGAGCCGGCTGCCGAGCAGCGACACGACCAGGAACCCGCCGACGACGGCGAGCACCATCATGGTCGACCCCGCGATGAGCAGGCCCCTGCCCGCCGACGACGACGTGACCGGCACGCCCGGAGGCGTCTGGGTGCTCAGGGCCTGTCCGAGCTGACGATCCACATGGCGTAGAACTGCGCGGCGCCGCCGTAGGCGTGGCCGAGGGCGACCCGGGCCCCGTCGACCTGGTGGTCACCGGCCTGGCCCCGAACCTGCATGGCCGCCTCACCGAAGCGGATCATGCCCGAGGCCCCGATCGGGTTGGTCGACAGGACGCCACCCGAGCAGTTGACCGGTAGGTCGCCGGTGAGCGCCGTGGCCCCCGACTCGGTCATCTTCCAGCCGTCGCCCTCCTCGGCGAACAGCAGGCCCTCCATCCACATCGGCTCGTACCACGAGAACGGGACGTAGATCTCGGCGACGTCGATCTGGGCCCGGGGGTCGGTGATGCCGGCCTGGCGGTACAGGTCCGCGGCGCAGTCGAGGCTGGCCTGGGGCCGCACCTGGTCCCGGCCCGAAGCGGTCGACGGCTCGGAGCGCATGGCGGTGGCGTGGATCCACGCCGGCGGGACTCCGGTGGCGGCCCGGGCTTCCTCGGCCGCGCGCTCGCCGCCGAGCACCATGGCGAAGGCGCCGTCGGAGGACGGGCACGTCTCGGCGTAGCGGATCGGCTCCCACAACATGAACGACTCCTTGATCGAGTCGTAGGTGATGTCGGGCTCGTGCAGGTGCGCGTACGGGTTCTTCAGCGCGTTGAGCCGGTCCTTGAGGGCGACCAGGATGCCGATGTCGTCGGGTGCGCCGGACCGCCGCATGTACTCCCGGATGAACGGGGCGAAGTAGCCGCCGGCCCCGGCGACCAGCTGCTGCTGGAACGGGATCGGGAACGACAGGGCCCACATGGCCTCGGACACCGACTGCTGCTGCCAGCCGATGGTCAGCACGCGTTCGTGCACGCCCGCTTCGACGTGCGAGGCCGCAACGATGGCGGTCGACCCGCCGACCGAGCCGGCGGTGTGGACCCGGAACAGGGGCTTGCCCACCGCGCCGAGCGCTTCGGCCAGGTACGGCTCGGGCATCATGATGCCCTCGAAGAAGTCCGGCGCCTTGCCGACCACGACGGCGTCGATGTCGTCCATGGTCAGGTGCGCGTCGGCGAGGGCGCGGTAGGCGGCCTCACGCAGCAGGCCGGGCAGCGACACGTCACCGCGGACCGAGGCGTACTTGGTCTGGCCGACGCCGATCACGGCGACCCGGTTGGCACCCATCAGGACTCCCCCTCGAGCACGGCGATCAGGTTCTGTTGCAGCAGCTGGCCCCCGGTGGCGTGGGCGACGCCGCGGTCGGCGGAACCGGCGGAGATCCGGTCGGCCACCTCGGCGATGCGGATCAGCCCGGCGGCCAGCATCGGGTTGGCCGCGAGCGCCCCGCCCGAGGGGTTGACGTCGACCCCGTCGCCCAGGCCGAGCTCGGTGAGCACGATCTTCTCCTG
>WBZL01002886.1_pt1 | contig 16246 bp, 5 predicted proteins | sample 5204291 | NCBI WGS metagenome assembly WBZL01 (sample SAMN12344345, study PRJNA552823) | activated sludge metagenome | biome: Activated sludge suspended growth; feature: Nitrification reactor; material: Wastewater; isolation source: activated sludge from nitrification reactor of wastewater treatment...
GGCCCTGCCCGCCCAGGCGCGTCACCTGCTCCAGCGTCTCGGCTGCCTCGGCCGCGCTCGAGTGGTAGTGGATGGCGACGCGCGCCCCCGCCGACGCCACGGCCAGGACGGTCGCCCGCCCGATCCGGATGGGATTGTTGATGGAGGCCAGCATCATTTGCTGGATGTAGGAAGGGTCGTACCCTTTGATCCAGGCGTTGAACCCTTCGATCTTTTCCAACCCTTCGATATCCCTGACGGAACCGTAAAAGATCACGCCGTTCTTCGATTTGGCGTAGATGGAATTGCCGAGGTTATCCCCGATCAGGGTGCCGTCCACGATCTTGCCGTAGCTGTCGGCGATGTACACGTCGCCCGGCGCCAAAACGTCGATGGGCCAGGAATTGGTCCCGCCGATCCGGCCTTCCGCCTGTCCTTTTTCCTTGATCAGCTTATCCCATTCCGGGCGGAGGGGCATGTATTGCGCCGTCACCGCCCTGCCGACCATGACCTGGTCGGGACGCAGGATCATCCAGTCGCCTTCAAAGGCATTGTTGTAGCCTTCATTGCGCAAAATACCCCAGGCTTCTTCGAGGGAAACATTCCTGAGGCGTTCCAGCAGCCGATCCGGCGTTTTGGGCCGTCCGTCCGGGAATCGTTCCCCTTTCCATTCCGGGGTCAGGGCGATGATCTGTTCCGGCGTCGGCGTAATTTGCTGGGCTGCAGCGCCTGCAAAGGCGAATGCGAGCAGAAAAAAGGTCAGTAACGTGCTTCGGTTCATCAGTTGTTCTGTTTAATGATTTTGTCTTCGCTATTTGTCCCACCAAACCTTCGTATCGAGGTCGTCGGGCCCCATTCGGGCGACGGCGGCCTTCAGGTTATCATTGTTCACGGAAATCTCGGAATTAGGGTATGTCAGCCGGTGGATGAAATCGCCTTTGATGTCTTTGCCCGGGAACGGATTCGGGGCCAGCTGGGGAAATCCCGACCTCCTGAAATTGGCGAAAGCTTCGGGCCCGTTCAGGAATGAAGCCACCCAATATTGCGTATTGATCTGTTCCAAAGCCTTGCCGGCAATAAAGGGATTTGCGCTAAGATACGCATCTATATCCGATGAGGCAACCGCAGAGTTGGCTGAATAGGCCGCCATTTGTTCCATATGCGCCCTGACGCCGGCGTTGTACAGGGTCTCGGCATTGCCGTTGATCCAGCCCCTGTTGGCCGCTTCAGCCAGCAAAAGCTGGTTCTGGGCGGCGGTCACCAGGAACATGGGCGCCGCTACGCTTACCACCCGGGTCCGGTCCGCCTGGGTGAAATCGTAAAAGCTGGCCAATCCCAGGTTAGCCGCTACCATGGCGATGGTGTTGTTATCGTTCCCCATAGGCATCCCGATCTGGTCCGCCGGATCGGTTGAAGCGATATCCCCTTTTTGTTCCGGCCCTGACTTGGCGCCCACATACCGCACAGCGATGGCCTTCAGCCGGGGGTCGTTATTGTCTTTCAGGAATTTCACAAAGGGCTCGGCGAGGTAGAAGTTGTTGGCCTCCGTCGAATTGAGCATGGCGCCGTTGGCATTCTGGTAATTGTTGTCATGGCGGATCACGCAATTGTCGGCGTTGGCGGTGATCACCCCGCCCTGGAAGGCCTTCTGCACGGTTTGCTGGGCCGTTCCCTGGTCGATTTTCGACAACCGCATGCCGGCCCGGAGCAACAGCGAATAACCCAGTTTCCGCCATTGATCGACATTGCCCGAGTACATGACATCCGCCGTTTCAATAGCCTGAGCGCCGTCGAGTGCGGCGGTAGCTTCCGTCAGTTCCTTGATGATATCGGTGTAAATAGCCTGCTGTGCGTCGTATTTCGGCAGGAAAACCTGATCCGAGAACCCCTTGCCGGCATCTGAATAGGGCACATCGCCGTAGGTATCGGTCATCACCATAAAGGCATAGGCCTGCCAGATGCGGGCCATTTGTATGAGGTTGTTCCGCCCGGGCAATTGTCCGGCTTCGGAGATCACCACACGGGTGTTCCGGATCACCGACTGGTAATACCGTTGCCACATGGTCTGGGTGGCGTTGCGGTTGTCCTGGTTGTAATTAGCGCCCGTCAGCACCCCGGAGTTGGGCGAGATGAGCTGCTGGACGATGCCCATTTCATAAATGGCCGTACCGGTGGTGAAGGAAGTGTTGATAATCGCGTTGTTGAGCAGAAACGCAGGGTTGATGGAGATCGGCGACGTTTCGTTGGTGTTCAATTCGTCAAAACCGTTGTCGCAAGCCGAAAAGAACAGCAGGGAAACCGCGATCGCACTATATTGGAATAACTTTTTCATGCCTGGTCAGATTAAAATTTAACATTCAGGTTGAATCCGAGGCTCCGGGTGGAAGGCAGGCCGGTCGATTCCAGGCCAACCAGGTTATCGGAGCTGTACCCAAAGGTCTCGGGGTCGATATTGGGTACCCATTTTTTCAGAATGAGGACATTGTTGGCTACAAAGCTGAGCCTTGCCGACTTGATCGGGAAATTGTCGGGCAGCAACTTGCCCAGGTCGTAACCCGCCGTGATCTGGCGCAATTTCCAATAGCCGCCGTCATAGATGATCGGCTCAACCAGGGCTTGTGACCGGACCACTTCCCAATACGGCTGCACACCGGCCACTACCGTATTGACCTCGCCGGCTTCATTGACCCCCTCGCCGACCACACCGCCTTCGCGGCCGTCCAGCGTCATCTTGTGAAGGCCGTGGCGCACAGCGTTGAAATTGGTGCCCGACATCATCATATTGCCCAGTTTGAAATCGATGAGGAAGGAGAACGTGAGGTCCTTCCAGGCAAATGCGTTGTTGATGCCGCCCACCCATTTGGGCAGGGCGCTGCCGAAGGAGATCAGGTCGGGCGTCCGCAAGGCGATGCCGTTGCCGCCGAACACTTTCCGGCCCTGGGCATCCCTTCTGAAGCCGAAACCGTAGAGCTGGCCCATTTCCTCGCCGACCACCTGCCGCAGTTCGCCGTTGAATACGTGGGTGCCCACCGTGATTTTCTCGCCCGGCGTATCCGTCAGGAGGCTCAGCACCTTGGTGATGTTGTAGGAGCCGTTCAGGGTTATGCCCCATTTGAAGTCGGTCTGTTTGACGGGAACCAGGTTGATCAGGGCTTCAACACCCCGGTTGCGGCTCTTCCCGCTGTTGATGAGGGTGTTCACAAACCCGGACGCATCGGAGATCTGGGCCGAAACGATCTGATCGGTAGTGATCTTTTCGTAAACGGCCATGTCCAGACCTACGCGATTTTTGAACATTTTCAATTCCAGGCCCACTTCTTTTTCAGCGGTACGCATGGGGCGCAGGCCCGGGTTAGGCACGGTATTCCCAACGATGCCGCCCACCGGCTGAAGGGCGCCCGACGGGTTGCCGAACAAGTTGGCATTGATGCTGTAGAACAGGACGTCTGAATAGGGCGGCACGTCCGTATCGCTGCCCACTTCCGCGTAAGCCGCCCGGATCTTGCCGAAGGTCAGCCAGGAAGGCAGGGATTGCATGGCTTCCGAAAAGACGAAACTGCCGGAAACCGACGGATAGAGAATGCTGCGGTTGTCCGCCGACAGGGTCGAAAACCAGTCGTTGCGCAGGGTGCCGTTGAGGTAAAGGAATCTTTTGAAGGAAACCTCGGCGGATCCGTACAGGGAGTTGACGCCCCTTTCCGACAGAGCATAGATCGGATCTTTCACCCGGCCGTTGGTAACGGTATACAGCCCCCGGACGACAAAATCGGTCACCTGGACGCTGTTGAGGTCCGAGCGCCGGTACATTTTGTTGCCGCCGGCCGTCAGGTCGATGCCGAAGTCGCCGAACTCGCGGCTGGCCGACACCAGGATATCCGCGTTCACTTCGCGGAACCGGCGGGTATCCTGGGTGTATTGCCCGTTGACGAAGCCCACCGGGGCCGGGCCGCGGGAAGCCTGCCCGGTCGGGAAGTTGTTGTAGTCCTGGTCGCGCGACCAATAGTCCTGGCCGATGCGGCCTTGCACCGACAGCCAGGAAAGTATATTATAATTGACGGAGAGGCTGCCGAAAACGCGATCCCGGATGATGTTCTGGAACTGTTCGGCCAGGGTAAAGTACGGGTTGGTCCGGTTGCGGAACCGGGAATAGACGAACTCATCGCCGTTGGCGTCGTACTTTTTCTGGTCCAGCAGGTCCAGCGGCATGGAGTTGGCCATGTTGTACAGCGCGGTCGGGATGGAGTTGTCCTGGTTAGCGATGTTGGGCGGATTTTTGTTCTCTTCGTTCGAATAGTTGATATTGCCGGAGAAGCTCAGTTTTTTGGAGAGGGAATAACTGAAACCCAGGTTGACGGTTTTACGGGAATAGGTATTGTTCGGCACGATGCCCTTGCTGTCGAGGTTGGAAAGCGAAAGATTGAACCCGCCCCGGTCGCCGCCGGAGGAGAGAGAGAGCGTGTTCGTCAGGTTCTGCCCGTCCCGGAAGAATTTCCGGATGCGATCGTACACCGGTTCGTAGGGTACGACGACTCCGTCAAAAAGCACCTGGGTCATCCCCGGCTGGAATTTTTCGCCGAAGGACCACTGGCCCGAAGTCGGGTTGGGGCTGGTCGGCCGGACGCCGTTCTCACCCTGGCCGTATTCGTACTGGTAATCCGTAAAATCGAGGGGCGTTTCGTTGGTGTAATTGAGGTTGTAGGTCACACCGATGCCTTTGCCTTCGCCGCGGGTCTTGGTCGTGATCATGATGACCCCGTCCTTTGCGCGGGAGCCGTAAAGAGCGGCGGCCGTAGCGCCTTTCAGGATGGTCATGCTTTCGATATCGTCGGGGTTGATGCTCGACAGGCCGTCGCCGCCGTCGGAGGTATTGCCGCCGCCCCGGACGCCGATGGAGTTGTCGGAGGCGCTGTTGCCGGGATTGGTGCCGAAGTTGGTATTGTCGATGGGAATGCCGTTCACCACGATGAGCGGGTTGTTCTGGCCGGAGATGGACGATTGCCCGCGGATCCGGATCTTGGAGGTGCCGCCGGGGCCTGTACCGAGCGCTGAAATGTTGACGCCGGCGACTTTACCCTGGAGGGCGTTCAGAAAATTAGGCGACCGGTTGACCGCAATTTCATCGGCGCTGACGTTGGACGTGGCGTACCCCAGCTTCTTGGATTCTTTTTTGATCCCCAGGGCCGTGATGACCACTTCATTGAGCTGTTCGGCTTCCGGTTCAAGGGTGATGTCTACGGTTGAACGGTTGTCAATGTTCACTTCGGCCGTTTTGTAACCGATATAGGAAAAGATCAGGATGGTGGCGTCATCCGGTACGGACAGTTCGTAGGCGCCTTCAAAGTCGGTGGTGGTCCCGACGGAAGCATTCCGGACCAGGACGTTCACGCCGGGCAGCGGGGTGCCGTCAGTAGCGTCGGTGACCTTTCCGCGAATGGTTTTGTCCAGTACTTTTACCTTGAACGACCTGTTGCGCGGCGAGAGCGGCTGGAGGCCGGTCACCGGGTCGGTCTCGGCGTACTCCGATTCTCCTTGGGTGCGACCGCCCGTATTTCCCGTTCGTTCGTCTTTTTGCAAGTCCTTCTGAATAATGGCGTAATTGCGTACGCCGATCTTCTTGTAGGTCAGTCCGGTATTCCGGAGCAGGTTGCGCAATTCGGGTTCCAGCTGTCCTTCGTTGTTTTTCCCGGACAGGGAAACCTTCTTGTCCGCGACGACCGAAATTTCATAGGTAAAAAAAACATAATACTTCCGGCTCAGTTGTTCCAGCGCATCTTCGAGCTGGACGCGGTCCTTGCTGCGAAGGACGGTAAGGCCTTTCTGGCCGTCTGCCGAAGCCATCGCCATGTCCTGTGCGGAAAGGGCATCAGGAAGGAAAGCCGGCAACAGGATGGCGCAAAGGATCAAATAGATTGGACCGAGTTTCATAAAAGGTGTTTTTGATTTTAGGAAAAATTCAACTCCGGCCTGCAGCCTGCCAAGTCGCTGCGGGACAACGCCCAAAAGTCAAAGGCCGGTTTCGGACACGTACATCATTGGTCAGTTCTTATCCGGTTTCGGATTTTTCTTCGGTTCAAGCAAGATCTCGTTTCCGGAGAGGGTGGCATCAACCTCGAAGAGGGTCTCCACCATTTCCAGAAATTCATCCAGGTTATCAGTGGGTACAGCCCCACGAATCGTTTTTCCAAGCAGAAGAGAGCCGGAGATATTGACCTTGAGGCCGTAGGTCGATTGGATATCCCGGATCACTTCAGCGATGGTCGCTTTCTCGTAGATCAGGTAGCCGTCCTTCCAGGAGGTATACGGCTGGGTCTGTTGCAATTGTTGCTTGCTGAACCGGCCTGTCTTCGGTGAGAAGCTGGCCAGTTCGCCCGGCGCCATCAGCACATCCGGGGCGGATCGCATTTCGCTGGCCTTCAGCCTGACCTTTCCTTCTTCGAGCAGGACCTGGGTATTCTCTGTGCGGGTATTGACGTTGAACTGGGTTCCCAGCACCTCGATTTCAAGGCCGTCGGTATGTACGGTAAATTTGGCGCCGGTAGCGGGCTTCTTTTCCACTTTGAAGTAGGCTTCGCCCCTGAGCCATACGTGGCGGTCGCCATTATCCCAATCGCGCCCGAGGCGGAGCTGAGAATTGGCGTTCAGGTCGACCTGCGAGCCGTCGGGCAGGGTTACCTGCAAGCGTTCCCCGAAAGCTGTCCGGTAGACCATGTCTTCCGGTGCGCCGCTCCGAAGCAGGAAAAACGCTCCGGCGACTACAAGCGCCCCGATCGCCGCAGCGGCTGACCAGACCATCCGGCGCCCGGTCAGCCTTTTGGCGTCCTTACTGACCGCCGACATGATCTTGTCGTGCAGGAATTGTTTCCTGACGGGGGACAGGCCCGGCTCAGGGTTCAACCGATGTGCGATCTGCACCAGCCGTTGGGCAGTCCGGACCTTGTCCAGTTGCGCCGGATGATTTTCCACAAAATCCTGCCAGAACAGGAGGTCTTCCGGATCGGGTTGCGTTACCCAGCGCTGGAAATCCGGATCAGCGGCTAGTTGATCAATCGTGAACCTGGAATATGGGCTTTCTTTCATGGAGCGTCAGAAGGTGTTTTTCGTTTTGTTATGCATATTCACCACAAAGACGCAGAAAGCGGAAGTTCATAACCTCCGATTCAAAAAAAAATTTCAACTTTTTTAAAAATGATGAAACAAGATTCAGGAAAACAGGAAAAATAACAAAGAAAAGGAAAGCCAGTCGGAATAATGCCGGGAAGCGGAACGCAACTTGAGGACGGCCCGGTGGACCATATTGACCGCGACCTGTTGGCTGACTTCCATGATCTGGGCGATTTCCTGATAACTGAAGCCGGCGTAGTATCGCAGGTAGATGGCCTGCTTCATTCTTGCGGGCAGCGCTTCCACCGATCTTTTCACCAGGTCGGTTTCCAGGGAATGGATCTCGGATTCGATCAGTTGCTGTTCAGGCGAGGATTCAGTCGCCAGGTCTTCATCGCGCAAATCTTCATGCAAAGCGCCTTTTATTCTCCGGAAAGCATCCGTTATCCGGTTTCTTAGCGCAGCGGTCAGGTAGGTTCTCACGCTGACGATATCCGCGAGTTCGCCGCGCTTTTGCCAAAGGTGCAGGAACAGGTCCTGGATGCAGTCCTCCACCGTTTCCTTGTTGCGGCACAACAGAAAACCATAGCTGTATAGGCTGTCGGCGTACAGCAGGATCAGTTCTGACAGCGCTTTCTCGTCTCCTTTTTTAAGCGCTTTCCACAACTGTGCATTCCTATGGTCGGTCAATTGTTGCATTAAAGTTGGCGGCATGCAGTTTCAGAGGGTTAAAATAGGGATAAACAGGAAACGAGCAAAATTTTTTTTGTTTTCCGGCCTATTCGTTGCATGCCAAAGCCATTGGATATTTATGGAAAGGAAGTTTTTCGATCAGTTAATAAGAGTCCCCGGCTTTTGCCCGAACCGGTCGGTGAATAACCGGCTGAAGTATCCAACATTGTTGAATCCGCATTCGAGCGCCAGTTCGGACACGGTTCTGACCCGGTTGTTTTCCAGTAATTGCCGGGCGAATTGAAGTTTCAGCTCCTGGAGGTACAGTTGCGTGGACAGTCCGGTAGCCTCCTTGATGCGGCGCAACAGCTGGCGGTCGCTCGTGTACATTTCTCTGGCAATTGTACTCACCGTAAGTTCCTGTTGGTTGCGGAGCATGCGCTGTACGGTTTCTTCCAGGGACTCCAGCCAGGATTGCACGGCCAACGGCGATTCGGGGGCGCCCTCGGCAGGGTTGGCAGGAGGGGTTGAGGGTAAATAGCTCAACAGGTGTTGCACCCTTGTTTTCAATTCTTCCGCTACGAACGGTTTGGTGAGGTAATCGTCGATGCCGACGCGCAGCAGATTAAGTTTGGTTGCCAGATCATGACGCGCCGTGAGCACGATGACGCGGGTGCCCGCAAGGTGATCCGATTGTTTGATCCGGGCTACCAGCGTTTGCCCGTCCATTTCAGGCATCATCAAATCCGTAACCACCAACTGGTAGGGCGATTGCGCCTCCGACGCCTGCTGAAGCAGCTGCCAGGCTTCCTCGCCGTTTGAGGCGGCGCGGCAATTATAGTCCGAAAGAATATCCAACAAAAAAGATCGCAGCTCGGGATGGTCTTCAACCAGCAGGATGGAATTTCCGGCAGCATAGCCATTAAGGGGTTGAGCTGCCGGCACAAAAGCCGGCTCTTCCGCAGGAGCGGGCTTTACCGGAAGTTCCACCCGGAAAATGCTGCCTTGTCCGGGTTCGCTTTCCACCTGAATATCACCGCCCAGCAGGCGCGCCGACTCCCGGGCCAGCGCCAGCCCGATTCCCATCCCCTCCTCCGCCCGTGACCCGGCCTGAAAATAGCGGTCAAAAATGCGGGGGATTGCGGAAGGTTCGATACCGGGGCCGCTGTCTGCGACGGTCAGCAGGAGGCTGCCCTGTTCTTGGTTAAAATGGGCGTTGAAGTTTACGTATCCCTGTTCCGGCGTGAATTTGAGGGCATTGCCCAAAAGGTTGTTTATGATCTTGGCCAACCGCTGCAAGTCGGTTAAGATGGACTGTGCCGGCCCTTGATAATTAAACTTATAGTCGATCGATTTTTCCCGGGCCAGGGAAACGAAACTGTCAAAGTACTGCCGAAGGTCGGCCGGTAACGCCACGTTTTGCTGCGTCACCTTAACCGTACCGGCTTCCAGCTGGGCCAGTTCCAACAATTCTTCCACGAGCTGCCGCAAGGTATCCGCATTGTATTGAACGCGCTTGAGGCTTTGGCGCAGCTCCGGGGAAAGCGCAGGTCCGTCACTTGACAGCATTCGTTGGAGGGGGCTGATGATCAGGGTGAGCGGGGTGCGCAATTCATGCGAAATATTGGCAAAAAAGCGATTCTTGGTTTCGGCATTACCGGCCAATTCCGCTGCCTGCCGGCGGATCAGTTCCCGGTCGGCGGAGATTTGGGTATTGCTTTCCCTGAGCAGCCTGTTCTGGCGGTAACGCAGCCTGCTGACCCGGTAGACCAGCCAACTGATGAGCGCGAATACCAGCATGCCGCCCAGCAGCAGCCAGCGCCAGCGCCTGGCGCGCTCAGCCTGATTGGTGAGCTTAAGCTGTTCGGCCTCCGACTTCGCCAGTTCCTGCTCATATTGAAAGCTGGCTTCCATCCGGGCGATCTCCTGCGCATTCTCCAGGCTGAAGATGGAGTCTTTTACGGCAACATAGTTTTCATAAGCGGCCAGGGCTTCGGCAGGTCGGCCGACAGCCTTGTAAGCCTCATAAAGGCATTTATTGCAGTCCAGCCCGGATTGCCAGTTTTCATTCTCCCGGGTTATCCGGCAGCTTTGCTCGCACCATTCAATGGCTTCCCGGGGTTGCCCGCGCAGCAAGGCCAATGTCCCCAACTGGCTGAGGGAGCGGGCGGATTCAGCCTGCAGGTTGAACCGCTGCTGGATTTCCAGGGCTTCCCGGAAGTATGCTCCCGCCTCATCGTATTTCTTCCATTCCAGGTAGATATCGCCGATATTGCCCAGCGTGTTGGCTATGCGCTGATCATCGCCCTTGGCGCGCTTCCTGGACAAACTCTCCTCATAATATTGAATGGCGGCGGCATAATCGTGTTCGCGGGCGGCTACCAGTCCCAGGTTGTTGAGGTTGCTGTAGATGCCGTTTTCCTTGTTGATTTTGCGGTGCAGCGCCAGGCTTTCCTGGTATTTGGCCTTGGCCAGGTCGTAGTTGTGCAGGTCAAAGTACAGGTTTCCCAGGTTGTTGAGGGCACCGGCCAGATACGGAACCCCTTCTTCCCCCAGGGCCTCCGCATAATCGATGCTTTTCTCACCCGCCTGCAGCGCTTCTGCGGTCCTGCCGGCCTTTCCAAGCACAAAGGAGAATTCCCGGTACGATTCCGACAGGGCCCGGTACCGTTTATCCTGGTCGTAGGTGGCGGTCTCATAAGCCTTGATACGCGCTTCATTGGCTGGAATGGCCGACCGGTAATCCCCGATGGCCGTATAGATCTGGGCCCGGTAGCGCAACGACCTGCGGATGTAAACGCCGTAATCCCCCTGCTGCGCGAGGTCCAGCATCCGGCCTGCGAAGAGCAATGCGCTGTCCGGCTGTTTCAACCAAAAAACCTTTCTGGTGAGGCTGTCCAGCATGCGGAGCCTGAGCGTATCTTCCACCGAAGGATTACGCCAATCCGGGTTTCCCTGTGCGGACAAGCAAGGGATCACACCCAAAATAAGCACTGGTAATAAGAAGCCGATTAACGTCCTCATGGTCAGCTGTAAAAGTCGCAAAAAATGGTTGAAATTTCACCGGGTCCCTGATTTTCGATGCAAATCATTTGCCAATCCATCCTTATCCTCCAACAGCCTCGGGCAGGAATATTCAAAAACCTGCAGCCGGCGGAAGAAACAGGTGGTGAGCAGCGCTCAAGGCATACAAATGTCCGATCTATGCACTTCAATGTCCGATCTGTGCAACGCTGTCCGGCTTACCTTTGGCACTGACACCATTTATCACATGACAGGTCCGGTCAGGGGCGACCGGCCAAACCGTAATCTTATGAATTGCTTTACTCGGACGACTTTAAGAACTGTTCCATTCCGGATATTTTGTCAATGCTGCTTACTGCTGTCGGGCATTTTGCTTACGACCCATACAGCGGTTGCGCAGACAAACCTGAACGATAACGGAGCAGGGTACGAAATCTCTTACACCGGCGCTTATGAAGACTATCTGATTCCCGCCGATGCGGAGACCGGGATTCTTTCTTTTTTCCTGCAGGGAGCCGACGGCGGCAGCCGCAACAGTTGTACCTCAAATGGTAAAGGCGGGCAAGGGGCCGAGGTGGAGACGTTCTTCCGCGTTGGTACCGGCGACGGAGACTTGCAACCCGGCGGAACCATCCGCTTCGTCGTTGGCGGAAAGGGAAGCCAGCAGAACAGCGATGGCGGCGGCGGCGCCGGCGGCGGCGGCGGGACAGCGGTGCTTTACCACGCGCCTGGTGCGACCCTGGCAAACACCAATATCCCTTCGCTGGATATTGCTGATGCGGATACCAGATGGATATTGCTGGCGGTGGCCGGCGGCGGCGGCGGGACCTTCGGCATAAAAACCTTGGGCTCCGTGGTCGGCGGTTGCGATGAGGAAGAATCAAAGAACGGAACCGGCGCCAACGATGCGACCAACGGCACAGGCGGCGGCGGCAACAATGCCGGCGGAATTGACGGCAACGGGGGCCTGGCCAATGTCGGCGGCGGCAACGACAACGACGGCGGCGCAGGCGGCGGTTATCTCACCAACGGCGGGCCTTCAGGCTTCTCCCTGGGCGGCAGAATGGGGGGCGTAACCGGCGGTAACGGCGGCACAGGCGGTATAGGTGTACAGTTCGGCGGCTGGGGCTACGGCGGCGGCGGCGCCGGTTTTGATAATGACGGCGGCGGCGGCGGCGGCGGCGGCTTCTCCGGCGGCGGCGGCGGTAATGACAACGACAATGAGTTCAGCAACAACGGCGGCGGCGGCGGCAGCTTTGTCAACAGCGCTGCCATAGAAGGATCAACCATCATCATTTCCAGAGGCGCAACCCAATTCCCGGAGAACGGATATATTATTTATGCGTTTCCTAAAATGAATACCACCGGGGCGGTCCGGAAACTGGACCTCGTCAATAGGGTACAGGATTACGTCATTCCCGAAGACCTGGATACCGATGTGGTCGATGCCATTACCTTTACCGCACGCGGCGGTGACGGCGGCAGAGCCCGCACAGGAGGAAGGAAACATACTACAGGCCTTGGCGGTGACGGCGCCATGATCACGGCCAGTTTTGCCATCGGCAACGGCCTGCAACAACTGCAACCCGGCGGAACATTGAGATTCATTGTCGGCCGGGCCGGAAACAGCATGACTGCTGATCAGCGCTTAGGCGGCGGCGGCGGCGGCGGCACTGCCGTCCTCTACCGCCCGCCCGGGGTTGCCCTCAACGGAGATTGTGTCGTGAACGGCTCAGGCGGTGAAACTCAGCCGGGGCCTTCGCTGAATATTGACGACGAGTGCTGGTCCATACTCCTGGTGGCCGGCGGCGGCGGCGGCGGTTATCATACGGGGTATGACAGCAGCAATGAGGGCCGGAACGGCCTCGATGCAAATACAGGAGTTGATGGAACCAGCAATGGCGATACCGGTGACGGCAATCCCGGCACCGGAGGCAACAGCGGAGAATCGCCTCCCGGTAACAGCGGCAATACGGTACGGTCCGGCGGCGGCGGCGGTTATTTGCCGTTGTTCCCGGAAGGCAGCACAGTACCCCATCCCGCTCAGGGAAGCCCCGGCAATTTCACCGGCGGACCCGGCGGTACGGGGAATAATCACTTCATCGCCGGCGGTTTTGGATACGGCGCCGGCGGAAGCGGCCGAATCAACAGGAGCGATGGTTTGCACGGCGGCGGCGGCGGCGGCGGCTTTTCCGGCGGCGGCGGCGGCCAGAGCGACCCCGGCGGCGGCGGCGGCAGCTTTGTCAATTTTGGCGCACTTACTCAGACCATTGAAGAAGCACCCAAGAGCAACGCCTCGCTGGATGGTTGTCTGAGCTATCAATTCTATAAGCGAACGACAACCGGCCCTGTCGCCAATTGCACCTCCACCATCACAGTAGCCATCCAGGGGGACGAGGAATTCGTACTCACGCCGGACATGGTGGACGCCGGCAGCTACGACCCCAACGATCCGGATGCGGACCTGGATCTTTCGTTCTGCGTACCCTTCGGGCCGGAAACGCTGTGCGACATCCCGCAGATGAGCTTTATCTGTGAGAACATCGGGCAAACCTTTACAGGCCGTCTCCTCAAGGTATCCGACTCCGTAAACGAAAACTATTGCGCTTTTACCATCAACGTAATAGCCGGAGATGTGGGCACGTTGACCTGCCCCGACCCACAAACCGTCGTGCTGGCCCCCGTGGGGTGCACGGCTGACCTGCAGGATCAGACTGAATACAACGGGTCATTCTCCATTTTGAAAACGCTCACCCGCCCGACCTGTTCGGACGACCTGACCTATCAGATCGTCGACCCGGATCTCAACCTCACTTCGGGCACGGGTGAATTGGAACAGTTTACGTTTCCGTTGGGTACCAGTACGGTAACCTACTTCAGCAACTATCCCGATGAAGGAGGCGAAGCGAGCGGGCAAAGCTGCTCGTTTACCGTCACCGTAGAGCCATTTGCTTCGACGCCTACGATCCATTGCCCGAATGACCTTACCGTCAGCATCGATGAAGGCGGAATTTGTGATTTGCTCGTTGAAAACGGCAGCGGTACCCGCATCAGCCCCTTCCCGGCGTTCGATGGTCCCGGCGACCTGAACTATCATATCGTGGGGCCCGGCGATGACCCGACGATCACCGATGGTTTCGGGCCCTTGTCTGACTTTGATTTTGAGGTCGGCACGAGTACCGTTACCTATACCGCCACCTGCGGCGCACTGCAACTCACGAGTTGCGCCTTCACCGTAACGGTTGAGAATGACTTCAATGCCCCGCCCTCTTTAACCTGCGTGGATACGGAAGTGAATCGTCTGGTGCTGGACATCAGCGCGGGCGCTGACAAGCAACTGATCATCGACCAGATCGTGGTTTCGGAAAGCGATGACTGCGGGATCACCAGCAGGGAGGTAGAATTCCTCGACCTGGGACCGATCCAGTTGGAAGACTTCAATTGTGCGGACGTAGGGGAGAATTTGCGCGCTACCGTAACGGTTTACGACGCGCAGGGCGAATTCGCCAGCTGTGATGTCCGGATCACCGTTGCCGACAACCTGGGGGTCACCTGTCCGCCGGACGTGACGGTAGTGGCCAACCCCGGCGACTGCAGCGGCACGGTTTCGGCTGATCTTCTGGAAGCTGCTTCCACTTATTTGTGCAACACAGCCCTGGATTATGAAATTTCCTTCAGCGAAGGCGGCAGCGTCACCAGCGGCAGCGGCAATATACCTGCCCAGGTCCTGGGAGCCGGTCATACCTACGTGGCCGTCTACACGGCCGAAAACAGCCTTGGCGCCACCTCGAATTGCAGTTTCAATATCAGCGTGGTGGATGATGAGGCTCCGGTAGCTGTTTGCAACGATATCGACATCGACCTGGCGGATGATCCGGCCGCGGCCGCAGCTGCCGTAGGCGAAGGGTCGACGGATAACTGCACAATCGCGAGCTACAGCCTGGATCTGGACATCGCTTGCGAAAATGTCGGCTTACAATCAATCGTATTGACGGTCACAGACGCCGCCGGCAACCAGGCGGCCTGTTCTGCCCTGGTCCAGCTGAAAGACAGTTCGGTGCCGGTCATCGGCAATTGCCCGGTTCAGGTTTTGGTCGGCATGAACGAGGGAGCCTGCAATTTTACCGTGCCCGATCTGACCCAGAGCTCCTTCATACTTTCAGGGCTTACGGATGCATGCGCCGGTGAGATCACCCTGACCCAAAGCCCGGCAGTGGGCCAGCTGGTCGAAGGAGAAAGTATTGAAGTTTCCCTCTACGCCGCTGACGAATTCGGCAACGAAACCGAAAGCCCATGCGTAGTGACGGTAACGGGTCAGGACAATCAAGGACCTGTCGCCCTTTGTCAGAATGTGACCATTCAACTAGACGCCAACGGCAACGGCTCCACTACTGCAGCGGCCGTAAATAACGGTTCAAGTGACGCCTGCGGGATTCAGTCCACAGTGCTCAGTAAGCAATCCTTCAGTTGCGCCGATGTAGGGTCCAATACGGTTACCTTGACGGTAACAGACGTTAATAACAATGCTTCGACCTGCACGGCTACCGTTACGGTTGGAGATAACATAGCACCGACAGCCCTCTGTCAGAATGTGACCGTCCAATTGAATGCGTCAGGCACAGGTTCCACCACGGCAGCTGCGGTGAACAACGGCTCCTCGGACGCCTGCGGTATCCAGTCGGCAGTCCTCAGCAAGCAGTCTTTCAGTTGTGCCGATGTGGGGGCGAATACGGTTACCTTGACGGTAACCGACCCCAGTAACCATGTTTCAACCTGCACGGCTACCGTAACGGTTGAAGATAACGTTGCGCCGACGGCACTCTGTCAGGATGTAACCGTCCAGTTGAATGGCGGCGGCACAGGTTCCACCACTGCGGAATCCGTGAACAACGGCTCCTCGGACGCCTGCGGGGTTCAGTCCACAGTCCTCAGTCAGCAGTCCTTCAGTTGCGGGGACGTCGGCGCCAATACGGTAACCCTGACCGTAACCGATGTCAATAACAATGTTTCGACCTGCACGGCTACCGTGACCGTTGAAAATAGCGCGGGCCCATCCGCACTTTGCCAAAATGTAACCGTCCAGTTGGATGCGTCAGGCAACGGCGCTACCACGGCTTCAGCCGTTGATAACGGCTCCGGAGACGTCTGTTCAGCTGCGTCGGTCAGTCTCAGCCTCAGCCAGACGGATTTTGATTGCAGCGACGCAGGCGAAAATACCGTCACGCTGACCGTCACGGATGAGAACAACAATGCTTCGACCTGCACAGCAACCGTTACCGTAGCGGATAACGTTGCGCCGACCGCACTTTGCCAGAATGCAACCGTTCAGCTGGATGTGTCAGGCAATGGCTTCACTACGGCGGCGGCGGTGAACAACGGCTCCTCGGACGCCTGCGGGGTTCAGTCCACAGTCCTCAGCCAGCAGTCCTTCAGTTGCGGGGATGTAGGCGCCAATACGGTGACCCTGACC
>WBZL01002887.1_pt1 | contig 16239 bp, 13 predicted proteins | sample 5204291 | NCBI WGS metagenome assembly WBZL01 (sample SAMN12344345, study PRJNA552823) | activated sludge metagenome | biome: Activated sludge suspended growth; feature: Nitrification reactor; material: Wastewater; isolation source: activated sludge from nitrification reactor of wastewater...
TGCGTGCCCGCCTGGTTGATGGTCACATCCGGCGGGGTCGTATCCGGCACGTTGTACGTAACGGTGTTGTCGGTCGAGGTCGAGGCGGTGTTGCCGTTGGTGGCCGCGTCCTGGGCCTTGTTGGCGGCGACACGCAATTGCGACGCCGCGCTTCGTAGCGCGCCTGCGGTCTGGCCGGTGTCGCCGCCGAGCTGGCCGGCCTCGCGATCGAGCACACCCGCGACACAGTCGTAGAGCACCTTGCCTGCACTGCTGCCGCAGGCGCCGATGCCGGCGTTGGCGGTCGCGGCCGCGGCGCTCATGCCGGGTCCCGCGTATGCAGTATTCGGAGCAAGTGACACACTCCAGATCGTCAACGCCGCCAGCAGCACTCCGGCGCTGTGGACACCGCAACCTCGCAAGAGCGATCGCATCGATTTCTCCCCTAGCATCCCCGGCAGTCAGCCGATCATTGCGCCGTCGCCGGCGTGACGGTGTTGCCGACCACGAATTCGCAAGGCACCGTCACCAGCTTCGGGGCACCCTTAAGCGAAAACAGCTTTTCCCACTGTGACCTCCGGCATACGACTCCGGTCGGGGCCTCCTCGACAATGACCACCGAATAGAGTCGGTCGCGCTTCTCGAACGCCTTGATGCTGGTGTCTTCCGGGAAGGTCTGCAGCAGCGTCAGCACGCCGTGCCCGCTCTCGGTGTCGGCGGCGATGCCTGCGATGCCCGAGATCGTCCGCCACTTGCCGCCCTCGATGCCGGCGCCGATGAACACACCCTCGGTCACTGTGTTCGGCAGGATCTTTTGCTTCAGGAATTCGAGCCCGAGATCCCGGCTCAGCCGCAGTTTGTTTTTCAGACTGGGAGAGTAGAAGATCTTGTCGGTGCCGCCCTGGAAAACGATGGTGGTGCCTTCCGGCCCGCCTGCCAGCAGATTCTGGAATTGGCGTCCGCTCAGCACACCGGCAGAAGCGGGCAGAGTGCCGACTGCAAACGCCACCGCCATGACCGCGACCGCGGTTGGCCTGGGGGCACGGGGCTTGTGCATCGGTCGTGACTTGTTGGGGGTTGGGAGATCGGGGCAATTCAGAAAATCAATTCTCGAAATCCAATCATACCGCCCGCGGGGCGTCAATTTGGTGACGGGATGCGGCCATGACAGCCGGGTCAGCTTCGCCTAGGATCGCCGGCTGGCTGAGGTCAGGGGCGGGTTGTTTCCGATGCGAAGGGGCTTGCTGAAGTTGGGGTTTGCGGCGCTCTTGGTCTTGATCGCGCTCGCGCCATCACTTGCCGAAGCCGAGCCGAAGCCGGCAGACAAAAGGACGGTCGCGCCGTCGGCGCCGCGGCTGGCGCTGGTGATCGGCAACGCCGGCTACGTGAAGCTCGGCGCGCTGGACAATCCAGGCCGCGATGCGCGGTTGATGGCGGAGAAGCTGCGGCAGCTCGGTTTCGACGTTACCGAAGCCGTCGACCGCGGCCTCAAGGGCATGACGGCTGATGTCGACGAATTCGCCCGCAAGATCAGGCAGCGCGGACCAAACACTGCGTCGGTGCTCTATTATGCCGGCCATGGCGTCGAGAGCGAGGGTATCAACTACCTTGTTCCCGTCGATGCCGACATCAGCAAGCGTGCCGACATCGCGCCGCAGTCGCTGAGCGTCAAGCGCGTCGCCGATCGCCTGGCTTCCGCCGGCAACCAGCTCAACGTTCTCATTGTCGATGCCTGCCGCGACAATCCTTTTCCCCAAAGCGTGGCGTCATCGGGCACGTCAGGCCTGGTGCCGATGGGGGCGGTGTATGGCGTGTTCATCGCGTCATCTACCGGTTCCGGCAAGGTTGCGTTCGACGGGGACGACGGCCACAGTCCCTATACGCGGGCACTGGCGGAAGCCATTGTGGCTCCAGGCGACAAGCTCGAAGATGTATTCAAGAGCGTGCGCCGCCAGGTGCGGCTTGCCACCCGCGAGCAGCAGATACCCTGGGAATCCACCGCGCTCGAGTTCGATTTTTATTTCGTGCCGCCGGTGCCGCCGCCCTCGCCATCGGCGCAGCTTCTTGCCGCCGCGCGCGAGACCGGTAACCCCGCGCTCTATGATCTTCTGATCGAGCGTTTTCCGGCAAGCCCCGAGGCCGCGGAAGCGCGGGATTCAGTCGGAAAGCTGCGGCAGGCCCCGCCCGCGGCTTCCGCCGCGTCGCCTTCGGCGGCCGCGCTGGTGCTGGCGCGCGCCAGGCAGGCGCAAACGCCGGAAGCCTTTGACCTCGTGGCCGCGCTTTTTCCCGATACGCCGGAAGCGGGCGAGGCGCGGGCCGCCGCCATTCGCCTGCGCGAGGTCACCGTGCTCGACAGCGCCGGCCCCACCTATGAGGGCCGCCAACTCGTGCAGATGATCCAGGAGCAGCTCTTGCGGCTCGGCTGCATGCTGGGCGAACGTGACGGAGCCTTCGAGGCTCCCACCGTCCAGGGTTTGCGCCGCGCCTCGCTGCTGTCAGATGAGCATTACCTCTGGCACCGCCCGACCATGGCCGCGCTGCGGGCGTTGACAAAGATTGCTTCGTCCGACGGCTGTCGCCGGCAGCAACTGATTGCCTCGCCGCGCTGTCTGCGCATCAACGGCGAGGACTATTGCCCCTGAGACAACGCGCCGCATAAGGATAAGGCGAAGATATTTTCTAGCCTAATGTTTAGGCAGATGCTTAGCTATTGTATGCAATAAGTCGGCCCTTCCTGATCAGCTCCGACGACCATGGGGTCATGAAAATATATTTATTACAGCCGCTTACGCGAATCTTAGGGTCTCGTTAAGGTCTGGCATAATCCTTGCGATGCCTGCTCCAGGTCAATTTCCATTGAAGCGTTGGAGCATCCCATGAAGCGTCGCGATTTCCTCAAATCCGTTTCCGGACTGGCGGCGTCTGCCGCGGCACCGGCCATCTGGTCGCCCGCCAAGGCCGATGCCCGCTCCGAGACGTTGCTCCTGATCACCGAGAATGGCCCCAACAACCTGGACATCCAGGGCGTTGGAACAAACCGCCCGGGCTACGAGGCGTCGTGGAATTGCTATGACCGCCTGATCAGCCACGAGACCAAGACGCTGGCTGACGGCAGCCTCTCCTACGATCGCGACAAGTTCAAACCGGAACTCGCCGAGGACATGAATGTCGGCGACATGTCGGTCACCTTCAAACTGAAGAAGCAGGCCAAGTTCCAGGACGGGACGCCGGTGAAGGCGCAGGACGTCAAGTGGTCGCTCGAGCGTGCGATCAGCGTCGGAGGATTCCCGACTGTGCAGATGAAAGCCGGCTCACTGGTCAACAAGGATCAGTTCGTGGTCGTCGACGACAACACGGTCCGCATCGACTTCATCAAGAAGGATCATCTCACCATTCCTGATCTCGCGGTGATCGTCCCCGGCATCTACAATTCCGGCCTCCTGAAGAGCAAGGCCAGCGAGAAGGATCCCTGGGCGCTCGAATACACCAAGAGCAATACCGCCGGCAGCGGCGCCTACAAGGTGGTGAGCTGGAAGCCGGGCGTCGAGGTGGTCTACGAGCGCAACGACGCCTGGGTCGGCGGCAAGATGCCCAAGCTGAAGAAGATCATCTGGCGAACCGTTCCCTCGCAAGGCAACCGACGCGCGTTGATCGAGCGGGGCGATGCCGACATCTCGTTCGACCTGCCCAGCAAGGATACGGCGGAGATGAAGAAGGAGGGCAAGCTTGCCATCATCTCCAATCCGATCGGCAACGGAATGTACTCGGTCGAATTGAACGTGAAGAATCCGCCGTTCAACAATGAGAAGGTTCGCCAGGCGGTGGCCTATGCGTTGCCCTACCAGAAGATCATGGATGCGGCGATGTTCGGTATCGCCAATCCGCTGTTCGGCGGCCCGTCCAATCACGTCACCGACATCGCCTGGCCGACCAAGACCGGTTACAATACCGACATCGCGAAGGCCAAGGCGCTGATGGCCGAAAGCGGCGTTTCTGGCATCGAGACCACGATCTCGTTCGATCTCGGCGCCGGCGCCGTCAGTGAGCCCATCGCGGTGCTGGTTCAGGAGAGCCTGGCGCAGATCGGCATCAAGAGCGTGATCAACAAAGTGCCCGGCGCCAACTGGCGCAGCGAGATGGCCAAGAAATCCATGCCGTTGATGATCAATTTCTTCTCCGGCTGGCTCGACTATCCCGAATATTTCTTCTTCTGGTGCTACGCCGGCCAGAACGCGATCTTCAATACGCCGAGCTATGTGGACAAGGACATGGACGCGATGATCGACGGAGCGCGCGCCGCTGCTGCGATCAAGGACAAGGCGGCCTACGAAAAGAACGTCAAGGGCTTCATCTCCAAGGCCTACGATGAAGTGCCGCGCATTCCGCTATTCCAGCCTTACCTGAACGTCGCCACGCAGAAGAACATATCGGGCTACACCTATTGGTTCCATCGGCAGGTCGACTACCGTTCCCTCGTCAAGGGCTGATTGCGGGTCGCGATGACCGAACATTCGTAGCCAAACGAATCGAGAAGGCGATGCTGCTGACGATCGCAAAGCGGCTGGTGACGGTGATCCCGACTCTGATCGGTGTCGTCATCGTCACCTTTCTGCTTACGCGCGTGCTGCCCGGCGACCCCGCGGTGTATTTCGCCGGGCCGGCGGCGACTCCGGAGTCGATTGCCGAGATCCGCAAGAGTCTCGGCCTCGACCGATCGCTGCCCGATCAGTTCGTCCGCTACGTCAACGACCTCGCGCACGGCAATTTCGGCAATTCGCTGTCCACCGGTCAGCCGGTGGCGCGCGAAATTGCCAGCCGCCTGCCGGCTTCCGCCGAACTGACCTTGTTTGGACTGTTCCTGTCGATCGCCATCGCAGTGCCGCTCGGGATCATTGCGGCAGTCAAACAAGGCTCCTGGGTCGATCACCTCTGCAGGGTGATTGCGACCGCCGGGGTATCGCTGCCGGTCTTCTTCACGGGACTCTTGCTGGTCTATTTCTTCTATTTCAAGCTCGGCTGGTCGCCTGCGCCGCTCGGCAGGCTCGACGCTTTCGCGACTTCGCCGAAGGACATCACCGGCTTCTATCTGATCGACACTCTGCTGACGGGCGACTTCGCGACCTTTCGCAGCGCGTTCAGCCAGTTGATTCTGCCTGCCGCGACGCTCGGGATATTCTCGCTCGCGCCGATCGCGCGCATGACGCGGGCCTCGATGCTGGCCGTGCTGGCCTCCGAGTTCATCCGCACCGCACGTGCCTCCGGGCTCAGCGACCGCAGGGTGATTCTCACCTATGCCTTTCGCAACGCGATGCTGCCGGTTGTCACCACGCTCGGCATGGTGTTCTCGTTTCTGCTCGGCGCCAACGTCTTGGTGGAGAAGGTATTCGCCTGGCCGGGGATCGGATCCTACGCCGTCGAGGCGCTGCTGCAGTCCGACTTCGCGCCGGTGCAGGGCTTCGTGCTGACCATGGCCGTGCTCTACGTGGCTCTCAACCTGATCATCGACATGCTCTACGGCGTGATCGATCCGCGTGTGAGGATCGAAGCATGAGCGAGGCAGGCGCCGTTGTCCCCCCGGCCGCCGAGGTCTCGTCGAAACGGCCGAGCGATTCGATCCTTGGTCACGCCCGATATGTGATGACGGAAAACCCGGTGACGGGAATGTCTTTCGGGCTGTTCGCGATCATCGTGCTCTGCGCCGTGATCGGTCCTTACGTCGTCCCGTACGATCCGCTGGCGAGCGACACGGCGGCGGCGCTGCAGCCGCCGTCCCTGCGGCATCTGTTCGGCACCGACCTGCTTGGCCGCGATATCTTCAGCCGGGTGATTGCGGCAACGCGGTTGGATTTCGGGATCGCGCTGGCTTCCGTGGCGCTGGTCTTCGTCATGGGTGGCTTCGCCGGGATTTCCGCCGGCTTCTTCGGCGGCTGGACCGATCGCATCGTCGGCCGCATCTCCGACACGATCATGGCCTTTCCGCTGTTCGTGCTGGCGATGGGCATCGTCGCCGCGCTCGGCAACACGGTCACGAACATCGTCATCGCCACCGCGATCATCAATTTTCCGCTCTATGTGCGGGTCGCCCGCGCCGAAGCCAATGTCCGGCGCAATGCCGGCTTCGTGCAGGCCGCCCGTCTGTCCGGCAATGGCGAGTTGCGCATCCTGCTCTGGCACATCCTGCCCAACATCATGCCGATCATGATGGTGCAGGTTTCATTGACCATGGGCTACGCCATCCTCAATGCCGCCGGCCTGTCGTTCATCGGTCTTGGCGTCAAGCCGCCGACGCCGGAATGGGGAATCATGGTCGCGGAAGGCGCCACCAACATCATCTCCGGCGAATGGTGGGTCGCTTTCTTTCCGGGGCTTGCGCTGATGATCGCGGTCTTCTGCTTCAACCTGCTAGGCGACGGCCTGCGCGACCTCGTCGATCCGCAGCGGAGGACGTGATGACTGCCCAGCCGTTGCTCGACATCCAGGATCTCACGGTCGAATTCACCACCCGGCGCGGTATCGTGAAGGCGGTGCAGCAGGTCAACATCTCGGTTGCCAGGGGCGAGACGCTGGGCATCGTCGGCGAGTCCGGCTCCGGCAAGTCGGTGACCTCCTATGCGGTGATGCGAATTCTCGATCGCGCCGGCCGGATCGCCGAAGGCTCGGTGATGTTTTCGGGTATCGACGTCAAGGCTGCGAGCGAAGCCGAGATGCGCGATCTGCGCGGCCGCGAGATATCGATGATCTTCCAGAACCCGCGCGCGGCGCTGAACCCGATCCGCAAGGTCGGCAGCCAGATCGAGGACGTACTGCGCCAGCATGCGCAGCAGTCGCAGGTGGCTAATCGCGGCGAAAAGGCGATCGAGGCACTGGAGCAGGTCAAGATCACCCGCCCGCGCGAGCGCTATCACGCCTATCCATTCGAACTGTCGGGCGGCATGTGCCAGCGCGTCGTCATCGCGCTGGCGCTGGCCTGCAATCCCCGGCTGCTGATTGCGGACGAGCCGACCACCGGCCTCGATGTCACCACGCAAAAGGCGGTCATGGACCTGGTCGTCGAGCTGACGCGGCAACGCGGCATGTCCACCATCCTGATCACGCACGATCTCGGGCTGGCGGCGGCCTATTGCGACCGCGTGGTGGTGATGGAGAAGGGGCACGTGGTCGAGACCGCGAAGTCGGCCGACATCTTCGCCAGGCCCGCGCATCCCTACACAAGGAAGCTGATGCGCGCGACGCCGCGGATCGGCGTATCGCTGCGCGATCTGCTGCCGGAAGAGGAGGCGGCGGAGGCAAGGCCGGTGGCCGCGCCGTCGACAACGGCGGCGGATGGTTCTCAACCGCCACTGCTCGTCGTCGACAAACTGGTCAAGGAATATCCGCGTAAGGGCGCGACTGCCGTGCTTGGCAGGCTGTTCAGCCGCAGTCCGCCGATCGAGCAGGACGTGTTTCGCGCCGTTGACGGCATCAGCTTTACCGTCGGCCATGGCGAGAGCGTCGGCCTTGTCGGCGAATCCGGCTGCGGAAAGTCGACGACATCGATGATGGTGATGCGCCTCCTGGACCAGACCTCCGGCCGCATCATGTTCGACGGCGACGAGATCGGCGCCATCATGCCGAATGCCTTTGCGCGGTTGCCCCTGCGCAAGAGCATCCAGATGGTGTTCCAGGATCCGACCGACAGCCTCAACCCGCGCTTCACGGCGGCGCGCGCCATTGCCGACCCGATCATGCAGCTCGGTGACATCAGGGGGCGCGATGCGCTGCGCGCGCGCTGCGAGGAACTCGCCGGCCTGGTCGGTCTTCCGCTCAACCTGCTCGACCGCTTTCCGCACCAGCTCTCCGGCGGCCAGAAAGCCCGAGTCGGCATCGCGCGGGCCATCGCGCTGCATCCCAAACTCGTCATTCTCGACGAGCCGACGGCGGCGCTGGACGTTTCCGTGCAGGCGGTGGTGCTGAACCTGCTGCAGGACCTCAAGCAGTCCTTGGGTATGAGTTATCTGTTTGTCTCCCATGATTTGAACGTGGTGCGTCTTCTGTGCGATCGTGTGGTGGTGATGCGCGCCGGGCGGATCGTCGAGCAGGGCACGTCGGAAGGCGTGCTGGGCGATCCGAAGGAGGCGTATACCCGCGAGCTGCTGGAAGCGATCCCGCATCCGCCGCTGCCGGTGCACTAGGAGCGACAGGAGGGATCATGGCGGCCGATCCGCTGGACGATTACATCGACTCGGTTGCGATGGCGCTGGGGCTGACGGTCGAGGAGGGGTGGCGGCCGGCAGTGCGCGCCAATCTCGAAGTATCGCTGCGGCTCGGTCGCATGGTCGATGAGTTCACGCTGCCTGACGAAACCGAGCCAGCCAGTGTCTACTCAGCCTGACGCCGGGAAGACGGCACCGTCCGACGGCATGTCCGCTTCCGACATCGCGCTGGCTGTCGCTGCGCGCAAATTGTCGGCGGTTGAAATAACCGAGGCTGCGCTGGCGAGGATTAACAAGCGCGACACCGTTCTCAATTCCTTCACCGACGTTACGGCCGAACGCGCCCGCGCCAGAGCACGCGAGATCGATGCGGCGATCGCCGCAGGAAAGCATGCCGGTCCGCTTGCCGGCGTGCCGTTCGCGGTCAAGAACCTGTTCGACGTCAAGGGCCTGTCCACCCGCGCCGGATCGAAGATCAACCGCGACCTGCCGCCGGCCCCGCGCGATGCGATGCTGATCGAGCGGATGGAAACAGCCGGCGCGGTGCTGGTCGGCGCGCTCAACATGGGCGAATACGCCTACGATTTCACGGGCGAGAACGTCCATGACGGTCCCTCGCGCAATCCGCACGACCCGACACGGATGAGCGGCGGCTCTTCCGGCGGCTCGGGCAGTGCGGTCGGCGGAGGGCTCGTGCCGATCGCGCTGGGCTCGGATACCAACGGCTCCATCCGCGTGCCGTCGTCGTTCTGCGGCATCTTCGGCCTGAAGCCGACCTATGGCAGGCTGTCGCGCGCGCGGTCCTATCCTTTCGTGGCGAGCCTCGATCATCTCGGTCCGTTCGCCCGCACTGCGCGTGATCTTGCCCTCGCCTACGATGCGATGCAGGGGCCGGACCCAGACGATGCCGCCTGCACCACGCGGCCCGTCGAGCCGGTGGCGGACCTTCTCGCGCAAGGCATCGGCGGACTGAAAGTCGCGATTGCCGGCGACTACTTCCGGAAGAACGTCTTTCCCGAGGCGCAGGAAGCCGTCGCGCATGTTGCGAAGGCGCTCGGCGCGACCGAAACAGTCGTCCTGCCCGAGGCTGCGCGCGCCCGCGCCGCGGCCTACATCATCACCACCACCGAAGGCGCTTCGCTGCATCTCGACCGCCTGCGCAAGCGGCCGCAGGATTTCGATCCGGCCGTGCGCGACCGCTTCATCGCGGGCGCGATGGTGCCGGCGGTGCTGGTCGACCGCGCACAGAAGTTCCGCCGCTGGTACCGTGCCCGCGTGCTCGAATTGTTCAGGTCGGTGGACGTGATCGTGGCGCCGGCGACGCCCTGCGTCGCACCGAAGCTCGGGCAGGCGACGTTCACGCTCGATGGCGTTGAGCTGCCTGTTCGTGCCAATGTCGGCATCCACACGCAACCGATCTCCTTCATCGGCCTGCCCGTGGTCGCAGTCCCCGTGCCGTTGCAGCCGATGCCGATCGGCGTGCAGATCATCGCCGCGCCCTGGCGTGAGGACATCGCGCTGCGGGTCGCGCATGCGCTGGAAAAGATGGGCGCGGTAGCCGCGCCGTCGCCGCGAGGAATCTGAGATGGAAATCGATCTCCCCGACGTGCTTGCCGAAGTCACCGCGCAGTTCCAGCGCTATGAGATGGCGCTGGTCAACAACGACGTCGCGGTGCTCGACGAGCTGTTTAGAAACGACAGCAGGACGCTGCGCTACGGCATCGGCGAAAACCTCTACGGCTATGAGGCCATCATGGCCTTCCGCGCCGCCCGCTCGCCGGTCGGCCTGATGCGCAGGACCGACAGGACCGTCATCACCACCTATGGCCGCGACACCGCGGTAGCCTCGACGCTGTTTTATCGCGATGCCTGGGCCGGCGCGAAGGTCGGTCGTCAGATGCAGACATGGATCCGGTTCCCGGAAGGTTGGCGAATCGTCGCGGCCCATGTCAGCATCATCGACGAACCGCAGGACCAGAAGACATGAGGCTCGACGATCTTCCGACCACTCAGGGTGCCGCTGTCGCCGAGCCGGCGGTAAGCCGGGTCGATCGGCCGGCGCCGCGGCCGGTCAGGATCACGCGCGCCGAAGAGCTTCGCCTGCAACTCGCCGACGAGATCGTGCGCGGACAGCTCGCGCCCGGTGCGCCGCTCGACGAAACCGAGATCGCCCGCCGTTTCAGCGTCTCCCGCACGCCGGTGCGCGAGGCGTTGCGGCAGCTCGCGGCAAGCGGGCTCATCGAGGCGCGCGCGCATCGCGGCGCCGTGGTGGCGCGGCCGACGCTGAAGCGTCTCAACGGCATGTTCGAGGCGATGGCAGAGCTCGAGGCGCTATGCGCGGGACTGGCCGCCGAGCGCATGGCTGCGACCGAACGTGCGGGGCTTGAGGCTATTCACAAGGAGTTGCGCATGCTCAGCCATGCCGGCAATCCCGAGCGGTTCCACGAAGTCAATGAGCGCTTCCACAACGCGATCTATGCCGGCTCGCAGAACGGCTATATTGCTGAAATGGCGCTGGCGACGCGGGTGAGGGTGCAGCCGTTCCGGCGCGCCCAGTTCCGCAATCTCGGTCGGCTTGCCAAGTCGCATGCCGAGCATGATCGCGTCGTCGTCGCCATCATGCGCGGTGACCGCACCGGCGCTGCCAACGCCATGCGTGCGCATATCGAGCTGGTGCGCGGCGAGTACGAGATCTATGCGGTGTCGGTTTAGCGGTCAGATCACTCCGCCGGCTTCGCCATATACGCCCGCCAGCCCCCGAAAGATGAAATGTCGCGGGCGCCGCTCACGGCGGCGGGCTCGACGATGAACCCCTTCACGCCGCGGCCGTCGGCCAGGCGCACCGTGCCGATCGACAGCGGCGGCGGGATGGCCGCGACGAACCTGCCGAAGGAAGCCGCCGACAGCGCCCAGAGCTCCAGCTTGATCGCCGTGCCGGTGCCCGCTTCGACGCGCAGCATGCCGGGCTTCGGCGGCGTGGTGTCGAGTGCATAGAGCTTGTAGTCCGGCGCGGTGACGGTTTCTTCCAGCAACCGCGCGCCCAGCGCCTGCAATTCGCCGTTCAGCGCCATGCCAGAGAGATGCGCGCCGACGACCGCGATCGCTATCTCATCGCCGTCCATCGCGGGGACTTGCGCCAGCGGCGGCTGCGGCAATCCCCTGGCGCCGACGGCGAGCTTGGTGTCGGCGTGGAACACGCGCCCGATGCTTGCAAGGAGCGCGTCGCGGCCGGCCGGCGCGAGCAGGGTGATGCCGTAGGGTATTCCGTCAGGGCGCATCGCCGCCGGCAATGCCAGGCCGCAGAGGTCGAGCAGGTTGACGAAATTGGTATAGGTGCCGAGGCGACTGTTGAGCTCGATCGGGTCGGCTAGCACCTGCTCGGTCGAATAGGCCGTCGGCGCCGTCGGCAGCACGATCGCGTCGAGTCCGGCAAAGGTGCGGGCGGCAATGCCGCGCAGCGCCTGCAGGCGATAGAGCGCCGAGAACGTCTCGGCCGCGCTCAGCCGGCCGCCCGCCGCCGTGATCTCGCGCGTCACGGGATGAATCGAATCCGGCGAGGAGTCCAGAAGATCGCGGATCACGAGATAGCGCTCGGCAACCCACGGTCCCTCATAGAGCAGCCGTGCGGTCTCGTAGAAGGGCTCGAGATCGAACTCGACGAGTTCGGCGTCGAGCGCCGTCCAACGCTGCAGCGCCTCGCCATGGGCCTGCTCGGCTTGCCTGTCGCCGAAGAAAATCAATTGTCCGCTGCGGGGAATGCCGAGCCGGAGCTTGCCGGGAAATGCCGACATCCGCGCCAGCGGACGATCGCGCGAGAAGGGATCGCCGGCGTCGGGTGCGGCCATGACCCGGAGCGCAGTCATGGCATCGTCGACGGTGAGCGAGAACACCGAAACGCAGTCGAGTGTGCGACAGGCCGGCACCACGCCGGCCGTCGAGATCAGGCCAAGGCTCGGTTTCAGTCCGACGATGTTGTTGAGCATCGCCGGCACCCGGCCGCTTCCGGCAGTATCGGTGCCGAGCGCCAGCGGCACCAGTCCGGCTGCGACCGCCACCGCAGATCCCGAACTCGATCCTCCCGGTACGAGATCGCGCCTCACCGGATTGACGGGAATGCCGTAGGGCGAGCGCACGCCGACGAGACCCGTGGCGAACTGGTCGAGATTGGTCTTGCCGATGACGATGGCGCCGGCCGCGCGAAGCCGAGCAACCGAAGTCGCATCCTGCGCCGGCTGATAGGCGAAGGCCGGGCAGGCGGCGGTGGTCGGCAGGCCGGCGGCGTCGATATTGTCCTTGACCGCAACCGGCACGCCGAGGAGCGGCAGGCTCGCGACATCCTTTCCCGCGAGACTTTCGGCCTCGGCGACGACGTCATTCTCGTCGCGGAGCGCGATGAACACGGCGGGGTCGTTGTGCTCGCGGATGCGGCGGTAGCTGCGCGCCACGGTCTCTGCGGGAGAGGCTGACCCGTCGCGATGCGCCGCGACGATCGCTGCTATTGTCTCCGGCACGTCAGTTCCCCTCATCGAAAGTTGCTTGCTATCGCCATTTGCGATTGAAGCAAGCGACATGCCATTGTGTACAAACAAACAAAGGACCCAAAAACATAATAAGTCTTGTTATTTCAATGTCTTGGTTGGAGGGTCGGATTTTTTCGCGGGAGGCGCTCATGCTTCTTGCCTAATAATTAGGCAGGCAATTCTGGGCGGCCGCGGAACCCCTGGCGCCGCGGGCGAGCGCGTTCGGTCGGATTGCAACGCGCGTGTTCGGCGGAAATTCACCTTTCCGCGGTAATCGATAACCGGAACTCCGTTCAACCGCGTCCCGGGTACACGCAATAAACGTCGGCTATCGATGGCTCCGCCAGACCAAGCAAGTGAGCAGCTCAAGCAATTCCTGGGGCAACTTACGCCGCAGGTCCGCGGCCGGCTGCTCGCCGAACTCGAGCGGCTGCTCGAACTGGGCGAGCCCATCCCCCGCACGGAAGAATTGATCGCCTCGCTGCGGGCCGAGTTTCCCAATGGGCCCGAACGCCGCGGCGAGCCGGCGCGCTTCTTCTTCAAGCCGCTCGAGCCGGTACTTGTCGATGGCGCGCCCGAGCGCGCCAACAGCGGTCAGATCGCGCGAGGCTCGCTCTCCCCGATCTGGACGCTGCTGACCACCGAGTTGCTGACGACGATGGCCCGCGAATATGTCGATAGCGTCAGCAAGGTGCTTGCCAACCCGAAACAGGCGGAAAAGCTGGCGGTCGGATTCCAGAAAAAGGCTCTTGGCTATCTGGACGGCACGATGCGCTCGACCGAAGGCAGCGCCATGGTGCGTGCGTCGCTTCGCATGTACACGACCTCGTCGGCGGTCTTCGACGACCTTGCAAAGATGTTCATGGTGTTTCGCGCCAGCAATGCGCTGACCAAGTTCGCGCAGGACCTCGCGCCGAAGATCGCTGCGCTGGAAGGCCCGGCGCTCGCCAAGGTGCTCGAACAGCTCAAGACGCTGAAAGGGGCCAATGCCGATGCCATTCCGTTTGGGCTGACCATCGTCGCAGGACGCCTCGCAACGCGCTGGCACTTGCTGCACCTTGCTACCAAGATGGCCGAAAGCAAGGCCCCGGCCGCGGTCGCAGCCACGCCCTATGCGCTCGTGGTCTCGATGGTGCTCGATCAGATCGACGAGAAGCGTCTGCTTCTTTCCATCGCCCTGCGGAGCAATCGCGTCGTGGTCGCCAAGGGCATCCTGAAGGAGATCTACGCAATCGAGAACGCGCTCAAGGCGCAGATCGACCTGGGAGACTCCGACTGGGCCGCCCGACTGAGTGAACAGATGGCTGCGGTGGAAGCCGCGCTCAATGCCGAGGTCCAGGCGAGCCGGACCAATGTCGGACACCTGACCCATGTGCTGACCTCGAATGGCCTGCGTCCGGCGCAGTCGCTGAAGGAGCGTCTCGCGCGAGCCGTGCAGAAGGGCCGCGACATTGTCACGGATATCCTGCCGGCCTGATCGCGCCTCTGCCGGCCTCAGGCGAAGCAGGAGAGAATTCGAAGCAGTTGCTCGCGGTTCGCCTTGCCGATCTTGTCGGCAACGTGCCGTTCATGCTCGGCGGCAAGCCGCTTGAACTTGCGCAACGAGGCTTCACCGGATGCCGTGAGATGCAGCGCGTGGGAACGCCGGTCGACGGCGGATTGTACCCGCTTTACCAGCTTGCGCCGTTCGAGGCTGTCGAGCAGGTGCACCAGCCGCGCACGCTCGATGCCGAGCCGCTTCGCAACGGCCATCTGGCTGAGCCCCGGATTGGCGCCAATCACGGTCATGACCGAGAATTGCGTCGGCTTGATATCGACCGCGGCGAGAGTCCGGATGAAGTCCTGGAAGATCCAGAGCTGGAAGCGTCGCACGGCATAGCCGGCGTGCCCTGCCAGCGTGTCGAGGCTGATCGCTTCATCCGCCTCAGTGTGCCGCGACGGGCTCTTTCCGGGTCGCCTCTTGCGGGTTCCGGTTACCGGGTGGACGGAATGGCTGGACAAGTGTTTCCTCCGACGTTGGTTTCCTTGTACCGCGCCGGACAGCCAAAGGAAATAATGTTGTTGACGACAACAATTGTTCTGACCAACAATATCCTGAAGGCAGCCCGCTACGAGGCTGCGAGCCCGTACGGGCGAGGGAGGAAGCCATGACGATGGCCGTTGTCCGCGGTGACGATCCCGCCAGTCTTTTTGCCGTGCCTTCCATTTCCACCGAGCGTCGCGCCGACGGCAGCATCGTTGTCAGGTCGACCGTGGTCTTGAAGCCCGCCGCCCGCTGCGTCGGCGACTGGCTGGAGCATTGGGCGGTCGTCGCGCCCGATCGCATTTTTCTCGGCGAGCGCACGGGCGAGGGGCCGTGGACCACGGTGACCTATCGCGACGCGTTGAAGCAGGTGCGTTCCATCGCCGCCTGGATTCTCGCGCAGGGCTTGAGCGCCGAACGGCCGCTGGCGATCCTCTCCGACAACAGCATCGACCACGCCCTGCTCGCGCTCGGCGCGATGCATGCGGGCGTGCCGGTCGCAGCGATCTCGCCGGCCTATTCGCTGATGTCGAAGGACTTCGACAAGCTCAAGAGCATGATCGAACTGCTGCAACCCGGTGCGATCTACGTCTCCGGAACGAAACCCTTTGCTGCTGCGCTCGCGGCGATCCGGCCGTTGCACGATGCCGCTGTCGTCAGCGGCGCAGCCGATGGGGATGCGATCCTGTTCCGCACCGTCGCTTCAACTCCGGAGACGCCCGATGTCGCGAGTGCATTTGCCGCGGTGACTCCGGACACGATTGCAAAGTTCCTCTTCACGTCGGGCTCCACCGGCACGCCGAAGGCCGTCATCAACACCCAGCGCATGCTGACGTCGAGCCAGCAGGCCAAGGCGCAGACCTGGACCTTCATGGAGGGAGCGGGCGAGAGCCTCGTCATCCTCGATTGGTTGCCGTGGAGTCATACCTTTGGCGCCAACCACAATTTCAACCTCGTCCTTCGCAATGGCGGGACGCTCTATATCGACGGTGGCAAGCCGGCGCCGGGGCTTTTCAATACGTCGCTAGCGAACCTGCGCAGTGTTGTGCCTACCGTGTACTTCAATGTGCCGCGCGGGTTCGACATGCTGATCGCGGCGTTGCGTGGCGACGAAGCCTTGCGCCGGAAGTTCTTCGGCGGGGTCAGGTTCGCCTTCTATGCGGGCGCGGCGCTGCCGCAGAATCTGTGGGACGCGCTCGAGGAGCTGTCGGTCGAGACCGTCGGCAGGAAGTTTCCGATGGTGTCGGCGTGGGGCTCGACCGAGACCTCTCCGCTTGCGACCGATTGCCATTTCCTCGCCGAGCGCTCCGGCAATATCGGCGTGCCGGTTCCGGGTACCGAGCTGAAGCTGGTGCCCTCGGGCGACAAGCTCGAGGTGCGCGTGCGCGGGCCCAATGTCACGCCGGGCTACTGGAAGGCGCCGGAGCTGACGACGCAGGCTTTCGACGAGGAGGGTTTCTACCTGATCGGCGATGCCGTCAAATTCGCCGATCCCGCACGTCCCGAGCTCGGTCTCTTTTTCGAC
>WBZL01002892.1_pt1 | contig 16219 bp, 8 predicted proteins | sample 5204291 | NCBI WGS metagenome assembly WBZL01 (sample SAMN12344345, study PRJNA552823) | activated sludge metagenome | biome: Activated sludge suspended growth; feature: Nitrification reactor; material: Wastewater; isolation source: activated sludge from nitrification reactor of wastewater treatment...
AACGGCCGTTGCGCCACCTTGCTCAGTTCTGCCAGAAGGCTGTCTTGCTGCTGCAGCAAGGTCTGGCGGTACTGCTGCCCGTCGGGAGTGTTTAGGTCTGTGTGGCCGGTTTGCGCCTGCCGCGTAACCAGCGAGGGAGCGGAGAGTGTGATAAAATAGGTATAGGTGTTGGCTACGGCCGTTGGGGTTGTGGGCGGCAGCGGTTCATAGGATTGCACAGTGACCACGATTGCAAAAAACAAAACCAGTCCCAACATTTCTGCCGGAAACCACCATCGTTTTTTTTGTTTCATTTGATGACCTCTTATTTGCGGAACATTCCAGTAAAATATCAGACTGACAATAGAATGGCCTTTCTTGCTCTGGCCAGGTTCAATTTTGCGTCAGGAAGCCGACAGATTTTAGGATATTTTGTTTCAGACTGCACAAAACCTAAAGCTGATTTACAATACAAGCTGCAGGGTAACCAGACAGATCCTAAACGCTAAATCTCGAGTCATTTTCTTTGTTTGAGGCCAAGTAATTAGGGTCAAAATCTCGTAACTTACAGACTCCAGGCGTTCGCTTTTTAGAGGCCATCTGGACCTTAAAAATCCCAAGGAATGAGCACAAACTTACTTGCGGAATTGAAGTTGGAGATTGGAGACTGGAGATTGAACCAGTTTCTAGTTTCCAGTACCTCGCAAGTTGTTCAATCCACGTTCCTAAGGGACTTGTCGAAGAGACTTAACCTGTTCCCGTGGCGACATCGCCTTTATGCCCTGTAACCCGATATGGCCTGAATGGTATATTGACAGCGTAGCACGTCAGGCGGTAAATTGAAACAGTGTCTCTATGTTTTAACTTGAAAAATTGGTCCGATCTTCAAGATTGAACCAATCTGGAAACGCCAAAATTCATTACGAGCGAACCCTTGGGGTTTCCACTAGAGAACTGCTTACCATGAATGAGTAAAGAGTATGCCTTACCAAAGCAGTGACAAGACGCGCCAGAAAAAAGATGCCAAGCGCACGGCGATGATGCAAGCTGCGGTGCGCGTTTTTTCCGCCAAGGGGTACCACGCGGCCACAATTCGTGATATTGTGAGCGAAGCGGAGGTGGCGGTAGGGACGTTTTATTTTTATTTTCCTGACAAAGAGACGTTGTTTGTTCACTTGTATGAGGAGACGGCCCAATTTTTGCTGCAAGCCATCCAACAGGCTACGCAATCCCGCACCACGCTGCCACAACAGATGAAAGCCGGGCTGCAATCTTATGTCAATATCGCTGTGTATGAACCGGCTGTGGTGCAGCTTTTATTGGTGGGTGGCGTGGGCGCTGTGCCGGCGCTGACGGTTAAACGGGTGGAATTTCGGGAACGGCTGACGCTGATCTGGCAACGGCCGTTAGACAAAGCCCTGGCGGAAACTTATATTTTGCCCCAAAACACCCGCCGCACGGCCGAAGCCTTTGCCGGCGCATTTGATGAAGTGATCTTGAACCTGCTCAACTTGCCTGAAGCAGAGCAGGAAGCCGGCGCAGTGATACAAGAGTTACTCCAGTTTGCCCTGCGAGCCGCCGCATACACAGGCGGCAACTCGATCGGTTAAGGTTAGTGTGTATGAAAGCAACTGTTCAAACATCCAAGCCGGCCTTGGAAACAAGTGAACCGCTAAACCTGACAGCCGTGGGTTCAAATCGTCAAGCAACCAACCTGGCAGAACTGATAACGGCCGTTTCCACCCACCTCATCAACCTAGCCCCAGATGATATCGACACCAGCATTAGCAATGTCCTCACCTTAATCGGCCAATACACCGAGGCTGAACGCAGCATCGTTGTGCTGCAAGCCAATCAGCTCCTCACCTCTACCCACGAATGGCGTACCCCAGACATCCCACCAGACCACAATACCCCGCAAGTAATCGAAGCATCAAGCCTCGCCTGGATTCTCACCCAGCTAAATAAAACCAACATCATCCACATCCCCTCCATTGACCATCTGCCGCCAGAGGCGACCAACGAAAAAGAATTGTTTATCAACCAGGGGCTTCAATCATTCGTTGCTGTTCCTCTGACTTACCTAAATGTCCAATTGGGATTGCTTGGTTTATTTACCATCACCCATCAACACACCTGGCCAGCCGAAGACATCTCCTTGCTGCAAATTGTCGGCGAGTTGTTTACAAACGCCCTTCAGAGAAAAGAATTTGAGGAACGTGAAAAACTAGCCTACAAAATCGGCGCCGAACTGGTTTCCATTCTTAACCAAGATACACTGCTCAACGTAACCATCAACCAACTTTGCGACAGTTTCGGCTATTACTACGCCCAAATCTTTCTGCTCAACAGCGTTTTCGCCGATCAAGACAAAACCACGCCCACACACCTCATTATTCAGGCTGGCACAGGCGCGGTTGGCGAGCGGCTAAAACAACGACGGCACGCAATCGACATCAATGCTCCACGTAGTGTCGTGGCTCGCGCGGCGCGTACCCAGGAAACAGTCTGTGTGGATGATGTGCGGCAAACAACCTACCACCTGCCCAACCCTGTTTTGCCCAAAACCCGCAGCGAACTATCTATTCCCCTCATCAACGAGCAGGCACTGATCGGCGTGTTGGATGTTCAACATACCAACCCGAACCATTTTAACAATCATGAAACCCGCATCCTGCAAATCATCGCCAATCAGCTTTCTATCGCTTTGGCCAAGTCGGCGCTGTTTGCGCGCAACCAACGTTTGTTAGAAGAACTCACTTTGCTGCAAGCCATAGCCACCGTCGCCGCCGAAGCCACCGACGAAGACACTTTGTTAACACGCGTTACCCATATAGTCGCCCAGGCTCTACACGCGGATCATTTTGGGTTTGCCTTTTTAGATTCGGAGTCCGGAAACCTGACGTATCATCCTTCGACATGGAATCGCGATAAAAAATTAGTGGTCAACTTAATTCGACCGGGAGAAGGTGTGTGTTGGCAGGTTATTAACAGTGGTCGAACGCGGCGTTATGCCGATGTTACCGAAGAACCTGCGTTTATCGGCGATCCGCTGGTTCGTTCGGAGTTGTGCGTCCCTTTAAAACTTAACCGAAAAGTGATCGGTGTGCTCAACGCAGAAAGCATGACGGTGAATGCGTTTAGCGAAGCCAATGAACGCCTGCTGCTGACAATTGCCGAACAATTGGCCACAACCATTGAAAAACTCCGTCTATTTGAGAAAGCGCAGCATCAGGCGGCTGAAACGGCCGCGTTGTTGGCCACCAGTAAAGCTATTTCGTCGCTCAAGCTTGATCATGTCCTCAATACCATCGCCACTGAGGCGCAAAAATTATTCAAAGCCGATACCTGCCGTATCCACCTGATTGATCCGGATGGCATTACCTTGCGCTGCGTGGTGGCCATCTCCGACCAACCGGATCATGCGATTTTGAACTTTACTCAGGGCGTCGGTGTGGGCATTACCGGGCGGGTAGCGCTCAGCGGCTTGCCGGAGATTATCCGCAATACGCTGGATGACGGAGCAGGCATTCAGATCCCTGGAACACCGACAGAAGATGAGGCCATGGCCTTGGCGCCGCTGGTTATCCGTAAAAACGTCATCGGGGTCATGACCGTCACCCGACGGGACATCACCAATCAGTTTACCCAAACAAATTTACAGTTGTTGATCGCCTTTGCCGATCAGGCGGCTGTTGCGATTGATAATGCGCGCTTATTTGCGGTGGAACAACAGCGCGCCCGGCGACAGCAGCATCTGGCCAATACCGCGGGCGCTTTGTTGAATGCCCGTACTCTATCGGAATTGGGGCCAACGGTAACGGCCGTTGCCCAACAAACCCTCGACGCCGATAGAGTTGCCATCTACCTCTACGACGACGCTCGCAAATCTCTCAGATGTCTTTACGCCCACAACCTCTCCACTGCCTACACAGACGCCCTCAGCCAATTTTATCGCACGATGCCCGGCGCAAGGTTGCTCAACACTGCCCAGCCCATCACCATAGATGATGCTCTCGACGATTACCGCACCGCCAGCCTGCGAGACGTCATCTCTGCAGAAGGTTTTCGCAGTTACGCCGTCTTTAGTATGTCCATTCCCGGAGACCCGGTCGGCGCTTTAACTTTCTACCGCGACCGCGTAACCCCCTTCAACTCTGACGACCTGGTTACCGGGCAAACCCTTACCTACATCGTCTCCATCGCTTACCAAAACATTCTCCTGCTCACCGAAATCCGCCAGGCGTTAGAGCGCGAACAACGGCTCAACGATATATCCCGTACCCTCAACACAGCCCCGGATTTACCCACTGTCCTGGCATATGTGGCTCGCCTGGCAACCGACCTTCTGGACGCAGACGCCGGATTGGTCGGGCTGGTTATCGATCACCAGATAGTAACTTTTTATCCCTACAACATCCCGCCCAGCGTCAGCTTGCGCCCGGTTACCAAAGGCAGCGGCATTGCCTGGGAAATTATCGAAACAGGGCAATCGGTTATCCATGCCCATTACCAAGATCATCCAAAAGCGCAGCAAAAACTGATCAAAGTCGGCGCGGGAGCGTTCATCGGCGTGCCCATTGTGGCCGGGGAGGAGTGCCTGGGCGCGTTACAAATTTTTAGCTTTACCCCCGGCAGGCAATTCACCCGCCGTGATTTGGCCCTGGCAGAATCGATTGGGCAGCAAGCTGGCATCGCCATGCAAAATCGCCGCCTCTTCTCGCAATTATCCGAACGCGCCGAAGCGCTGGCGATTTCTCTGGCCCGCCAGGAAGAGCTGGATGAAGCCAAAAACGAATTTATCCAAAATGTGTCGCATGAACTTCGCACGCCACTGGGTCTGATCTATGGGTATGCCGAACTATTGGACAGCGGCGGGCTGGGCGAGCTTGAACCGGCGCAAAAGCAGTCGATGGACATTATTGTGAAGCGCGTTCGTATGTTGATCAACATGCTGGAAGATATGTCTGCTCTGCTGGCGGCCGAGACTCAGGATTTTCGACGTGAAGAGATTGACCCGGCCGCTTTGCTCAGGACCGTTCAAGAGGAGTATCGCCTCCAGGCGGAAAAAGCAGGCCTTTCTCTCGAAGTTACCACGGTCAGTACCATGCCAATGATCGTTGGCGATCCCTTCCATTTGCGGCGGGTATTCGATAATTTGTTATCGAATGCGTTCAAATTTACGCCCGCAGGGGGCGCGATTTCCTTGCGCGCCTGGACGGTGGGGCGAGAAGTTCTCATTGAGGTGAGTGATACCGGCACCGGCATTGCGGAGGAAGAAATGCAGCGTATTTTTGAACGCTTCTATCGCGCGAATTCCGGATCGGCGCAGCACCATATGGGCAAGGGAACCGGTCTTGGTTTGGCGTTGGTGAAAGAGATTGTAGAAGCGCATCGTGGCAAAATCACTGTGCGTTCGGTGCTGGGTCAGGGTACAACCTTCCAAATTCACTTACCCGGCGCAGACTGATTGGGGGCAAAAACGCCGTGACTTTTTTGCTTTTTCCGGGGCGCCACCTCTTAAACACATCGTTTCAGGCACGGTATTTGCAGCAGATATTGCAGATGCCGTTGGCGCAATTGGCGTTTTTAGACGGCGCGCCACCGCCAGCTTCTGGGCCACTTGATCAGGTGGTGTTTGCCATCACGTCCAGCAATCAGGCTGGCTCCCGGTACAATCCGATTCCGCTGCATGTGCGAGCAATTGGGGTGGATCGATTTATACGGCCGTTCGAAGCCACCTTATCTATCCATTACCGCATCATCGGCATACCCCATTACCAGCCCACACCCCGCTTCGCCGAATTTACGCTCAAAGAGATCGCCGAACAAACCGAAGGCGGCCTTTGCCTGACGCCGGATAACTGCGTGGTGTTATGCTCCACCACGGCCGTTATCCGCCAATACCAACAGCTCGGTTTCGCCATTCTTCCGGCCGAACTCAATCATCCTGACCAACCGCCAACACCCATCGACGTGCTGCAAAAAATGGTCGCCGCCGGCGAAACCTGGCCCACCCATCCCGACCTGCGCGATCAGCTTTCATCGGCCACCTTCGATCTCTGGCAGGACTTCCCCGACATCCCCCGGCGCATTTTGCGCCTCTGGCGTGATCCGCTGCTCAACGACGAAGGCAGCCTCACCAACGACCGCAACTACGCCACCTATGCCTATGGCCTGAGCAACCCGGAAATCATCAACCTGAAATATCAGGACATTCAAGAAGCCATCGTGCCGGGCAAAATTGTCGACGAAGGCTGCGCCGACGGGGCGCTGCTGGCGGCCGTCGCCCAGGATTTTCCCGATTCCGACCTGATCGGCATCGACATTTCTGCCGAATTTATTGCCCGCTGCCGCGAGCGACAGCGAGCCGGCGATTTTGGCGGGAGTTTTGTCTTTTTCCACCAGCGTAACATCACCCAACCCATTTTTGAACCGGACGCGATTCACACCACCATCTGCAATTCTACGTTGCATGAATTGTGGTCTTACGGCGATCAGGCGCAAACTATCCACAGTTACCTGGCGCTGAAATATGCCCAAACGGCCGTCTCCGGTCGTTTGCTCATTCGGGATGTGATTGGGCCGGAAAACGGCCGTCAGGAAGTTTATCTCTGGCTCAACGATGCGGATGGGGCAAACGACGCTGTTTTTCAGGAGTTTGCCAGCCCGGATCTGCTGGCCAACCATCTGAATAACTTGTCCACATACGGCCGTTTTCGCCGTTTTGCCCGTGATTTTTTACCCGACAGGCAAGCTGGTCAACCCGTTGTCCAATACCAGGAAGCGCAGGTAGACGGCCGTCAATAGGCGATCTTACCGCTACGCGCCGCCTGTGAATTTATGAGTAAAAAAGATTATACCGACAACTGGGCCAGCGAAATGCACGAAGAATTTGCCTTTTGGAGTTTTAGCGACTGGAAAACTGCCCTACAAACCGCCGGGTTCCACATTCTGGAAAACCCCAACACCCCTCAAAGCGGCTCCCGCGTGTACACCAACCCCTGGATTATAAACCACCGCTGGCAAGGCAAAGTAGCCTTGTTTGTGCTGAATGAGAACGGCCGTCTCGACCCCTTACCCTATCCGCCCACCAACGTCATCCTCGTGGCTGAAAAATAAGTCCCAACCGCTGCCGGGCATCAATTTTCCACGGCCAGACACGCTTCGCCGCGCAGATATTGCTCGCATTCTCGCGCCGTCATGGGCCGTGTCATGCGCTCCAACGCCCGCTCGAACAACGTCGTCACCGAGTTTAAATCGTTGATTTGCGCCGTGCCGTCGGCGCTGGCCGTCGCCAGACGGCTGCCATCCGGGCTAAAAACCACACTGTTTACCGGCGCTGTGTGTCCCAACAACGTGCGCAGCACCTGCCCCGTTTGCGGGTTCCACAATTTGGCCGTTCGATCCACGCTGGTTGTCGCCAGACGAGCGCCATCCGGGCTAAAAGCTACGCTGAGCACCGGTCCGGTATGACCAGACAGCGTGCGCAGCAGATCGCCGTTGCCCAAATCCCAAATTTTGGCCGTGCCATCGCCACCCGCCGTGGCCAGGCGACGGCCGTCGGCACTAAAAGCCAACCCATTCACCGGTCCGCCATGTCCGGCCAACGTCAACACCGACTCGCCCGTCGCCGCTTCCAAAATCACCACGCTGCCATTCACATCGCCAATGGCAAACTGAGATTGGTCTGGGCTGAACGCGGCGCTGGTGATGGCGGTTTCGTGGGCAAATGTTTGCAGCAAATCGCCGGTCATCACGTTCCAAATGCGCACCTTGCCATCTTCGCTGGCTGTTAGCAGGCGCGCGCCGGTGTCATCAAACCGCACCCAGGTTACCGGGCCTTCGTGGGGCAGCACCGGCAGGCGCACCAACCCGGTAGACAAATCCCAGATGCGCGCATAATAATCGGTGCTGCCTGTCGCCAACAGGCTGCTATCCGGGCTAAACGCGACGCTTTGCACCGGCGCATTGTGGTTGCCCAGGCTAAACAGCACCGCGCCAGAAGCCGCATCCCACACTTTTGCCGTGCGATCGTCGCTCGCGGTGGCCACAAATTGGCCGTCGGCGCTAAACACCACGGCGTTGATGGGGCGTCGATGCCGTGAAAGCACCAGCACGTCCAGGCCGGCTTCAGAGTTCCAAATGCGCGCCGTGCTGTCCTGGCTGGCGGTGGCCAATTGGGAGCCATCCGGGCTAAAAGCCACAGCGGACACTGCGCCATTGTGGCCGGACAGCGTATAAAGCGTCTGGCCAGTTTCGGCGTCCCACACTTTGGCTGTACCGTCGCCGCTGGCTGTGGCCATGAGACGGCCGTCTGGACTAAACGCCACATCTGAAACCTGGCTGGCATGGCCGATCAGGTTAAACAGCAGTCCTTCGTTCTTAAAATCCCACACGCGGGCAACGCCGTCGTTGTAGGCTGTGATCACCCGCGCGCCATCCGGGCTAAAGGCGAGGGCGTTGGCTCCTACAGGGTCTTCGGGGTATGGATTGGCCGAGTAGACCGGCGAGCCGTTTTCCATGTTCCAGACAATGGTACGGCCGTCGTCGCCGGCGGAAGCCAGGTAACTGCCATCCTGGTTAAAAGCCACGTCTTGCACCGTCGCATCATGGCCGTAAAGACGGTACAACGAACGGCGCGTTTCCGTATCCCAAACGCGCACGGTGGCGTTCCCGTTGGCCGCTGCCAGATGCAGATTATCTGGACTGTAGGCCACGGCGCGAATCGGGCCATCGTTGCCGTTCATTACCGCCAGCCGTTCGCCGGTGGTCACGTCGCGCACGATGATGAAGCCATCGTCGCCGCCGGAAGCCAGCCGTTGGCTGTCTGGGCTGAAGGCCAGGCCGTTGACCACGCGGCTGTGATCGGTGAAGGTGCGCAGTTCGCGCCCGGTTTGAGCGTCCCATAATTTAACGGAATTGTCGTAGCTGGCGGTGGCCAGGAAACGGCCGTCCGGGCTAAAGGCCACGTCGCTCAACCAATCCGTGTGGCCGGAAAGGGTCATCTGCAACTGCGACGCTTGCAAGGCGCGATAGAGCGCGTCTTCGGCTTCGGCGGGGGCGGTTCCGTCGATGGGCAGGGTGCGGTTAACTGCTTCGATGGCTAACAGTAAGCCCAACTGTGGATCGCTGGCCAGCTGATCAATCGAGGCGGCCGCTAATTCTCGGGCGGTTGCCAGGCGGGTTTGGGCTTCGGCTTCGCGGGCGTTGGTTTCGGCCTGGGCGGCGCTGGCAACGGCCGTGGCACGGGCAGTCTCGGCTTCGGCGGCGTTGATTTCGGCGACATCGCGTTGGGTACGGGCTTCGGCTTCGGCGGTGGCGCGCAGGTTGGCGTCTTGTTGGGCGGCGATTTGGGCGGAAACGGCCGTGGCCGCGCTGGCCTCGGCATCCATGCGTAAGGTTTCAGCAATAGAAGCGTTTGCGCGGGCAGTCTCGGCGTTTTGGGCGGCTGCGGAGGCATTTTGCGCGGCTACCGCGCCATTTCGCGCTGCCCAAAATGCAGCTACCAGGGCCAGCACAAACACTACCGCCAGCGCCACAGACAGCCGCGCCAGCCGCCGGGCAGACCGGTCGCTTTCGGCGGCGCGTTGTCGCTCGGCTTCGGCCAGGGCGCGCGCCTGCTCCAATTCGCGCAGCTGCCGTGTTTCGCGCTCAAGCTGTTCTTTGTGCGCGGCTGTTTCGCTGGCTTCCACAAAGAGTGCTTCCAGAGCGGTCAGGTCTTCGTATTGCAGCGCATCTTCCAACAAAACGCCGCGCAGCAGCACGCTGTTGGGTTGGCCAAGCGCATGCCACTGTTCGGCCGTTGTCGCCAGACGGAGGCGCTGGCGCTGCGCCACGCGCGCTTCTTCAATCCAGCCCACCAGGCGCGGCCAAATCCGCACAATCGACTCGTGGGCTAGACCGACCTGATCATCTTCGGCGCTCGTGCCGGCGATGCGGCGAACAAGGCGCGCGCCTAATAATTGATCAATTACCCTGCCGATTTGCGCCTGGGGCTTGCGGATTTCCTGGTAAAGAATAGACAGCAGCACACGGTCGGCGGTGATGGTTTGCTCGACGGTTGGCCGCACAATGCCCAGTAATACCTGTCGCGCCACGGCCCGATCTTCTGGCGAGAGGCCATCGTAAAAGGCGTCGGCGCTGTTGGCCAGGGCTTGCCGCCCGCCGCCGATGCGCCGGTAAGCCGCCCAGGTGACGCGATTGTGGTCGCGGTTCTCCCAGAGTTTAAGCAGGGTAAATTGCAGCAGGGGCAGGGCGGCCGGTTTACCCAATACTTCGCCTACCAGTTCTTCGACCAGGTTTTCCTCGAATTTCAGGCCGACCAGTTCGGCCGGTTTTTCGATCACTTCGCGCAGCTCGTTGGCCTTCATGGCCGTGACGCGCACCTGGGCTTTTTCGTATTCGGATTGCAGGGCCGGGATTTGCACCAGGTTGCTTTCCAGGTCGGCGCGCATGGTGATGACGACGGTGTGCCGCGCTTTGGGCATTTGAATGAGGTTGAGCAGGGTGATGATGAAGGCGCGGCGTTTCTGTTCGTCCTGGCAAATGGTGAAGATTTCTTCAAATTGGTCGATCAGCAGCACGGCGGGTTCGGCGTCGGCCTGATCGATGAGGTTGACGAGGTGGGTGGAATTTTGGGCGCATTGTTCGGTGACTTCGGTCATCCAATCCATCATGGCGACGCCCTCCGGTTTGAGGGCGCGGATGAGGCTGGCCTGGGGGTCTGCGCCGGGGACGATGGGGGCGTAGTAGCGCCAGTTGCGGCTGCCGTGCAGGGCGCCGTCTTGCAATTGGGTGAAAAGCCCGGCCTGGGCGACTGAGGATTTGCCGCTGCCGGAGGGGCCGACGATGGCCAGGAAACGGCCGTATTTCAGCTTTTCCACCATTTCTTTGATGAGGGCAGTGCGGCCAAAAAAGAAGGAGTGTTGCGACGCGCCAAAGGTTTGCAGGCCAAGATACGGACACAACGAGTCGTCCAATTCCGGGGCTAAACCAGGGTCGTATTCGGTTAGATTGGTGTCCGGGGCCGGCCGTCGGGCATGGTATAACTCATTGGCCCAATAATCGATCAGATTTTGCGCCTGCCAGCGGTCACTGCGTGTATCTAAAAAAGCGCCGGTGGCTACACCCTGCGCCACAAACTGCTCTACTTCGTCTAAAAAAATCTCCAACTGGCCGTCTTTGCTGCGGCGTTCAAGTAAACGACGATGGGTAGTACGCAGTGCGGACAGTGATGGAAATGCTTCGATTTGTTCCATTACAACTGTTCTCCTGACTACCTGCAAATCTACACCCGGACTGCGCCTGGTCAATTTATCGACCGTTTGCATATCCAGGGCGGGATCATACGGCAATCTGGGGCAATCATCAACTATGCAATATATGTGGGACTGCCGGTTAACCTTTTTCTCACGCCGCGATGGTAAATAGACACTTGAGGTAGGCGGCTTCGGGGAAACGAATGGGATGGTCCAGAGCGTGGCCGGTGCGGGCGATTTCGCGTAACGGCCGTCCTTCTTCCCGCGCCGTCTGGTGTATCAGGGCAAAAAATTCCTCCGTGCTTATCCGGCTGGAGCAAGAAGCCATCACCAATATGCCGCCAGGACGCAGCACAGCCAAACCCAACCGCACCAGGCGAGCATATGCGCCCAGCGCCCGCGCTGTTTCGGCCTGTTTTTTGGCGAAGGCAGGCGGGTCGATGATCACCAGGTCGAATTGACGGCCGTTCTTTGCCAGCCGCGCCATTTCCACAAAAGCGTCGCCGGCGATGAGATCATGGGCGGCGGCGGCCACGGCCGTATCCGCTTCGTTCAGGGCAAAATTCTCGGCCGCCGCTTGCAGGGCCGGCCGGCTGAGGTCCAGGCTGGTGACATGGCGCGCGCCGCCGCGTGCGGCATAAAGCGAAAAACCGCCGGAATAGGCAAACACATTCAGCACATCGCCGCCACCGGCCAACCCCTCTACTCGCGCCCGATTGTCGCGCTGGTCGAGAAAGAAGCCGGTTTTCTGCCCCTCGACCACGTCGGCGGCAAAATTCAGGCCGTTTTCGCGGAACACCACCGGCCCGGCGAGCGGCGGGCCGGCCAGTATGGTTCCATCGCCCAGACCAATTTCCGTCAGCCTGGGGCTGATGGCCCGATTGAGCCGCAAAACGACGCGCTGGGGGCGGGCGACGGCCGTTAGCCCCAGCAGCACATCGGCCAGATGTGGCAGCCAGGCGGTTGTGTACAACTTTAACACGTAGGTTTCGGCGTACCGGTCAATCACCAGTCCGGGGAACCCATCGTTCTCGCCATACACCAGCCGGTAGCCGGTGGTTGACGATTCTAACAATGGCTGGCGCAGGGCCGCTGCCTGCCGCAGCTGCTGTTCCCACCAGGCTGCGTCGATGGTCGCCGAAGTGCCGTGATGCAAAATACGCACGCGCAGCGGCGAATCGGGGTCAAACAGGCCGACGGCCAAAAAGCGGTTTTTGTGGTCGAAAAGGATGGCCAGATCGCCGGAACGGCCGTCCTGATTTTGGCGGGTAATCGAATCGGCGAACAGCCAGGGGTGATCTTCGCGCACGGCGCGTTCGGCGGCGGGCGTTACCCGCAAGGCCAGCCGTCTGACCTCTGGCAAAGCAAACTGTGCAAGGTTGATAGGATCATTACCAACCACGAAACACCTCTCTCACAAATTTAACAATCGGCTGACCGCTGATTTTAGCGTAAAATCATGCACCCTATGCAAGCGACTATAACCATTCCGGCAACATCTGCAAATCTTGGTCCGGGCTTCGACTGCCTGGGACTGGCTTTAAGTTTGTATCAGACGGTGACGTTTACGACGCGGGAAGAGCCGGGTCTGCTCATTACCACAACCGGCGAAGATGCGCACAAGATCCCCACGGACGAAGGCAATCTGGTGTATGAGGCGGCCAATCGTTTGTTTGCGCGGTTTGGGCAACGGCCGTCTGGCCTGCACATTCACCAGGACAACCAGATTCCCATCGGCAGCGGCTTGGGCAGTAGTTCGTCGGCGGTGTTGGCCGGGTTGTTTGGCGCCAACGCTTTGTTGGGCAATCCGCTTTCGCGCGCCCAAATTTTGCAGGAGGCCACCAATCTGGAAGGACACCCGGACAACGTGGCTCCGGCGGTACACGGCGGCCTGATTTTAGGCGTGCAAGAGCCGGATGGGTTGTTGGTGGAGCGAATCGACGTGCCGCCGCTGCATGTGGTGGTGGTTTTGCCAGATTTCCATTTGCCGACGGCGGAAGCGCGGGCAGCATTGCCGCAGCAGGTCAGTTTGCAAGATGCCATTTTTAACGCCAGCCGCCTGGGGTTGTTGATTCGGGCCTTGGAAACGGCCGCGTATGACAAAATTCGGGCGGCCATGCAAGACCGGCTGCACCAACCTTACCGGCTGCCCTTGGTTCCCGGCCTGAGCGCCGCCTACGAAGCGGCATATGCCGCCGGCGCGGCGGGCGTCGCCCTGAGCGGGGCCGGCCCCAGCCTGATCGCTTTTGCGCCGGCAGGGCACGAGGCGATTGGTGAGGCGATGACGGCCGTGTTTGCAACGCACCATTTGCCCAGCCGCACCTGGATTTTGGCGGTCGACACGCAGGGCAGCCGGGTGGATATAGACAATCCAGCGTTGATCGGCGCACAATCCCGATCAAAACCTTAACGAAATATGTATCATACCTTTGGTTTGGAGCGGATTGCGGTATAATCCTGACGTTTAAACTTATCTCTATCAATTTATTGATAAAAAGGGGCGCAGATAGGTAGGAAACGGCCGTTGCGCCCAATTTCCACAAACCTATGCGCAGCCCACGCGCAGCCTTTTCACACATTCGTCCTTTTAAGAAAAGAATTCGCAACCATTCACACGCTTATGTGTTGCCATTTAGTGGCGACAATGGCGTTTCACCGCGTCTCGGCGCACCTTCGTTCTGACAAGAAATTATTTTCAGGAGAAACATAAATGGAAAAAGCAACGCTGTTAGAATGGTACCGGCAAATGGTACTCATTCGTCGATTTGAACAACGCTGCTCAGATTTATATAGTCTGGGCAAAATTGGGGGCTTCTTACACCTGTACATTGGCCAAGAAGCAGTCGCCGTAGGAACCATCGCGGCCCGCCAGCCGGGCGACCATGTGATTACGGCTTACCGTGATCACGCTCACGCACTGGCTGTGGGCAGTGAGACTGGCCCGGTGCTGGCCGAATTATTGGGCAAAGCAACCGGCGTCAGCAAAGGCAAGGGCGGCTCCATGCATCTGGCGGATGTGAATCGCCAGTATTGGGGCGGTTATGCTGTGGTTGGTGGTCATGTGCCGCTGGCGACCGGTCTGGCATTGGCAGAGCAGTACAAAGGAACCGACAATGCCGTCTTGTGTTATTTTGGCGATGGTTCGACGAATATCGGTTATTTCCACGAATCGCTCAATCTGGCCGGCGTATGGGATTTGCCAGTGGTGTTTGTGGCGGAGAATAACCAGTATGGTATGGGAACGGCCGTTGAACGCGCATCGGCCGTCACCCGAATGATTGATAAAGCTCCCGCTTACGGTATGGAAGGTAAACAAGTAGACGGCATGGATGTCATGGCTGTGTATGAAGCCACATCCGCCGCTTTGCAAGCCATCCGTGATGGTAAAGGACCGCAGTTCCTGGAAATGCTCACCTATCGTTTCGAAGGGCACAGCATGGGCGACCCGCTGCGCTACCGCACCAAAGACGAAGTGGAAAAATGGCGCGAAGACGATCCTATCGGCATATTGGAACGCTACCTGCTAAAGGAAAACATCGCCGACCGGGAAGAATTGGAAAACCTGGACAAAGGCGTGGAGCAAGAATTAGTGGATGCTGTGCAGTTTGCTGAAGAATCGCCCTTCCCGGCTTATGAAGAGCTGTTCTCAGACATTTACGTGGAAGATTAAGACTAAAGATTAAAGAATGGAGGCTGAAGCGTAAAAAACCTGCAACCTCTATTTTTCGGAGAAAACAATGGCCTTTATAACCATGCGACAAGCAATTAGCGATGCGCTGCGCGAAGAAATGAAGCGCGACGATACTGTCTTTATTATGGGGGAAGAAGTGGGCGTATGGGGCGGCACTTACGCCGTCACACGCGGCTTCTACGATGAATTTGGTCCACGCCGGGTGAAAGATACCCCTATTTCGGAAATGGTCATCGGCGGCGCGGCAACTGGCGCGGCGATGAATGGTCTGCGCCCGGTGGCTGAATTTATGACCATCAATTTTGCCTTCCTGGCTCTGGATGCAATGGTCAACCACGCCGCCAAGGTTCATTATATGTTTGGTGGGCAGATGAAAGCGCCGGTGGTATTCCGTGCGCCGGGCGGCGGCGGGCGGCAGTTGGGCGCCACCCACAGCCACACGCCGGACGTGATTTTTGCTCATTTCCCCGGCCTGAAGGTGGTTTCGCCGTCTACGCCCTATGACGCCAAAGGACTGCTGAAAGCGGCTATCCGTTCTGACGACCCAGTGTTGTTTATTGAACATGCGACCTTGTATCAACTGCGCGGCGAAGTGCCGGAAGGCGATTATGTCGTGCCGATGGGCGTTTCTGATGTGAAACGTGAAGGCACGGATGTGACGTTGGTGGGGTATGCGCAGGGTTTGCAGGTGGCTTTGGAAGCCGCAGAAAAGCTGGCGCGTGAAGGCGTGAGCGCGGAGGTGGTAGATTTGCGTTCGTTACGGCCGTTAGACATGGGTCCGGTCGTCAAATCCTTCAAGAAAACCTTTAAAGCGGTCATCGTGGAAGAAGGGTATCGTTCGTATGGCATTGGCGCGGAAGTGGCGGCGCGGCTGCAAGAAGAGGCGTTCGATTACCTGGACGCGCCCATCAAACGCGTGGCCCAATTTGAAGTGCCCCTGCCATACTCGCGCGATTTGGAACAGGCAGCTCTTATCAATGCGGATCGGGTCATTGCTGCTGTGAAGGAGATACTCTAATGGCTGAATTTATTGTCATGCCCAAACTTGGCTTCGACATGCGCGAAGCCGTGCTAGTTAGCTGGTTAAAAGGCATCGGCGAACAGGTCACCAAGGGTGAAGTGGTGGCCGAAATCGAGTCCGACAAAGCGACGCTGGAATTGGAAGCGTTGGTATCGGGCACGATGCTGAAACAGCTTGAGAAAGAAGGGTCGGTTGTGCCGGTAGGCGCCAAGATGGCGATTGTCGGCGAGGCTGGCGAAGATATTTCCGGCCTGACCGCTGGCGACG
>WBZL01002893.1_pt1 | contig 16204 bp, 7 predicted proteins | sample 5204291 | NCBI WGS metagenome assembly WBZL01 (sample SAMN12344345, study PRJNA552823) | activated sludge metagenome | biome: Activated sludge suspended growth; feature: Nitrification reactor; material: Wastewater; isolation source: activated sludge from nitrification reactor of wastewater treatment...
CCGACGGTCGTGGGCTCGCCGCCGCCCTGGCCTGGGGGGCCGACGGCGTGGCCATGGGGACCCGGTTCCTGCTCACCGCCGAGAGCCACGTCCCCGACCACGTCAAGGACCTCTACCTGGGGACCCCGCTCACCGGCACGGTCGTCACCACCGCCATCGACGGAGCCCCGCAGCGGGTGATCCGCACCGCCATGATCGACGCGCTGGAGCGTTCGCCGGGCCTGCTGCGGTTCCCCCGCGCTGCTGGCAACGCGTGGCGATTCGCCCGTCAGGCCGGAGTGTCGTTGCCCGACCTGGCCCGCACCGGTGTGCAGATGCACAAGGACCAGGAGCTGTCGTGGTCGCAGGTGGCCCTGGCCGCGAACGCCCCGATGATGACCCGGGCGTCGGTCGTCGACGGCGACGTCGAGGTCGGCATCCTGCCGACCGGTCAGGTCGTCGGGCTCATCGACGAGCTGCCCACGGTCGCCGAGCTGCTCGAGCGGATCATGGACCAGGCCGACGGAGCTCTCAGTCGGCTGTGCGGACCGTCTCCGGGACCGTCGATCTGATCGACGGCGATCCCGCCGAACCGGTCGGGTCGAGCCCAGTGTCCGCGCCGGCGGAGCCGGCACCGCCCCGACCGAGGGCCCGCAGCGCCCGGGCGGTCGACGGCGGCCCCTGCAGCCAGCGCCGTTCCAGGGTCTCGAACGGCACGGCCCGGTCGAAGAGCCATCCCTGACCGTGGACGCAGCCCATCGCGGCCAGGAGCTCGGCCTGCTCGGCGGTCTCGACCCCTTCGCCGATCGTGATCAGGTCGAGCTCCGCGGCCAGGTCGATGACGGCGCGCACGATCAGTCGGTCCTCGTCGCCGTCGATGCCGTCGACGAAGCTGCGGTCGATCTTGAGCACCGACGCCGGGTAGTCACCCAGCTGGCGCAGCGACGAGTTGCCGGTGCCGAAGTCGTCGATGGCGATCGTCACCCCCCGACTCCGCAGCTCGGCCAGGGTCCGACGGACCGACTCGTCGACGATCACGTCCTCGGTGATCTCCAGCACCAGCATCGCCGGTTCGAGCCCGCTGGTGGCGAGGGCCTCGTCGACGCCGAGGAGGATGTCGGTGCCGAGCTCGCTGGCGGACAGGTTGACCGCGATCTGCACCGCCCGATCCGGGTTGCGGCGGTTGACCTCGGCGATGCGACCCGTCCCCTCGAGCAGGGACCTCCGTCCGATCTCCGGCAGGAGCCCGAGGGCGTCGGCCTCGGGCAGGAACCGATCCGGGGTCAGGATGCCCTTCTCGGGGTGACGCCAGCGCAGCAGGGCCTCGACCCGTTGGATCCGTCCGGTGGCGAGGTGCACGATCGGTTGGTAGTGCAGCTCGAGCTCGTCGTCGTCGACGGCCCGGCGCAGCTCCGGGGCGATCCGCAGCCGCCGGGCCGACACGGCGTCCATCGACGCGTCGTACAGCGCCGCTCGTCCGCGGCCGGTGTCCTTGGCGTGGTACAGCGCAGTGTCGGCCCGTCGGAGGAGCTCGTCGGGCGTGGCGTCGGCCTCCACGACGGCGACCCCGACCGATGTCGACGGCGCCAGGGTGATCCCGCCGCTCCGGTACGGCCGGCGCATGTCCCGGGCCATCTCCTCGGCGTCGGCCAGGATCGCCTCGATCGACGGACGACCCCGGAGGATCACCACGAACTCGTCGCCCCCGAAGCGGACCACGTCGTCGCCGAAGCGATCCCGGAGGCGGCCCGCCACGGTCCGGATGAGCTCGTCGCCGCGGTCGTGGCCCAGCGAGTCGTTGACCGGCTTCAGCATGTCGATGTCGAGGAACATGACCGCCCCCGGGGTGGCGGGGTCCGATCGGTGGATGACGGCCTGGAGGCGTTCCTTCAGGTGTGAGCGGTTGGCCAGGGCCGTCAGCTCGTCGTGATCGGCACGGTGCGCGAGAGCGCCGATCCGGTCGACCAGATCGCGTGACAGGCGTCGGTTCTCGGCCAGGGTCAGCGACTGACGGGTGAGCAGGAGGATCATCACCGCCACGAGCGTGGAGGTAGTCCAGGTGGTGCCGTCGTCCTGGGTGAGGTCGACCAGGGCGACGACCGCGGCCGCGGATGCCAACCCGACCGCCAGCAGCCCGCTGCGTGTCCTCCGTGTCCGGGGGAGCGGTGCTTCGGGGCCCGGCCACGCGACCCACGCCGCCCCGGCCAGCAGGGTGAAGCCGACGATCCAGCCCGTGTCGACCAGGGTGGGGACAGCGTCGCTGATCGCCCATGTCCGGGTGGCGACCAGGAAGCCGATGTCGCCGATCGTGTAGGCGGTGACCCCCGCCACCACCAGTGTGAACGCCCGCCGATCCGCCGTATCGCCCGCCAGGGACCGGGTCAGGAGCGTGGCCGCGACGGCGGCTCCGATCGGATAGATCATCGTCACAAGGGTGGCGGTGTCGCCGGCGTCGATGCTCCCGGCGTGGAAGGCGACGACCCAGAGGATGACGAGCAGCGACAGCCCGACGATCGCGCTGTCGATCAGGTCGATGGCTCGGGGCCGCCCCGGCCGGTCCCGCTGGCGTCGGGCTCCACCGACGACGCCGGCAGCGGTCCATGCCAACGGCAGGACGAGGTACGCGGCGTCGGCCGGACTGGGGACGGGCAGCTCCGCGCCGCGGGCGAGGTAGGACGCCCACAGGACCGACCCGAGGCACCACGCGCCGCACCCCGCGGCGAGCAGGCCCCACACTGCTCGGTCGGTGCCGTGCCGACGCCGGGCGACCAGGGCGAGGGCGATCGCGGCACCGGCGCTGAACACGATGTCCGCCGCGATCCGCAGTCGGGTGACGGCGTCGTCGCTCGCGTCGATACCCAGAGCACTCGCGGCGGGGACCGACAGCAGCGAGACCGAGGCGACGATCAGACCCGTGATCACCACCGGTCGCCGTCGACGGACGACCTCTGCGGCCGTCACGTGACGACCCCGGTGGTCATCGGGGCGGTCGGGGGTCGCCACCCCAGAGCGGAGGGCGAACCGCCGTCGGTCCGGCGGAGGAAGTCGGGCCACGGGACCGGTCGTCCGAACAGCCAGCCCTGCCCACGGGTCACGCCGAGCTCTCGCAGAATCACCACCTGACCGGGCTGGGTGACGCCGTCGGCGGTGATCTGGACGCCGAGGGCCGCGCCGACCTCGACGATCGTGGAGAGGACGGCCCGGTCGGAGCGACGTTGTGCGAGCCCCGAGACGAACGACCGGTCGATCCGGATCGCCGGATCGGGCAGCCCGTTCAGACGCCGGACGGACGAGGAGGCAGTTCCGAAGTCGCGCACGCAGATCCGGTACCCGACCCTGCTCAGATTGTCGATCGTCGGTTGGGCGGCGGGGTCCATGAACGCGGCTTCGGGGATCTGCAGGCGCAGCGCGGAGCGCGGGATCGAGCCGGCGATCTCCTCGAGGTCGTCGAGCAGGCCGCCGTGGAGCAGCTCGGGACGGGTGAGGTTGATCGACAGCGGAACGGTCGGAGGGTCCGCCGAGGTCCACGGGGCCGTGGCCCGACGGAGGCCGGAGCGGCTGATCGCCGGGACCAGACCCGAGTCCGAGGCGATCCCGAGGTACTCGGCCGGATGGAGGAGGTGGTGGTCCGGGGTCTCCCAGCGGAGCACGGCCTCGGCGCCGAGCACCTCGCCCGTGGACAGGTCGACCTCGGGTCGGTAGCTCACCTCGAACTCGTCGAGCTCGACGGCCCGGTACAGGCCGCGCTGGACCATGAGCCGCCGGTCGACCCGTTCCTGGAGCCAGGTGTCATAGGACGCCACCCGGCACCGTCCGAGCTCCTTGGCCCGGTTCAGGGCCAGGTCGGCCATCCGCACCAGCTCTTCGGGTGAGTCCGACGGGGTGCCGTCGACGTCGACGGTGGCGTGGGAGACGCCGATGCTCAGTCGGGCGGTCACGGCCACGCCGCCGATGTCGACCGGTTCGGTGGCGTCGGCCACGGCCCGTCGAGCCCGTTCCGCCGCGTCGGCGCAGGTCGCGTCCACCGCGAGCGCGACGAACTCGTCGCCGCCGAGGCGGAAGGTGCGCGGACCGAACGCGGCGGTCAGGTGCTCGGCGGTCCGGACCAGCAGCTGGTCGCCGACCTCGTGGCCGAGGGCGTCGTTCACCGTCTTGAAGTCGTCGATGTCGATGTAGAAGGCGTGGACGTCGCGGGCGCCGGAGAGCAGCACGCGATCGACCTCCTCCACCAGGGCCAGCCGGTTGCCGAGACCGGTGAGCTCGTCGGTGCGGGCCCGGACACGGAGCTCCTCGGCGATCGATCCCAGCTGCTGCTGGAGGTCGGTCTGCTCCCGCTGGAGCAGCGCGAGTCGTCCGGCTGATGCGATCACCGCGACCAGGCCGAGCAGGAGGAGAACCGGGTCGAGCGTGTCGAGGAACAGGCGCTGCGTGGCGACCGACGCGAGGGTGAGCAGCATCGCGATCACGAAGACCCACTCGGCCCGGCGGGCCCGCAGCTCGTCGTCGGTCATCTCGGCCCCGACGTCCTCGCGGCTCGCTCCGCCCGCCGCCTCGGATCTCGGCCGGGCGTCGCCGGGTGCTGCGCGTCGGGCCCGGCTCATCTGCCATCCGGCCAGGACGAGGATCGGTGGGCCGACCAGCCACCACATCACCGCACTGCGCAGCGACGGAGCCGTCAGCGCCAGGTTCTGACCCACCACGGCGGTGTAGAGGGCGGAAGGGAGGATGAGGACCGCGGCGGCCAGGGTGAGGTCGCCGGGCCGACGGTCCTGCACGACCCGGACGACCAGGGCGACCCCGACCACCATCAGAGCGACGAGGACGATCGCGGTCGGCTCCCGTCGGGCGACGTCGAGGAGTCCGCCCTCGGGACCCGAGCCACCGCGGACCGGGGCCAACCACAGCGCGGACAGGGCTGCGGTCGTGGCCAGACCGACATCGATGATCGCGATCCAGCTCCAGTCGAGGTTCGACGGCAGGGCGATCACCCCGGCGACCATCGCGGCGATCCCGACGGCCTGAAGCGTCGTGGGGCCGGTGGTGGTGATGATCGCGGCGGCAGACGGGTGCGAGGTCTGCACGGCCAGCGTCCCGGCCGCGAGGACCCCGGCCCCCGCAGCCACCAGTCCCAGCCCGATCCGGCGACGTCCACCGCTGTGCACCGCCTCGACCGACAGGGCTGCTGCACCGCCGAGCAGGACCAGCGACCCGAGCCCCCGGACGAGGTCGGTCGGGTGGGCGATGCCGAGCGACCGCAGCACCGGCGCGACCTCGGGCCACAGCGCGCCCGCGGCGGCCGTCAGCAGGCCAACCACCGTCAGCGCGACGACACCCGGACGGACCGGTCGGGGAGGGCGCGACACGAGGCCCGGGCGCGTCGGGCCGTCCGACGACGACGGCGCGTCCGGAGCGCGGTCGGATTCGGCGCCTCGAGGGGCGAAGGGGAGGAGGTCGGTGGGGGGCATTCCGTCGGTGTTCCCATCGACCGATCCGGGGGGTGACGTGAGATTCCCCGGCCGATCGGCCTACGGGCCGGATCGGCCCGGATCCGACGGGGCCGGATCTGACGCCTCGTCAGGTGTCGGGCAGACTGGCGTGATGGACCTCACGTGGAGCGACGCCGAGGAGGCCTTCCGCCAGGAGTGCCGAACCTGGCTGACCGAGCACGCCCCCAACCCGGCTCTGCCCTCCGGCGACACCGCGGCCGGCTTCGCCGCTCACGTCGAGTGGGAGAAGGAGCTGCACGCGGATCGTTGGGCGGTCGTGTCGTGGCCCGAGGCCTACGGCGGTCGTGACGCGTCGCTGTGGGAGTGGCTGATCTTCGAGGAGGAGTACTACCGGGCCGGCGCCCCCCAGCGGGTCACCCAGAACGGCATCTTCCTGCTCGCCCCGACCATCTTCGAGTTCGGGACGCCCGCCCAGCAGGACCACTACCTGCCGCGGATGTCGGCGGCTGAGGACCTGTGGTGCCAGGGCTGGTCCGAACCGAACGCCGGTTCCGACCTGGCCGGGATCACGTCCCGGGCGGTGCGCGACGACGCGGCGGGGGGATGGCTCCTGTCAGGCCAGAAGACCTGGACGACCCGGGGCGCCTTCTGCACGCACCTGTTCGGTCTGTTCCGCACCGACGGCGAGGCCGAACGCCACCGGGGGCTCACGTACTTCCTGGTCCCGCTCGACGCGGACGGCGTCACCGTGCGGGGCTTCGGCCGACTCGACGGCGACGAGGGGTTCGCCGAGGTGTTCCTCGACGACGTCTTCGTCCCCGACAACCCGGACGAGGGCATCTCCCCCGCCGACGCGGCCGCCACCATGTCGCGAGGGGGAACCCTGGGTGGCATCGACCAGGGCTGGGGGGTGGCCATGGCGACCACCACCTCGGAGCGGGGGCTCACCCTGCGCTCACCCGGTCGGTTCCGCGCCGCCGCGGCCCGACTCCTGGACCTGGCCCGCGAGGTCGACGATTCGGGGCGGCTGACCGAGCGCCTCGGCGACCGGGTCGTCGACGCCTGGATCGACGCCGAGGCCTACGCCCTGTACACCCTGGGCGACGTCACCGGCATCGTCGAGGGCCGTTCCCCGGGGGCGCGCTCCAGCTTCAACAAGGTGTTCTGGTCCGAGCTCGACATACGACTGCACCGGGCGGCGCTCGACTTGCTCGGCCCGGACGCCGAGCTCGACGGCCCCTGGATGAAGGGCTACGAGTTCGCCCTGTCGGGGCCGATCTACGCCGGCACCAACGAGATCCAGCGCAACATCATCGCCGAGCGCGTGCTCGGCCTGCCGCGGAAATAGCGGGGAGCAGACCATGCGGTTCGCACCGACCGAGGATCAGATCGACTTCCGCGACGCCGTGCGCGGCCTGCTGGCCGACACGTGCCCGCCCGACGCGGTGCGCGCCGCGTGGCGGGAGCAGGTGGGTGAGGTGCCCGGCGGCGGAGACGGCCGCGTCCGGGCGGCGTGGGACGCCCTCGCCGAGATGGGCGTGCTGGGAGTCATGGTGCCCGAGGGCTCCGGCGGCCTCGGACTCACCGACGAGGACATCGTCCCGCTGCTCGTCGAGTGCGGACGGGCCGCGCTGCCCGACCCGGTGTCGTCGACCGCGTACGTCGCCGCCGGCCTGCTGCGGGAGAACCCCGGGCGCAGCACCGAGGCGCTGCTCGCCCGCATCGCGGAGGGATCGGCCACGGTGCTGGTCGGCTTCCCCGGCTCGCCGTACCTGACCGCGGCGGAGACGGCGGACGTCTTCCTGATGTGCGACCGGGGCGAGGTCCACGAGCTCACCCGGTCCGAGGTGACCCTCGAACCGGTGACCTCGGTCGACGGGGCCCGCGCCCTGTGCCGCGTCGAATGGGAGCCGTCGGACCGCTCGGTGATCGTCGGCGGGTTCGACGGGTCCCAGGCCGTGACCCGCGCCTTCGACCGCGCCGCTCTCGGCGCGGCCGCTCAACTGGTGGGACTCGGCGAACGGATGCTGGACCTGACCGTCGGCTACGCGGCGGAGCGCAAGCAGTTCGGGGTGGCGATCGGGACGTTCCAGGCCGTCAAGCACCACCTGGCCGACGCCGCGTCGGCCGTCGCCTTCGCCCAGCCGTTGGTGCTGCGCGCCGCGTACTCGCTGGCCCAGGGGGACCCGGACGCGCCGGTTCACGTCTCGATGGCCAAGGCGCGCGCGTCGGCCGCCGCGCTCGTCGTGGCCGAGGCGGCCCTGCAGTGCCACGGGGCCATCGGCTACACCGTGGAGTACGACCTGCACTTCTTCATGAAGCGGGCATGGGCTCTGGCGTCGCGCTACGGCGACGCGGACTTCCACCGCGACCGCGTGCGCGCTGTGCTGTTGGGCTGACGCGTGCGGGTCGGCTGACGCGGTCGTCCCGACGGCAGCGCGGCGCAGAACTGCGGGAGACGTCGAGGTCAGAAGATCCGGCCGACGCGGGCCGTGGACCCGTGCTCCGACGGCTCGACGCGGATCCCGGTGCGGATGCGCTCCTGCAGCCCGGCGACGTGGCTGATCACGCCCACCATGCGGCCACCGGCACGGAGCGCGTCGAGCTCGTCCATGGCCAGCTCCAGCGCATCGGGGTCGAGCGACCCGAATCCCTCGTCGATGAAGAGCGCCTCCATGCGGATCCCGCCGGCGTGCTGCTCGACCGCGTCGGCGACCGCGAGCGCGAGCGCGAGGGAGGCCTGGAAGGTCTCTCCGCCCGACAGGGTGGACACGTCGCGTTCGGTGCCGGTGTGCGAGTCGAGGACCCGCAGGTCGAGCCCGGCCGCTCGGCGTCCGGGGCTGTCGCCGCGGTGCACCGACAACGAGTAGCGCCCCCCGGTCATCGTGGCCAGCCGGCCGTTCGCGAGCTGGCAGATGTCGTCGAGGAACGCGGCCAGCACCCAGCGCTGGAGCGACACCTTGGAGCCGGCCCGACCGCTGAGCGTCTCGGCCAGCCGTTCGAGCACCGCTTCGTCGCGGCGAGCCGACGCGGTGTGCAGCTCCAGCGCCCGATGCTCGTCGGACCAGCGCGAGATGGCGTCCGCGGTGCTGCGGGAGCGCTCCTCCTGCGTCGTCGCACGATCCATGGCGAGTCGGGCCGACTCCCACGCGTGCTCAGCGGCGCCGACGTCGGGACGGAGATCGGGAAGGTCCGTCAGGTCGCCGGCGGCCAACCCGGCCTCCACTCCGGCGAGTCGGTCGTGATGGGCACGGATCCGGGTGTCGAGCTGCAGCAGCTCGTCGTCGTCGATGAGAGCAGCGCGGGCTTCCGCGACGGAGGCGAACACCGACGACGCGAGCTGCTGGTCGACCCGGTCGGCGGCGACTCGGGCGGCGTCGGACGCCGCGTCGAGCCGACGGAGGGCTGTGACAGCGGCCGCGGCCGCCTCGATCACCTCGGTCACCGCCCGCCGAGTCGTCGCCAGTTCGGAGAGCAACCCGTCCTGGTCCCGGTCGGTCGCGCCGACGCGGTGGGGCCCACCGATGGCTCGGCCGATCTGCTCGGCGAGCGCGTCGACCTCTTCGCGGAGGGCATCGATCCGGGCCGCCGCTCCGGCCACCTCGAGTCGGAGCCGGTCCGCCCGCTCACGCACCCCTGCCCGTTCGGCGCGCAGCTCCTCGATCCGGGCGAGCGTGACCGTCGCCCGCTCCGCTGCGGCCCTCGCGTCGGCCAGCTCCACCTTCGCCTGCCGGAGTGCCGCCGCCGCCACGGCGGGGTCCGAGACGCCACCGGTGATCCCGAGTAGCTCGGCCACCCGGCGGTGCTGCTCCTGGGCGTGGGCGGTCGCCTGCTCGAGGGCTCGCGCCGCCGCGTCCTGCAGCGCGGCGGCACGATCGACGTCCTCACGGCCGACCGACTCCGGCCCGGTGCCGTCGGCCGAGGCCGGTCGCGGATGGTCGAGCGATCCGCACACCGCGCACGGACGGTCGTCGGTGAGCTCCGCGGCCAGCGCGACGGCGATGCCGTCGAGGTACCGCTCGCGCAGGTCCTGGTGCAGCTCCCGTGCGTCGAGGTGCTCGGCCCGTCGACGGGTATGGGCCTCATCGGCGGCCGCGGCCTCGGCCGTGGCTGCGGGGAGCAGATCAGCGGCGTCGGCCACCGCCCGGAGGCGGGTGAGCCGATCGCTGATCGACGGTTCGGTCGCGGCTGAGGCCCGGTCCGCGTCGAGCGACCGGTCGAGCGCCGCGATGTCGGCCTCGATCGACTCCGCTCTGGCCTCCAGCTCGGCGATCGATCGAGGGGCGGCGTCGGTGTCCCGGGTCAGGTCGACGAGCTGCTGTCGTCGCCGGTCGAGACGACGAGCGAGCGGGACGGCCTGCTCCAGTCGGGCCTGTCGGGAACGGAGTCGGTCCAGGGCCCGGTCCGGCTCCAGTGCCACGGCGGCAACCAGCTGATCGGCCGGCTCGCCGCCCGAGCCGCTGACCGCGACTCCTGCGGTGGAGGGGGTGCCCAGCAGATCGATCGGGACCGGGCACTCACGGACCGCCCGCCGGAGGGCGGCCTCGGCTGCGACCTTCTCCGAGCTGGCTTCGGCCTGCGCGGCGGTGGCGGCCGCGGCCGCGTCCAACGGGTCCCGGAGCGGGACCGCGGCGTGCCCCGCGGCCGAGCGTTCGACCAGTTGGTTGATCCGGGCCCGGTCTCCTTCGAGCTGTTCGGCCTGGTCCCGCAGGGCGGCACGCCGGTCCCAGCGCTCGGCCGCCGACGCGGTCGCGGTGTGCGCGTCGGCCGCCGCCCGGAGTCGACCGCGGTGCAGCTCGGCGCGGTCCGCGGCGTCGACCGCACGGCGTCGGGCGTTCTCGGCGAGGCGGTCGAGCTCGTCCTGGCCGGCGAGGTCCAGCGGGCCGTGTGAGTCCAGCGGCGACTGCGTTCCGGCATCGACCAGCTCCGTCCAGCGTTCGGCGGCGCGGTGACGCAACTGCACGAGGCGGTCCCGATCGGCGGCCGCCGACGCCGCGGATTCCTTCCACCGTTCATGCACCCAGCGTTCGATGCCACCGAACAGCTCGGTGTCGAACAGCGACGTGAGCAGCTCCTCACGCTCCTGTGCGGTCGAGGGCCGCAGCACGCGCTGGAACTGACCCTGCGGCAGCACGATGACGCGGCTGAACTGGTCGTGGTCGAGGCCGATCAGCTCCCGGAGCTCACGGTTGACCTCGAGGGTGGCGCGTGAGACGGACTTCCAGTCGGAGCCCTCCCGCTTGTAGAGCTGGGACTGCGGGTTCTCGGTGGTGGTGCCGGTGCCACGGCGCTTGGGTCGCACGTACCCCGGCCGGCGGCGCACGAGCCAGTGGTCGCCGTCGGCGAGGAACTCGAAGCGCACCTCGGTGGGCCGGTCGACCGGTGCATGGTCGGAGCGGAGGTCGCGGGTCTGGCGGCTGCCGGGCACCTGGCCGTAGAGGGCGAAGCCGATCGCGTCGAGCAGAGCGGTCTTGCCGGCGCCGGTGGGCCCGTGGATCAGGAACAGGCCGTCGGCCGCCAGGTCGTCGAAGTCGATCGTCTGGGTCCCGGCGTAAGGGCCGAACGCCTGGATCTCCAGTCGCAACGGCCTCATCGGTCCGCTCCCGCGACCGCGGTGACCGCTCGGCGCAGCACGCCCGACGCCGCCGCGTCGGGCGCGTCGCCCCACTGCTCGGTGACGAACTCGACGGCCAGGTCGAGCGGACGTCGGCGCCGGATCTGCACCGAGGAGGGGGAGTCGTGCGATGTGGTGCGCTCCGGGGGCTGGTGGAGCAGTTCGGCGACGTACGGGAAGCGCTGGCGCAGGCGGGCCATGGCCCCGCCCGGCAGGTGCGCGTTGGTGAGCACGGCACGGACCCGCAACGCCTCCGCGTCCGCGTGCTCGGGACGACCGAGGAGATCCTCGAGGTTCCCGGTGAGCGTGGTGAGACCCCGACCGACCCCCAGCTCGACGTGAGCGACGTCGAGCTGACCATCCGCGGCCAGGTCCACGATCCTCACCCCCTTGCGGTGGTGCTGTTCGGAGAACGAGTACGCGAGAGGGGAGCCCGAGTAGGTGATGCGGCCGTCGTCCCAGGACTGCGGCCCGTGGAGATGTCCGAGCGCGACGTAGTCGACGTGGTCGAAGACCGACTGGTCCACCCGGTCCGATCCCCCGACGGCGAGCGCCCGTTCGCTGTCGCTCTCCTCGACCGGTGGCTCGTCGAGGCGGGGAGTGAAGTTGGCGACGAAGGCGTGTGCGACCACCACCGACCGCAGCCCGCGACGGCGTCGGTCCCGGGCGATCCGGTCCATCGCGTCGGCCATGACGCTGTGGTGGGTGGGCCGTCTCCGCGGCGAGGGGAGGTCATCCGCGTCATCGGGATCGTCGGCGGGGCCGTCGTGGAGAGGGCGGGGAACCGACAGCGGGTCGAGGAACGGGACGGGGTAGACCGCGACGGCCCCACTGTCGTCGCCGCTGCGGGCGTCGGTGACCACGACCGGATCGGCCAGCCGGGCCGGATCTGAACGCACGGTCACACCGGCCCGGGTCAGCAGGCGGTCGCCGAACCCGGCCCGCGACGCCGAGTCGTGGTTGCCGGAGATGGCCACGACCACCGCTCCGGTGTCGCGGAGGCGGACGAGGGCGTCGTCGAAGAGGTCCACCGCCCCGGTGGAGGGGATGGCCCGGTCGAACAGGTCGCCCGCGATGAGCACGGCGTCGACCCGTTCGGACGCCGCGAGCTCGACCATGGCGTCGACCGCGGCGGCCTGCTCCTCGAGAAGCGACGACTGGTGGAACTGACGTCCCAGGTGCCAGTCGGAGGTGTGCAACAACCGCATGGGGCGAACGTACCGAGGGGGTGTGACAACGCCGCGGATGGGGCCCGGCCGACACCGCCACGGGCTCGACTGTCAGCCCCGACCGGTAGCGTCGCCGTCCGTGCTGCAGGTGCACATCTCCGATCACGTCGCCCCCCTCGTCGAGGTGCTGGCCGAGCAGCTCGCCGCGCCGCTCGAGGACCCCTTCGCCTCCGAGTGGGTGGCCGTACCGTCCATCGGCATGCGCCGCTGGCTCGCCCAGCAGCTGTCCCGCCGGCTCGGCACGCACATCGGCGCCGACGGCATCGCCGCCAACGTGTCCATGCCGTTCCCCGACGAGCTGCGCCGCGCCGTGCTCGCTGCGGATCGGGTCCCGGCCCCATCCGGGTCCGGGATGTCAGCCGGCGAACCGCTCGCCGTGGGGATGGTCCCGGAGCCCGATCCATGGGAGCCCGAACGTCTGGTGTGGACCGTGCTCGAAGCGCTCTCGGACCCGTCGTCGGGCGGGAACCCGCTTCTCGCTCCGCTGGCCGATCCACCGCTCGGCTCCTCGATCGTCGGTCGGGCCCAGGCGATCGCGGACCTGTTCGACCGGTACTGCCGACACCGCCCCGACATGGTCCGGGCGTGGGTTGACGGTCGCCCGGTCGACGGGCTCGGCCACCCGGTACCCGCCGGTCTGCGCTGGCAGCCGGAGCTCTTCGCCGTCGTGCGGGACCGACTCGGCCTGCCCAGCCCGCCAGAACGGCTCGAGCAGGCGCTGCGCCGCCTGGCCGCCGGAGAGCTCGATCCCGCTCTGCCGCCCCGACTCACCCTGTTCGGGCTGAGCACCCTGTCGTCGGACCTGGCCCAGCTGGTCGCGGCGGCATCCGCGCACTTCGAGGTGACGCTGCTGTTCCTCGCCGCGTCGCCGGTGGCCGCCGCCGCGGTCTCGGCAGCGGTCTCGGCCGACGTCACACGGTCGGCGCCGACCGCTCCGATCGCCCGTCGTGACGACACCTCCGCCGAGCTGGTGCACCACCCGCTGCTGCGCTCGTGGGGAGCGGCCGGACGCGACGCCGTGATCACCCTCGCGTCCGCTGGCATCGACCTGGCCGGAGCTCCCGTCGTCGGCGCCGTCGACCCCGCTGCCGCCGATCACGCCCCGCACCTGCTCGGTCGCCTCCGTGCCGATCTGGCGGCAGACCGCGCCCCGGAACCGACGTTCCGTCGGGAGATGGGGGACCGCTCGGTGCAGGTCCACGCCTGCTCCGGTCCGACCCGTCAGGTCGAGGTCCTGCGCGACACCATCCTGCACCTCCTGGCCGACGACCCGTCGCTGACCGAGTCCGACATCGTCGTCCTGTGCCCCCGCATCGAGCAGTTCGCCCCGGTCATCGAGGCCGTGTTCGGCCCGTCGGCCGACACCGTCGACACCGCTGCCGGAGCGGGCCGTCCGCCGCTGCTGCGCTACCGCATCACCGACCGACGCGTCCGCGCCGACGTCCCCCTCCTCGGTGCGCTCGCCGCGTTGTTGGACCTGCTCCCCGGGCGCTTCTCGGCGTCGGCGGTCGCCGACGTCCTGGCGCTCGCCCCGATCAGCTCACGGTTCGGTCTCGGCGCCGATGACCTCGACCGGCTCGGGGACTGGGTGGCCCAGACCAACATCCGTTGGGGCATCGACGGGCCGCACCGCCTCCGCTGGCACCTGCCCGCCGATCACCGGGCCAACACATGGGCGGCGGGCCTGGACCAGCTCCTCATGGGCACAGCGGTCCACGGCGACGACCTCACCCTCACCGTCGGAGGTGTCGCCCCCCTCGCCGTCGGCGACAGCTCCACCCGTGCCGCGGCCCGTGTGGCCGAGGCCGTCCGCACCCTGGCCGATCGGCGCGGCCACCTGGTCGGACTCACCGCTCCGGTGGCGCAGTGGTGCGAGGTCCTCGCCGATCTGGTCGACCGCACCTGCTCGTTGCCGTGGTCCGAGTCGTGGCAACGCCGCCGCCTCGACCGGGTGCTGCGCGACCTGCGCGACCGATCCGTCGGCGCCGACGGTCTGCCGTCGGAGCTCCTGCTGTCGCTCGCGGACGTCAGGCGGCTGCTCGGTGGCCTGCTCGAGGGTGAGCCGGCCCGGGCGGCGTTCGGCACCGGAGCGATCACCTGTTGCTCGTTGTCGCCGTTGCGCGCGGTGCCGGCCCGCGTCGTGTGCCTGCTCGGCCTCGACCAGGACGCGCTACCCCGCGGCCTCGCCGCTGGCGACGACCTCCTCGCCCTGGCGCCGCGGGTCGGTGACCGGGACCCACGCTCGGAGATCCGTCAGCTCCTGCTCGACGCGGTCATGTCCGCGCAGGACGCGCTGGTGATCACCTACGACGCGGTCGACGTCCGGACAAACCTCCCGGTCCCGGCCGCGGTCGTCCTCGACGAGCTGTACGACGTGCTCGCCGACACGTGCGACAGCGGGAGTGATCATCTCCGTTCGGTCCTCCGGGTCGATCACCCCCGCCACGGCTTCGACGCCCGCAACTTCCGGGCCGTCGGCCTCGGCGAGCCGGCGGGTCCGGCCGCGGGTCGACCGTGGGGATTCGACCCCCACGGCCTGGCCGGGGCACGCTCTCACCGGGACCGCCCGCGATCGCCCACCGTCGAGCTGCTCGTCCCCGAACCGCTCGACGACCTGCCGGCCGACGACGTGCTGACGCTCGACCGGTTGCGCGAAGCCGCTGTGCGCCCGGTCCGGGAGATGCTGACCCAACGGCTCGGGCTGCACTTCCCGCGCGCCGCCGACGACGTGGTCGACCAGCTCCCCACCGACCTCGATGCCCTGGCCCGGCACCGGCTCGGCACCGACCTGCTCGCGGCGCGGGCGCAGGGATGGGACACCGATCGTTGGTTGGCGGCCATGGCGGCCAGGGGTGCTCTGCCCCCCGAACTGCTGGTCGCGGATCGGCTCGCGGAGGTGACCGGGGTCGTCGATCGGATCGCGGGGTCGGCGGTCGAGCTCGGCGTCGGCCTCGACCCGTCCGAACGGCACCCGATCGACCTCGACGTGGCCGGCCGGCGCCTGGTCGGCGTCGTCGAGCGCTGCGCATCCGGGGACCGGCCGGGTCCGGTCACGCTGACGTACTCCAAGGCCAAGGCCGCGCAGCGGATCCGTGCCGCGGTCGACCTGCTGGTGCTGGTCGCGTCCGATCCCGAGCCGGACTGGCGGGCTGTCGTGGTCCGGCGTCCGTCGGGCAGGACGGGCCTGGGCGACGAGTTGCTCCTGGTCCCGCGCGGTGAGACACCCGACGTGCGCCGCCGCCTCGCGATCGACGCCCTGAGCGGACTCTCCGCCTGGCGCGACGCGGCTCTCCGCCAACCGCTGCCCGTCGCGGCCGAGACCAGTCGTTGGTTGGCCCTGGGGAAGCCGAGCAAGGCAGCGGCGACATGGAACGACACCCCTGCGGCAACCGGTGTCATGCCTGGTGAGAGCTCCGACGCCCACATCCGCGCCGCGTTCGGCGAGCTCCCCTTCGACGCGCTGATCGACCTGGAGATCGACGGTCGGACCGCGATCGGCCACGCCGAGGCCCTCTGGGAGCTCCTCGACGCCGCCGTCGACGAGGAGGATCGGTCGTGACCGTCCCGGAGGTGATCCCGTTCGAGGTGACCGAGGACCTCCCCTCCCGGGGGCGTCTGGCGGTCGGTGCCAGCGCCGGAACCGGGAAGACCTGGACCCTCGCCGCGCTCGCCACCCGTTACGTGGCCGAGCGGGGCGTCCCGGTGGGGGAGCTGCTCGTGGTCACCTTCACCCGGGCGGCCGCGGCCGAGCTGCGCGAGCGCATCCGGACCCGCTTCGCGTCGACGGCCCGCGACCTGGAGGCTCTCGCGCCGGGATCGGAGCATCCCGATCCCCTGGTCGCCCACCTCCTCGGTGGAACCGCCGATGAGTGCGCCGAGAGACGGCGCCGGCTTGAGCGCGCCGTGGTCGACTTCGACACCGCGACCATCACCAC
>WBZL01002894.1_pt1 | contig 16203 bp, 10 predicted proteins | sample 5204291 | NCBI WGS metagenome assembly WBZL01 (sample SAMN12344345, study PRJNA552823) | activated sludge metagenome | biome: Activated sludge suspended growth; feature: Nitrification reactor; material: Wastewater; isolation source: activated sludge from nitrification reactor of wastewater...
GGGCCACGACCGGGACTGGATCGCCCGGGTGATAGTGAACCCGCCGGCGACCATCGCGTCGAGGCCGACCTCACGGCTGTCGCCCTGGGCGACGGTGTTGGTGGCGATGAGGCCGAGGTTGCCGTTCATCTGCAAGAGCGCTGTGGCCCGCTGACCAGCGAAGGCTGGGTCCCGGTCGACGTGCGATGGTCGGCATGAACCTGAACCAAGCCCGACGCTGCGCCCTCTACGCGAGGCTCAGCGTCACCAAGGAAGAGTCCGTATCGATCGCCCGGCAGCTTCAGTCCTGTCGCAAGTACGCGGAGGCCCGCGGGTGGGAGGTGGTGGGAGAGTTCGTCGACGACGGCGTCTCGGCGACGGCCAACCGCCCGGAGGATCGGAGCGGTTGGGCGGCGCTGCTCGCCGCGAGCGAGTTCGACGCGGTGGTGATCTGGAAGGTCGACCGGCTCGCCCGGCGGGTCTTGGACTTCCTGCACGCGGATGAGGCGCTCCAGCAGCGAGGTGCTGGGCTGGTCGCTGTCGAGGACCCGATCGACATGACCAGCCCGCAGGGTCGAGCGTTCGCGGTGATGCTCGCCGTGTTCGGCGAGATGGAGGCGGAGGCCATTCGAGCCCGGGTCGGTGCGGCGCGAGCCCAGTTGCTGAAGGACGGCCGGTTCGTCGGTGGCGGGATCCCCTACGGGTACCGGTCGACGGCCAACCCGAGCGGCCCGGGACGGGTGTTGGAGAAGGACCCGGAGCGGGTCGTGTGGATCGAGAAGGTTGTCGGGATGGCGCTTGCGGGTGAGACCGTCAACTCGATCACGCGGTGGTTGACCGAGGCTGGTGCCCCCGTTCCGGGGACACGGAAGGTGAAGACCCGGAACGGTCGGGCCGCGGCGTGGAACCGCCAGACCGTCGACCAGCTTCTGCGCAACCCGATTCTGGCGGGGATGACGCCCCACAACCCGGGCCGAGGCCGCAGTGGTGGTCGTGTGGATCCGTTCTCGGTCGTTCAAGACGCGGAGGGGCGGCCTGTGGTCAACGAGGCGTTGGCGGTGATCTCGGTCGGTGAGTTCACGCGGGTGCAGGAGATGCTCGATGGTCGGAGCACGCCACAAGCGCGCAAGCGAAGTGAGCGCGAGGCGACCAGCCCGTTCCTGTCGCGGGTGGCGGTGTGCGACGACTGCGAAGTGTTCATGTGCCGGGGCACCAACCAACAGCGACCGGTCCTGTACTGCCCGTCGTGCCGCCAGACGTTGAGCCGATCGACGCTGGACCCCTATCTCGTGCGGCGACTCCTCGAGGAACGAGGCACCGAACCGCTGGCGGCGTCGACGGTGCGAGCGTGCTGGGAGGCAGCAGGGTCAGACGAACTGGTGAGACGCGAGATCTTCGTGGCACAGGTGGAGAGCCTGCGGGTTCGCCGCGGAGTCGTGGGCCGCTACTTCGATGAGGCTCGCGTGCTGCTGTCATGGCATCCGTCGGCGGGGTCCCGATGAGCGCCTCGGGCTGCGGCAGACTGGACGATGTGACGGAGGCAAGCACGGGGGCACCAGGTCCCGAGGGGTCCTACCAACTCAACCACGAGCTGGACGGCTCTTCGTTTGCGGTGCGAGAGAACCTGCTCGACATCGTGACGCGCGAGCTGCTCGGACCGATCGGGGGGCCTGAAGAGCTGCTTCCGTTCAGCCCGCGATCGCAGTACCTCGTGGGCCACATCGCCCCGGTGAAGCTCGCCGGAACGGTGGTAGCCGAATCACCGGCTGTCGGCGGTGGTCAGCGAGGTGACCTGGTCGAGATCCGAGAGGACGCCAACGGGCTCGGCGCAGGTCGGGGTGTGCCGAGCTACGCAGCGGACGAGACCGAAGCAGACGCCGAGGACGACGACGTGGAGGATCGTGCCCCCAAGCAGGGGTTGATGATCCCGGCCTCGATGGGTCTTCGCTTCCAGGTCCCCACCGATCTGGAAGCGGTCACCATCGCTGCGTCGTGGGGGACCTATGAGACCGTCGAGACCGACAAGGTCACCAAGGCGGGACGACCGGTCCGCCACTACCAGCGCATCCCGATCACCGAGACCCGCACGATCCGACTTGCGGATCTGAAGGCCGGTCGCACCACCACGATTCCGCTCCAGGACTCCGTCTGCCTTCGGGTCGATAGCTTCGACGACGAGAAGTACGGCCGGCTCCTCGTTGAGGTTGCGCTCTGCAACGACCGCGAGACCCCGATGCCGATCCCGTTGAGCATGTGGATGTTCCAAACCCATCTGCGCGTCACGGCGGAAAAGGATGCGGTGTTCCTGCCGGTCCGCGACGTGCTCGAGCATGACTGGCCCGAACACGACGACGAGGTCCGCCGCCTTGACCTCCAGTACCGCAACCGGCTCGAGTTCGCCATCGGCCGGACCTGTTCGGTCGACTGGGTCGTCGCATCTGGGGCCAGGCGGGCCTCGGAGGTGTCCACGACGTGGCTGCCCATCGGCGAGACACCTCAGACCCGGGCTCGTTCTGTCTCCGGTGCGCTGTTGTCGATGGACGCGCTGTCGATGGCTTCACCCGATGACCTGCGTGCCGGGCTCGAACCACTGGTTGCTGGTTACGGCGCCTGGATCGAAGACCAGGCCGCGACCGCCGCCGCCCTGCCAGCCCACCTCGCCGAGACAGCCGACATCGCTCTGACCGAAGCACGGCGCGCCCACCAACGCCTCGTCGATGGGCTCGACCACGTAGCGTCTGACCCAGAGGCGCTGCGGTCGTTTCGGTTCATGAACCGGGTGATGCGAGACCAGCGTGTCGCCTCCCAGGTCGCGGCGGCGCGGGCATCGGACCCATCGACGACGATCGACGCGGCCCAGCAGGAGGTGGCAGCCAAGGGGCCTTCGGCTGCGTCATGGCGACCGTTCCAGCTCGCGTTCATCCTCATGCAGCTCGGAGCGCTCACGGACCCGGCTGCACCGGTGCGCAGCGCCGACCACCAAGCCAAGGTGGAGCTGCTGTTCTTCCCCACCGGTGGCGGCAAGACCGAGGCCTACCTCGGGCTCGCGGCGTTCACCTTCGCCGTCCGCCGCCGTCAAGCCATGGTCGACTCAGCCGACGGGCCGCTCGATGGGCGAGACGGTGTCGCGGTACTCATGCGCTACACGTTGCGGCTGCTCACCGCCCAGCAGTTCCAACGGGCCACCGCGCTCGTCTGCGCCGCGGAGCTGGTGCGACGCGAGGACGAGGGAACGTGGGGGAGCGAACCGTTCCGCATCGGCCTTTGGGTCGGCACCGATGTCAGCCCGAAGCGCTTCGAAGAGGCAGACGAGCAGCTCACCAAGGCCAACGAGTACGGGTCGCACCGCCTGACGGTTCTTCAGATTCAACGCTGCCCATGGTGCGGCACCCCGATCACCGCAGCCCAGGTCAAGGCCGACGCCACGGTCCGACGGGTGTTCGTCTACTGCGGTGATGAGCTGGCCCGCTGCCCGTTCGCGAAGGGTGGCCAGGTCGCCGAAGGGCTTCCCGTCCTCACCGTCGACGAGGAGATCTATCGCCTCACTCCCGCCTTCGTCATCGCGACCGTCGACAAGTTCGCTCGTCTCGCACGAGAAGGCGAGGCTGCCTCCCTGTTCGGCTACGTCAGCCGAAGGTGCGGGCGCCACGGCTACGTACATCCCGACTACGCCAAGTGCGACATCAAGACCACCCATCCCGCTGCCAACGGACACCCGGCAGCGATGGTGCAGCCGGTCGAACGCCTCCGGCCCCCTGACCTCATCATCCAAGACGAGCTCCACCTGATCACCGGGGCTCTCGGTACGTCCGTGGGGCTGTTCGAGGTGGCAGTCGAGACGCTGTGTTCGTGGGACACCCCGGCGGGTGAACCGGTGCGGCCGCTGATCGTGGCGTCCACCGCGACCGTCCGCAACGCAGTCGACCAGGTGCGCGGGCTCTACGGCCGACAAGTTGAGATCTTCCCCCCGCAGGTGCTCGACGTCGCCGACACCTTCTTCTCCCAGGAAGTCCCCATCGACCGGGACAACCCCGGCCGCCGCTACGTCGGCATCAGCGCCCAAGGCGTCCGACTGTCCAGCGCCGAGATCAGGGTGTCAGAGGTGCTGCTGTCGGCCGGTCAGCTGCTGTTCGATCGAGCAGGAAGCGCGGCAGACCCGTACATGACCCTCGTCGGGTACTTCAACGCCACACGCGAGCTGGCCGGCATGGCCCGCTACATGGCCGACGACGTACAGACCCGCGTGAAGCGGCCACGCAAGGAATCGGGCTTCCCGCCCCGGCCCGGAACCTCGTTCGGGTTGCTCAACGTGGGCGAGCTGACCTCGCGGATCGCGTCGGCCGAGATCGGCCGCACGCTGGATCGACTCGGGCTCGAGTTCGACCCGGACTACGACACCAACGAGGCACTGCGCGACCGTCTGGCGGCACAAGATGCCAGCAAGAAGGCACCGGCACGGAAGGACTCGCCGTTCGATGTCGTGCTGGCGACCTCGATGCTCCAGGTCGGGGTCGACGTGCAGCGCCTCGGGCTGATGCTCGTCGTCGGCCAACCCAAGAACACCGCCGAGTACATCCAGGCCTCCTCGCGTGTTGGCCGTGACTCCACGGATCGGCCGGGCCTGGTGGTGGCTCTCGGGAACTGGGCGCGTCCGCGCGACCTGGCCCACTTCGAGCAGTTCCGCCACTACCACGAGACCTTCTACGCACAGGTCGAAGCCCTCTCGGTCACGCCGTACTCGCCCACGTCACTCGCCCGCGGCATCGACGGCCTGCTCGTCAGCGCAGCACGGGTCGCTCAGGCAACCCAACCCGACGGGCTCTCCCCGGAACGCGATGCCGGACGGATCAAGGACCAACGCCCAGCAGTCGAAGCACTGGTGGAACGGCTCAAGGTCCGGATCGCTGACGCAGCCAAGGACGAGGCCTCCGAGAAACTCGCCAACGACCTACTCGTGAACCGGGTTGAACGGTGGAGCGAGAGGGCTAGGCGCGCGATCGAGATGAGCAAGACCCTCGTCTACGAACGCACCGGCGAGGGCGACAAGTACCTCCCGCTGATCATCAGCCCCGAGAACGCCAAGGCGTCGGTGGGCGGTTCGGTCGAAGCACCGTTCGTGATCGCCAACTCGATGCGCGAGGTCCAACCCGAGATCAACCTGCTCGTGAGCCCGCTGCCCGAGCGGCTCTTCACCCGAACTCCCGACGGCGTCGCCGACTGGACGCTGCCGGCAGGTGACGAGTGATGGCCGACACCACCAGCACCACACCAGCACCGGACCCGATGCTCCACGATGCCGACCAGGCACTCGACCCGCTGGGTGATGCCGAAGAAGCCGTCGTCAAGAACCGCGCCAAGGTCGGCTCGGCCCGCCCATCGTCGCTGCTCTACACCTACGGTCCCGGATCGATCATGGACCTCCCAGGGTTCGCGATCATGCCCGCAGGACTCGATGACTGGGAACCGATCTGGAAGCGCCGTGAGGTCGTTCCCGCGATCATCGAACCCCGCCTCGTCGAAGTCGTCCGGCTCCACTTGGGCAATCAGGTCGCCTCGCTCCGACCCTTTCCCTGGCAACCAGCAAAGGGCTATGGCTCCGCCGAGGGGAACGACCTGGGCATACCGGCGCGGATCTTCCCGCAGTGGTTCCGCTGCACCGGGTGCGACTACCTCGGTCCGCTCCCACGGTTCACCTATACGAACACCCACCCGTTCCGACCGGACCTTGCCCAGTTCACCCACAAGAGCTGCCCTGGCCGCGGGCGAGCCGCGTCCGGCAGCTCTGCTGGTGCGAAGAAGGGCAAGCGCGAGAGCCCGGCGGTTCCGGCCCAGCATCTGCTCACCTGCACCAATGGGCACCTCGACGAGTTCCCGTACGCCCTGTGGGTGCATCGGGGCGGGACGTGCCCCAAGGCTGAGGCTCCCGACCTCAAGATGCGCGACGCGAACGTCGGCAAGAGCGTCGGGTCCACGATCATCTGCGCCGCCTGTGGAGCGACCCGCGGGATGGCCGAAGCCCAAGGTGCCGCGGGACGCGACAAGCTCCCGCAGCGATGCCGGAGCCGGCACCCGCATCTCAACGCCTTCGACTCCGAATGCGACGCCCGCCCGGCGCTGATCATGATGGGCGCCTCGAACCTGTGGTTCCCATCGACCCAGTCGATCATCGTCATGCCTCGCAACGAGACTGAGGAGAAGGCCGCCCTGGCCGACCAGCTCCTCATCGAGCTCGGCATCGACAAGGTCACCAAGTACGCGTCGAACCCGGACTTCATCCGTGACCTCGCCGAAGACAAGATCGACCTGTCCAGCGTCGACGACGACGAACTCGCGGCAGCCGTGGCCCAGGCACTCGCACCAGCCGACACCGATGAAGAACGTCTGGAGAAGCTCGCCACCTGGGACCCCGTCGAGCTCCTCGTCCCCGAGTGGCGCTACCTCCAAAAGCCCGCCCTGTTCCCCCAACAGCAGAACACCAGCGGTCTCATGGTCACCGAGATGCAGCGGGCGCCCGGCCTCCCGGCCGCCATCACCCGAGTCGTCGCGGTCAACCAGATGAAGAAGGTCAACGCAGTACTGGGGTTCACCCGTCTCGACGAGATGGACCGTGTCAACGATCTCGCCGGACGACTCGTGAAGCTCACCCGCGATCGCCGCCCCACCTGGGTCCCCGCTACCGAGGACCGAGGCGAGGGCATCTTCATCCAACTGGACCTCGACGCGGTTGACGCCTGGGAGCAAGGCATCCGGGAGTCGTCGCTCTGGGAGGCTCACCTCCAAGCCCACCGCCGCAACTTCGCCCGCCGCTTCTCCGAGACGGCCAAGCAGGTCGACCCCGACACCCGCATCCCCGCGCCCCGCTACTGGCTGCTCCACACCCTTTCCCACGCGCTCATCCGTGAGATGGCGATGTCGTGCGGCTACGGCGCAGCCAGCCTCACGGAGCGGATCTACGGATGGCCCGCCTCTCCCCAACGCGAAGCCGCCGCTGGGCTGCTGATCTGCACCACCGCATCAGACAGCGAAGGAACCCTCGGAGGCCTCGTCGCGCTCGCCGACCCCGACCGCCTCGAAGGACTCGTAACGAACGCTCTGAGACGCGCGGGCCGCTGCTCATCCGACCCGGTGTGCGCGATGCGCACACCGCGGGACCCCGAGGACTTCCTGCACGGCGCGGCCTGCCACTGCTGCTCGTTCGCTTCCGAAACATCCTGCGAGAAGGCCAACCGCTTCCTGGACCGGCGGCTCCTCCTGACCCTCCCCGCCGCCGATAGCGATGTCGTGGACGGGTTCTTCGGGAACGTGGATGCCCTCTGACCCAGTCGAGGCGCTCGCCGGATTCCTCACCGCGGCAGAGGCAACCGGCATAGCGGCCGTACTCGCCGGTGGTCAGCACACCGCGCACGCACTCCGCGAGGTCAACGCGTCCCGCCGTGAACGAGTGAAGCAACTCCTTCTCGACGCGGGCCTCGGCCACGCCGACCTGGACCGCTCGCTTGCTGTCCTCCGCGCTGTAGCCGCCGCCAAGGCGGTCCGACGCGAAGTCACGCCGGTGTGGACGATGCCCGGCAACGAAGCGACCGTCGGCCACCTCACCGGCGAGTTCCACAGGCTCGTGTCCGCCGCTCGTCAATCGGTCACGTGCGCCACCTACAACTTCGAGCCCACATCCCAGATGTGGACCGTGCTCCGCGAAGCGTCCGAACAACCCGGAGTCGTGGTCACCGTCTACGTCGATGGGAACAAGGCCGACGCGGTCAAGGTGAAGGCGCAGCTCCCTCAGGCCACCGTGTACCGGTCCAGCACCCTGCCGGACGGCCGCCAGATCGTCAGCCATGCGAAGTTCGTGATCATTGACCACGCCCTCCTCCTCTTGACGAGCGCCAACTTCTCCTTCAGCGCCGAGAACCGAAACATCGAACTCGGCCTCCACATCCACGACCCCGCCCTCGCCGAATCGATCGAGACAACGATGGCGTCCAAGCACGGCACCCTCTACGAGCTTTCCTGATGTGCTTCCGCCATGTGCTCGCGATCGTGGGTGAGTGATCGTGTTCACGATCCACGCAACGCAGAAGCTCCGTGACCGGGTGAAGCCGTCGCTGACCGATCCGGTCGAGGAGCCGTCGACAGCCCTCGGGAACTGGTATGCCACGGCGCTGTTCTGGAAGCCGCAGGTCGCGCTGTTCGTGAACGAGTTGACGCTGCTGCCGGTGCTGATGCCGCTGGCGCCTGCCAAGTCGCTTGCCGATCGGTTCCCCGAGCATCTCGAGGCCGTGCTCGACGCGCTCGGCGCTGACCCTCGATTCGTCGCGGCGGAGATCGCCGCGACCAGCGATTCACAGTGGGCGAAGACCGCGAACCGCAGCGTCGTCGGGATCATGAACGAGTTCAGCCTGCTCGCAGAGGTCGACCGCGCCCACGAGCGCAGCGAGGACCTCGTGTCGATGTCGGTCCGGCTCGCCGGAACTCCGTGCAGCCCGCTCTACAAGCGGCACACTTTCCCCGACCGCGAACTGGCCGCGCTGGTCTCCTCGCGCCTTCCCGGCTGAGCTTGCCCGCAAGTCTTTAGCAGTTCTTACGAGAAACAGAAGAATAGCCAAAGAGTTGACAACCACGGCTCCCGCGGCGATGCTGACGAGGTGGCCCAAACCATGCTGCGCGATCTTCCCGACCATCTGTTGTCGGAGGGCACGAGCTGGTTCACAGCGCGCGATGCCGCGGATGCCGCCGGGGTGCCGCTCGCCCACGTCTACCCGGGCTTGAAGCGGCTGGCGGATCGTGGGCAGATCTTCTCGCCGGCACGTGGGTTCTACGTGCCGATCCCACCCGAGTTCCGGACATGGGGTTCGGTTCCGGCGACGCACTTCGTCGACGCGATGATGCGCCACCTCGATCGCCGCTACTACGTCGGTCTGCTCTCGGCTGCCGAGCTGCATGGCGCGGCGCACCAACGGCCCCAGGTGTTCCAGGTGATGGTCGAACGGCCGCTCGCGGACCGGCGCAACGGGCGGACGCGGCTGAGCTTCCACGTACGGTCACGGCTCGCCGAGGTACCAACCAATCAGCTGATTACCCCGACGGGCTACCTCGTCGTGTCCACGCCGGAGGCGACGGTGCTCGACCTGGCGTCCCGGCCCGCCGACGGGGGCGGGCTCGACAACGTGGCCACCGTGCTCGTGGAGCTGGCCGAGGAAGGCGCGCTCGACATCGCCGCGCTGGCGGCCGCTGCCGGATCGTCGTCCGTCTCGGCGCTGCGACGCGTCGGGTGGATGCTGGAGCGGTTCACCGACCTCGACGTGAGCGGACTCCGTGGGCTGGCCACCGCTTCAGCGCCGACCATGCTTGACCCTCACGGTGGTCGTCGAGGCTCGATCGATGCCGACTGGGGTCTGATCATCAACTCATCCGTGGAGCCTGAAGCGTGATCCCCGCAGGCCACATCACCCGATGGGCGAAGCACGCACCCTGGCCAACTCGCGAGCAGGTCGAGCAAGACCTCGTGCTGTCGCGGCTGATCGTGGAGATCGCCAACCATCCGCTGCTCGGCGACGAGCTGGTGTTCCGGGGCGGCACCTGCCTTCACAAGCTCCACCTGCCGGCCCCGCGCCGCTACAGCGAGGATCTCGACTACGTGCGGGTGACCAGCAGCGGGATCGGCCCTGTGCTCGACGCGCTGCGCGAGGTCGGCGACCTAGTCGACCTCGAGGCGCGCACCCAGGTCTCCCAGCACCCCAAGGTCCAGTTCCGGAGCACGTTCAGCTCGGGTGCGCCGATGCGAGTTAAGGTCGAGATCAACACCTACGAGACCAGTCCCGCTCGGCCTCTCGTCCGTCTCCCGTACGAGGTCGAATCGCCTTGGTGGAGCGGTCATGCCGACGTGCAGACCTTCACGTCACCAGAGCTGGTGGCGACCAAGCTGCGAGCGCTCCACCAACGCCGCAAGGGACGTGACCTGTTCGACCTGTGGCTGGCGTTGACCGAGATGCGCCTCGACCCGGCCGAGATCGTTGTCTGCTTCGCCCCGTACCGGCCCGACGGCTACGACTGCGCCGCCGCAGAAGCGACCCTGGCCGAGCACGTGGCTCACGCCGGCTTCCGTGGTGACCTCGCCGCGCTCACCGAGGCACCCGGCGACTACGACATCGACACCGCGGCCGACCTCATCACGACCGAGCTGCTCGCTCGCCTCTGAAGACCGACGCGCTGCCCGTCACCAGTCCTTCGTGACGACGCGCTGGACCTGAATGGAATCCGAGGGCGTCAGGCAACACGTCAGAGTCGTGAGCCCTACCACCCTTCGCGACGAACTGGTAGCGGGCGAAGTGCCATGTCCGCCCGTGTGAGGGGATGAGTCCGGCGTCTTGCATGCGGCTCGCCACGATTCCCAGAGGGACGAGGTCGCGGCCGCCTTTGCCGCGTTCCCCTCGGTCGGGCCCCGGAGCGTCGGCAGCGCTCCGCGCCCTGGGCAATTCGGAGCACGAAGGTCGGCGTGCCCTCCGGTGCGGGGGAACAGTGTCACACCCATTTCGTAGAGTTCGACAGGTGCAGACCATGAGGGGCGCCAGCCGCCGAAGGCGTGTCGTCGGGGTGTGGGTGTGACGAGGCGAGATGGACTGTTGCTCGCGCACGGTGAAGCCGCGAGTGCGCTCGAGGCGCCGGCCGTGCGGTTCCTCGCACGAAAGCAGGCAGCGTTCGTTGTCGCGGTGTTCCGGACAGCGTTCGGTTCGGACGTCTCTCAGGTTCAGACACACGTGTTGCATCTCTGGGTGGAGCAGGCGCAGGCAGAGCTTGCCGCCGAGGGACTTGACGTTCCAAGCGGGTCTGGCCGTGACGTGTGTCGAGGGTGGATGCGCGACCAGTGGTTGCGGCGGCTCACGTCCAGCGACGATTCAGACGTGTACGTCAAGACGGCACACGCCGAGGATGCCTTGACGACGATTGAGCGAAACATGCGGGAGCGTCCGCAACTTTCGGAGTCGACGATCGCAACGGTGCTCCATGCTGCTCGCCAGTGCGCAATGGACGCGAACCCGGATGTCCAGGCTCGGCTCGCTCGACTGGACGAGCAGATGGCGGCATTGCAGGCCGAGCGCGACCGAGTGGCGGGCGGCGGCGAGATCGACGTGGCGTCCGATTCTCGCATGCTTGAACGACTCGCCAACCTGAACCGCTTGCTCGCCGATCTGCCTGCAGACTTCCTCGCGGCAGCCGAGGCCATCGACGAGATCCATCGCGAGTTGGCCGACGCGTTCCGAGCGGATGACCGACCGGCGTCGACTGTGATCCGTGAGTACCTGGATCGACTAGAGGCGCTCGGCGAGGACGCCCGGGCCGCAGCGTTCGTCGGCGCATCAGAGTTGTTCCGGAACGACGAAGCTCGCCAAGGGCTGCGGGATGACCTCGACGTATTCCTCTCGCATCCATTCACTCGGCAGGCTCGTCCTGAGATGTTGGCTCGCGCACGCGGAGCGGTCCTGCTGCTGCAGTCTGGTGTCGACCAGGTGCTGGCGCGCCGACGCCGTGCGAGCGAGACCCTCCGGACCCGTATTGAGCAGCGAACCGACCGCGATGGCGAGGTGCGAGCACTCCTCGACGGCATACGGGACCGGCTCATCGATGTCGGCCGGAGTGGGCAACGGTGGAGCTCACCGGCTGGCGTTCTTCCCACAGAGGTGGAAGTCGGGCACCTGCCCACCCGGTTCCATGACCCGAATGACCACACCCCGCCGCCGCCGCTCCACGACCCAGAGTCCGATGACCATGAGGGCAATGGGCCATCGTTCGACGAGCTGCGACGCTACGGAGGACCGAGCTACAGAGCGCTCCACGAAGCCATCGCCGAACGTCTCGCCGACCATGGGATCGTGTCGGTCGCCGAGATGTTCGCAGACCTCGATCCCGAGATGCGGCGGCCCGTCGATCTGCTCGGACTGCTCCAGCTCGCCGGTGCCGAAGCCCCGGCAGGCGGACAGATGATGCACCGGACGGTCCGCCCCGACGGCAGCGAGGTCAGTCTCAGCACCGCCGACCTGCTGATCACCCACCTCGAGAACCAGCCATGAGCGACGAATCTCCGGACACCGCAGCGCTTGCCGAGACACCGGCCGCCGTTGGCGGCGCCGGCTCGTACTGGGATGCGGCTGACGACGCCGATGCTGATGCCGTGGGGCGATTCGCCGGCGACGAAGGGACGTGGGACTCAGCGCTCAGGGACGCCGTCGTGCATCTCTACAAACGCCGCTTCATCTCGAAAGCCCAGCATCCGCAGCACTGGGAGCCCTTGGCCCGAAATCTCCCACTGGTCCGCGCCGACCTGAACAACCACAACCTCACGCTGGTGATCGACACCAGACGCGAGGTGATGTTCAAGAAGCAGGCACCGATCGAGGACGGAGCGCCCACGCTGCTCCGAGACGTGAGCTACAGCCTCGAGGAGACCGCACTCCTCGTCCTGCTCAGGTCGCTGACGATGGACACTGCTGACCGCGTCGCCCGCGTAGACCACTCCGACCTGCTGACGACTCTCGCTGAGTACCGCCCCGCGCATGTCGCCGACGAGAAGGCCAAGGCTGAGAAGGAAGCACGAGCGATTAGGAAGATGATCGAGATCGGCATCCTCCGCCGAGATGCAACAGAGGAGGCCTACACGATTGACCGAGTCATCGAGGCGGCGCTGCCCTACGACGCTCTGCTCGCCCTGCACGACGTTCTTTACAACGCACCCGACTCGAACACGAAGCCCGACGATGATGACGACGAGGGCGATCAGTGAGCGCAACCGACGACCCGATCATCGACTTGCTTGACGACACCGACGAATCAGCGACGCAATCGGTTCACGGCTGGCGAATCGCGCGGATGCAGGTCGTCAACTGGGGCGGGTTCGACGGATGGCACGAGGTCTTGTTCGACGAGGCTGGAACGATCCTCACGGGCGGCTCGGGAGCCGGCAAGTCCACACTGCTCGACGCCTACATCGCCGTCATGATGTCCGCCAGGGTCCCATTCAACAACGCCTCCAACGCCGGACGAGGACGCGCTCGAGGCGATGGCCAGCGCAGCGTCCTGACCTACGTCCGAGGAAAGATCGACTCCACAGTCGTCGACGGCGAGACGGTCGACCGGACCCTCCGAGGCGACACGAATGCTTGGGGCGCCGTCGCCGTCACCTTCGAACGCTCCCGCCCCGAAGGCGCTGACGACATCTTCACTGCCGCGCGCCTCTGGCACATCCCTCGCAGCGCCCGCAGCATGGAGGATGTCCGTACCCGACTGGTAAGCGCCGACGGTCCCATGGACCTGCGCGCAGCCGAGCCAGATGCGGCCGAGCAGTTCACGAACCTACGAACGATCTACGGCCCCAGCCTCTCAGTCCACTCTCAGCCGGGCTCGTTCGTCGCTCGCGTCTACCAGCGGCTCCACATCGGCAAGGCCGACAATGGTGAGAAGGCCATGAGCCTGCTCGCCAGCGTCCAAGCTGGCCGCTCGGTCCACGACGTCGTCGGCCTGTACCGAGATCTCGTCCTCGAGGAACCAGCGACGTTTGCAGCGGCTGAGTCCGCCGTGAACCACTTCGCCGCGCTCGAAGCGGCCCACGCAGCGATGGTCGATGCGGAGAACCAGCAAACCACCCTCGCTCCGATTCGTGAGGCACACGCCGCTCGGGATGCGGCGCTTCATCGTGTGCGGGCGATCGGCGCGCTCGATCTGGACTCACCCGATGGTCCATTCGCCCGCTGGCAGGCGCGCACCGTTGTCGAACGCGCCGAAACGCAACTGGATGTCGCGTCCGACTCTCTGTCAACAGCCGGAGCAGAGGCCCGTGCCGCAGCAGCCAAGGAGAAGGCAGCGCTTCAACGGCGAGACGACGCCAAGTCAGATCTGCAGAACGCAGCCGGCGATCTGCCACGACTCCTCGATGAGGTGGCCGACTTCCGGGAGGATCTCCGCAAGGCGCAGGCCGCTGCCGGGCGACTCGCCGACACCGTCGCGCCCGCCGAGATTGACATCTCGACGATGGATAGCTTCCTCGCTGCGCAGCGCGAGGCAGAGCGTCTGACCAACAGCACCGACCAAGTCGCGCAGGAGCTCGACGACGATGCAGCAGACCTCCGCAAGGAGGGAGGCGATCTCGTCAAGGAACGCAACGCACTGATCGAGGAACGAGACGATCTCGCCAGACGCGGCGGCAAGATCAGCGGCGAAGACCACCGACTTCGCTGCGAGATCGCCGCTCTAATCGGGCTTGCATCCAGCGAACTTCCGTTCGCGGCCGAGATTTTCGACGTCGCGCCTGAACACGAAGACTGGCGAGTCGCCGCTGATGTTGTCCTGCGCGGTTTCGCGACCCAGCTCGTCATCGACAGCACCACATACGACCGCGTGCGAGACACCCTCAACCCGCACCGCTTCGCACGACGCTTCCGCTTCGTCGGCGCCGACACTGGCGTCGAGGGCCGCTTCGATGCCAGCCCAGGCACACTCGCCGAAACCCTCATCGTCGACCCCTCGAGCCGATGGGCAGGGTGGCTCCACAAGCAGCTTCTCCGCCAGGCCAACCACCTCCGAGTCGACGATGTCACCGCTCTCATTGGGGACAACACCCCACGCGTCACACGAAGCGGTCAGACCCGACGCGGCCAACGCGGCGCACACGGTGGCCACTCACGTCCCTTGATCGGCTTCGGGAGCGAGCAGGTGATCGCTGAACTCGACGAACGCATCAAGCAGATCGACACGCGGTTGAGTGATCTCGCGACCGAGGTGCGCGATGTGGAAGCGGCACGAAAACTGCGACAGGACCGCCGGGACGCGTTCCTCAGCATCCGGGGCGTCACGTGGGACTCGATCGATGTCGAACTTGCGCGCGGCCTCTTCGAAGCCGCAGAGGAAGAGGTCGAACGGGCCAAGACCGCCAACCCGGATCTCGCCCGGCTCGAGGACGCAGCTCAAGAGGCCCACCGCTTGTGGAAGATCGCGAACACTGCGGCGCACGAGGCGGCCGACCACGAGACCGACTCCCGGAACGAGGTTGGCCGACTGACCCAGCTGCTCGTCGACTACCGACCCCTCGCTGCGTCGACACCGGAACTCCAACCTGAACAAGTGGCTCTGCTTGAGGAGAGCTGCTCGGTTGTCGGCTCGATTGATCTCAAGCAGATCGACACCAGCAGTCAACGTGTACGCAGCGCGTTGCGCGAACGCCGTAGAAGCGCCGAAGGCGAAGCCGACCAACGAGCACGCCAACTCACCGCCACGTTCGAGACATACGCCAACCGATGGCCAGATCCCAACCGCGGCACAGGTATCGCGTCGGCCGGCGAGTACCTCGCCATCCTGGACGCGCTTGAGACCGCCGGACTTGCGCAGGTCCGCGATGCCTTCCTAAATGCCATCAACCGCTGGAGCGGCGACGACGTCAACGCCGTCCGCTCTGCCATGGAAACCGCCGTCGACGAGATCACCACGCGAATCGGCGCGATCAACCAGATCCTGTCCGGCATCCCATTCGGACACCCGAACGCACCGAATGGCACAGCCAACGACCACCTGCTGATCCGAACGCGACGCTTCGAGCCAGACACCGTCTCGAAGTTCCGCAAGCGCCTCACTGACCTCTCCGCCCCCGTCGTCACCGAGGATGCAGCACACGCAGCCCGCCGCTTCGAGGCCTACCGGCGCCTGAACACTGATCTCCAAAGCTCGGAGCGAGCCCTGCTCCTCGACGTGCGACGACACATCCACATCACCGCCGAACGCGTCACCCCCGACGGGGCCGTCGTCGCCCAGTTCGACACCCTCGGCGGCAAGTCAGGTGGCGAAACACAAGAGCTCATCGCCTTCATCGTCGGCTCAGCGCTACGCTACCGGCTCGGCGGCGAGCCGACCCACGGACCGGCCTTCGCTCCCGTCCTCCTCGACGAAGCCTTCATCAAGGCTGACGCACTCTTTGCCGGTCGTGCAGTCAACGCCTGGAAGCGACTCGGATTCCAGCTCGTCGTCGCCGCCCCCGTCGACAAGTACCAAGCCCTTGAACCTCACGTTCCCCTCACCCTCTTCATCGACAAGACCAACACCGGCCGCAGCCTGATCCGGAACCTGTCAATAGCTGGTTGCCGGGGTTCTATGCGGATTGGATGGTTGGTTTGTTGATCCAGGCTTTGGTGGGGACTTCGGCGGGTGTGGGCCGTTTGGTGAAGCGTTCGGGGTGAGCGGCCGCGG
>WBZL01002895.1_pt1 | contig 16201 bp, 12 predicted proteins | sample 5204291 | NCBI WGS metagenome assembly WBZL01 (sample SAMN12344345, study PRJNA552823) | activated sludge metagenome | biome: Activated sludge suspended growth; feature: Nitrification reactor; material: Wastewater; isolation source: activated sludge from nitrification reactor of wastewater...
AGATCACCTTCCAGTGACTCGGTGCAATCACCTCGAAGGAGAAGACGCTCTTGAGGTCGGGCTGCTCGAAGGTGGTGTACACCCGCCTGGCGTCTGGCACTTCGAACTGTGAATAGGTGTAGACCCGCTCGTCGACCGGGTCAACAAATCGGTGCAAGCCCTCGCCGGAGTGTGAATAGGCGCAGTCAGCGACCACAGTCAGGGAGTTCTGGGCCTTGAGGTCAGCCAGGGTGATCCGGGCGTCTGAGTAGACCAGCGCTGGGTCGAGGTCAACCCCATTGAAGGTAATCTGGTGAACCCGCTCGGCAATCAGGTCGGCGAAGGTGGCGCTACCTTCATGGTTGCATCGAAAGTCGATGGTGGTCGTGGAAGAGAAAGTCTCCGTGCCCGTGGTCAGATCAAGTTGGACCAGATAATGATCCACTGCCAACTTGGCGCTACGGGTGGCTGCTTCTTCGCGGGTGAGATTCATGCCGGGCATGGATCGCATCATCCCACCGATGGCCAATGTGCCGCTCAGGCGCATCGGATCTGACAAGATCGGCGCGTGACGATCGTGGCTGCGGCAGATGGCTCCGCCTTGGGCAATCCGGGTCCAACAGGTTGGGCCTGGTTTGTCGATGAAGGGTGTTGGAGGGCTGGGGGATTCGCCCACGGCACCAACAATATCGGCGAGTTGAGCGCCGTACTCGATCTGCTGCAGCAGACTGCGGCCACTGATGAAGCGCTGCACATCATCTGTGACTCGACCTATGTGATCAACACGATCACCAAGTGGATGGCTGGTTGGAAGCGCAAGGGTTGGCGCAAGGGCGATGGCAAGCCGGTGCTCAATCTGGAGATCATCAAGGCCCTCGATGAAGCCATGGTCGGACGCGAGGTGAGCTTCGAATGGGTCAAGGGGCACACCGGTCACCCACTCAACGAAGCCGCCGATCAACGCGCCAATGCTGCGGCCCAAGCCTTCAAGTCGGGTACGCCGCTCGCAACCGGGCCGGGCTTTGCTGCAGGCGGTGAGCATCCGCCCTTGGCTGAGCAGCCATCCCTGTGGGACGACGACTCGACCGTGCCAGAGCGGGACGAAGACCAGGTCGCCGCAGCCACACTCGACTTGCTTGAAGCTTGGGGGAGGGGAGGTCGGTCTGACCCGGCGGACTTGCTTCATGGCGACTGGTCAGGGATTGACCACATGGGGCACCTGCGCCGCTCTGAGGGACTGACTGAGCCACCGTGGCCAGATTGTGATGACCTGAGCCCGGAAGTCATTCGGGTCGAACGTATTTCAGCCAATGTCATGTTTGTCGTGGCTCGCCTGCGAGGTGATCGGGAGTGTTTGGTCTCGTCATGGTGGCAATCGGGTAGAGATGGTCGTTGGCGGGCGAAATTCCTTCAGGTCACAGCCCGATCATGACGAACTGCTCCGTCGAGAAATCAGGTGTGCTGATCGCCCTGGCTTTGCTCATCACGATCCTTGCCGGCTGCTCGCCTGATCCTCCAAACAGCGGGCCTGATCCCACTCCGAGCACTGATACGTCGTCAGCACAGACTTCGCCGCCGATGGATGCGTCAGTTGGGCAAGTGCTGAGCGACAACACTCCGTTCGGGTCTCCGCCGAAATGGGTCTTCCAGGGGAAAGGAGGCTGGTCCATCGACCACATGGACGGATCCACCAGCCAGATGACTCAAGCGGACACCGGGTGCCATCTGACCCTGCAGGCCAGAAGCCACCAAGACGGCTCTCAATCCGACGAAGAGGCCAGTAGGGCCGAGGTCGAGCGAGTCCTGGCCGAGATGAGAGCTCGGTTCGCCGGGGTGGCGGTCAAGGACCATTCGTTGTTGACCCTGCGGACTCTCCCAACATCGAAGGACCCAAATACCGCGGTGGAGTTCGTCAGGACCCAGATCGACTACTCGCATGCGACCGAGCCCAAGGAGTGGGCCATCGTGCTGGCGGTGCGGGCATTCGTGGCTGATCGAGTCATCCTCGAGCTCGGATACTCGTGCCCTAAAGACATGCTAGGCACGCGCAAGGAAGTCGATGCTCTGCTCAAAGCCACGGCACGGATCAACTCCGAGTGACCCGCATCTGACAAAGTGGCCCCATGGACTCCGCTTCACAGACCGACCAAGTTGACTTCTGGTTTGACCCCAAGTGCCCTTTCGCCTGGCTCACGTCCCGGTGGATCCTGGAGGTGGAGAAGGTCAGAGATGTCAAGGTCAACTGGCATCTGATGAGCCTGATCTACCTCAACCAGGACAAGGACATCGACCCCGACTATCGCGCCATGCTGTCAGACGGATGGCTGTGCCTGAGGGTGCTTCAAGCGGCCCGTGAATTGCATGGCGCTGAGACGACCCTGCCGCTCTACACGGCGTTGGGCGAACGGATCCACCTACGTCAAGAACCCATCGGGCGCACCCTGATTGAAGGGGCCCTCGCCGACGCCAGCCTGCCCACGGACCTGGTCGCGGCGATGGACGATTCGTCATACGACGCTGCGATCATCGAGTCCCACCATCGCGGGATGGATCCGGTCGGTGAAGACGTCGGCACCCCGACCATTCATGTCAACGGGGTGGCCTTCTTCGGCCCGGTGATCACCAAGGCCCCCAGAGGCGAAGTCGCTGGTCAGATGTGGGACGGAGCAAAGCTGCTGGCCGGTTATCCGTATTTCTTCGAGCTCAAGCGCAGCCGCACTGCAGCGCTCGACTTCTCCTGACCCAAACACTTCACACCCTAGGATTCAGTGCATGAGCAAAGTCTTGTCCGCTGTCGCTTGGCCTTATGCCAACGGGCCCCGCCACATCGGCCACGTGGCCGGATTCGGCGTACCCTCCGATGTGTTCAGCCGCTACATGCGGATGGCTGGCCATGATGTCTTGATGGTTTCGGGCACCGACGAGCACGGTACGCCGATCCTGATCGCGGCAGACGAAGCCGGCATCACCCCCCAGCAGCTCGCTGATCGCAATCACCGGATCATCGCTGAGGATCTCACCGCGCTCGGGGTGTCCTATGACCTCTACACCCGCACCACCACACGCAATCACATTGCGGTGGTGCAGGAGATGTTCAAGGGGGTCTACGAGAACGGCTATTTCATCGAACAGACCACCTACGGTGCGATCAGCCCGTCGACTGGGCGCACCCTCCCGGATCGCTATATCGAGGGCACTTGCCCGCTGTGTGGCGCTGAGGGTGCTCGCGGTGATCAGTGTGACAACTGCGGAAACCAGTTGGATCCAAGTGACCTGGTCAACCCCCGGTCGAAGATCAACGGTGAGACGCCGGAGTTCATCGAGACCCAGCACTTCTTCTTGGATTTGCCGGCTCTGGCCGAGGCGATTGGTGCTTGGCTTGATGAGCGTGAAGCGACCGGTCTGTGGCGTCCCAATGTGATCCGCTTCAGCCAAAACATCTTGAAGGAGATCCGCCCGAGGGCGATGACCCGGGATATCGACTGGGGCATTCCGGTCCCGCTTGATGGCTGGCGCGACAATCCACACAAGAAGCTCTATGTCTGGTTTGACGCCGTGATTGGCTATCTGAGCGCGAGCATTGAGTGGGCCCGCCGCAGCGGGGACGACGACGCTTGGCGCGAGTGGTGGAATGACCCTGAGGCCTTGTCCTACTACTTCATGGGCAAGGACAACATCACCTTCCACAGTCAGATCTGGCCCGGGGAGTTGCTGGGCTACAACGGTCGGGGAGCCAAGGGAGGCAGCCGACACGCCTTTGGCGAACTCAACCTGCCCACAGAGGTGGTATCCAGCGAGTTCTTGACCATGGAGGGCAAGAAGTTCTCGTCCTCACAGCGAGTGGTCATCTATGTCCGCGACCTGCTCAGCCGCTACCAAGCAGACGCCTTCCGCTATTTCGTGGCCGCTGCGGGGCCTGAAAATCAGGACTCTGACTTCACCTGGGCTGAGTTCGTGCGTCGTACCAATGACGAGCTCGTCGCCGGCTGGGGCAATCTCGTCAATCGCACGGCCACTTTGGTGGCGAAGAATTTCGGTGAGATCCCACCTGCAGCGGAGTTGGAGCCGGCTGATCAGGAGATCCTCGATCTGGTGGAAGCTGCTTTCACCACGGTGGGGGAGTCCATTGCGCGACATAGGCAGAAGGCAGCCATCTCTGAAGCCATGAGGGCTGTGGGTGAAGTCAACCGCTATGTCTCAGAGACCGAGCCCTGGAAGATCAAGGATGACTCGCAGCGACTGGGCACGGTGTTGCACGTGATGACCCAGTGTGTGCTGGATCTCAACTTGATCCTGTCGCCCTTCTTGCCATTCTCTGCCAATCAGGTAAGTGTCATTTTTGGTGGCACGACTCAAGTTGCACCGCTCCCGGTGCTGCAAGAGGTCGATTGCCTTGATGGTGGAAACTCCTATCCAATCATCACCGGTGACTACAGCGAAGTGCCCGCGTGGGGGCGCAGTCAGATAGTGGCCGGCATTCCCGTGGCCAAGCCAGCGCCGGTGTTCACGAAGTTGGATCCCGCAGTGGTCGAGGAAGAGTTGGCCAGGCTGGAGGCCTGATGCAGGAGTCGGAGTTGCCGGCCGACGCCCCACCCAGCCGTACGGCGTACGGCGCAGCGGTGCACCGCGCGCTCCACCAAGACCTCGACGGCGGGCTGATCTTCAGTGACCCGCTGGCGTGGCAGGTCCTTGGTGTCGATGTGGCTGAGCGGGAGCGACTCGTGGAGCAGGCCCGGGAGCAGGATCGACCGACCTTGCGGACCTTCATCGCAATGCGACACCGTTTTGGTGATGAGGCCGTCGCCCAGGCCGTGCTTCGCGGAGTTGATCAAGTGCTCGTGCTGGGCGCTGGCCTGGACACCTTCGGGCTGCGCAATGCGGCGCCCGGTCGTGCGGTCTTCGAGTTGGACTTGCCACAGATGAGTGCCTGGAAGCAGTCAATCCTCAGTGCGGCCGAGATACCGATCCCGGACTCGTTGCATTTCGTGGCTGGTGACCTTGCCCGTGATGACTGGCTGCAACTGCTCGCCGCGTCAGGTTTGAGCAAGAGGGCCACTACCGTCTTGTGGTTCGGAGTCTCGCCATACTTGGCGGCCCCGGCGGTCAAGGCCACGTTGGCGAAATTGTCGACCATCCCTGGGGTTGAAGTCGTCTTCGACTATGCAACCACCGATGCAGGACTATCGGGTGAAGCCAAGGAGTTGCGTGATCGGCTCGGCAACCGAGTGGCTGCCCTTGGGGAGCCATTTAGATCGTCATGGGGGCCTGATGAGATGGCCGCACTCCTGCGTGACCTCGGCTTTGATGAGATCGAAGATCTGGGGCCTCGGGAGCTGGCTTCTCGCTACCTGCGCCGACCTGGTCTGCGCGCCGCAGGTGGCGGGGGCGGACACCTGGTCAGGGCTCGTCGTACCCGGTGGGGTGAGTGACCCCGGATCTGGATCGGTAACCTGCGTGCATGCGCGTTCATCTGGGCACCGACCATGCCGGACTCGAGTTGAAGGATCACCTGATCGTTTGGCTGCAGTCGCTTGGGCATGAGCCCGTCGATCACGGTGCCTTCGAATACGACGCGCTCGATGACTATCCGGTCTTCTGTTTGCGAGCTGCCCTTGGCGTGGCCGACGAGCCTGGCAGTCTGGGCATCGTGATCGGTGGATCTGGCAACGGAGAGCAGATGGCCGCCAACAAGGTCCATGGGGTGCGAGCGGCACTGGTGTGGAATGCCGATACTGCGCGCCTTGCTCGCGAGCACAATGACGCCAATGTGATCTCGGTCGGCGGCCGCCAGCACACGATCGAAGAGATGACCGCCTTCATCAAGATCTTCTTGGAGACTCCGTTCACCGGCGAAGATCGCCATGTACGACGAATCACCATGCTGGGCGATTATGAGTCGACGCAGCAGTTGCCACCCCTGCCAGACTCGGCCCGAGGTCATTCACCGGATGCCTGAAGGGCACGTACTTCTACGGCTGGCCAACGAAATCACTGCGACCTTCGCCGGGCAGCCGGTGCGGGTTTCGAGTCCCCAAGGGAAGTTCGCAACAGCAGCTCAACTTCTGGACGGTCGGGAGCTGGTGGGGGCCGAATCTGCCGGAAAGCATTTGTTCATCAACTTCGGTCGTGGCGACCTGATCCACATCCACTTGGGCCTGATCGGGCGGTTGGACTTCGCTCCCCTTGCCGAACCGATCGGTCAGGTGCGGCTTCGGATTGACAACGGGGTCACCTCAGCCGACCTGCGTGGGGCCACGACTTGTCGTTTGATCACTGAGCCTGAGCGAGCTGAAATCCTGGCCCGTCTTGGGCCAGATCCATTGCGAGTCGACTCGGTGCCCGACTCGGCTTGGACTCGGATTCGGACGAGCAATCGCCCAATCGGCGAGTTGTTGATGGATCAATCAGTTGTGTCTGGTGTCGGAAATGTCTATCGGGCCGAAGTCTTGTTCCGACAACGGATCCACCCACTACGGCCGGGCAAGCTGTTGAGGCGCAAGCAGTTTCAGGCCATCTGGGAAGACCTGGTGGGCTTGATGCAGGAAGGGGTGCGGCTGGGCAGGATTGACACGGTGCTCCCCGAGCACACTCCAGAGTCCATGGGGCGCGATCCTCGGGTCGATGATCACGGTGGCGAGGTCTATGTTTATCGCCGAGCGGGGCTGGAATGTTTCCGGTGCGGCAGCATCGTCAAGACAGAGAACTTGGCGGGCCGCAACAGCTTTTGGTGTCCCAACTGTCAGCGCAAGCGGTCCAGTTGGCAGGGCTGAATTGGGTTCGGGTGCTGCGCTGTGGCACGATATCCCGTGCTTGTCCATGTGGGCAGGCAGGCGGATGTAGCTCAATGGTAGAGCCTCAGTCTTCCAAACTGATTACGCGGGTTCGATTCCCGTCATCCGCTCAAAGTGCCCTGAATCGGGCACTTTACGGGGCGTAGCGTAGTGGCTAGCGCGCCTGCTTTGGGAGCAGGAGACCGCAGGTTCGAGTCCTGTCGCCCCGACCCAACGCTTGTTGGCATCCCATGATCAAGGAGTACGTCTGTGAAGAGCGCCGTCGAGACGCTGAGTCCCACCCGCGCCAAGATGACCGTTGAGGTGCCTGCCGAGGACCTCAAGCCGAGCTTTGATGCCGCCTACAAGGCGATTGCCAAGCAGGTGAACATCCCCGGCTTCCGCAAGGGCAAGGTGCCCCCGGCGGTCATCGATCGACAGGTCGGTCGTGGAGCCGTCGTCGACCAGGCGATCAATGAAGCGCTGCCGAATCTCTACGTGCAGGCGCTCCAGGACAACGACCTGCTGCCGATTGGTCAACCCGAGATCGAGGTGACCAAACTCGACGAAGACGGTGCCTTGGAGTTCACCGCAACGGTCGACGTACGTCCGGAGATCAAGGTGCCGGCCCACGACGCGATGACCGTGGAAGTAGCCAATGCCGAGGTCACCGAGGCTGATGTCGACGAACAACTCGAGCACCTGCGCGGGCGCTTCGCCACCTTCAAGGAAGTTGATCGCGCGGCAGCCGCAGATGATGATCTCCTGATTGATCTGCTTGCCTCACAAGACGGTGAGACCGTGGAGGGCGGCGAGGCCAGCAACCAGTCCTATGTCGTGGGGGCCGGTTTCGGCCTCGACGGGCTCGATGAAGCTGTCACCGGGCTCAAGGCCGGAGAAGAGGCCGATTTCACCTCCGAACTGGCCGGTGGCGCCATGGCCGGCGAGAGTGTTGACATCCACGTCAAGGTCAATGCGGTGCGTGAGCGCGAATTGCCTGAGGTCGATGACGAGTTTGCTCAGTTGGCCTCCGAGTTCGACACCGTTGCCGAGTTGCGTGCCGACATCGAGACCAGGCTGGCTGGCGGCAAGCGTCTGGAGCAGGCCGCTGAAGCCCGTGACGCCGTACTCGAGCAGTTGCTTGACGAAGTCGAGATTCCGCTGCCTGAAGAGTTGGTGAGTGCTGAGCTGGCTGGCCGCAAGCAGGAGTTGGAGCAACAGGTCGCCATGTCGGGTATGACCATGGAGCAATTCCTTGACGACCAGGAGCAGACCATCGATGAGTTCGATGCTGAGCTTGAAAAGCGCGTCCGCGACAGCATTGCCTCACAGTTCTTGCTCGATCAACTGGTCAAGGATGGCGAGATTGAGGTTTCCCAGGAGGAGTTGACCCAGCACCTGATGCGTCGCTCCCAGCAGTCCGGCCAGAATCCCCAAGAGTTCATCCAGCACATGATCGAGCACAACCATCTGCCTGACATGGCTGCTGAGGTCGCACGTGGCAAGGCATTGGCCTCTGTCGTTGAGACCGTGACGGTCAAGGATGCAGCGGGCAATCCTGTGGACTTGGCCAATCTCAAGGCAGATGGGTCGATTGGGGAGCCTGAGGCAGCGGAGTCGCAGGAGTAGGCCCAGCCCTCCTTCTGCTGTTGGCGAACACCACCCATTTTGGCGTGGAATTGTCGCCCGCTGCGTCTAACGTCGTGCAGGTGACTGCGAACTACACAGCTCCCCAGATGAATGGCGGGCCGGTTGGCTACGGCCTCGACGACCACATCTATCAACGACTCCTGCGTGAGCGGATCGTGTTCTTGGGATCAGAAGTGCGTGACCAAAACGCCAACGCCATCTGCGCCCAACTCCTGCTGCTCTCGGCTGAAGACCCTGACGCCGACATCTTCTTGCACATCAACAGTCCGGGTGGTTCGGTCGACTCCGGCATGGCCATCTACGACACGATGAACTACATCCCAAATGATGTGGCAACGGTTGCGATGGGCTTGGCAGCCTCAATGGGGCAGTTCCTGTTGTGCGCGGGCGCGCCGGGCAAGCGCTATGCACTTCCTCACGCGCGCATCATGATGCATCAGCCATCGGGCGGCATGGGGGGGTCGGCTTCGGACATCAAGATCCAGGCACAGCAGTCCTTGCACATCAAGAAGGTGCTCTTCGAGCTCATCTCCGAGCACACGGGCCAGTCGCTTGACCAGGTGGAGCAAGATGCCGACCGAGATCGCTGGTTCACTGCCGCGCAGGCCAAGGAATACGGCTTCATCGATCACGTGATCACCAGCGCCCGCGAGGCCGCCGACCAAGGGCGCCCTGCCCACAAGAAGGACTGAACATGAACTACTACATCCCGCAGTGGGAAGAGCGCACCTCCTATGGCATCCGTCGGATCGATCCCTATGCCAAGCTCTTTGAGGATCGGATCATCTTCCTCGGTACCCCGATCAGCGACGACATCGCCAATGCAGTGATGGCGCAATTGCTGTGCCTGGAGTCCATGGACCCCTCGCGTGACATCCAGATCTATATCAACTCCCCAGGTGGCTCCTTCACCGCGATGACAGCCATCTACGACACGATGAACTTCATCCAGCCAGATGTGCAGACGGTTTGTCTGGGGCAGGCGGCTTCAGCCGCGGCCATCCTGCTCGCGGCAGGTGCGCCGGGCAAGAGGTTGGCGCTGCCCAACAGTCGGATCCTGATCCATCAGCCTTACACCGAAGGCACCTATGGGCAGTCCTCGGACATCGAGATCCAGGCAAATGAGATCTTGCGGATGCGGGAGTTGCTGGAGAAGATGATCGCCGACCATTCAGGGCGTTCGATCGAAGAGGTCAGCCGCGACATCGAACGCGACAAGATCCTCACCGCCGAGCAAGCAGTTGAATATGGCCTCCTAGATGCCATCCTCGAGTCGCGCAAGGCCGTCGCGGCAGTCTGACGAGTCCGGGCACCTGACTGACCCAGCACGTGGTGTCGTGTCAACAGCAGCGAAATCCATGATTGCGGGGTACGGTCAGGTGAAACAGGCGATTGAAAATCCTTCGACACAGAAAGGAGTAGCTGTCCGTGGCGAGAATCGGTGACGGAGGCGACCTCCTCAAATGTTCCTTTTGCGGGAAGAGTCAAAAGCAAGTCAAGAAGTTGATTGCTGGCCCAGGTGTCTACATCTGTGACGAATGCATTGACCTGTGCAATGAGATCATTGAGGAGGAGCTCAACGAAAACGAAGAGGTCTCCCTCGATGAGCTGCCCAAGCCTCGGGAGATCTTCGACTTCCTCAACTCCTATGTGATTGGGCAGTCCACCGCCAAGAAGTCGCTCGCGGTCGCGGTCTACAACCACTACAAGCGCGTCCAAGCAGGTGTCAGCGGCAGTGCTTCCACCTCGAAGGGGCGAGACGAAGGTGTCGAGGTCGCCAAGTCCAATATCTTGTTGATCGGCCCGACCGGGTGCGGCAAGACCTATCTGGCCCAGACTCTGGCCAGGATGTTGAATGTGCCCTTCGCGATGGCCGATGCCACTGCGCTCACTGAGGCAGGCTATGTCGGCGAGGATGTCGAGAACATCCTCTTGAAGCTGATCCAGGCAGCTGACTACGACGTCAAGCGCGCAGAGACCGGCATCATCTATATCGATGAGATCGACAAGGTCGCGCGCAAGGCCGAGAACCCATCGATCACCAGGGATGTCTCCGGTGAGGGAGTGCAGCAGGCGCTGCTCAAGATCCTTGAAGGCACCCAAGCCTCAGTGCCACCTCAAGGTGGTCGCAAGCATCCGCATCAGGAATTCATCCAGATCGACACCACCAATGTGTTGTTCGTGGTTGGCGGTGCCTTTGCCGGTTTGGAACACATCGTGGAGCAGCGGATCGGCAAGAAGACCCTGGGCTTCACCGCTGAGGTGCAAGAGTCCGTCGATGCTGATGCCGATGAGATGTTCAGCAAGGTCAGACCAGAAGATCTGGTGAAGTTCGGCTTGATCCCCGAGTTCATCGGGCGGCTTCCTTTGATCGCCAGCGTCAACAAGCTCGATCGCGAAGCGTTGATTCAGATCCTCACCGAGCCCAAGAATGCTTTGGTCAAGCAATACCAGCGTCTTTTCGAGCTTGACGACATTGAGCTGGAGTTCACAGCAGAGTCCATCGAGGCCATCGCCGAGAAGGCTCTGGATCGAGGTACCGGCGCCCGCGGCCTGCGGGCCATCATCGAGGAAGCACTCCTGAATGTGATGTATGACGTGCCCTCGCAGCCAGACGTCGCCAAGGTGATCGTGTCCCGCGAGACGGTGTCCGAAGGGGCTTCTCCGATCTTGGAGAGTCGGCAGCCGAAGAAGAAGAGCGCTTAAGCGCGCGGCTTCTTCACCGGCGGCTCACCCAGGGTTGCCCTGACCTCAATCGGTCCTTCGGCTTCGACCAACTCCCACTCTCCGGTGATCGTGCCGACCGCATTCAGATCATCGGCGGCGCTCTTGACAGCGTCCAAGACTGCAGCAGAGGCGCTCACCTTGATGGCTACAACGGGGGTGCGCTGCGTCACCTTTGCGGTCGACTTGGCGCCACGGATGCCGGCCAGTACTTCGCCAACAGCGGTAAGGATGGCCGGGTCAGTGGCTGCGGCCGCGCCCAGGGAGGTCGCCAGCGGCCACTCCTGCTGATGCACCGATCCTTCCCAGACCCAAGACCAAGCTTCTTCAGTGGCATAGGGGAGGAAGGGGGCCAGCAGGCGCAACACGTTGTGCAGGGAGATCGCCAGCGCAGCCTTGGCCGATGCCGCTCCGAGCGGATCGTCGCCGTATGCGCGCTCCTTCACCAGCTCGACATAGTCATCACAGAAGTCCCAGAAGAATTTCTCGGTGACCTCCAGGGCGCTGGTGTAGTCGTAGGCATCGAACGCTGCAGTTGCGTCATTGATGGTGTTGGCCAGGCGACCCATCAACGCGCAATCGACACGGTGGGCCACGTCTGCCGGATCCAGGCTGCGGGCTCCGACATTGCCGAGCGCGAATTTGGCCACGTTGAGCACCTTGAGGGCCAGTCTGCGACCGACCTTCATTTGCGTCTCATCGAAGGGCGAGTCAAGACCAGAGCGGGCGATTGCTGCTCGCCAACGCACCGCATCGGCGCCGAACTTGTCCAGGATCTCTGTGGGCACGACCACATTGCCCTTGGACTTGCTCATCTTCTTGCGATCTGGATCCACGATGAAGCCGGAGATCATCGCATGAGTCCAGGGCACGGTGTTGTCTTCGAAGTTGGCGCGTACGACGCGGCTGAACAACCAGGTGCGGATGATGTCATGCGCGTGAGTGCACAGATCCATCGGATAAACACGCTGCCACAGGTCGGGGTCGGTCTCCCAACCCCCAGCGATGTGCGGGGTCAGTGATGAGGTTGCCCAGGTGTCCATCACGTCAGGATCGCCGATGAAGCCCTTGGGTTGGCCTCGTTGAGCTTCGTCGTACCCCTTTGGCGCATCACTTGACGGATCGACCGGAAGCTCAGCTTGTGAGGGCAGGATCGGGTGATCGTAGTCGGGTTCGCCTTCATCATCGAGTGCGTACCAGACCGGGAACGGGATCCCGAAGAATCGCTGGCGTGAGATCAACCAGTCACCGTTGAGGCCCCCGACCCAGTTGTCATAGCGATGCAACATGTGGGTGGGGATCCAGGTGATCTCATCACCACGGCGGATCAGTGCCTGGCGAAGTTGCTCGTCACGACCGCCGTTCTTGATGTACCACTGGCGGGTCGAGACGATTTCCAAGGGCTTGTCGCCCTTTTCATAGAAGTTGGTCATCCGCTGGGTCGGGGTGGGGTCACCAGCTAGATCGCCGGACTCCCGGAGCAGGTTGACCATCGCCTCTCGTGCAGAGAAGGTGGTCTTGCCTGCGAGCTGGTCGTATGCCCCCGTGGTTGCCTCATTGCTCAGCCAATCGGGGCGCTCACGGTGCAACCTTCCATCGCGCCCGATCACGGTCCGCACCGGTAGGTTGAGTTCGCGCCACCATTGCACATCGGTGAGGTCACCGAAGGTACAACACATGGCGATCCCCGCGCCCTTGTCGGGCTCGGCAGCCTCGTGCGCCAAGACCGGCACCTCCACGCCGAAAACCGGGCTGGTCACAGTGTGGCCGAAGAGCGACTGGTAGCGCTCATCATCGGGGTGGGCAATCAGGGCAACGACGGCAGGGATGAGTTCGGGGCGAGTGGTCTCGATATGGACCGGCTCTCCGTCAGGCTTGTGGAAGGCGACCTTGTGATAGGCACCGGGGTACTCCCGGGCCTCCAACTCTGCTTGGGCCACGGCGGTCTGGAAGGTGATATCCCATAGCGTGGGGGCTTCTTGGAGGTAGGCCTCGCCTCGAGCGAGATTGCGCAGGAACGCAGTCTGGCTGACCTTGCGGGACTTGTCGCCAATCGTGGTGTAGGTCTGGGTCCAATCGACTGAGAGGCCGAGCGTGCGCCACAGGGCTTCGAAGGCCTTCTCGTCTTCTTCGACGAGTTGTTCGCACAACTCGATGAAGTTCGGCCGGCTGATTGCGATCTGCTTCTTGGGGTCCGGCTTGGTCGGCGGGGTGAAGTCCGGATCGTAATGCAGGGAGGGGTCGCACCTGACGCCGAAATAGTTCTGCACCCTCCGCTCGGTTGGCAGGCCGTTGTCATCCCATCCCATCGGATAGAAGACGCTCTTGCCAGTCATCCGCTGGTAACGGGCGATCAGATCCGTGTGGGTGTAAGAGAAGACATGGCCTACGTGCAGGCTGCCGCTGACCGTCGGCGGAGGGGTGTCGATCGAGTAGACCTCGGCGCGTGACTTGGTGCGGTCGAAGCGATAGGTGTCATTGGCCTTCCAGATGGCCGACCACTTGCCCTCCAAGCCCTCAAGAGCCGGCCGCTCAGGTACGCCGCCTGGTGTCGTCGATGGGCTCGCTCCGGTTGGGTCAGGTGCGCTGGTGGTCATGGGCCTAGATGCTACGGAACCTTGCGTCTGCTCACCAAACGAGGACCGGCTTGATCACCTTGCCGCTCTCAGCATCTGCAATCGCCTCGTTGATCTGGGCGACCGGGTAGGCGGTGATCAAGTCATCGACCATGAACTCCCCGGCTGCAGCCATCCTGAGTAGTTCGGGGATGGTCTGATGCGGGTCAGAATCGCCCATGATTGCCCCGACGATCTGCTTGCCATTCATCATCACGTCGACGGCATCGAGCTCAGCAGTCGCGTCGCCCAGGGCAAGGATCACAGCGGTGCCTTTGATTGCCAGGGCCTGCACCATCTGCTTCACAACAGCAGTCTTGCCAGTGGTGTCGATGGCGAAATTTGCTCCGTGTCCGTTGGTGAGTTCCTTGATCAGCGCCACGAGGTCTTCTGACTCTGCAGGGTTGATCGCGGTGGCTCCGAGCCGAACAGCCGCTTCGAGACGACTGGCTTGCAAGTCGACGGCGAAGGTCTGGTAGCGGCCGCGAGCAGCCGCAAGGGCTGCCAACCCGACCGCACCCACGCCGTACACCACCAGAGTGTCGGTGTCACTGCCGCGCTTGGGGTCCAAGATGTTCAAGACAGTCCCGGCTCCAGTCATGAATGAGCAGCCATAGGGTCCGAGTCTGCTCAGGTCGGTGCCGGGCGCGACCTTGACTGCATTGCGCTCGGTGGCCAGGGCATATGCCGAGAAGCTGGATTGACCGAGGAATTGCCCGTGCAGTGGTGCCTCATCCATCGTGTAGGTGGTCGAGCCATCCATCCGGAAGCCCATGTAGTTGAGGATCAGGGTGTTCTCGCAGTAGCCCGGACCCTTGCTGGTGCAGTTGGCACACTGCCCACAGGCATCCAGCGACAAGATCACCGGATCACCGACGGCTACCTTGGTCACCGCGGAGCCGACCTGCTCGACGATGCCAGCACCTTCGTGACCCAACACCCTGGGGAACATGTCTGCAGGCAAGGTGTCGCGCACGGAGATGTCGGTATGACAGATGCCGGTGGAGACCATCTTGACGATGATCTCGTCAGGTCTGGGATCGTCAAGTTGCACGTCTCTGAAGTTGAACGCTGCACCGGGCTCGGTGACTACTGCTGCCTGGGTGATCATCTGGCCTCCTGTGGGATGAGGGCACTCTATAGACTCTTCGGCAATGTCTGAATATCCCGACGGTGCCCGACCGGCAGTCACCTTTGCCGAAGCTGAGGACGCACTGCTCTCCCGGTGGCCCGAACACCGCCTTGATCCGACCTTGGATCGGATTGTTGAGTTCGTGCAATTGCTCGGTGAGCCGCAGAGGAATTACCCAGTGATCCACCTGACCGGAACCAACGGCAAGACCTCGACCGCGAGGATGATCGAGAGCCTGCTGATCTCAGTGGGGCTGCGTACCGGACGGTTCACGAGCCCGCATCTGCAATCGATGAATGAACGCATCGTGATCGATGGCCAGCCAATTGACGAGCAGGCATTCGTCGACGCCTTCAATGACATTGCTCCGTTCACCCACATGGTCGACGCGAGCAATGCACATCCGTTGTCGTTTTTTGAAACCATCGTCGCGATGGCCTACGCGGCCTTCTCCGATGCGCCAGTCGACGTGGCCGTGGTTGAGGTTGGCATGGGTGGAGCCTGGGATGCGACCAATATTGCCGACGGCCAGGTAGCCGTACTGACTCCAATCGCAGTCGATCATGCCGCCTATCTGGGGTCTGATCCGGTCACCATCGCCCGTGAGAAGGTCGGCATCATCAAGCCCGGGGCTGAAGTCATCTCGGCAGCCCAATTGCCCGAAGTTCTAGATGTCATTGCTGAGCGTTGTACTGAGGTCGGCGCCACCCTCCGAGTCGAGGGCATCGACTTTCGGGTGGAGTCTCGGGTCGCGGCTGTGGGTGGCCAAGTGCTCGAGATCGCTGGTCCGTGGGGGCACTACTCCGATCTCTTCCTTCCGTTGTACGGCGCTCACCAAGCACAAAACGTCTCCCTGGCGCTTGCTGCGGTCGAGGCCTTCCTCGGTGGGCAGGCTCTCGGTGAGCAGGTCGTGTCCGAGGGATTTGCGGAGATGACCTCGCCCGGCAGGTTGGAGATCGTGCGACGATCACCCACGATCGTCTTGGATGCCGCCCACAATCCACACGGCGCCACGGCCGTGGTCGACGCATTGAGTGACTCGTTCTCATTCTCGCCACTGATCGGAGTGATCGGTGTGATGGGCGACAAGGATGTTGAGGGTCTTCTAGCAGCATTTGAGCCGGTTTTCGCCCATGTCGTTTGCACCCAGAACTCAACCGCACGCGCACTGCCGGCCACCGAGTTGGCTGAGATTGCTCGGGGGGTCTTCGGCGGTGACCGAGTGGCGGTCGCTACCAACCTTGTTGATGCGATTGACCAGGCCACGACATTGGCTGAGGCGGGCGGTGTCTTCGGTGAGGGCCTGGGCTCCGGGGGAGTGTTGGTGACCG
>WBZL01002896.1_pt1 | contig 16196 bp, 15 predicted proteins | sample 5204291 | NCBI WGS metagenome assembly WBZL01 (sample SAMN12344345, study PRJNA552823) | activated sludge metagenome | biome: Activated sludge suspended growth; feature: Nitrification reactor; material: Wastewater; isolation source: activated sludge from nitrification reactor of wastewater...
CGCTTTCCAAGCCCGAGGTGAAGAAGTTTGTGGACTTCTTCATGACCGAGGGCGGCAAGATGGCTTCCGAAGTGAAGTACGTTCCGCTGCCCGCTGAGGCCTACAAGATGGCCCAGGACCACATCATCAAGGGCAAGAAGGGCACCGTGTTTGGTGGCAAGAACGAAGTCGGCATCACCATCAAGGAACTGCTGGCCCGCGAAGCCAAGATGTAATGGCCTGAGCCATGGCGCCCTGCACACCTGCCCGTTGGGCGGGGCAGGGCTTTTCACGCAAACCGGTATGTCTGCTGATTCCTACAATGACCGCGACCTCCACAACCCCGGATCGAACCATGTCGAATCCACCACTCACGGGTGATGCCAGGCTGGCGCAGTTGGCGCGATCCAAAGTCGCGCGCAAGCGCAAGGACCGCTTCGTCGAGAGCATTCTTTTGCTTGCGGCCTGTGTGTCGGTCTTCACCACCCTGGCCATCGTCTATATCCTGATCAAGGAGTCGTTGGTGTTTTTCTCGCAGGTGCCACTGTGGGATTTCCTCACGGACACGCAGTGGACACCATTGTTCGATGACGCGCATTTCGGCATCTCGGTGCTGTTGGCTGGCACCCTTTCCAGCTCATTCGTGGCGCTGCTGATCGCAGTGCCGTTGGGCACGATCATCGCGATCTATCTGTCGGAGTTTGCCGGGCACAAGACGCGTGAAGTGCTCAAACCCATGCTGGAATTGCTCTCGGGCATTCCGACCATCATCTACGGCTTCTTTGCGCTGCTGGTGGTCACACCCTTGCTGCAAAAGCTCATGCCAGAGCTGCCCACGTTCAACATCCTCTCCGCCGGATTGGTGATGGGCATTATGATCATTCCGTACGTGTCTTCGCTGTCGGAAGACGCCATGCGGGCCGTTCCCATGAGCCTGCGCGAAGGCGCCTACGCCCTGGGTTCCACGCGCTTTCAGACTGCCACGCGGGTGGTGGTGCCTGCGGCGCTGTCGGGGATTGCATCGGCCTACATCCTGGGTATTTCGCGTGCTGTGGGCGAGACCATGATTCTTGCGGTGGCCGCCGGCATGCAGCCCAACCTGACGCTCAACCCCATGGAGTCTGCCGCCACGATCACCTCGTTCATCGTGCAGGTGGCCCTTGGTGATCTGCCGCACGGCAGCGTCGGTTACCAGACCATTTTTGCTGCAGGCCTCACGCTGATGCTGCTGACCCTGTCCTTCAACCTGCTCGGCTACTGGCTGCGCCGCAAGTTCCGTGAGGCCTATTGATGAACTCTCCAACCGTTTCCAAAGAGCGGCTGCGCTCCATCATTCGTTCGCACAAGCGCTGGGACATTGTTTTCGGCATCGTCGGCCTCATGGCCATGTCGGTCGGCATTCTCACGCTCGTAGCGCTGTTCGCGCAGATGGTGATCGACGGCTTCCCGCGTCTCACGGTCGAGTTCTTCACCAACTTCCCCTCGCGCCGCGCCGGTCAGGCGGGCATCGTGTCTGCGTGGGTCGGCTCCTTGCTGGTGATGTTGGTGACGGCCCTGTTCGCCATTCCGGTGGGTATTGCCAGCGCCATCTACCTGGAAGAGTACGCGCGCAAGAACTGGTTTACCGATGTGATTGAAATCAACATCACCAACCTGGCAGGTGTCCCGTCCATTGTGTACGGTTTGCTCGCCTTGGGATTGTTTGTGTACACCTTTGGTTTTGGCCAAAGCATTCTGTCTGCCGGCCTGACCCTCGCCTTGCTGATCCTGCCGATTGTGATTGTGGCAACACGCGAGGCCTTGCGCGCCATTCCGCAGACCGTGCGTGAAGCCGCCTACGCCTGTGGCGCCACCAAATGGCAGGTGTGCAGCGACCACCTCATTCCGTACGGCATGCCCGGCATTTTGACGGGGGTGATCATCGGCCTGTCCCGCGCCATTGGCGAGACTGCGCCCATCATCACGATTGGCGCGCTGACCTTCATTGCCTTCCTGCCACCTGCACCCTTCGTTGAGGGGGCTGGCATGTTCGACTGGCTGATGTCTCCGTTCACTGTGATGCCGATCCAGATTTTCAACTGGACCTCCCGCCCCGACCCGGCTTTCCACGCGAATGCGGCCGCTGCCAGCCTGGTGCTGGTGGTGCTGACGCTGAGCATGAACGCCACCGCCATCTGGTTGCGCTATCGCCTGCGCAAAAACCTCAAGTGGTAATCAACGCAACCCTGTCTGGAACCTTCTACGATCATGGCAACCCCTGCTTCCACCACGGCCGTCGCACCCAAGCTCAAGGCCCAGTCCAAGAACCTGGACTTTTTCTACGGTGACTTCAAGGCCCTCAAGTCCATCAGCATGCCGATCTATGAAAACAAGGTCACGGCCTTGATCGGCCCCAGCGGCTGCGGCAAGTCCACGTTTCTGCGCTGCTTCAACCGCATGCACGACCTGTACCCTGGGCATCGCTATGGCGGCTCCATCGAACTGCTGCCCGACCAGATCGACCTGCTGCACCACCATGTGGACCCCATCGAAGTGCGCATGCGCCTGTCCATGGTGTTCCAGAAGCCCAATCCGTTCCCCAAGTCGATCTTCGAGAACGTGGCCTACGGCCTGCGGGTGCGCGGCGAAAGGTCCAAGACCTACATCGAGGACAAGGTGGAGGCTGCGCTCAAAGGCGCTGCGATCTGGAATGAAGTGAAAGATCGCCTGGACGAAGTGGCCGTCAACCTCTCGGGGGGGCAGCAGCAGCGTTTGTGCATTGCGCGCTCGCTGGCCACGGATCCGGAGATCATCCTGTTCGACGAACCCACCTCGGCGCTGGACCCGATTGCCACGGGCGCCATCGAGGAGCTGATCGCCGAAATCAAGCACAAGGTGACCATCCTGATCGTCACGCACAACATGCAGCAGGCTGCGCGCTGCAGTGATTACACGGCTTACATGTACCTGGGCGAGCTGATGGAGTTTGGCGAGACCGAAGAAATCTTCTTCAAGCCCAAGCGCAAGGAAACCGAAGACTACATTACCGGCCGTTTCGGCTGAGGAGGACACTGTGCCCGAAAAGCATCTTTCTTCGCAGTTCGACAGCGAACTCAACGGCGTTTCCACCCGCGTGATGGAAATGGGGGGGCTGGTCGAGTCCCAGATCCGCCACGCCATCTATGCACTGTCCCAGTTCAGTCTGGAATCGGTGGACCAGGTGCTGGCCATCGAGGAGCGCGTGAACGCCATGGAGGTCGAGATTGACCACGACCTCTCCACCATCATCGCCCGGCGCCAGCCCACGGCGCGCGATCTGCGCCTGTTGCTGGCGTTCTCCAAGGCGACGGCCAATCTGGAGCGCATGGGCGACGAGGCGAGCAAGATGGCGCGCATGGTGCGCTCCATCATCGAGGGCGGAGCGCCCCGGTCGCTGCCCACGGGCGATCTGCGTCTTGCGGCGGACCTGGCATCGGGGCAATTGCGCAAGGCACTTGACGCCTTTGCTCGCCTGGACGTCAAGATGGCCGTGGCCATCCTGAAGGAGGACGATCTGATCGACCAGGAGTTCGGCGGATTCGTGCGCAAGCTCATCACCTACATGATGGAAGACGCGCGCACCATTTCGCCCAGCCTGGATCTGTTGTTCCTGGCCAAGGCCATTGAGCGCATTGGCGATCACTCCAAGAACATCGCTGAACTGATCATTTACCTCGTCAAGGGCATGGATGTGCGTCACACTTCCCTGGGCGATATCGAATCGGCCGTGCTGTAAACGGGTCTGCGCGACACCATGAGAAAACTACCCCGAGTCCTGATCGTCGAGGATGAGCCGGCCATTGCCGAGCTGATTGCCGTCAACCTGCGCCACAACGGATTCCAGCCTTTCTGGGCCGAGGACGGTGACAGCGCCCAGCGCGAGCTGGATGCGGTGTTGCCCGATGTGATTCTTCTGGACTGGATGCTGCCCGGCCAAAGCGGGTTGGCGCTGGCACGCAAATGGCGCGCCGACAGCCGCACCAAGCCTGTGCCCATCCTCATGCTCACGGCGCGCGGTGATGAACCCGACAAGATCGCCGGGCTCGATGCCGGGGCCGATGACTACATCACCAAGCCCTTCTCGACCCAGGAACTGCTGGCGCGCATCCGCGCCGTGCTGCGCCGCCGGGCCCCCGAGCAGGTGACCGACAGCGTGAGCATTGGCGAGCTGGTGCTCGATGCTGCCACCTACCGCGTGTCCTTCCAGGGGCAGTTGCTCAAGGTGGGGCCGACCGAGTTCAAGCTCTTGCACTACCTCATGAAGCATCCCGAGCGCGTGCACAGCCGCGCGCAACTGCTCGACAAGGTGTGGGGTGACCATGTGTTCATCGAAGAGCGCACCGTCGATGTGCACGTCAAGCGCTTGCGCGAGGCGCTGGGCGCTGCGGGTACCATGATCGAGACGGTGCGTGGAGCGGGGTATCGGCTCACCGCCCAACCGCAGGTGCCCATGCGCGCTTGAGGCGTATGCCCGGCGGAGCTTGTGCTCAGTCGCCGATGGCGCTCGGCGCGGGCATGCCCCGGACTCACGACGCCACGTCAATGGACAACGAACGGCTGCGCCATCTGGCGCAGTTTCTAAGGTGCTGCGCGCATGGTTCTGCGTTTTCTGATCTTTCTCTTCTGGCAATTGCTGGGGGGCGCCATCGGCTGGTGGCAGGGTTCTGCCTGGGGCGCTGCGCTGGGCGCCGCTGTGGCCGCCTGGGTGTGGTTTGTGCTGGACATGTGGCGTGGCGGGCGCATGTTGCGCTGGCTGCGCCAGGGGGATGTGCAGCGAGGTCTCGAGCTCTACGGACTGTGGGGCGAGGCCGTGGAACGTGTGCGCCGTCTGGTGCGCCAGCAGCAGGATCTGGTGCGGGAGAGCGACAAGCGCCTGCAGGACATACTGGGCGCCTTGCAGGCTTCACCCAATGGGGTGGTGCTGCTGGATGAGGAAGGGCGCATCGAATGGTGCAACGACACGGCGGCGGAGCATTTCGGCTTTGATCCGCAGCGCGATGCCCTGCAATCCATCCGTAACCTGGTGCGCGATCCGGAGTTCAATGCTTACCTGGCCGAGCATGACTATGCCCGTGACGTGGTGCTGGAAGGGCGCGGCAGCACGCCTTCGCGGCCGGTGCGCGTCTCCGTGCATGTGCACACCTATGGCGAGGGCCGTGCCTTGCTGCTGTCGCGCGATGTCACGGCGCTGGAGCAGGCCGAGGCCATGCGGCGCGACTTCGTCGCCAACGTGTCGCACGAAATCCGCACCCCACTGACCGTGCTGACCGGGTTTGTCGAGACCTTGCAGACGCTGGACCTCGAAGCCCCCGACCGCGCGCGCTACCTTGCCATGATGGCGCAGCAGGCGGCGCGCATGCAAAGCGTGGTGCAGGATTTGCTGACGCTGTCGCGCCTGGAGGGCAGCCCTTTGCCGGGCATGGCGGAGTGGACGCCGGTTTCCAGCCTGTTGCAGCGCTGCGAGGAGGAGAGCCGGGCGCTGTCGGCCCTGCTCACGCAGAACCAGGCCCAGGGCCATGTGCTGGAGTTTGATACCGGTGCCGCCCAGTGGCAGGACATCGCAGGCAGTCCAGCCGAACTGCAAAGCGCTTTGTCCAACCTCATCAGCAACGCAGTGCGTTACACCCCAGGCGGCGGGCGCATTGTGGTGCGTTGGGAGCGAGCCGCCGATGGTGGCGCTGTGTTCTCTGTGCAGGACACGGGCCCGGGCATTGCCCCCGAACACATTCCCCGACTGACCGAGCGCTTCTACCGCGTGGATCGCAGCCGCTCACGTGAAACGGGAGGCACCGGCCTGGGCCTGGCCATCGTCAAGCATGTGCTGCAGCGCCACGGCGCGAGCCTGGACATCCGCAGCACCCTGGGCAAGGGCTCCACCTTCAGCGTGCACCTTCCTCCGGCACGCTTGCGCTCGAGCTGAGCAACGCCCGGCGCAGCATGGCTGCGAAGACCACTGCGGTGACCACCAAAGCGGCGGCGCTGGCGGCCCAGAAGGGGACGGGGGACGCCAGTGAGGCTACGGGCCCAAACCCATGGTAAGCCCACAGGTAGCCGCCACCCAGGCCCACGCCCCACAGCATCACGCCATACACCACCAGGGGTGCCAGCGTGATGCGAAAGCAGCGCAGCAAAAAGATGCACAGGGTCTGCACCGCATCTGCCAGGTGGTACAGCGCCACCCAGCCCAGCAGGCCCGCGGCAGCCATCACCACTTGGGCATCGTTGGAATAGACCGATGCAATCCAGTGATTTGCTATAAAAATAATAGCTGCTAGCGCAATACAGATAAGCGCTAGAAGCCTAAAACCTATATAAACAGCCTGTTGTGCATGGGCCGCTTGTCCTGCACCGCGCCAGTAGCTCACGCGGGCACTGGTGGCAATGGCCAGCGAAAGCGGCACCATGTACAACACGGCGGCCATGTTGGCGGCAATCTGGTGTGCGGCCGAGGCCAGCGTGCCCTGGCGCGCAATGAACAAGGCCATCAGCGTGAACGAGGTCACTTCCACGGTGACGGCCAGCGCCGAAGGAATCCCCAGCCGTGCAAAGGCGGCCAGTTGCGCACGGTTGGGTGGTTCCATGCGCTGCCACACCTGCAAAGGGGCGTACATCGCTTGCGTGCGCAGCAGCCACAGGGCCACGGCCAGCATGCCGCAGTTCACCACCAGGGTGGCCCAGCCGCAGCCGACCACTCCCATCGCGGGCATTCCCGCACCGCCAAACGTCCACCAGATGGACAGCGGAATCTTGACCAGCAGTGAAACCACCTGCAGCCAGGTGACCCACTGCGGGTGCCCCAGGGCCTGGTTGAGCGTGCTGAAAACGCGGAACAGCAGGGCGGGAGGCAGCGCCAGGGCCAGCACGGCCAGGTACTGCTCCACACTGGGGCGAAGGGCCTCGGGCACCTGGGTCCAGGCCAATACCGGGTCCGGGTGCAACAGCACGGCCATGCCGGGCACGCAGGCCAGGGCGCAGAGGTACAGCGACTGGCGCAGCGAGCCGCCAATGGCCTGCGGCTTGCGCGCGCCGCGCAGTTCTGCCCAGATGGGCAGCAGCGCGCTCAGCATGCCCAGCAGGGGAACGTACACGCTGATGTAGAGGGCCGAGCCGATGGCCAGCGCAGCCAGCGACTCTTGTGCATGGCGGCCTGCGACGATGGTGTCCGTCACACCAAAGGCCATGACCGCCAGTTGGCCGACGAGCACCGTGCCCGCGTGGCGCGCGATCAAGGAGCGGTCTGACAGGCCCGACTCAGTCTTGTGGGACATGGCGGCGGTAGAGCTCCAGCACATCGCCGCGTTCGCGCGGCCGGTCCACACGGTGTTGCAGGGTCCAACCCGTCAGATCAGGCAAGGGCATGGGTTTGCGCGCGTTGGCACTGCTGGCATACGGCGCATGTACCAGCCAATCGCAGCGGGGGGTATCGTCCAGCGGCACCAGTCGCAACTGTCCATGGAACTGCAGTGCGGCCATCTGGGTGCGGTCCAGCCCATACATGTGCATGCAGGTGGGCTGGCCTGCGAGCCGTGCCAGTGTGCGCATCTGGGGCACGTCACTGCGCACGTAGTCGAGCATGGGCAGCCACAGCGTTGTCAGCAACAACCAGCACAGGGTGGTACCTGCAGCGGGCAGTACCAGGCTTTTCCAGATGGCACTGCGGTGGCGGCCGGCACGCCACCACACCAGGGCGCACCAGGCCAGGGTGGCAACCAGGGCCACCGCAAAGGCAATCGCCGAAAACTGTGGCTCAAAGCCCCGTGCCAGTTTGGCGACGTTGGCGGCAGGTTTGGCAGGGACGCCTGTCTGCGTGGACACCCAGATTACCCAGATCGCAATGACCGAGGCGCTGAAGAACAGCAGGGTGAACCAGTCGATCAAGGCCGACATGCTGCGCCGCAGTGTGGGCAGGGCAAAGGCTGCCAGTGCCGCCAGGGCCGGCAGGCTCAGCAGCAGGGCACGGTCCGAGGGCAGGGTACCCACGGCGCAGCCCAGCGTAACCAGCACAAACCACAGTGGCAGCAGCAGGTGCAGGTGCGGGCGGCGATGCAGGATCTGCCTGCGCCAGCGCCACAGCGTCCACAGTGCCAGCGGCCATGCGGGCCAGGCAAACCAGACCAGCAGGCGAGCCAGGTCCAGCCAGTCCTTGCCCAACTCCTGCGGCCAGGCCAACTTCCAGCGCCAGGCGTCCAGCCACCAGGTCAGTGCGGCGGCAATCAGCGCCGAAGCAAGGGCCAGAACACTCCATTGCACGGCATGTCTTCTCTCCGACGGCTCGGCATGGGTATCGCTCAGGTACAGGGCTGCGGCGCCCAGGGCATAGAGCAAGGCCAGTGTGGGTGCACCGCTCAGCACCAGCCCCACCATGCCTGCGGCCAGTGCCGTGGCTGCCAGCGTCTTGGACTGTGGCCCAGTGGCCAGGCCATAAAACACCAGTGTCGTGCAGCACAGTTGCACGAGGTAGGACGTGGTTTCGTGTGTGGGCTGTGCCAAGCCCAGGCAGGCCAGCAAGGCCAGCAGCCCGCCGTCGGCCATGGCACGGGCGTAGTCTGCCGGCTGGGCCTCGCCGCCAAAGGCAAAGGCCACGGGCTGCGCGCCCGGACTGCGCGCCAGCGCGTAGATGCCGTACCAGGTGGCCAGCAGGGTCAGCGCCACCAGCAAGACGAAGGGGATGCGCGCTGCGAGTTCCGGTGCAGCCCAGGGAGTGGTCAGTTGGATGGCCCAGGCACCCAGCCAATAGGGCAGCAGGCCGTCCGTCTCAGGCGCCAAACCGCCGAGCAGTGGGGCCATCCAGGAGGTGTGGCCACCGGCCAGTTCCTGCATGTAGCCCAGTGCCGCCATGTCGGCGCCGCGCCAGGGGTTGCGCCCTACAAAGCCGGGCAGGATGTAGGCAGCGCACAGCAGGAACAAGGCCCAACGGGGCAGCCGCCGCACGGCGCTTTGAGGAACGATGGCGGGACTGGGTTGGTTCACGCGGCGGCTCGCTGAGGGTTCGTCGCAGGATACTAGTGTCCTGAGTTGGAAGTTCGTTTCATAAAAAGGCCGAGAATCGCCGCCATGCTGCGTTACAAATCCGCGCGATAGCTACGGCTATCGCTGTGGTTTGCGCCTTGCCTGGCAACGATTTCGACATTTTTATATCTTCAACGAATCTCCAACTCAGGACACTAGGAATGAAAAAGGCAGCACGGTCTCCCGGGCTGCCTAGGGGCGAAAACGGCGCAGGAAGCGAGATTACTTGGCAGCCGTCTTGCCGAAGCGGTTGCGGAAACGCTCCACGCGGCCGCCCATGTTGTCCACCGACTTCTGGGTGCCGGTGTAGAAGGGGTGCGACTCGCTGGAAGTATCCAGCTTGAACAGGGGGTATTCCTTGCCCTCGAAGGTCTCGGTTTCCTTGGTGTTCACGCAGGAACGCGTCACGAACTTGAAACCGTTGGACAGGTCCACGAAGAGCACTTCGCGGTAGTTGGGGTGAATGCCTTCTTTCATGATTTCTCTCTCATGTCAAACGGGAGCCGCACCAGCCCATCTGGTGTACTTTCCGCATTAAGCCTTTGATTATCGCATAAACACGCGCAGCAGCATCAGCCGCCGCGGCGCATGGCCTCGAAGAATTCCACGTTGGTCTTGGTTTCCCGCATCTTCTTGATCATGAGCTCCATGGACTCGATCTCGTCCATGTTGTACATGAACTGGCGAAGGATGCGGGTCTTCTGCAGGATTTCCGGGGGCAGCAGCAGCTCTTCGCGGCGCGTGCCGCTCTTGTTGAGCTCGATGGCCGGGAACACGCGCTTTTCGTAGAGGCGGCGGTTCAGGTGGATTTCGCAGTTGCCGGTACCCTTGAACTCTTCAAAGATCACTTCGTCCATGCGGCTGCCGGTATCGACCAGTGCTGTGGCAATGATGGTCAGCGAGCCGCCTTCCTCGACTTTGCGCGCCGCGCCGAAGAAGCGCTTGGGACGCTGCAGTGCGTTCGAGTCGACACCGCCCGACAGCACCTTGCCCGAGCTGGGCACGACGTTGTTGTAGGCGCGGGCCAGGCGGGTGATGGAGTCCAGCAGGATCACCACGTCCTTCTTCAGCTCGACCAGGCGCTTGGCGCGCTCGATCACCATCTCTGCCACGTGTACGTGGCGTGCGGCGGGCTCGTCGAAGGTCGATGCAATGATTTCGCCCTTGACCGAGCGTTGCATCTCGGTCACTTCCTCGGGGCGCTCGTCCACCAGCAGCACCATCAGGTGCACGTCGGGGTTGTTGGCCGTGATCGCGTGGGCGATGTGTTGCATCATCACCGTCTTGCCGCTCTTGGGCGGAGCGACGATCAGCGCACGCTGGCCGCGCCCGATGGGGGCAATGATGTCGATGATGCGGCCGGTGATGTTCTCTTCGCTCTTGATGTCGCGCTCCAGCCGCATGTGTTCCTTGGGGAACAGCGGCGTGAGGTTTTCGAACATCACCTTGTGCTTGTTCTGCTCGGGCGGGCCACCGTTGACCTTGTCGAGTTTGGTCAGGGCAAAGTAGCGCTCGCCGTCCTTGGGTGTGCGCACCTCGCCCTCGATCATGTCGCCGGTGTGCAGATTGAAGCGACGCACCTGGCTGGGACTGATGTAGATGTCGTCCGTGCTGGCCGTGTAGCTCGTGTCGGGGCTGCGCAGGAAACCGAAGCCGTCCGGCAGGATCTCCAGCACACCGTCGGCAAACACCTGCTCGCCCGCCTTGGCGCGCTTCTTGATGATCGCAAACATCAGCTCCTGCTTGCGCATGCGACCGGTGTTTTCGATGTCGAGTTCCTCGGCCTGCTTGAGGACTTCAGACACATGCAGTGCCTTGAGTTCGTTGAGATGCATGAATGGACTCCGGGGAAGGAGTGAAGAAAGTCTCTGGGGGGGTGGGACTTGCCGGTGCGCCTGCGGTGGGCAGGCTGGCATGCCTTTGGGTCTCGAACCAGCAGCGTGTGCCTGCGTGCTGGTGAACAGCAGCGATTATGACAGGAAAAGTGCCCGCATCCTGGATGGCTGCCGAAAGCAGGTGAAAGCGGGGTGAGGAGTCCCTTGCACGCACGCACTCAATGCGCGCAAGGGATCCGGGAGATCAGGCCAGTTGCTGGTCGATGAAGGCGGTGAGCTGGGCCTTGCTCATGGCGCCGACCTTGGTGGCGGCAAGCTGGCCGTCCTTGAACAGCATGAGCGTCGGGATGCCACGGATGCCAAAGCGTGCAGGCACTTCGCGGTTTTCATCGACATTCATCTTGGCAATGGTGAGCTTTCCCTGGTAGCTGCCGGCCACTTCGTCAAGAATGGGGGCGATCATCTTGCAGGGGCCGCACCATTCGGCCCAGTAGTCCACCAGAACCGGGGTGGACGATTTCAGGACATCGCCTTCGAAACTGGCGTCGGAGACGTGCTTGATGAGTTCGCTTGCCATGCGCTTTCCTTCTCGAAAAATGTGTGCGGATCGGGGTGCTTTGAATGGTTCCATTGTGACAGAAACCCCTATGTCCCCAAGGGGACAGTGGCTGGTCTGCCGCTATCACTGCCATAGCGCAAAACGATCTGGGAAGGGGGTGCGGGTGCGCGCGACAATAGCAGCCCTCCCGGCGACCAGAAAAGAGACGCGCAATGCATGAAATGACACTCGATGTGGCCGTGGTGGGCGCAGGCCCTGCAGGCCTGATGGCCGCTCAGGAGCTGGCCCTGGCAGGATGGAGCGTGCACCTGTTTGATGCCATGCCCTCGGTGGGGCGCAAGTTCCTGCTTGCGGGCAAGGGGGGCATGAACCTGACCCATTCCGAGCCCCTGGATCGTTTCATGCAGCGCTATGGCGAACGTCAGCCGCAGCTGGCTCCCTTGCTGCAGGCCTTTGGACCGGATCAGGTGCGGGCCTGGGCGCAGGGCTTGGGTATCGAGACCTTTGTCGGCACCTCAGGCCGCGTGTTTCCGGTGGACATGAAGGCCGCGCCCCTGCTGCGCGCGTGGCTGCACCGGCTGCGCGGGTTGGGGGTGCACTTTCACATGCGCCACCGCTGGCAGGGTTGGGATGGGCGGGGCCGCTGGTGCTTTGCTTCACCCCAGGGCGACGTGGCGCTCAGTTCGCGTGCCGTGGTGCTGGCCCTGGGGGGGGCGAGTTGGTCGCGTCTGGGGTCAGACGGTGCATGGTCGGTACCTTTGCAGCAGCGGCAGATTCAGGTGCGGCCGCTGCGCCCGGCCAATTGTGGTTTTGATGTGCAGAGCCCAGCGGCGCCTGCGCAAGCGTCGGGCTGGTCGCCCCACTTCGTGCAGGCGTATGCCGGCCAGCCGTTCAAGTCGGTGGCGCTGCATTTTGTGGATCACCAGGGCCGCAGGTTTGCGCGCAAAGGGGAGTTTGTGGCCACCGGCACGGGCGTTGAGGGCAGCCTGATCTATGCCGTGTCTGCGCTGCTGCGCGATGACATCGAGGCCACAGGCCGTGCCACGTTCATGCTGGACCTGCTGCCCGACTGGACAGCAGAGCGCGTGGTCGCAGCGGTGGCCCACCCGCGGGGCTCGCGTTCATTGTCCAGCCACCTCAAGAGCCGCCTGGGGCTGGAGGGCATCAAGCTCGCTTTGCTGTACGAGCTGCTGACCAAGGAGCAGATGCATGATGTCCACATGCTGGCGCGGTCCATCAAGGCCTTGCCCTTGACCGTGGTGGCGCCACGCCCGCTGGACGAGGCCATCAGCACGGCGGGTGGGGTGGACTTTGCTGCGCTGGATGAGCAGCTGATGCTGCATGGCATGCCCGGGGTGTTTTGCGCCGGGGAAATGCTGGACTGGGAGGCGCCCACCGGCGGCTATTTGTTGACGGCCTGCATGGCCACCGGCGTGCAGGCAGGGCGGGGTGCCGTGCGTTGGCTGCAACAAAGCAAGGCACAGGAATGATGCGTCGCCAGGGTGCGCACCGGGTTGGAGGCAATTGAACTAAACTGGGCTCCATGTCCATCGCTGCCGCTGCAAAGACCCCATGAGCACCATTTCGACGGTGGTCTTTGCCGATCTCACGGGCAGCACCAGCCTCTACGAAACCTTGGGCAACGAGCGAGCTGCAGCGGTGGTCTCGCGCCTCACGCAATGGATTGGGGAAATCATTCAGGCCCACGAAGGCCGGGTGGTCAAGAAGCTTGGTGATGGGGTGCTGGGGGTTTTTGAAAGCGCCAACCAGGCTGTCTTCATGGCGGGAGAGATGTTGCGCAGCCACCAGTCGCACCTGCAGCGCTGGCCTGAGTCCGTGCGCATGGAGATCCGCTTGGGTGTGGCCAGTGGAGAGGTGCTGCAGGTCGATGGCGACACCTATGGCGACGCGGTGAATGTGGCCTCGCGCCTGTCCGAAAAGGCCGGACCCAGCGAGGTTTGGGTCAACGATGTGACGGCGGTGGATGCCGGTGTGGTGCCAGGCATTCGCTTTCGCAAACTGGGCGAATTCGACATCCGTGGCAAGACGGAGTCGCAGATGGTCTTTCTGGCGGAATGGCGCGATGTGGATGCCACCGACATGTTGACCATGCAGGCGGGCCTGAGTGCAGCGGCGCCCTTGAACGATTCGCAACTGGGCAGCATTCGCATCAGCTGGAACGGGGCGACGCTGGAGTTCTCTTCGGATGAGGTGCCCGTGCAAATCGGTCGCGCCAATGGCATGCAGTTGTGCGTGCCCGACCCCCGCGTCTCGCGGGTGCATGCGCGCATTGACTGGCACCAAGGCTCATTCACCCTGACGGATCAGAGCAGCTTTGGCACCTGGGTCCTGTTTGAAGCGGGTGAAACTGCGGTTCAGCTGCGCCGCGATTCCTGCCTGCTGCATGGCTCAGGCAAGATTGCGCTGGGCATGCCCTTTGGTGCCGGTGCGCCGGTGCTCAGTTTCGTGGTCTCTGGCAGTAACATGCGCCTACAGCGCTGATTGGCGACGGGGGCCGCGCTGTCATGCCTCAGGGCTTGAGATTCTGAGACGCATCCGCCCAACGCAGCAGGAGGATCAACATGTTCAAACAACTGCGCAAGGCGCTGGGCCTTAGCCCGGAACCTGCTGCACAGCTGGGCGTCGTTACACCTGGGCAATTGGCCCAGTGGGCCGGTGCTCAGCGATGGGCTTTTGCCTTTGATGGCGAGCCCGACCGCTTTGTGCTGCAGGGCCAAGTGGTGGAACACCCCTGGCGGCTTGAAAGCGGTGCGCCCTCGCGTGACTATATGCAGGGCACTGAGCTGCGGGTGCGCGCCGAGTTGGCGCTCAACCCCGACGCGCATGTCATGGTCATCAGCCGCGCTCTCAAGGAGGAACTGGAAGGCCGGGTGTATGGCGCCATCACAAATAGCCTGCAAACCACCGTGGACCAAAGCCTGCCGCAGGAGATGCGCTGGCTGTCCATCTACGAAGAAATGCGCTGGCCGCAGTTGCCTGCATCCTTTGTGCGTGCCTTTGCCGTGGTGGGAGAAGATCTGGACACAGCGCGCCACTGGGTGAATGCGGCCCTGGTGTCCCAACTGATGCGCGACCAGCAGCAGGCGCCACCGGGCCAGGCGCCGCTGGTGCTGATGGTGAGCGACGCCAGCGTGTCGCTGCGCATGCAAAGCAGCGGGCGCTACCTGCCTGATCTGGAATACGCCATGGGCGCTTTCCTGGCCGCGTGCGTGGTGGCTACGCACCAGCTGCCGCCTACGGTGGATGACCACGGGCCGTCTACCTTGCCAGTGACGTGACTGCCACACCCTCCCCTCCCGGATCGCAGAGCGATTCGGGAGGGGAGACGCTCCCAGCGCGGGGGGCGACCCTTGCGCGGGAGTCCTGGCCTGAGTCACGCCCTGTACTGCGCTGCAGGGATACAGGCAGGCGCCAGTGCAGGCCAATGACGCTCAGTGCGCAGCCTTGGGCTTGGGGGCCATGTACTTGCCCAGTTCCCACTTGGCGATGGCATTGCGGTGCACTTCATCCGGGCCGTCGGCAAAGCGCAGTGTGCGCGCCTGGGCGTAGTTGAAAGCGAGCGGGAAGTCGTCGCACATGCCGCCTCCGCCGTGGGCCTGGATGGCCCAGTCGATCACCTGGCAGGCCATGCTGGGCGCCACCACCTTGATCATGGCGATTTCGGTCTTGGCGACCTTGTTGCCAGCCACGTCCATCATCCAGGCGGCCTTGAGCGTGAGCAGGCGCGCCATGTCGATCTTGCAGCGCGCTTCGGCAATGCGCTCTTGCGTCACGGTCTGCTGGGCCAGCGGCTTGCCGAAGGCGACGCGCGAGATGGCGCGCTTGCACATCAGTTCCAGCGAGCGCTCGGCCAAACCGATCAGGCGCATGCAGTGGTGGATACGGCCAGGGCCCAGGCGACCCTGGGCGATCTCGAAGCCGCGCCCTTCGCCCAGCAGGATGTTGGATGCGGGTACGCGCACGTTCTCGAACAGCACCTCGGCGTGGCCGTGCGGTGCATCGTCGTAGCCGAAGACGTTGAGCGGCCGCACGATCTTGACGCCGGGGGTGTCGGCGGGCACCACGATCATGCTTTGCTGCGAGTGCTTGGGCGCTTCCGGATCGGTCTTGCCCATGGTGATCAGCACCTTGCAACGCGGGTCCATCGCGCCCGATGTCCACCACTTGCGGCCATTGATGACGTAATCGTCGCCCTGGCGCTCGATGCGCGTTTCGATGTTGGTGGCATCACTCGACGCCACGTCGGGTTCCGTCATGGCAAACGCGGAACGGAACTTGCCTTCGAGCAAGGGCTTGAGCCAGGTTGCCTTGATGGGCTCGGAGCCGTAGCGGGCAATGGTCTCCATATTGCCGGTGTCAGGCGCCGAGCAGTTGAATACCTCGCTGGACCACAGCACGCGGCCCATGATTTCGGCCAGGGGGGCATATTCGGCGTTGGTCAGCCCGGCACCGTGGTAGCCCGACGCTTCGGCCGTGTCCACCGGCAGGAACAGGTTCCACAGCCCGGCGGCCTGCGCCTTGGGCTTGAGGTTCTCGATGGTCTGCAGCGGTGTCCAGCGCTTGCCGGCCGCGGTGTTGGCAGCCAGTTCGGCGGCGTACTGGCTTTCGGCAGGGTAGATGTGCTCGTCCATGAACTTGAGCAGGCGCTCGCGCATTTCTTTGGTTTTGGGGGAATAGTCAAAGTCCATGGGTTCTCCTAGAAAAAGGGGGTGAGCATGCTGCTTACGCGCGCTGGGCAAAGGCCCAGGCCATCTGGGCCAGGGGTCGTGCGCCGT
>WBZL01002897.1_pt1 | contig 16190 bp, 13 predicted proteins | sample 5204291 | NCBI WGS metagenome assembly WBZL01 (sample SAMN12344345, study PRJNA552823) | activated sludge metagenome | biome: Activated sludge suspended growth; feature: Nitrification reactor; material: Wastewater; isolation source: activated sludge from nitrification reactor of wastewater...
GCTCACGCCGAGCCTAACGCAGAGTTGCGCTTTTGGCCTTCGCCATCATCTTACAGTAGGTGCAGGTGCCGGCGGTGGTCGGTTGTCCGCAGGAGTCGCAGGGCACGAGGGTTCGCTGGTCTTTCTCCGCCATGGTTTCGGTCGGCACATCCGGTTTGGTTTGCTTGTCGAGAAATCCCCAATAGAAGCGCTGTTTGGTACCGGGTGACTCCGTTTCCAGCCGGTTGAGTACTTCCTTGTACAAAATCATCTTCGAGCCCTTGGCCATCGGGCATTCCTCGACGATGTAGTCGAGACGATTGACCACCGCATAGGCCGCAATTTCTCGCTCGGAGAGCCGACACAGGGGTTTCACCTTCTTCGCAAATCCTTCCACCGATGCCGGCAGGGTGGGGCTCTGTTTATCCAGATAGTCGTTCTGCCAGTGCAGCACGTTGCCCAGCAGGCGTGCCGCTTCGTCGTCGAGATTGTGGCCGGTGGCCATCACATCGTATTCCTGTTCGATCGCGGCGCGATTGAACTGATAACGTTTGATGGTTCCGCAGGTCGAGCAGGTCGGACGATGCAGAATCGTGGCCAACTCCCGAATGCCCGCACCAGCTTCCTGCTCGACCACATGCACCAGGAGTTTTGCACCATGCGAGGCGGCGACGGTGTCGGCATAGTGCCGCACTTTCCGATGCGATTCTTCAGAGTAGCTGCCGATGCCGAGGTTGACGTAGAGTGCGTCGGCGCGATAGCCGAGCTTCAGGAGGATGTGCCAGAGCGCCAAGCTGTCTTTGCCGCCGGAGACGGCCACGAGAATGCGGTCTTCAGGCGACAACATCTTGAACGATTTAATCGCACGGGCGACCTGTTCGTGGACAAACGTAATGAAACAGTTTTTGCAAAAGGCGGCATTGTGGCGCGGGAGGCCGATCACCGCTCGGGTACTGGTGGGACACTTCGTACAATTCATCGCGTCACAGTGTTGAGTTGTTAGTTGTGAGTGTTGAGTGGGGAGACCGGCATAATCAGTTGCCGCGAACGGGTGTGCGTGAACGCGTTCTTTCAGCCGGTAGACGCCACACGCACCACGAGGAACTCAGCACGCACAATTACCCGCCGGAAATGACCGGCCGGATTTCAATCTGGTCGGCGTCGGCCAGCCACTCATCCTCGGTCACGAGTTCATCTCCTCGGATGACCAGGTGCGCCTCCATGACGAGATTGAGCTCGCGCAGCAGGTCTTTGGTGCGCTTGGGCCCTTTGACCTCAATTTGACGGTTGGGGTGACTCAGTTGCACGAGCATGCGCGATGATACGGCTGACGCGCGCGTGATTGCAATCGGATCATGGGCCTGGTGAAGAGGATGCTGCGAGAGGTGTGGTTCGATGAGGCTGCACAAGGTACACGGGGCCGCAACGCCGCAGATCTGCGGCGGGGCCTTACGTGACGCCCTGAAAGATCCCGTCGATCAGCAAGTCGACTACACCGAGGAGCAACATCGCCGACGCGACGGCTAACCCTGTGTCTTGCCGGTTGTTGTCCGCCGGCGCGCCAAAAACCAGGCCGATGACGGAGCTCCTCGTCTTGCTCATCAGAGGATGCGATGCTCCGATCGCGTCGGTGTGATGGTGTGTAGAGTGATCCGTCCTGCTTCAGTTACAGCACGGCTTCCTTCAGGCACTTGGCAGCCTCTTCCGGCGAGACGGGGTTGATGTAGAAGCCCGTGCCCCACTCGAATCCAGCGACCTGTGTGAGTTTGGGAATGATCTCGAGGTGCCAGTGGTAAAAGTCTCCGGTCTTTTCATGCAGGGGAGAGCTGTGCAGAATGAAGTTATACGCCGGGTGGGCAAGGACCGCATCCATACGCCGGAGCGCTTCCCCGAGGATCGGGGCGAGAAACTCGAACTGGGTGCGTTGGCATTCCTCGAAGTATCCGGCATGGCGTTTCGGAAGAATCCACATTTCAAAGGGAAACCGCGCAGCGTAGGGCGTGATGCAGAGGAATTCCGGATTTTCCAGAACGACCCTCGCTCCTTCCGAAGATTCCTGTCGCAGAATATCGCAATAAATGCAGCGTTCCTTCTGTTGGAAATGTTGCCGGCAGCCGTTGATTTCGTCCAACACGCTGGTCGGGACCACGGGGAGGGCGATCAGTTGTGAATGGCTGTGCTCCAGTGTGGCGCCCGCTGCTGCCCCATGGTTCTTAAAGATCAGGATATAACGCAGCCGCACATCTTTTTTGAGATCCAGGATACGGTCTCGATAGGCCCAGAGCACGTCCTCCACGCGCTTGGTGGGCAGGTCGGCCAGGTGTTCCTTGTGGGTCGGGGTTTCGATGATGACTTCGTGGGCCCCGATACCGTTCATGCGATCGTACAGCCCGAGTCCTTCGCGCCCCATGTCTCCCTCGACATGCAGGGCGGGGAATTTGTTGGGGATGACACGCACGGTCCAATTCGGGCCGTCCGGCTCTGACGCATGCGGCCGGTAGGCGAGGATTTCCCGCGGCGTGAGACGCTCCTGGCCGGGACAAAACGGGCAGAGGGCGGCTGAGGGCAAGGGAGCGGAGGGCATGTGCACATCTTGCGGGCGCCCGCTTCGCTCGGTTGAGATGATCACCCACCGACCGACAATCGGGTCTCTGCGTAACTCAGGCATGTCGTCTCCTCACGTTCGAGATGATGCTGGTACGTTCCGGCCCAAGGGCATGTGCCTCTCGGGCAAGACCAGCGCATCGTCGATCAATTCATTGCATAAACAGGTCGGTCTGCCGTCTAGACGCGCCACATGGTCGAGGCAAAATCATCGTCCGGTCGATTGAAGGTCGCCGGGCCATGATGGGGATATCGTCCGATTTCCATTCCGTGCTCGGATACCGTGAGCGTTAGCCGCAATTGCGTACCGACCTCGATCTCCAGGTCTTTGAACGGCACCCCCAGTTCCAAAATCTTCCGTCGGCAGATCGTACTATACGACCCGACGTCGCGGTAGACGCCGGATTCGTCTGCCCGTGCAAGGAGGAACGTGTCGGCACCGGCTGCCGACAGGTGAAATGACAGGCGATATTGCTGGATACCCGACCCGACGTACAGGTCCGCCGTGCACTGCTCCTGGCGTGGAGCCGATGCGTCGTCAAGATCCAGTCGGAGGTACAGATGCTCCCGGTCGAATCCGAAAAACATCGCGGTGAAGAGCCCTTCGGATTTCCACATGGCCCCCAGCGGAGGCGTCGGATTGATGGTGCCGGCCCCGCGCCACTCGAAGAAATTCGAAGCCATGCCGTCCAATGTCGGGGTGATGAAGGCCAATGGTTGGTGCACTAGATCCAAGCCTTGCGGTATGCGGGCCTCCACCAGCGGTTGATTCAAGATTTCCGGAGGCGTCATGCCGGCATAGGTCCAGACATTGCGCAAGTGGGTGCGGAACAGGCGATCGAATTCTTGTTTGTAGTCCGTATCGAAGTCGTCGCCGTACCACCAGAACCAGTCGCTTCCCTCGGCGGCATACAACTCGTCCCAGGCCGCCTGTGCCCGATCGGGGGAAAGTGAAGGGGTGACCTCGACCAGCCGAGCTCGCGTGTGCTGCAGCAGGTCCCACCCGCGATTGTCTTCCTGGTGGCCGATCCAGATCTTGAAGTCCTGATTGATCCAGGAGCCGGAATGGAGCTGGTCGAGGTGTTGGCTTGGCGGGGCGGTTTCTATGGCGCGCCCAATGGTGTTGACGCGAACGCGGATACCGTGGCCGATGTGCAGGCCATCCCCCTCAAACGCCTGAAACAGCAGCGAGAGGAAGCGCTCGCCTCCATCATGGTAATGCTCCCAGGGATTTTCCCCGTCGAGAATCACCCCGATGATGCCGTGCTCCAGCGGGATGTCGTAGGCCAGGCTGCGAATCCGGCGGAGCACATCGTCGGCGGCGGATTCCGGCGTCGTCTTGTGGTAGATGAAGCCGAAGGCATCCGAGATCTCGCGGTCGCGAAACAGCATTGAGAGGGGCTGCGCATCAGTGCCGACCCGGTAGGGTTGGTAGAGATGGAAATGGCGGTTCCAGGCCTGCCCGGCCATCTGCAGTGAGCGGAAGAGAATGCCTTCGTCCGTCGCCAACCAGCGGATGCCGGCTTTGCTTACGATCGGTAGGATTTCCGGGCAGACCGATCCCTCGGACGGCCAGAGCCCGACCGGGGCTCGACCGAACGTCTGGGTATGGTATTCGACGGCCCGCCGGATCTGGGCTTCGGCATCGGCCGGCGCATGGAATCGTGCCGGCAACGGAAGGTCCGGTCTGGCGCGGCGGGTGAACTCCGAGTCGATGACCAGGGGAAGAATCGGGTGAAAGAACGGGGTGGTGGTCAGTTCGATCTGTTCACGGTCCTGCAGCGCACGGTACATGGGGATGATATCCCTGATGGCCGTCTGTTGCAGCGCCAGCACTTCCCGCTTGTCCTCTTCCGTGAACCCTCGATTTTTCGCGCGCAGTTCCGCTAGGCGCGGGAATCGCTCCAGGCTGCCGTAGCCGAACCAGGCCAGGTTGTGCCACACCTGCAGGTCCAGGAAGTCCTGCGTGGAGAACTGCTTCGCCAGACGCTCTAAGTCTTGGCCATGGATATCGAGGCCGCGTTTCACAAGAAGTTCTTGGTAGCGGGGAAAGGGGCGGACCATCGTGGCCCAGTTAGCGGAAAAAAAGTGGCGGATGAGGAAGGCCTTCTCTGTCGGCGTGAGGTCGGCCGCCGGACGTTGGGCATATTCGAGGAAGAGATCTCGTACCCGACCGGCGGAAAACTCTTCCAGTTGCAGGAGGAGTGACGGGGTGAAGTTGAAGGTCGAGCGGGCCTGCGGAAAGCGATCGAGCAGGAACGCCATATCGTAATAGGCCTTGGTCGCATGCAGGCGGACCCAGGGCATACTCGCGGACCCCGTGAGCGGGTCCGTGTAGTACGGCTGGTGCATATGCCAGAGAAAGCAGAGTTGTATGGTTTTCATCGGGAAGTTTCTTGCAGACTCACGGGCAGTATGTCATAGGGGTAAGAGGGTTGCAACGAAACGGCAGGATCCCAAAGCTTTGTCGCAGGGCCTTCCGCGAACAGTAGTTGCGCCAACACGAATCAGCCTCTGACTGAGAGCATACCTGACAATGGCTTCTGATCAGATCCTCTCGACCGGCCTCCGGACAGGAAGCCTCGTGACGCCGCTTTCCATCTTGCAGCATTGGGGCCCGGTGCTCCTCTACGCGGGGCTCATTTTTTTCGGCTCCTCCCTGTCGAGCCCGCCCGAAGCCATCTCCTCGGTCCTGCAAAAGTTTTCCGACAAAGTCCTCCACTTCTGCGAATATGCGGTGCTGGGTGGATTGCTCTACCGTGCCTGCCGGCACGCCTCGGGGGATTGGCTGTCGCGGCATGCGTTGCCGGCGGCGGCACTCGGAGCGGCCTGCTATGGCCTCAGTGACGAGACACATCAACTGTTTGTGCCGTTTCGCGAAGCGGATCTCCTCGATCTCGTGGCTGATACGGTCGGCGGCACCATGGGGGCGTGGGGGTGGTCGTTTCTGGAACGATATAGGCGGGCGAGCACTGTGCCGCAATCACGTGCCTAGCACGATCAAGTCATCGTCCAGTCCCTCCAGCACTGTGTCCTCTCGTTTCCGGTTTTTGCCCACATGTGTATGAGACGCCAGTCCTGCGCGTCCTGCTTCTTCGATGGTGCCACATCTGACACATCGACGCATACGAATCCACACATGGCCTCCGGCATCGATCGCGTCAACATACAGGTCGGCAACAAGGTGTCCTTGACAGTGTGCACATGTCAGTGCGGTGAGTTTCGTCTTAGGGGAGGCGGCGATCCCCGCGCCTGGCTTTTCATGAGTAACGTGTGGCGACATGCGGACCTCCTGCGTGTGAGGATTGTGGGTGGGATGCGGCTGAATGGACGCAAAGAGGATGCCTGCAAGGGAGGAGCGAGCGGAGCGTTGCTGGGGCAGATCGTGACGAACTATCGGAACGGGAGGCGGCAATGTTTTCCGCCTGTGGCGGTCGACGACAGATGCCTACCAGGCATAGGCTTCCGGCGCTGCGCCGCCGGGGCCGGGGAACATCTGCTCTAACTCCTGACGTTGCGCTGTGCTGAGCGACAGGTCCAGGCTTGTGACGGCGCTGGTCAGCTGTTCCATGGTGCGCGGACCGATGATCGGCGACGTGACCGCCGGTTGGTGCAGCAGCCAGGCCAGCGCCACAGCTGCGGGTGTCCATTGGTGTCGCCGGCAGAACTGCTCATAGGCCTCGAGTTTGGGTCGGTGCGTTGCCATCTCCTGGCGTACGTCCTCGTCGGCCCGGCGACCGGTCGTGGGTGCGTCCAGCACGCCGCCGAGCAACCCTCGCGCAAGGGGGCTCCAGGGGATGATGCCGATCCCATAGGCTTGGCAGGCAGGCAATACTTCGAGCTCAACGGTTCGTTCAAGAAGATTGTACAGGCTCTGTTCGGAGATCAGTCCTAAGAAGTGCCGCGATTTGGCCAGTTCCTGCGCCTGCGCGATGTGCCACCCGGCGAAATTGCTGCTCCCGATGTAGAGCACCTTGCCCTCTCGACACAACTGTTCCATCGCTTGCCAGATTTCCTCCCAGGGGCACTCACGATCGATGTGGTGCATCTGATACAAGTCGAGGTGATCCGTGCGAAGCCGCCGAAGGCTCTCTTCGCAGGCGCGTTTGATGTGCAGGGCCGAGAGTCGCGAGTCGTTCGGCCAGTCGCCCATACGTCCGTAGACTTTAGTGGCCAACACGACTTTCTCGCGACGCCCGCCGCCTTGCGCGAGCCAGCGTCCGACGATCTGTTCGGTGATCCCTTCGCCGACTTTCCATCCGTAGACATTGGCGCTGTCGAAAAAGTTGATGCCGAGTTCGAGTGCTCGATCCATAATCTGAAAACTCTCGGGCTCAGATGTGTGCGGACCGAAGTTCATCGTGCCGAGGCACAACCGACTGACGCGTAGGCCGGAGCGACCCAGGTGAACATACTGCATAGAGCCTCCTCGCTGAATACGTCAGCATAGCGGCTTGTGTGAAAGCTGACAACCGCTCGAGTTGCGTCCCGGTCGCGCCCGGCGTGGGAGCAACTGCAGCAGGTGAGTTTCTGCTGGCAGTTCGGAAGGGTTTGGCTATAATGCCGATCGTATGACGACAACACAACCAGCCGCACCAGCGGCACCGCTCGCGCCTCCGGATTCCGCCCGCATTGCTCAGACCCTCGCGACCCAGTTGCCGTTTCGCGGTGAACTGGCCGGGCTGAGTCCACTGGCCGGCGATGCCTCCAATCGTCGGTATTTCCGAATCGCTCTGAAGGGCAGCCCCGCTGCGTTGATTCTGATGCAGTTGGCCGATCCGGAAGGGTTTAAGAAGTCAGAAGAAGCCGTCAGTGGAGCCTCGGCCCAGATTGCCGAACTCCCGTTCACCAATGTCCTGACGCATCTGCAGCGTACCGGCGTGACCGTACCGCAGTTACATTATTATGATCGGGAAGCCGGGCTGTTGTATTTGGAGGACTTCGGCGACCTGACGCTGGCTGAAGCCTGTCGTGGTGCTGAGCCTGCCAGGATGGACGCGTTATATCGCCGGGCCATCGATCAATTGGTGCTGTTGCAAGTGAAGGGTACGACCCCGCCGGCCCCGGGCTGTATCGCGTTCCACCGGCGCTTCGATGTGCCGCTGTTGATGTGGGAGTTCGATCACTTTCTGGAATACGGTATCACCGCCCGTATCGGTCGGCCGATGAAGGCTGAGGACGACGCGGCGATTCGTGCCGAATTCCAGCGCATTGCCGAGTTGTTGGCCGGACAACCGCAGGTCTTGGTCCATCGCGATTACCACTCACGCAATCTCATGGTGGACGGCGCGCGTATCGGCATCATCGATTTTCAGGATGCACTCATGGGACCGGCGACGTACGATCTGGCGTCGTTGCTCAAGGATGCGTACATCGAGTTGGACGACACGTTGGTCGATGCGCTGATCGAGCATTTTCTCGACGGTGTGGCCGCGCAGGGGGTGAAGATCGCCGATCGTCCTGCGTTTCGCCGCCTCTTCGATTTCACCAGTATCCAACGCAATCTCAAAGCCGCCGGCCGGTTTGTTTATATCGACCAGGTCAAACACAATCCCAAATTTCTTGCCGATATTCCCCGTGTTCTCGGGTTTGTCAAACGGAACCTCATCAAGTATCCGGAACTGCGCGTATTGCGGCAGCATCTGGTGCCGTACGTGGCTGAACTGCAATCAGCGTAAAACGAGAAACGATCAAGGTGAAAGGGGCTGTGAGAGACGACGTGTGGTCCTCATGAAGGCCATGATCCTCGCCGCGGGCCTCGGCACTCGTCTACGGCCGCTCACCGATGTCACGCCGAAGCCGCTCCTCCCGGTCGCCGGGACGCCGATGATCGTCTGGAATTTGCTCCTGCTGAAGCGCCACGGCATCCGGGACGTTGTCATCAACCTCCACCATCTCGGCGACATCATTCGGCAGGCCCTGGGTGACGGCTCCGCACTGGGTATGCGCCTCATCTATTCCTACGAACCGGTGATTTTGGGTACCGGCGGCGGGATCAAGCAGGCAGAACCGCATTTCCAGGGGGAGCCGGTGTTGGTGCTGAACGGCGATACGCTGTTTGAGCTGGACCTCGGCGCCGTGATGGCCTTCCACCGTGAGCGCGCAGCGGCGGCGACGTTGGTGTTGCGGCAGGATCCTGACGCGGCCCGTTGGGGCTTAGTCGAGGTGACGGATCGTGCCGAGATCGTCCGGATCACGGGCCGCGGACGCTCGGCGCCAACCGTCACGGCGGCACGCATATTTGCGGGCATCCACATCCTCCATCCCCGTCTGTTGCGCTACCTGCCGGCCGACACGGAATGTTCGATCATCGATGCGTATGTGAAAGGTATTCAAGACGGGGAACGGATCCTCGGATTTGATTTCGACGGATTTTGGAGCGATGTGGGGACTCCGGAACGGTATGCCCAAGTGGAACAGGATGCCGCGGCAGGGCTGCTCAGTCTGTCGGCTCGAAAGGTCGGCTCTTCAGTCTAAACCGAGGCGCAAAAAGGCCGTCCAGCGAGGCCGCAACAATGCGAGGAGGCGAGGCGTACCCTTGCGGTACGGTGAGCTTCGGAGGTTCACGACGCGCTGAATAACGCGCGTCACGTTTGTGAACGCCGCCGAGACGGTGAGGCGGCAGTGTCTCGCGAGAACGAAGCTGGCGGGCCTTTTCAGCCTCCGCCTGGTTACTCCTCGGGAGCGGATTTCCGCTGCTTGATCAGGCGCGCGAGGTAGGTTCGTTGCAAGTCGAGGAATTCCGCCGCTTTCGTTTGATTGCCCGCCGCCTTTTCCAGCGCCCGGTCGATGATATAGGCGCTATGGGCCTCCATGGATTCATGGTAGGTCAGGTTCAGGTAGGGCAGGGCATGGTCTCCCCCTCTCAGTGATCCCGCGTCTTCGCCGGAGAGCCCCAGAAATTCCGGCTCAATCACATCCCCAGGACTGAGCACCACGGCGCGTGATAACACGTTGTCGAGCTCACGAATGTTGCCGGGCCAGGAGTAGTGAGTGAGAGCGGCCCTGGCCGCCGCGCTCAGCGTCACGCCGGGGCGTTTGGCCTCGTAGGCATGTCGCTTAAGGAAAAACTCCGCGAGTCCCACGATATCTTCACTGCGCTCCCGCAACGGCGGCAGCGTAAAGCTGACGACATTGAGCCGGAAGAACAGATCCTCCCTGAATTGCCCCGCCTTCACGGCCTGCCGTAAATCCTTGTTCGTGGCGGCCACAAACCGGATATTGACGGAGATGGATCGTGTGCCGCCGACGCGCTGGAATTCCTTGTCCTGCAACACGCGCAGGAGTTTGGCCTGCAAGGGCAACGGCATGTCGCCGATCTCGTCGAGGAACACAGTCCCGCCGTCGGCCATTTCAAGCTTGCCCTTTTGAAGGCGGTCGGCGCTGGTGAATGCGCCCCGCTCATGGCCGAACAATTCGTTTTCCAGCAACGTTTCGGTGAGCGCCACGCAGTTGATGACCACCATCGGCATGCTTTGGCGCGGACTCCACTGGTGGATGGAACGTGCAAAGAGTTCCTTGCCGGTGCCGCTTTCTCCGAGCAGGAGAATGCTCGCATCCGATTTGGCTGCGCGCTGGGCCGATTCGATGATGCTCCTGATCTTCGGACTATCGCCGACGATCGTGGCATAGCGGTTTTGAATGTCCGATTTGAGCGCAGCCACCTGCCGCTTCAACGAGTCCCGTTCCAGCGCCTTCTGAATGACGATTAGGAGATGGTCCTTCTCCAGCGGCTTGGTCAGAAAGTCATACGCTCCATGGCGCATGGCTTCCACGGCATCGGGAATCGTGCCTGCGGCCGTCATGACGATCACAGGAATGTCTTCGCATTGCTTGTTCTGGGCCATGCGCTTGAGCACGTCCATGCCTTTGAGTCGCGGCAGGTAAAGATCCAGCAGGACCAGGTTGGGGGATTCCTGTTCGATGAGCTCGAGGCCGCGTTGGCCGTCGGAGGCCGTCAGGGTCCTATACCCGCCGGCGTCGAGGCGATCCTGCAACATCGTCACGATGTCCTGATCGTCATCGACTATGAGTACCTTGGCTTTCGTCATGGTGCCATGCTCGACGGAACTGGCGGCCCCGTGCTAGCCCTCCATGACATTCATGACCAGTCCGGTCAGCGGCTTGGGAAAGAAATACGTCGACTTGTGGGGCATACGCTCACCTGCCGAGGCGACGGCTTTCACTTCCGCGACTTTGGTCGGATTCAAGAGTAACGCAGCCGTGCCAGTGCCCTGGCGCACCCAATTCAAGGCTTCGTGGTCGTCTTTCGAATAGAGCATCGCTTCCTGCGCCTGCTGCGTGGGGCAGAGGGTGGAAACGACATGCTGTTGGAGCAGGGAGACATCGAGCCGATCGCGCGGCGAAGTTGATGCCATGGGGCGATGTGCGGGCCGCAGCGTGAGCAGGTAGTAGTGCGGATCGTCTTTCAGGGCGAGGCCGAACATCGGAACGGACTGTCCTAGGCTGCGTAGCCGTTCGATGAACTGTGCGCGCACCTGGGTTTCATTGACCGCTTGAAACGGGAGCGCGGCGACCTCAAACACCGGCTCGAATTTTCCCAGCAGATCCTTCGGCGCCGGGACCGATGTCGTCAGGACGCGATGAGTCGGCAGCACGGTCAGGCCCTTGTCCTCCAGGCTCGCGAACAGCATCAGTACATTATCGTAAGGTTGTGGTGAGGTGACAACTCCGGCCTGCTGCCGTCTTGCGCGCCGATAGTTCAGTGCCGTTTCGTAGCGATGGTGGCCGTCGGCGATGAAGAGTTGTTTGGTGTGCATGATCTGAACGACCTTGGCGAGGACGTTCGCATCGGTGACGCTCCACAGCTGTTGCCGGAAGCCTTCGTCGTCCTGAAAATCGATGCGCGGTTTCTCCGCGGCGATCGACTGTTCGATCAGGGCGAGGACCTCGTTCTGCGGGTCGGAATATAGTGAAATGATGGCACTGAAGTTGGCGCGGCACGCTTCCAAGAGATTGAGGCGGTCCGTTTTCGCCGCCGCGCGGGTATTTTCATGCGGGTAGATCTTGCCCGATCCGAATTCTTCGAGCTCCACCGTGGACAAAAATCCCTTGAAGACCTTGGTCGGCGTACCGGGCGCCGAATAGGGCGGGCGGTATTCGATGGTGTGGTAATAGATCGCCGGCTGGGAGTCCTTGCGCAGAGCCCCGGTCTTCAACCAGTCTTTCAGCGCTCCCGCGGCACGCGTGTACTTGTTGTCGGTGGCCGTGTCTCCGGCCTGCTCGTAGCCCAGCTCCAGGCGAATGACGTTGTTGGGGTGGCGATCGTGCAACGTCTGCTGCAATGCCTTGTCGATGATGTCATAGGGCGGTGCGACCACTTGCTTGACGTCGCCGACCGTCGCTGGGTTATAGAGGGTGCCGTGAAAGGGGATGATGTGTGCCATGCGGGTTCCTATCCTTTTCTCGCGTGAACGCGGTACAAACAACAGGCTGTCGAGCGTAGGGTGTCCACATCCTCTTTCCATCCGCCGGCGGCGAATAGACACCGGTGCCGAACGGCTTGCATGGTCAGCAGAGCGTGGGCGTTGTGAATCCAGCCGGGGGCAACTCAGCGGTCGCGAGTCACCATGTAATCGGCGGCGATGGACAGGGCGCGCTTGGCGGTGTTGTCGTGGAACAGATCGAGATCGCGTTTGGCGGCAGCGACAAATGCGTGTGCCCGTTCCATGGCGTAGGCGATGGACCCATACTCCTGCATCAAAGCCACGATGCGGCGGAGCTCCTCGTCGGTCAAAGTTCTGGTTTCCATGCGGTCTTTAATCAGCTGCCGATCCGGCTCCGAGCAGTGTTGCAAAAGGTGCAACAACGGCAGTGTCGCCTTGCCTTGCCGAAGGTCCTGCCCAAGGGTTTTGCCCAGATGCTCACCGTTGGCGGTATAGTCCAGCGTATCGTCCGCCAGTTGGAATGCAATGCCCAGCCGCTGCCCGAACCGGAACAGCGCCTCCTGTAATTCTTCCGTGGCTCCGGCGACGATTGCGCCGATCTTGCAGGACGCCGCAATCAACCCGGCAGTCTTGTGTTCGATGATGCGGAGGTATTCAGGCTCCGGCATCAGCGGGTTGCCGTTATAATACAACTGCAAGACCTCGCCTTCGGCCATCTTCCGGCAGGCTTCCGACAGTGCTTCGTTGATGCCTTGGTTGCGGAAATCGACGATCTGGCAGATGGCGCGGGAATAGAGGTAGTCGCCGACGAGAATACTGATTTGATTGCCCCAGACTTTGCTTGCGGTCCGGCGGCCTCGTCGCAGGTCGGCGTCATCAACGACGTCGTCGTGCAACAGAGTGGCGGTGTGGATGAATTCGACCAGGCTACCAAGTGCCTGATGATCCTGCCCGGCGTATCCGCAGAGGTGCGCACTCAGGAGCACAAAGAGGGGTCGGACGCGTTTGCCGCCGCTGTTCAGAATGTGGGCGGCGACGGTGTTGACCAGGGCCACGCTGGAGTCGAGATTCTTGCGGATCTGATCCTCGACCCCCTCAAGCTCTTCACGATACACATCCCAGACATCGGCCATGCTGTGGAGTGTGAGGGTGGTCGGTCCGTTCGACATGGGGCGGATAGTAGGGCAGGAAACTCCATTAAGTCAAGCACTGGTCGGGGTCTGTTTGGGGCAGATTGCGTCGCCGTTCTCTTGACAGTTTCACGGCCCATCCAGTAAGGTGACCTCTCGCTTATTTCCCCATAATGATGGTAGCAGTCACCGTGGTCGTGCGACAGCTTCAACGTCCCCGAGAGGGGAGTCTGTTCCCCGGTTAATTGCCTGCCTTTTTGACGAGAATACGTGCCATGAATGTACCAGGGCTTCCTCCCAAACAAGGGCTCTATGATCCGCAGCACGAGAAAGACGCGTGCGGGGTCGGGTTTGTCGTCGATATCAAAGGCCAGCGCTCGCATCGGATCGTCGAGCAGGGCCTGCAAATACTGGAGGCGTTGACCCATCGAGGGGCACAGGGTTGCGATCCTTGTACGGGTGACGGCGCCGGCATCCTTCTTCAGGTTCCGCATGAGTTCTTCAAGCGTGCCGCCAAGGACAGCGGGATCAAGCTGCCGGGTGCGGGCGAGTACGGGGTGGGCATGGTCTTCCTGCCGCCCGATGCCGATGCCCGGGCGCAATGCGAAACGCTGTTCGCACGTACGATCAAAGATGCAAACGCCAAGCTGCTTGGCTGGCGAGACGTGCCGGTCAAGAGTGACGCCATTGGACCGGTTGCGCGCAGCACCGAGCCGTTCATGCGGCAGGTCTTCATTGCGCGCGGGATTTTCACCGACGAAGAGTTCGAGCGCCGGTTGTACGTGATTAGAAAGTGCGTGGAGCGAGCGGTGCGTGAATCGGCCATCGACGGGCGGGAATACTTCTATATTTCAAGCCTCTCCAGCAGCACCATCGTGTACAAAGGACTGTTGCTCCCGCACCAAATCCCGCAGTATTACCAGGATCTGACGGACGGCAGCCTTACGAGCGCGCTAGCCCTCGTCCATTCACGGTTCAGCACGAACACGTTTCCCACCTGGCCGCTGGCCCATCCCTATCGCTACATTTGCCACAACGGTGAGATCAATACGCTCAAGGGCAATGTGAACTGGATGCGCGCGCGGCAGGGGCGCCTGAACTCCGAGCTGTTCGGCGAGGACATGAAAAAGCTGTTCCCGATCGTCTACGAGAATCAGAGCGACTCGGCCAGCTTGGACAACGCGTTGGAATTTTTGGTGCTCGGCGGGCGGTCGTTGCCGCATGCGATGATGATGTTGATTCCCGAGCCGTGGGTGGCCAATCCGCAAATGGACCTCGATCGTCGCGGGTTCTACGAATACCACGCTGCCATGCAGGAACCGTGGGACGGCCCTGCGGCCGTGTGTTTCACCGACGGCAAGATGATCGGCGCCACGTTGGACCGCAATGGGTTGCGCCCCTGCCGGTACCAGGTCACGACCGACGGGTTGGTCGTGCTGGCCTCAGAAGCCGGCGTGTTGCCGACGGACCCGCAGCGCATCCGTCAAAAAGGTCGCTTGATGCCGGGGCGCATGTTCCTTGTGGACACCGTCCAAGGTCGGATCATTGACGATGAAGAGGTCAAGGCCGATATCGTCCGTCGCAAGCCGTACCGGTCCTGGGTGACTGAGCATCGCATTTCGCTGGATGAATTGCCTGATCCGATCAACGTGCCGCAGCCCGATCATCCCACGATCCGGCAGCGTCAGCAGGCCTTCGGCTATACCATCGAAGAGCTGAAGATGGTCATCACCCCGATGGTGGTGGAGGGCCAGGAAGCCATCTCGTCGATGGGGACGGATACGCCGCTGGCGGTGTTGTCCGACCGGCCGCAGTTGCTCTTTAAGTATTTCAAGCAACTGTTTGCGCAGGTGACGAATCCGCCGATCGATCCGATCCGCGAAGAGCTCGTGATGTCGCTGACCACCAGCATCGGCCCGAAGCCGAACCTGATGGACGAGCATCCGGAATCGGCCCGCCGCATCCGCGTGAAGCAGCCGATTTTGACCAATGCCGATCTGCATAAGATCCGTGAGATCGCCGACCCGCATTTCAAGAGCAAGACCTTGAAGATGTTGTTCCGTGTGGCCGAAGGTCCGGAAGGGCTGGGGGCGGCGGTCGATGAATTGTGCAAGCAGGCGTCGCAAGCTATCCGCGAAGGGTACAAGTTCCTCATTCTCAGCGACCGTGGCGTGAATGCGGAATGGGCGCCGATCCCGAGTCTGCTCGGTGTCGCGGCGGTGCATCACCATCTCGTCCGCGAATGCACGAGAACCGAAGTCGGGTTGACCGTTGAAACCGGCGAGCCGCGCGACGTCCACCATTTCGCCTGCTTGATCGGCTTCGGAGCCGGGACCGTGAATCCCTATCTAGTCTTCGAATCGCTGGTGGATCTGGAGCGTGACGGGTATTTCCCCGAGGGACTGGATGCCGCAACCGCGGAAGGCAAGTTCATCAAGGCCATCAACAAAGGCCTGCTCAAGATTTTCTCCAAGATGGGCATTTCGACCGTACAGTCTTACTGCGGCGCGCAGATTTTTGAAGCGATCGGACTCAATCATGAGCTGATCGACCGCTACTTCACCGGTACGCCGTCGCGCATCGAGGGTATCGGCATTCGGGAAATCGGGGAAGAAACGTTGCGTCGTCATCGCGTGGCCTATGAGCCGGTGCCGATCCGACAGTTAGATTTCGGCGGCGAGATTCACTATCGGATCCAGGGCGAGCATCACAATTGGAACCCGGACACTATCTACAAGTTGCAGCACGCAGCGAAGAATAACGATCCGAAGACCTTTGCCGAGTTTTCCCAGCTGGTCAATGACGAAAGCAAGCGTCGCTCGAACCTGCGCGGCCTACTCGAGTTTAAGTTCTTGCCGGAAGCGATTCCTCTCGACGAGGTGGAGCCGGCGAAGGATATTGTGAAGCGCTTCACGACCGGAGCCATGTCATTCGGCTCCATCAGCAAAGAAGCGCATGAGACATTGGCCATCGCCATGAACCGGCTGGGCGCCAAGAGCAACACCGGAGAAGGTGGTGAGGATCCGGAGCGATTCGCGCCGCTTCCGAACGGCGACTCGCGTAATAGCTA
>WBZL01000787.1_pt2 | contig 16189 bp, 16 predicted proteins | sample 5204291 | NCBI WGS metagenome assembly WBZL01 (sample SAMN12344345, study PRJNA552823) | activated sludge metagenome | biome: Activated sludge suspended growth; feature: Nitrification reactor; material: Wastewater; isolation source: activated sludge from nitrification reactor of wastewater...
GACCGGGTGCGGCCCGTCCTGGCCGACCTCCGCCGGCCGCTCGCCCGGTTCGCCCCCTACTCGCCCCGCCTGCGGTCGGCGCTCGAGAAGGTGACCGAGGGCGAGCGCGACTGGTTCACCAAGCCCACGATCGACTCGTACCATTCGGTCTGGTTCGAGCTGCACGAGGACCTGCTCGCCACCCTCGGGCTCGAGCGGGCCAAGGAAGCACCGTGAGGTTGCGGAGCGGAGCGCAGCAGCGTCACACGATCATGTCGGGTCCCGAAGGGGCACCGACGAAGGAGGTGCATGGCTAGTGGCACGATTCGGTGAGGTGGTGGTGGCCATGGTCACCCCCTTCGACGACGATCTCGCCCTCGACCTCGACGCCGCCGCGGCCCTCGCCCGCTGGCTCGTGGGGGAGGGCGCCGACGGCCTCGTGCTCGCGGGCACCACGGGCGAGGCCCCGACGCTGACCGACGAGGAGAAGCTCGACCTGTTCCGGGCGGTGCGCGAGGCGGTCGACGTGCCCCTGCTCGCCGGCACGGGCAGCTTCGACACCCGCCACACCGTGGAGCTCACCCGGGCGGCCGCGGCCACCGGGGTCGAGGGCTTCCTGGTCGTCAGCCCCTACTACTCGAAGCCCAGCCAGGCCGGCATCGAGGCCCACTTCCGGGCGGTGGGGGCGGCGACCGACCTCCCGTTCCTCGCCTACGACGTGCCCGGCCGCACCGGCCGCCGCGTCGACACCGACGTGCTGCTGCGCCTCGCCCACGAGGTGCCCACCATGGTCGGCCTGAAGGACGCCACCGGCGATCCGCAGGCCGCCGCCCGCCTCGTCGCGGAGGCGCCGGCCGGCTTCGACCTCTACAGCGGCGACGACGGCTTCACCCTCCCGCTGCTCGCCGTCGGCGCCACCGGTGTCGTCGGCGTCGCCGCCCACTGGAGCGCCCCCGAGCACCGGGCCCTCTTCGACGCCTGGTCCAAGGGCGACGTCGACGAGGCCCGCCGGGTCAACGCCACCCTCCTCGAGTCGTTCGACTACGAGGTCAGCCCCGACGCGACCCACGCCGCGTCCACCAAGGCCATGCTGCGCACCCTCGGCCTCTCGGTGGGCGAGTGCCGCCTGCCGATCGGGCCCGCGCCCGCCGGCCTCGAGGACCGGGCCCGCGCCGTCTACTCCCGACTGAAGGCAGCCTGACCCGTGCCCGCACCCGTCAAGATCACGTTCCTCGGCGGCCTCGGCGAGATCGGGCGCAACTGCGCCTGCGTCGAGGTCGACGGCCGCATCATGCTGCTCGACTGCGGCCTGATGTTCCCCGACGCCGACATGCTCGGCATCGACCTCGTCCTGCCCGACTTCAGCTACCTGCGGGACAACGCCGACCGCATCGACGGCTGCATCGCCACCCACGGCCACGAGGACCACGTCGGCGCGCTCTCGTACCTGCTGCGGGAGATGTCGTTCCCGATCTACGGCTCGGCGCTCACGCTGGGCCTCGCCCGGGGCCGCATCGAGGAGGCCGGGCTGCTCGGGCGCACCGAGCTCATCCCCGTCCGTGACGGCGAGCGCCGCCAGGTCGGCCCGTTCGACCTCGAGTTCATCCCGGTCACCCACTCGGTGCCCCACGCCTTCGCCACGGCGTTCCACACCCCGCAGGGCACGATCCTGCACTCGGGCGACTTCAAGCTCGACCTGACGCCGGTCGACGGGCGTCGCACGGACCTCTCCCGGATCGGCGCCCTCGCCAGCGGCGACGGGATCCGCCTCCTGCTGTCCGACTCGACCAACGCCGACAGCCCCGGCCACTCCCGTTCGGAGACCGAGATCGGCGCGGTCCTCTACGACCTGTTCCACCGCCACGAGGGCCGGCGCATCATCACCGCCTGCTTCGCCAGCCACATCCACCGCATCCAGCAGATCGCCGACGCCGCGATCGCATTCGGGCGCACGGTGGCCACCCTCGGCATGTCGATGAAGAAGAACGTCAAGCTGGCCCGGGACATGGGCCTGCTCGACATCCCCGACCACGCCCTGCGCGACATCGAGGACGTGGCCGACCTCGACCCGGGCAAGGTCTGCATCATCTCGACGGGCTCCCAGGGCGAGCCGATGTCGGCGCTGGCGCTCATGGCGTCGAGCGACAGCCGCTGGCTGAAGATCACCGAGGACGACACCGTCATCCTCAGCTCGCACCCGATCCCGGGCAACGAGTTCAACGTCGGCAAGGTCATCGAGGGCCTGGTGCGCCTCGGCGCCGAGGTCGTCCACTCCGGCATCAGTGACGTGCACGCCACCGGCCACGCCAAGCAGGAGGAGCTCAAGACCTACCTGTCGATCGCCCGGCCCGAGTGGTTCGTGCCGGTCCACGGCGAGTACCTCCACCTCACCGCCCACGCCAAGCTCGGCCGCTTGATGGGCATCCCCGACAAGCGGGTGATCCAGTGCGAGGACGGCGATCAGCTCACGTTGTCCGACGACGGCCTGGCCATCACCGGCTCGGTGCCGGCGGGGTACCTCTACGTCGACGGCATCGTCGGCGACGTCGGCGACGGCGTGCTCCGCGACCGGCGCGTGCTGGCGGAGGAGGGTGTGGTCGTGGTCATCGTCACGGTGGACTCGTCCACCGGCGAGGTCATCACCGGGCCCGACGTCATCACCCGCGGCTGGGTCTACGCCCCGGAGGCCGACGGCCTGCTCGACGAGGCGTCCGACGCGGTGTCCGCGGCGATCCACAACGCGTTCGCCGAGGACAACCAGCACGACATCGAGTCGCTCCAGCGGGTCGTGCGGCGCGCCGCCGGCCGGTTCGTCAACAGCCGCACGAAGCGGCGCCCGATGATCGTCCCGGTGGTGCTCGAGGCCTAGCCAGGGTCGGGTGGGCGGGCGCGGAACGGCGCCGGGCCCGCCACCTGGGGAAGCGGGACCCGGCGCCGTGTGCGGTGCCGTGGGCTCAGGCGGCGTCGGCCGCGCAGACCTCGCCCTGGCGGGCGGTGAGGTGCTCGATCCGCTCGGTCAGGTGCGCGATGCGCTCCTGGGTGTGCTCGACGCGGGCCTCGAGGCGCTCGACCGCCTCGTCGTCACCCTCGGCCTGGGCGTCGGCCAGCCGGTCCTGCAGCCGGGTGAGGCGGGCCTCGGCGTGCTCGAGGGCCTCCTGGGCGTGCTCCAGGCGGTCCGTCACCCGCTCGCACGGGTCCGCGGCGGCGCCGGCGGGCGGCGGGCCGTCCGGGCGGGGGCCCCGGGGGCCGGGGTGCTCGGCGGCCAGCGCGGCGCCGGCGCCGGCCACGCTGACGCCGACGGCGAGCAGGGTGGCGACGAGGAGTCGACGGATCTTCATGGGTGGTTCCTTCCGTGGGGGCTGCTGTCGCAGGGGTTCAGCGCCCCCGGGGGCCGGAAGGGAACGGCGCGGGCCGGATCTTCACCGGACGGCCCACGACCCGGGCCGGGCTAGCGGTCGCGGCCCGCCTGGCGCTCGGCCTCGCCGTTGAGCTCGGCGCCGAGCAGGACCACGAAGGCGGTCAGGTACAGCCAGAGCATCAGCACCACGACGGCGCCGATGCTGCCGTAGGTGTCGTTGTAGCTGCCGAAGTTGTTGACGTAGACCGCGAAGAGCACCGAGCCGACGACCCACAGCAGGCCGGCGGTCAGCGAGCCCGGGGTCACCCACTGCCAGCGGGGGTTCTCTCGGGAGGGCGCGAAGCGGTAGATCACCGAGAGTCCGAGGAGCATGACCGCCGCCAGCACCGGCCAGCGCAGGACGCTGGCGGTGACGCGGCCGGCGGCGCCGAGGTGCTCGCCGAGGGCGGGCAGGGCGGTGATGGCGAAGACCGTGGTGACCACGAGGAGCACGCCGCCGATCGTGAAGCCGTAGGCCAGCAGGCGGACCCTCACGAAGCCGCGCGACTCGTCCTCGTCGTAGGCCACGTTGATGGCCTCGATGAGCGCCTTCATGCCCTTGGAGGCGGCCCACGTGGCGGCCAGCACCGAGAAGACGAGCCCGAACGTGAGGCTCGAGCCCGAGGTCGAGGCCACGGCCTGCAGTTGGTCGACGAGCAGCCGTTGCACCTCGCGGGGCAGGCCCGCCGAGAGGTCGTTGATCTGGCGGGTCACGTCGGCGGGGTCGGACACGAGGCCGTACACGGAGAGCAGGGCGACCATGGCCGGGAAGATGGCCAGCACCGAGTAGAAGGCCACGCCGCCCGCCAGGATCGACATCGAATCGGACTTCACCTGCTCCTTGGTGCGCAGCGCGATGGCCTTCCAGCCCGGCGCGGGGATGTCGGTGGGATCCTCGGCGCCCCGCCCCGCTCGGGCCGCCGGTGCGCCGCGCCCGGCGCTCGTCGCCTGTGCCATGCGCGGCCCCTACCCACTACCGTCGGGCCGATGTCACGGGAACTGATCGCCGCGGCCGGCGCGGCCCTCCTCGACGAGCGCCGCCAGCTCACCGCCGACGAGCTCGCCGCCCTCGCCGCCGTGCCCGATTCCTCGGTGCCCTCGCTCGCGGCGCTGGCCCACGAGGTGCGCCTGGCGTGGTGCGGCCCCGAGGTCGAGGTCGAGGGCATCCTGTCGGCCAAGACCGGCGGCTGCCCCGAGGACTGCCACTTCTGCAGCCAGTCCTCGAAGTTCCCCCTCCAGGTCCAGGCCACGCCGTTCCTCGACACCGACGAGGTGCTCGCCGCGGCCAAGGAGACCGCCGACCTCGGCGCCTCGGAGTTCTGCATCGTGCTCGCCCTGCGCGGCCCCGACGAGCGCACGATGGAGCGCATCCTCGAGCTCGTCCCGCTGGTCCGCGACGAGGTGGGGATCAACGTGGCGGTGAGCGCCGGCATCCTCAGCGAGGACCAGGCCCGCCGGCTCGGCGAGGGCGGGGTGCACCGCTACAACCACAACCTCGAGACCGCCCGCTCGCACTTCCCGAACATCGTGACCACCCACACCTGGGAGGAGCGCCACGACACCTGCCGGCTCGTCCGCGAGCACGGGATGGAGCTGTGCTGCGGCGTCCTGCTCGGCATGGGCGAGACCGACGAGCAGCGCCTCGAGCTCATCGACCAGCTGCGCGAGGTCGAGCCCGCCGAGGTGCCGATCAACTTCCTCAACCCGCGGCCCGGGACGCCCCTGGGCGACCGGCCCCTGGTCGAGCCGCTCGAGGCCATCCGCTGGATCGCGCTGTTCCGCCTCGGCCTGCCGGGCGTGATCCTGCGCTACGCCGGCGGCCGCGAGGTGACCCTCCGCGAGCTGCAGACCCTGGGCATGACCTCGGGCATCAACGCCCTCATCGTCGGCAACTACCTCACCACCCTCGGCCGCTCGCCCGACGAGGACCTGCAGATGCTCGACGACCTGCGCATGCCCATCGGTGCCCTCGGCAAGGTCCTCTGAGGCCGGCGCCCTGACGCTCCGCCTCGTCCCCGACGACCCCGGCTTCTGCACCGGCTGCGGCCGCCCGTACGCCGAGTGCGCCGGTGACTGCGCCGGTCCCTACGAGGCGCCCCGCCACTGCCCCGAGTGCGGCCGCCGCCTCGCGGTCCAGGTGACCCCCACCGGCGTCACCGCCCGCTGCCGCGACCACGGCGCCCTCGTCCCACCTGAGCCCACGCCCTGACCGACCCTCGTTCCTCCAGCAGAAACGGAAGGTCAGACGTTCCGGTTCTGCTGGAAGAAGGGCGGTGGTGGGCTCAGGGGGTCCAGGTGAAGCGGGGCGGGCGGCGCTCGAGGAAGGCGTGGAGGCCCTCGGCCGCGTCGGTCGCCTCGGTGGACACCGCCGCCCAGTGCGCGGCGACGTCCGGGCCGACCGCCCCGGTCTCGGTGATGGAGGCGATCATCTCCTTGGTGGCGAGCTGGGTGAGCAGCGACCGCTCGTCGGCGAGCTCGTGGGCGAGCGACGCCACCCGCTCGCCGGCGAGGCCCGGGTCGAGCACCTCGTGGACGAGGCCGATGTGGTGGGCCCGCTCGGCGCCGATGAGCTCGCCCGAGTAGAGCAGGTGCTTGGCCGCCGCCGGCCCGATGACCGCCACCGCCCGCTCGAGCGCGAACGGCGGGTAGACGATGCCGAGGCGGGCCGGCGTGATGCCGAACCGGGCCGTCGACTCGGCGATGCGCAGGTCGCACGAGATGGCGATCTCGGCGCCGCCGCCGACGCAGGAGCCCCGGATGTAGGCGATGGTGGGGCGGGGGAAGGCCGCCAGCGCGTCGTCGGCGGCCTGGTTGACCGCGTTGTAGCCCGAGCGGTCGTCGAGGCCCGAGAGCTCGCCGATGTCGGCGCCGGCGCAGAAGTGCTCGCCGGTGCCCCGCACCACGAGCACCCGCACCGCCGGGTCCGCCCCGAGCCCGGCGCACGCCTCGGTGATGCCGGCCCACATGGCCTCCGTGACGGCGTTGCGCTTGTCCGGCCGGTTGAGCCACAGCGTGGCCACGGCACCGTCGCGCGTGACCGCGAGGGGCTCGTCGGAGGGCGGGGCGTCGGGGGTCGTCACGGCGCCATCTTGGTCCAGATCCGGACCGCCCCGGTCGGATCCATCCGACTGTTGCCGGTGGGGCTGGTGTTAGCGTTGTGGCCACTGTGGCGAAGCAGACGACCCGGTCCTCGGGGGCCGCGAAGCCCCGATCCAGCGGCGCGAGCCGGTCCAGCGGCGCACGCGCCAACGGGAGCCGGACGAGCGGCGCCCGCACCGCCACCAGGAAGGCGCCCCCGCCGCCGACCGCCACCGAGCGGGCCTCGGCGTTCGCGGGCAAGGCCCTCGGCGGCCACGGCCACGACATCGCGGGCCTCGTCCTCATCGCCCTCGGCATCATCGCCGGCCTCGGCATCTACGGCGACGTGGTGGGGCCCGCCGGCGAGGCGCTCTCCGACGGCGCGGGCGCCCTGATCGGCCTCGCCCGCTGGCTGCTCCCGCCCGTGCTGATCGTCCTCGGGGTGGTCGTGCTGCGCTCGGGCCCGCACGGCGAGGGTGCCGGCGGCGGATCGGCCGACGACGAGTCCGGCGCCGACCAGGCCGCCCGGCTGGTCGTCGGTTGCGGCCTGCTCCTGCTCTCGGCCACGGGCCTGCTCCACCTCGTCGCCGGCGCCCCGCAGTGGGGCGACGCGGTCGACGAGTTCGGCGGGGCCGGCGGCTACCTCGGCTACGCCACGGGCGCACCGCTGCGGGCGGTGCTCGCGGTGTGGGGCGCCGCCCTCGTGCTCGTCACCCTCGGCCTCGTCGGCGTCGTCGTGCTCAGCCGCAGCCACGTGCGCACCGCCGCCGACCGCACCGCCCAGGGCGTCCGCCCCGCGGGGTCGGCCCTCCGCCAGGCGTACCAGTGGCTGTTCCGCGTCGGCGACAAGCCCGACGGCGCGCCGCTGCCCACGACGTCGCCCTCGCTGTTCGACCAGGACGAGGGCCGCGAGCTCGAGCCCGCCGAGCCCAAGAAGGCGCTGCGGCCCGCCCGCAAGCGCCCCGAGGTCGAGCCCGCGCTCGAGCCCATCCCGTCGACCGCCCGCGAGATCGACCCGCCCCGACCGGTCAAGGGCTCGCCCTGGAAGCTGCCGCCCGCGAACCTGCTCGAGCGGGCCGGCGATCACGAATACGACCGCGACCAGGTGGAGGCCACGGGCCGCGAGCTCGAGCGGGCCCTCGCCGAGCACGGCGTCGAGACCCGCCTCGTGGGCATGGTCGTCGGCCCCACGGTCACCCGGTTCGAGCTCGAGCTCGGCCCCGGCGTGAAGGTGGCCCGGGTGACGAGCCTGCACAAGGACATCGCCTACGCGATGGCCTCGCCCGACGTGCGCATCCTCGCCCCGATCCCGGGTCGCCAGGCCATCGGCGTCGAGGTGCCGAACGTCCGCCGCCACCTGGTCTCGGTCGGCGACATCCTCGCCTCGCCCGAGGCCAAGAAGGCCATCCACCCGCTCGAGGTCGCGGTCGGCCGCGACATCGCCGGCAAGGCGGTCATGGCCAACCTGGCGACGATGCCGCACATCCTCATCGCCGGCGCCACCGGGGCGGGCAAGTCGAGCTGCATCAACTCGATCATCACGTCGATCCTCATGCGCTCGACGCCCGAGCAGGTCCGCATGATCCTCGTCGACCCCAAGCAGGTCGAACTGGGCCAGTACGAGCGCCTCCCGCACCTGCTCACCCAGGTCGTCACCGACCCCAAGAAGGCCGCCAACGCGCTGGCCTGGGCCTGCAAGGAGATGGACCGCCGCTACGACCTGCTGTCCGAGGCCGGCGTGCGCGACATCAACGGCTACAACGCCAAGTTCGACCGGGGCGAGCTGCGCCAGGGCCCGCCGCCCGGCGAGGGCGCCGACGGCGACGAGCTGCCCGCCGAGGAGCGCATGCCCTACATCCTCGTCGTGGTCGACGAGCTCAACGACCTGATGATGGTCGCCGCCCGCGACGTCGAGGCCTCCATCACCCGCATCGCCCAGAAGGCCCGTGCCGTCGGCATCCACCTCGTCGTCGCCACCCAGCGCCCCTCGGTGAACGTGATCACCGGCGTCATCAAGGCCAACATCCCGGCCCGCCTCGCGTTCGCGGTGGCGAGCCTCCAGGACAGCCGCGTGATCCTCGACCAGCCCGGCGCCGAGCGCCTGGTGGGCAAGGGCGACATGCTCCTGCTCGGCCCCACGTCCAGCGTCCCGCACCGCATCCAGGGCTCGTGGGTCACCGAGGAGGAGGTCCGTGGCGTGGTCAAGGCCTGGCACGACCAGGCCCCCGACGTCACCTACGTCCAGGGCGTCGACGGCGAGGGCGACCCGACCGCCGGCGGTGGCACGGGTGTGGGCAGCGGCGACAGCGAGGACGACGAGCTGCTCCGCCAGGCCATGGAGCTGGTCGTGCGCAGCCAGCTCGGCTCCACCTCGATGCTCCAGCGCAAGCTGCGGGTGGGCTTCGCCCGGGCCGGGCGCCTGATGGACCTGCTCGAGCAGCAGGGCGTGGTCGGCCCCTCCGAGGGCTCGAAGTCTCGTGCGGTCCTCATGACCGTCGAGGAGCTCGAGGGGATGGGCTGAAGGGCGTCAGGCCGCCGAAAGGTAGGTTGGAGGCCGTGAGCCTGAGGGACGAGGGCGTGGCCCGAGCGGCCCGCCGTCTGCGTGACCGAACGCACGAGTCGAGAAGCGAACGAGAGCGGAAGGCATGAGCCCGAGGCGCTTCTGGGTGGAGACCCTGGGCTGTCCGAAGAACGAGGTGGACTCCGACAAGCTCGTCGGCACCCTGCTCGCGGACGGCCTGGTCCCCGCGCGCGCCGCCGAGGACGCCGACCTCGTCGTGGTCAACACCTGCGCCTTCGTCGAGGAGGCCCGCCAGGAGTCCATCGACACCGTGCTCGCGCTGGGCGACGCCCGTCGACCCGGCGCCGAGCTGGTCGTCACGGGGTGCCTGGCCGAGCGCTACGGCGACGAGCTGGCCGACGCGCTGCCCGAGGCCGATGCCGTCGTGGGCTTCGGCGTCCCCGTCACCCTCACCGCCAAGCCGGGCTCGACCACGCCCGCGGCGCCCTCGTTCGACCTGTTGAACCTGCCCCGGCCCCGCTCGGCGGCGCCCTGGGCGTACGTGAAGGTCGCCGAGGGCTGCGACCGGGCCTGCGGCTTCTGCGCCATCCCGAGCTTCCGGGGCCCGCAGCGGTCCCGCACCGTGGACTCGATCCTCGCCGAGGTCGACGCCCTCGACGTGCGCGAGGTCGTGCTCGTCGCCCAGGACCTCGCCTCGTTCGGCCGTGACCAGGGCCACGGCGAGCGGGCCATCGTCCCGCTCGTCGAGGCGGTGGCCGCCCGGGTCGACCGGGTGCGGCTGCTGTACCTCTACCCGTCGGACCTCACCGACGGCCTCGTCGACGCCATCTGTGCCACGGGCGTGCCCTACTTCGACCTCTCGCTCCAGCACGTGTCGCCGCCGCTGCTGCGCCGGATGCGCCGCTGGGGCGACGGCGAGCGGTTCCTCGAGCGCATCGAGGCCATCCGCCGACGGGAGCCCGAGGCCGCCTTCCGCTCGAACTTCATCGTGGGCTACCCCGGCGAGACCGAGGACGACCACGACGCGCTGCTCGCCTTCGTCGAGGACGCGCAGCTCGACTGGTGCGGGTTCTTCCGGTACTCCGAGGAGGCGGGCACCTACGCGGCCGGACTCGACGGCGTGGTCGACCCCGAGCTGGTGGCCGAGCGTCTCGGCGAGCTGACCGAGCGCCAGGACGCGATCACCGCCGCCCGCCGCATCGACCTCGTGGGTCGCGACGTCGAGGTGCTCGTCGACCGGCCCGGCACCGGGCGCACCCATCGCGAGGCGCCGGAGATCGACGGCGTGGTCGGCGTGCCGGAGGACCTCGCGGTCGGCACGTTCCACACCGTGCGGGTCACCGACGCGATCGGCCCCGACCTCTTCGCCGGCGCCGACGTGGCCCTCGCCCGGGACGGGGGCCGATGAGCGCCGAACCGCACCCCACGGTCGAGGGCCCCCAGGGCTACGGTCCGTCCGCCCTGGCCACGCCGGCCAACTTCGTCACCATCACGCGGCTGTTCGTCTCGCCGTTCCTGTTCGCGATGCTGGCCAACGACGACGTGTCGTGGGGCGCCACCGTCCTGTGGGGCGTGCTCGCCCTCACCGACGGCGTGGACGGCTGGATCGCCCGCCGCCACGGCGCCACCCGGTCGGGCGCCTTCCTCGACCCCCTCGCCGACAAGGTCCTCGTCCTCGGGGCGATGGCCGTGCTGGTGGGCAGCGGGGCGTTCGGCTGGGTGCCGTTCGCCCTGATCGCGGCCCGGGAGCTCGGCATCTCGCTCTACCGCTCCTACTGGGGCCGGCGGGGCCTGGCCATCCCCGCCCGCAAGAGCGCCAAGGTCAAGACGGTGGTGCAGGAGCTGGCGGTGACCGCGGTGATCTGCCCGCCGATCGCCGAGCACCTGCCCTGGCTGGGCGACGTCCTGCTCTGGGCGGCGGTCGTGCTCACCCTCGTGAGCGGCGCCCAGTACATCGTCGACGGACAGCGGGCCACGACCACCATGGGCGGCGACCTCAACCCCTAGCCTGCCGGGAGCCCCACCCGTCTCCCGCCCCCGTCACCCCCCGGAGCCAGCCGTGCGCTGTGAAGTGATCGCCGTCGGTACCGAGCTGCTGCTCGGCCAGATCGTGGACACCAACTCGTCGTGGATCGGCGAGCAGCTCGCCCTGGCGGGCATCGACTCGCACTTCCAGACCAAGGTCGGCGACAACGCCCAGCGCATCGCGTCCGCCCTGCGGATCGCCCTGGAGCGCAGCGACGCGGTGATCATGTGCGGCGGGCTCGGCCCCACCCAGGACGACATCACGCGCGACGTCATCGCCGACGTGCTCGGCGTGCGCCTCGTCCGCCGGCCCGAGCTGGAGGAGAAGATCCGGGCGATGTTCGGCTCGCGGGGTCGGGACATGCCGGCGAACAACCTGCGCCAGGCCGACGTGCCCGAGGGCGCCGAGGTGCTCGCCGAGATGCCCGGCACGGCCCCGGGGCTGCAGTGCCCGGTGGGGGAGTCGCAGGTGATCTACGCCGTCCCCGGCGTGCCCTACGAGATGAAGGCCATGGTGGGCGGCAGCATCCTCGCCGACATCCGCCGCCGCGCGGGCGTGTCGTCGGTGATCCGCAGCCGCACGCTGCGCACGTGGGGCCACTCCGAGTCCGGCCTTGCCGAGCTGCTCGCCGACCGCATCACCGAGCTCGACGAGCTGGGCAACCCGACGCTCGCCTTCCTGGCCAGCGGCATCGAGGGCCTCAAGGTCCGCATCACCGCCAAGGCCGAGGACGACGCCGCCGCCGAGGCCATCCTCGACGACGAGGAGGCGCGCCTCCGCGCGATCATCGGGCACCTCGTGTTCGGCATGGACGACCAGACCATGGAGTCGGTCGTGATCGACCTGCTCCGCGAGCGGGGCCAGACCCTCGCCGTGGCCGAGTCGCTGACCGGGGGGCTGATCACCAGCCGGCTGACCGAGGTCCCCGGCTCGAGCGACGTCCTGCTCGGTGGGGTCGTCAGCTACGCCTCCGAGGTGAAGTACGACCTGCTCGACGTGCCCGAGGGGCCGGTCGTCTCGGCCACCGCCGCCGCGGCCATGGCCGAGGGCGTGCGGGAGCGCCTCGGCGCCGACGTGGGCATCGCGGTGACCGGTGTGGCCGGGCCGGCCGAGCAGGAGGGCCAGCCGGTGGGCACCGTCTACCTCGGCGTGGCCGTCGGCGAGGCGGGGGAGGCCGTGGGCACCCGTCTGCCCGGTGACCGCCAGCGCATCCGGGAGTTCTCCGCCATCAGCGTGCTCAACCTGCTGCGGGAGCGCCTGCTCGCCTCCTGAGCGCTGGCCGAGCGCCGCGCCCGACCCGTTCCAGCGCCCGTCCATTGGCCGTCCAGACCCCGATCGGTGCCCGCCCCGGGCACGCTCGGGGCCGTTGCCGGGGGCGCCTTTTGCGGGCGGCGTCGGGGCCGGTACCCTCCGGCGGACCGACGTCCGTCCGTCCCCCGCCCTCCCCGGAGCCCGCCTTGCGCCGTCCCCGCCGCCTCACCCGCCCCGCCCTGCTGCTGCTCGCCGCCGGCGCGCTCATCCTGTCCGCCTGCGGCAGTGGGGTCAGCGAGAGCGGGAACGAGGGTGCCGCCGACGTCGAGGTCACCGTCCCCGACCTGACCGTGCCCGACGCGACCACGTCGACCACGAGCGAGGGCGCCGACACCACCACCACGACCGACGGCGGCGCCACCGACACCACGGCCGGCGCCGGGGCCGGCGACGTGCCCGAGCCGACCTCGCCGGACGGCCTCGGTGACGACCCCGAGCTCGACGCCCTCGCCCAGGACTGCTTCGACGGCGACTTCTCGGCCTGTGACCAGCTGTTCTTCGAGAGCCCGGTGGACTCGGACTACGAGGCCTACGGCGACTCGTGCGGCGGTCGCAACGAGCCGGCCGGCCTCTGCGTCAACATCTACGGCGAGGACTGATCGCCGCACGGATGGTCCGCCGTCGCCCGGAACCACCGCAGGGCGGACAGGCACTAGCCTGCCGCGCATCGTCGCCCAAGGAGCTCCCATGACCCGTCGCCTGCTCGTCGTGCTCGCTGCCGCGTTCGTGCTCGTCCTCGCCGCGTGTGGCGGGGGTGTGGAGGAGAACGGCGGAGGAGACGGCGCCGACGTCACGGTCGCGACGACCGCGGACACCAAGCCGGACACCACCGACGACTCCACGGCGACCACCGCCGACGACGGCGGCGACGACGTGGTGGTCGACGCCAACATCCCGCCCGGGCAGGACCCGCGCAACATCCTCGGCGACGACCAGGCCCTGAACGACCTGGCCAACCAGTGCTTCGAGGGCGACATGGGCGCCTGCGACGACCTCTTCGCCCAGACCCCGATCGACTCCGACCTCGAGGCCTACAGCCAGACCTGCGGCGGTCGCATCGACGAGGTCAGCGGGGCCCCGCGCTGCGAGGCCCGCTTCGGCGGCGGCGACCCCGTCGAGCCCGCCGACTTCGGCGACGCCCAGTTCAACCGGCTGGCCCAGCAGTGCTTCGACGGCGATCTCGGCGCCTGCGACGACCTCTTCTTCCAGACCCCGATCGACTCCGCGGGCGAGGACTACGGCAGCACCTGCGGCGGCCGCCTCAGCGACGGCGTGAGCGGCAGCTGCGAGGACACCCTGGGCAGCAGCACCTCGGGCGACTAGTCCCCGCCGGCATGGCCGACGGGTACCACGCCGGGCGGGCGCGCGCGCACGGGCCGGCGGCCCGTCGGCTCGCGCGCGCCGCCCCGCTGCTCGCGGCCGCGCTGCTCGTCGCCTGCGGCAGCGGCGTGGCCGAGCGTGGCGCGGCGCCGACCACCTCCGCGCCCCACGGCACGGACACGGTGCTCGTGCCCCCGGGCACGGCGCCCACCGTCGTGCCCGACGGGGAGGACCCGGCTGCGCTCCTCGGCGGCGACCCCGAGCTCGACGACCTGGCCACCGCGTGCTTCGAGGGCGACCTGTTCGCCTGCGACACGCTGTTCCAGCGCACCGAGGTCGGGAGCGATCTCGAGGCGTACGCCCAGACCTGCGGCGGGCGCATCGAGGTCCAGGACGGCGCGCCGGGGTGCGCCGAGCGCTTCGATGCGCCGGCGCCCGACCCCGAGGCACCGGGCGACCTCGGCAACGACCCCGAGCTCGACGCGCTGGCGCAGTCCTGCTTCACCGGGGACGCCGGCGCCTGCGACGACCTCTACCTGCAGTCCTCCGTGGACTCGGCCTACGAGGCCTACGGCGCCACGTGCGGCGGCCGGCTCCACCTGCCGAGCGACGGCGGCTGCGAGAGCCAGTTCGGCTCCTAGCGACCGTGCCGTCGCCCGGCGGGCCGGGGGCTCAGCCCTCGTCGGCGGCGGCGTCCCCACCGGTGGCGTCGTCGGCCGGGTCGAGGCGCAGCGACGCCGAGTTCATGCAGAACCGGGTGCCGGTGGGACCGGGGCCGTCGGGGAAGACGTGGCCGAGGTGGGCGCCGCAGTTGGCGCACGTGGCCTCGACGCGGACCATGCCGAACGAGCGATCCTCCTCGGTGACGACCGCGGCGGGGTCGAGGGCGGCGAAGAAGCTCGGCCAGCCGGTGCCCGAGTCGTACTTGGTGTCCGACGAGAACAGGGCGGCGTCGCAGCACACGCAGCGGTAGGTGCCGTCGTCGTGGCAGTCCCAGTAGGCGCCGGTGAAGGCGCGCTCGGTGCCCTTCTCGCGGGTCACGTGGTACTGCTCGGGGGTCAGGCGGGCGCGGTACTCCTCGTCGGTGGCGGGGGGTCGGGCGTCCATGGGGGCCTCCTCGTGGGCTCTGGCGGTCGGACGGGTCGGCGGGGGCCGGCGGGCGGGAAATCTGCGTTCGGTCCTTGATCGAACGAACGTTCGTAACTACGATGCTGTCATTCCGAAGGGCCAGCACCACCACCGTCGCATCCCTGCAACGCCAACGCCCGGCCGGGCGTTCCCACCGCCACCAGAACGGCCCGGGGGATTCTTGTCAGACCCCCTCCGTACGGTGACCACCGAACAGCGCTGCGGGCCCCGCAGCCACCGAACCACCCGACCGGCACCCCGCCGCTGAACACGAGAGGAACCCCCGTGGAGCGAGACAAGGCACTCGAGATGGCCCTGGGTCAGATCACCAAGGCGCACGGCGAGGGCGCCATCATGAAGATGGGCGAGAAGGGCACGATGGCCATCGAGGCCATCCCCACCGGGGCCATGTCGCTCGACATCGCCCTCGGTGTCGGCGGCCTGCCCCGCGGTCGGGTCACCGAGATCTACGGCCCCGAGTCCTCGGGCAAGTCCACCCTCGCCATGCACGTGGTGGCCGAGGCCCAGCGCAACGGCGGCATCTGCGCCTACATCGACGCCGAGCACGCGATGGACCCGGTCTACGCCGCCGCCATCGGCGTCGACATCGACGAGCTGCTCATCTCCCAGCCCGACACGGGCGAGCAGGCCCTCGAGATCACCGACACCCTGATCCGCTCGGGGGCGCTCGACGTGGTCGTCATCGACTCGGTCGCCGCCCTCACCCCACGGGCCGAGATCGAGGGCGAGATGGGTGACTCCCACGTCGGCCTCCAGGCCCGCCTCATGTCGCAGGCGCTGCGCAAGCTCACCGCCAACCTCAACAAGTCCGACACCATCTGCATCTTCATCAACCAGCTGCGGGAGAAGATCGGCGTGATGTTCGGCAGCCCCGAGACCACCCCCGGTGGCCGGGCGCTGAAGTTCTACTCGTCGGTCCGCCTCGACATCCGCCGCATCGAGGCCATCAAGGACGGCGTCGAGGTCGTGGGCAACCGCACCCGGGTCAAGGTCGTGAAGAACAAGGTCAGCCCGCCGTTCAAGCAGGCCGAGTTCGACATCATGTACGGCAAGGGCATCAGCCGGGAGGGCTCGCTGCTCGACCTCGGCGTGGAGCTCGGCCTCGTGAAGAAGTCGGGTGCCTGGTACACGTACGAGGGCGAGCAGCTCGGCCAGGGCCGGGAGAACGCCAAGGAGTTCCTCCGGGAGACCCCCGAGATCATGGTGGAGCTCTCCGAGCGCATCCGCCAGGCCGTGGGCATCGGCACCGACGACGCCGCCGAGCAGCCGGCGCCCCCCGCCGACGCCTTCACCGAGGCCGACGAGGAGCCCATCACCCTGGATGACTGAGGGGGGGCTGCCCCCGTGGGGCTGCGGGTCCTGTCGCCGGATTCCGTTTCCGGCCATGCTCGTCCCTGCGCGTGGCCGG
>WBZL01001978.1_pt2 | contig 16180 bp, 13 predicted proteins | sample 5204291 | NCBI WGS metagenome assembly WBZL01 (sample SAMN12344345, study PRJNA552823) | activated sludge metagenome | biome: Activated sludge suspended growth; feature: Nitrification reactor; material: Wastewater; isolation source: activated sludge from nitrification reactor of wastewater...
CGCTGTTGACGGCATAGTAGAGAAGGGAAGCCAGTTCCAGGCAATCCGTGATATGCAAGAGGAAATTCACCTGGAGACCGATGTCAAGGTCGCTCTGGCCAACGAGCGGGGCAGGTTGGCTAGCCTGTTTACCAGAATATCGAACCTGTCCAGGGATCTGCAAGGACTGAACGAGCTACTCAGGCCTGCAAATGGATCTGGCCGCCTTGATTCTAACTATCGACAGGTACTGACATCGAGACAACGCGAGATAAAACGTCAACTTAGCGACATTCGGGAGAGTATCGCAAGTACGCGAAATCGCATACTGGTTCTGCGGGCCATATCCTATGGCGAACGTGATGCAATGCTCACGTTCCGACAGCATACCGCCTCTGTGTCCACCAACGGATCTTCGTGGACCATTCTTGCTGCCATGCAACACCATGGCATTCCCACGCGGTTGCTAGACTGGACTACTTCGGCGGGCGTGGCCATATTCTTTGCGGTGAAGGCAATTCGAGAGCGAATGGAGAAAAATGAAGGCTCAATCCCAAATTGGCTTGAGCGTCATGCCAATTCAATGCCTCTCCAGGCATTCGCTGACCTTCCGGAACCGACAGTATGGGTACTGAACCCTTTCTTCTTGGCACGGCGGTCGGCATCCTGGAATCGCATCGAGGATCCTACCATCCGTGCTGACTTGGATTACCTCCACAATTTTCATGAAGCTGTATCCTGGCCGTTCAATGGTCCTGTGCCGGTGATGATACCGTGGCGATCTGAGAGATTGTTCGCCCAAAGGGGTACTTTCACGATTCACGGAAGGGACACGCGACCAATTGAAGAACAAGTCAAGGTACTCGATGGAAACCTGCAAGAGCAGCCTGTGGATCCTGCGGTGGCGCGCGTGTCGCTCTCACATGCTGCTGCAATTTATGGAATCAGACACATAACTCAGTTCATTGGCTTGGATCATTTTACAGTGTTCCGAGGGGAGGATGATCTTGGGAAGATGGTGAGCCTTCAACAGAAACGTAGCCGTCAGCCATAACCTGTTTTGCAATGACAGCAAGCAATGCACGCAGTAGTGCAAGCTTGAGATGAACATTCGTTGTAGGCAGCCATGAGACGAACCCTTACTTGCATTGTTCCGCATACCGCTATCGCGTGTCGGCCCCTGTCACCGTGAACGTCGCCAGCCGCGCATCGCATCTGGTAGTGATGACTCCGTCCTTGAGCTGACGAAGAGCCTCAATAGGGCTGCATTTACATGAATTCGAGCTCTGCGCAGCCGTTTGCGCCCTCCCGTGCTTTCGTGTTCACTACCCATCGGTTGGACGAGGTGCCCCGGGCAGGCGCCTCATGGCCTTCAAACACGTACGCACCGACGACCCCAGCACCCCCACCAACGACACCCGGACGCGCCTGCTCGAGAAGGTCCTCGTGCGCCATGCCGCCGAGGGCTTCGACGTGCTCGAGCTGCGGCGGCAGATGGGCAAGGCCGGCTACGTCCCCACGGAGCACAAGTGGGAGGACGACGGCGCCGGCGACGATCTCACCGATGAGGACGGCTCCGTCCTCCTGATCGGGGGCATGCCGCCGGCCGATCTCGCGGCCGAGATCGTCGAGACGGCGCGCCAGCACGTCGAGGAGACCAACGACCGCAAGAACTACCGCGTCGTGGCCCTGCGCCGCACGGAGGGCGAGGGGGGCGACGAGGAGGAAGAGGAGGTCTTCCGCTTCCTGCTGCCCGCCACGATGTTCGGCGGCGGTATGCCGGACCCGGCCACGGGCTCGGACGCGCGCGAGAACCACGACGCGCTGATGGCCGCCAACCAGCAGCTCCAGCGGCAGAACGAGCTGCTGTTCCGGATGCTGATGGAGGTCGTCCGGCAGTACCCGACGATGCTGCACAAGTGCACCGAGCTGCTCGAGCAGCTCGGCGACCAGCTCGGGGGTGGACGACAGCAGGACCTGCAGCAGGTGCTCTCCATCCTCGAGCTCGAGATGACCCGCGAGCAGCGGTGGATGGACCACGACCGCGCCAAGCAGCGCACGAGCCACCGCGCGGACATGTTCGGCAAGTCGATCGAGATCGCCGGGCCCGACCTGATGGCGCTGCTGCGCAAGGTCTTCGAGATGGTCACCACGCAGCAGGGGCAGGCCGATGCGGGCAGCGACGCGGCCTCGGCCTCGGCCACCACGACCCCACCCCCGCCCACGCCCGGCCCCACGGTCGTGCCGTTCTCCCGCTACGCCCGCACGCTCGACCAAGCCCTCGCCGGCGTGCCGGCGGCGGGCATCGCCAAGGCGCGCAAGCTCCTCTCCGAGGACGACTGGAAGCTCATCGAGGCCGCGCGCAAGGCGACCGACGACGACGAGTTCGCAGCCATCTTCACCAAGCTCGAACAGTCGTGGACGACCAAGGGCGAGGCCGCGACCAAGGAGCTGATGGCGAAGCTCGTCTCGGCGATCGGCGTCGAGCCGGCGATGGTCATCGGAAAGCTCCTCCAGGAGGTGAAGGGCCGCTGACGGCCCACCTCCCGACCCGGCGACGAGCCACCCCTCGCGAAGCGAACGAAAGGACCACCACACCATGCCCGACAACCCAGCACCCAAGCCCATCTACGTCTGCGAAGGCTTCCCCGTGGGCGGCCCCGAGCAGGAGGCTGCCCAGGCCGCGTGGCTCGACGCCCAGGCGCGCCGCGGCTACCGCCTCGCCGATCGCCGCGTGCTCGGCAGCGGCGGTGCGAGCAAGCGCGTCCACATTGTCATGGAGCTCGTCGAGCTCGCCCCGGCCCTCGCGCCCGAAGGAGGTGCGTGATGGAGGCCCTCCACCAGGGCGCTTCCACGGCGCTCGTGCTCGTGGGCCTCGCGGCCCTGCTCTACGGCCTCGGAGCGCTGTGGCGCGCGGTGAGCCAAGCGCGCGCGGAGCAGCAGGATCTCGCGCTCGAGCGAGACCTGCGCGAGCGCGTCGCCCAGCACCGCCGCGAGCGGGCCGAGGGCGCTCGCCGGGCGCGAGAGATGCTCTTCGCGCTCGTGCCCGCTGCTACGACGGCGCTCGGCCACTGGCTCGGCTCCCGCAGCGCCCAGAGCACCCACAACGCCCGCGACCTCCCCGGCCCGCCGGGCTGCGCCGGGTGCATCCCTCGCCCGATGCCCCCGTTCGCGCCGGTCGAGGACGACGACGACACCCACGTGGAGCTCGACCTGGAATCCCTGCTCGACGCGCTCTCCGAGCACGACCTCGGCCACTGGCTCGCCAGCACGATGCGCGCCGCCAAGGCCCGTCGCGCGCCGACGGACGACGACGCCAGCACCACCTTCGTCAACGCGCCCATCGTGACCGGGCCCACTGGCGAGCCCGCGTCATGACCACCGAGACCCGGCCGCGACGCAGGCACGACGCGAAGCGCCACCCCAGCGCACGGCCGGGTCTCGACCTCCCCGACTTCCTTCCGACCCGGCGGGTAGCCTCCGCTCCCAGCCCAACCCTCGTCCAACCAACCCAACGGGGGCGGGGGCTGCCCGACCTGGTCGACCCCAACGTGGCCGCGACGATCGAGCAGCTCGAGGCCATCGGCCGCGAGCTCGCGCGACAGAGCCCGCTCGAGCTGCTGCACCGGCTGCATGCCCGCACGAGCGCCCGCGTGGCCCGGCTGCGCCACGACGAGCCCTGATCCCCCGCGCCACGGCCGAGCCGTGCTCGGTCGCGGCGTGGGGCACCGCGAGGGACCGACCCATGCCCGACACGCCCCCCACCGACCCCGCCAGCGGCTCGCCCGTCGAGCCCGCCGCGTCGGCCCAGCCCGCCGAGGTGGTGGTGCGCTACCGCTACGGCGACGGGATCCTGCTCGAGGGCGACACCTACCCGCACAAGGACGCGATCAAGAAGGCCCAGCCGCGGTGGCGGTGGTTCCGGTCGCTGCGGAAGTGGGGCGTGCCGCGGACGCGCGAGCGGGTGCTGTCGAGCGACCAGGTGGAGGAGCACGCCCGCGGCTTGCAGCGGTCCGGCGTGCCGAGCGTGCGGGTGGACTACCAGGAGCCCCGGCCCGAGGACGTGCGCGACTTCGGCGAGGTGATCGAGGAGCGCAACGAGCGAGCGCTCGACCGCGCCGAGCGGCTCGAGGACCGCGCCGAGCGGCTCGAAGGGCAGGCGGCCGCCGAGCACCTCGAGCGGCGGGCGATCGGGGACGCCATCCCGATGGGGCAGCCGATCCTCGTGGGCCACCACAGCGAAGCACGCCATCGCCGAGACGTCGCGCGCATGAAGGCGGCCATGGGTCGCGAGGTCGAGGCCATCGACGCGGCCGAGCACGCGCGCCGCCGAGCCGCCGCGGCGAAGCACTCGGTGGCGCGGCAGGAGTCGCCCCGGCTCGCGCTGCGGCGGCTGCTCGAGCTCGCCAAGGAGGCGCGCGGGCTCGAGGTGAAGATCACCGGCGAGATCCCAACCGGCTGGCGCGGCGAGCTCCCCCGCGGGCCCGCGACGGGCGAGTGGCTCGCGCGGCTCCAGACCGCCGCCGAGGAGAACCGCCAGAAGACCGCGCACTACCGCCGCGTGCTCGACGACGCCGGCTACGTGCCCAGCAGCTCCGCGATCCTGCGCGTGGGCGACCGCGTGCTCACCGACAAGCACCCCGGGAAGGTGCGGAAGGTGCTCTCGCAGCTCGTGGAGATCGAGTTCGACCGCGCGGTGCGCTACAGCTACGGCAAGGGCTTCGAGAACGTCCAGCGGCTCGCCTACGACCGCGTGTGGGTGGCCAAGGCGACCGTCGAGGGACGCGGCCGCGTGCCGACCGAGGCGGTCGCGGTCGACGTGGAGGCGATCGCGACCAAGCACGGCATCACGCGCTCCAACATCGGCGACGGCCTCATGCTCCACGCCGCGCTCGTGGAGGCCGAGCGCCTGGGCGCAGGGGCTGCGATGGCGCGGCACCTCCTGAAGACGACGCGCCGCCAGCCCGACGAGCTGGCGCGGGCGTTCGGCCGCGCGCGCGGGGTGGCGGCGCTGGAGAACGGCACGTGGCCGCCGCCGCCGCTGCGAGGGGACGTCTACGGCAAGGACGGCTACCTGGGGCTGCTTCGGAGCCTCGACGAGCATCCCGTGGTCGCCGAGCTGCTCGCGGAGGCTCGCACGTGGACCGACCGCATGCGGGAGATCACCGGCGGTCGCGTCGAGCGCTGGTTCCCGCGGTGGGCCTCGTGGGCGCGAGACATCGTGCTCGACAAGATCGAGGTCGAGGCGATGAGGGTCGCGCAGGGCCAGGCGCCCACGCCCGAGCGCGCCCGGGCGGCTCGCGACTCCTTGGTGGCGAGCGCCGAGCGTCTACTCCAGGAGCTCCGGGAGGCGCTCGACCCTGCGCTGTACGACCAGCGCTCCACGCTCGCGGAGGTCTACCCGCGGCTGTGCAAGCTCGACCACGACGCGGCCAGGCGCGTGCTCGAGGACGTCTTCGGGGTGGACTTCGAGGACGCCGGCGAGGCGCTGGCGCTATGCGAGGGCAAGACCACGCTCGCCGACGTGGCCAAGGGCGCGGCCAGGCGCACCGAGGCACGCGAGCACGAGGCCGCCGAGGGAAGAGCCGCTCGTGAGGCCGACGCCCGCGCGCTGGTGGAGGTGCTCGACGAGGTCACCCGGCTCGGCGAGCTGACGGTGCGGCGCTTCAACCTGGCCTACTGGCGATTGCGCCCCGAGCTCCGCCCGTGGGAGCGCCGAGAGCGAGCGCTCACCGTCACCGCCAAGAACGGCATGGTCGAGAGCCTGGTACGGGGGCCGAACGCGTCGCCGTTCCACGTGGCGCTCCCGTCGGGGACCGACGAGCCGACCGCCCTCGCGGCGCTCCGGCGGGAGCTCGAGGAGACCGCCGGCCAACGTGCCAGGACCAGCCGGCCCTACGTGGGCGGCGGTCGAAGGGCCCGCCGCATGGTGCCCTTCCTCGATGCGGACCGACCCAAGCGCAAGGCCCCGAAGGAGCCCGAGACGATGGACGACGTGGAGACCGAGCCCACCCCCGCGCCGCCCCCGGCCCGCGAAGCGGCGCCGGGGAGCCTGTGGACCACGGAGGAGGAGGGCTTCGCCCTCGTCGGCCAGCACGGCGAGGGCACGCGGGTGCACGCGCCCGCCGGGCACCAGCCGGCGCTGTTCGACGTGGGCAAGCCCGACACGGCCGTGCTCGAGCGCATGCGCGCCGAGGAGCTGGCCGAGCGCCGCGCGAAGCAGCCCCCGCCCGATACGTCCGATCCCCTCCTCGCACGCTCGGCCACCGAGCCCGTCGCGCGCCTCGAGTACGTCGACGTGGCCACCGGCGTCCCCACCGAGCCCTCCGAGCCGGGCACGATGTCCACCGGGCGGATCGTGGCCGAGGTCGACGGCGAGACCGTGGAGATCGACCGCGAGGATCTGCTCGGCCACGGCACCGACCCCGACCCCCGCAAGCGCCGCTACCCGTACGACCTCGAGAGCCCCGCCGACTACCCGGGCCAGGCCAGGGCCAAGAAGACTGCGCGCGCGGCCGCGCAGGCGGCAGCCACGAAGGGCAAGCGCAAGGCTCCGCGCGTCGGCCTGCGCACCACGTTCGACTCACCTTCGAAGGCGGCGGCGATCTTCTACGACCACAACGAGGACTTCTTCGATCACGTGGTCGACCCGTGGGACGGCCTGCGCGACTGGATGGACGGCATCGAGGTCCGCGTGGGCCGAGGGCACCGCAAGCTGTCCAAGACCCCGGCGGGCCGCCGCATCCTCCTCGAGGAGCACGGCGCGCGGGCCATCCGCGGCGCGCTCGCCTACCTCATGGGTCAGGCCAAGGGCCGGCGCTGGCAGGCGGTGCCGTGGATGCAGGTCGAGCGCCTGGGCGAGGCGCTCGCGAGGTACTTCGAGGCGCCGGGCTCCGAGGCGGGCCAGCCGGGGATCTACTGGCGCCCGTTCGCGGGCGAGCTGCGGGCCGAGGATCTCGAGGCGATGACGCCGAAGCTGCGGGCGTCGATCCGCGAGCAGGAGGGTGCCCGCGAGATCGGCGAGCAGCTCGAGGCGCTGCGGGAGGCCTACGCGCGCGCCGAGGACTGCCTCCCCGACGACCTGCGGCGGGTCATCGAGCGCCGGATCGGCGAGTGGTCGCGGTGGGTCGAGGACCCGTCGAAGATCCCCGGCCACGCCTGCGAGCCCGACCCCAAGACCGAGGGCTACCTCTGCAACTACCCCGCGGTGGCCGGCGAGCTCGCGCAGCTCCGGCGCTCGTGCGACGACGCCTACGACCCCAACTGGGCCGCGAAGGAGAGCAAGGAGGCCGCCGCTGGCTTCCCCGACACCAGCCAGGGCGAGGACGAGGCCCCACCGCCGCGGAAGGCCTCCGCCAAGGCGTGCTGCTCCACCCAGACGCCGAAGCCGGAGGTGTGCAGCGCGCCCGCCTGCCAGCGCGCGGCCAAGGGCAAGAGGGCACCCAAGCCGCCGCGGCAGGAGCGTGCGAACGCCTCGCCCCCGAAGGCCGCCCGGGGCAAGCGCGCCGCTCCCACCCCGCCCACGAGCACCAAGGGCTCTGGTCCCCCGAAGGCCAAGCCCGCCCGCAAGCTCACCCCCGCCGAGCGCAAGCAGGCCCTCGTCGAGCGCAAGAGGGACCGCGAGCGTCGCCGCAAGCTCGACGCGGCCCGGCGCCGCGCGCAGCGGCTCACCTGCTCGGCCGCCGTGGCCCAGCACCAGGTCGAGGCGATGGACACCGTCTCCTACCGCCGCCGCGTCGAGGATGCGGCCGCCGCGGTCAAGAAGGCCGAGGAGCACGTCAAGGAGCACGAGCGCGAGCTCAAGGCCGCCATGCGCGAGGCCGAGGCCGCCATGCGCAAGCGCGACGCCGTGCCGATGGACCGCGAGCTGGCCCGCCGCAAGGTCCGCGACGCTCGCTGTCAGCTCGGCGTGGCGCAGGGCGCCCTGCGCCAGCGCAGGCGCGACCACCTGCGTGCGCAGACCGAGCTTCGGCGGGCGCTGGTGCGAGTGGGCAAGCGCGAGGCGATCGCCCACTCGCGGCTCGAGGAGGCCAACCGGGCCTCGGCCGAGGCATCGGCGCAGGCGTCGGAGCGGAGGTGACCCGGTGCTGCTCGAGGCCGACGACGAGATCTGGACCGGCGCCGAGGACCACTGGGTCTCCCGCGTGATCTCCCCGGCGCTGCTCGACGCGGCCCGGGGCGACCGCTCGCTGTGGGCCGACATGGGCCCGCGGATCGCCGGCTTCGACAGCAACGCCCTCGTGGGCGCGAGAGCGTGGGCCGCGGCCGAGCGCGTGGCGATGCTGCACCAGGGCACCGGCGCGCTCGGGCTGCCCGCCGATGCCGTCACGTCGGTGGCCAAGGCGCTCGGGCCCCTCGTGCTTCAGCCGCCTGCGGACGTCGACGTGCTCATCGCGGCGCTCGGGACCACGGCCATCGCGATCGCGGTGGATGCCATCGCGGCCATCCCCGTGGTCGGTCCCATCGCGCGGGCGATCGGCTCCATGGCGCTCATGCTGCGCGGGCTCGCCAGCAAGCCCCAGCAGCAGGCCAAGGAGTACTTGCCGCCGCCCCAGGCCTACAGCCGCAGCGCCGAGGAGTACGTGATGAACGCGCAGCTGCTGCCCGCGCTCACCACCTCGGACTGGACCGGCCTCTTCTTGCCGCGCGTGGGCAACGATCCCGAGCTGGTCGAGCTCGACAGCGGCTGGATGCTCGGCTCGACCGACGGCGGCGCCGGGCTGGGCTTCATCCCCGGCACGCAGCAGCTCAACGGCCCCATCCAGGCCTTCTGGCACAAGAAGTCGAGCCGCACCGGCGGGTCGCAGGCCATCCACCAGGACATCGGGGACTTCTATCCCGGGCCGGCGCAGCTCATGACCGCGATCGGGCAGCAGGTGCAGCGCCCCGGGCCCGAGCTGTGGTCGGTCGCGCCCGCCAGGGTGCGCCGCGCGTGGCGGGACCACGTGGACGCGATCCTGAGCTTCGCCTACGAGCTCTACTTCGGACGCGGCACCAAAGGCACTGGCCTCGACAAGCTCAACGAGGAGCAGCGCCGGCTCGTCGTGCAGCAGCTCGTCGCACCGCTCCACGCGTCGATGCTGGACGGCGAGCCCCGACGGGGCATCCTGGCCGCCAACGCGTGGACCCCCAAGCGGCCGCCCGACGACATCGTCGAGGCCTTCGTGGACCCGTGGTGCGACCGCCTCGAGCGGCGGCAGGGCTTCTACCTGGAGACCATCGCCGTGGCCTACGCCGACCCGAGCAGCGCGGCGTTCGAGCACAGCCCCAAGCTGCGGGACAAGCTCGAGCACATGCGCGCGCTGCTGCTCGAGCACCCGGCACGCCACCAGGTGGACCTGCGGGACGTGATCGACCCCGCCTACCGCGCGAAGCTGTTCGACGCCACCGTGGGCGACCAGCTCAAGGCCCCCACGGGCACGGCCGAGGTGCCCCCGCGCCTGCAGGAGGACGAGCCCGAGCCCGAGCCGCCGACGGCACCGCAGGGTGGGGCGCCGTTCGAGCCCGGCGGCGGCACGAGCACGAGCGGCGGGGCCGGCGGGCTCGTCCTCGGGCTGGGCGCGCTGGGCCTCGTGTGGGCCTTCCGGCGCCTCAAGAGGCGCCGTCGCTGAGGCAGAACGTCACGCGCTCCCAGAGGAGTGCTTCGTCCTGGGGGTTGCGCAGCGCCAGGTCGAGATCGGTCGGGAACGCCTCCACCTCCTCGCGGACGCTCGCGCACTCGCTCGTGCAGAGCTGGTGCCGCTCGTCCTGCGCGAGCGCCTGGTCGTCGCCGCGGGCGTACTGGGCGTCGCGGCAGCCCGTGTAGCAGCGCAGCCAGTCGGCGCAGGTGGTCGCGGCGGACGGCTCGTCGTCGCAGGCACCCAGGCCGAGCAAGAGACCGAGGGCGAGTCCGAGGAGGGGGCGCATCGCGACCGAGCGTACAAGAGCTCCGCTCCGACTGACCAGCGTACCGCACCGCTCCTCGGCTCGCGTCGAGCAACCACGGCGACGAGCGGGAGGTCGAAGATCCTCCAGCTCGGGTGAGCCCGTGGACGAATTTCGGCCTCTGGTCTCGCTCGGGGCAGGGTGGTACGTCAGCGGCGGCACAGCGTGCGCACGGCGGTCCCACGTCCCGACGCGGAGGTGGGCCGTCGTGACGATGTGGCGCGTGCGTCTCATGACGGAGCGAAGGACGAAGACGACGAACCCTCCTGGTAGCGAGGGGCATGCATCGATGCTCGCGTTCGTCGACATGGACTCGATCGTGCGCACGGTGGACGCAGTGCACCCACCGGCGATCGTCTGTGCGCGCGCCGAGCGGCCCACGGTGATCTACGATGGGCTCGGAGGGATGCTGCTCGTCGAGGACGCGGGCGGCTGGCATTGGCACGCGGACGGCACGACGCGACCCCTGCACGATCTCGTGGAGCTCGAGCATCGGCTCGGCACGATGGCCGAGAGGTATGAGCGCGAGCCCTCGCCCCTGCGGGCCCAGGCGGCGCAGTCCGTCGACGCGCTGCGCCTGCGGTGGATCAGAGACGCCCTGGCGGCCCCCTCACCACGGCCCTGGGGGCTCTGCGCACCGGGCCATCCACGCCACGCGGGCACGCTGCCTCGCATGGTGCTCTACGACGTTGCGCGTCCCGTCACCCGCGAGCAGATCGCGGCCGAGGTCGAGCGCCTCCATCCCGCCGCGCTCGTCGGCTCCGACGGGAGCTGGCCGGTGCTCGTCCTCGATGGGGTGTCGTGGCTGCTGTTGCTCGAGCTCGAGGAGGCCTGGCACTGGGCGATCGACGAGGAGCACCACGGGAGGGTGCACGACTATCTCGCGCTCCAGGTGCTGCTATCCGCGATGGCGGCAGCCTACGCCGTGCTCGATGAGGGCCAGCGACGACGGGCGCAGGCCCAGGCTCGGGAGCTGTCGCAGCAAGGGCTGCCGGAGCGATTGGCATGGGCCCACCGGCGTGCGAGGAGCCGTGGTCGCACCGGGCGAAGGTAGTGGCGCTCGACGGGGGTGGTCGAAGCTCGCTCACTCGAGGGGCATCGAGCGGACGAATTCTGCTCTCTGGTCCCGGTCGATGCGGGGTGGTACGCCAAGGGCTGCATCGCGATCGCGTCGCGGTCCCGTCCGAAGGTCGGCGGGCTGCTGCGTCGACGCGGCATGCGTGTTCGCATGGAGGCATTGACGATGAGGTGGTCACGACGACAAGCAGACGTGCCGGGCACGACGAGCGTGCTGCGGTTTCCGAGCGGGATCCAGGTGGAGCTCGTGCTGCGCGACGCGGCGGAGGCCGTGGAGCCACTCGACGACGACGCGGCGGCCCAGGAGCCCCCGGGCGCCATCGACCGGCCCGGCCGTCCGTCTGGGGCCGGCCTCGCGCCATTCGACGCGCGAGCCCTGCTGGTGTGGACCATGGCCGGCTTCTCGCTGTTCGGCGGACGCCGGCGCCCGAGCATGAAGGACGTCCTCCGAGAGGCGCGGGCGATCGTGGTCGCGCTCGAGATCGAGGACCACGCCGACAACATCACGCGCGTGGCCGAGGCGCTGGGCACCAGCCGTCGCGTCGTCCGCGGCTACCTGCGGCGCATGGGGCTGTACGACTGGACGCGGATGAAGAGCGACGACGAGGGGGCCGAGGTGCACGAGGAGGCACGCCTCGATGGGTGAGCCCATCGACGTGGAGTCGATCGTGCGCGTGGTCGACGAGGTGCACCCGCCGGCGATCGTCTGCGCGCGGGCGGGGCGGCCCACCGTCGTCTGCGACGGGATCGATGGGTTGCTGCTCGTCGAGGGCACCGACGGCTGGCAGTGGCTGGAAGACGCCACGAGGCACCCGCTGCACGACCTCGAGGCGCTGCGCCGCCTGGTCGTCGCGATGGCCTCGAGCTACGCGCTCGAGCCACCCTCACGGCTCGCCCAGGCGGAGCAGTACGTCGACGCGCAGCGGGTGCGGTGGATCCGGGAAGCCGAGGCATCACCCCCGCCGCGGCTCCGGGGCCTCTGTGCGCCCGGCCGACTGCGCTGCTCGAGCCCGCGGATCCGCACGGTGCTCTACGACGCCCCGGAGCCGATCACCCCCGAGCAGATCGCCACCGAGGTCGAGCGGATGCACCCCGACGCCCACGTGTGCACCGCTCCGGGTCAGCCCATGCTCGTGGACGATGGGGTGTCGTGGCTGATGTTCTTCGCGTGGTGGAACGGCTGGCACTGGTCGCTCGACGGGCAGGGCCAGGGGCTCGTGCGGGACTCCCTCGCGCTGCAGGTGATCCTCGCCGAGCGAGCGAGGGTGTACGCCGCCGTGGACCGAGCCACGTGGCGACGAGCGGTGGAGCACGTGCTACGCCTGTCGCAGGTGTCCGTCGTCGAGCGGTACCGATGGGCGAGGGAGCACGCGAAGGCACGGGGCGCGGTGGACCTCGGTGAGCGGACGGCGGAGCCGGTGTCGTCGGAGGATCGAGGCTGAGCGTTGGCGCTCGTAGCGACCGGGGCTGCCATACGGGCGAGGGCCGAGCTCCTGCGGTCACAGGGCCTCTTTCGCGGGGCCTGACACCGCCGGCCGTCCTGCCTCGCCCGACCGTGCCCCGACCGCTATCCTCGCCTCCTCCATGCCGCGCCACCGCCCGGGCAAGCGTGCCCCTCGCGCCTCCGCGAGCGTCGACGACCGCTTCGCCGAGGCCATCGCCCACCACCGCGCCGGGCGCCTCGACGCCGCCGCCGTCGCCTACGACGACGTGCTCCGCCTGGCCCCCGGCTCGGCCCCGGCGTGGTCCATGAAGGGCGTGCTCGCCCTCCAGCAGGGCCGCCCCGCCGACGCCGTCCCCCTGCTCGAGCGCGCCCTCGAGCTCGACGCCACCCAGCCCGGCTTCCACCTCAACCTCGGCAACGCCCTGCGTGCGCTCGCCCGCCACGACGAGGCCATCGCCGCCTACCGCCGCGCCCTCGCCCTCGACGAGCGCATGGCCCCCGCGCACAACAACCTCGGAAACGCCCTGCGGGATCGCGGCTCGCTGCCCGAGGCCGCCGCGGCCTACCAGCGCGCGCTCGCGCTCGACCCCGGCTTCTTCGCGGCCGCGGCCAACCTCGCGCAGGTGCTCGCCAAGCGGCCCGAGCAGCCGCGCGCCGAGGTGCTCGCGGCCCACGACCGCGCCCTCGCGCTCGCCGAGGCCGGCAACCTCCGCACCCCCGACGTGGCCAACCTCCACAACGCCCGCGGCAACCTCCTGCAGGCCGACGGCCGCACCGACGACGCGATCGCCGGCTATCGCCAGGCCGTGGCCCTCGACCCCGCGTTCGCCGAGGCCCACCTCAACCTCGGCCGCGCCCTCGCTCGCGCGCTGCGGATCGAGGAGGCCATCGAGCCCCTGCGCCGCGCGCTCGCGCTGCGCCCCACCGACCTCGCGCTCTACAAGCAGCTCGCGCTGGCCCTCCGCCGCCTGCGTCGCAACGACGAGGCCACGGCGGTCTACCAGGCGTGGCACGAGCAAGATCCGGCCGACCCCATCGCGGCGCACATGGCCAGCGTGCGCGGCCAGGAGGCCCCGCCCGAGCGCGCCACCGACGACTACGTCCAGCGCGAGTTCGACGACTTCGCCGAGCAGTTCGACGACGTGCTGGTGAACAAGCTCGGCTACCAGGGCCCCAAGCTGGTGCAGGGCATCATGGAGCGCACCGGGCTGCTCGAGCGCCGCGACCTCGACGTGCTCGACGCGGGCTGCGGCACCGGCCTATGCGCGCCGCTCCTGCGCCCGCTGGCCCGCACGCTCGTGGGCGTCGACCTCTCGGGCAAGATGCTCGAGCAGGCCCGCCGCCGAGGCGGCTACGACGAGCTGGTCGAGGCCGAGCTGACCGAGATGGTCGAGGCCCGCCCCGCAGCCTTCGACCTGATCGTGGCCGCCGACGTGCTCACCTACTTCGGCCAGCTCGATCGCCTGGTGGCGGCCTTCCGCCGCGCCTTGCGACCCGGCGGGGCGCTGGTGTTCACGGCAGAAGCCGGCGCCGACATGGCCCGTGGCTGGACGCTCAACGAAGGCGGTCGCTACGCCCACCACGACGCATACCTCCACCGTGTGCTTGAGCAAGCGGGATTCGGAGTCCTTGAGCTGAACGGAGATCGCATCCGCTACGAACTCGGCACCGAGGTTCGCGGCTGGGTCGTGTCCGCGACCGCACGTGTTACCTCAATTTCTGATTGACCGTAGCCGATCACAATGCTCGACGCCGCATGGCGGCCAGGCTGACGACGTTCTCTGGAAACGACGTGGCATTGTTGATCTCGTCGATTCCGGTCACTCGCGCAAGAAGTGACGGTGTGAACCCGAGTGCCTTGGCAACCCACGCCGACGGTAGGGAGTGGTACCGCTCCATCGCAGAGAAGCACTTTCGCAGGAACTCAGCGGGGGGCCATACGAATTCGGCCGGTTCGTTCTTTCGCCACCCTCGCTTGGAGAGCTCAACGAAGAAATCGCGATACGTGCCCTCTGTGATCAGTCGAAGATCCCGAGCCCGCCGGACCATCGCGGCGAGGCTAACCCGCCACCAGGTCTTCATTTCGATGAGCCAGTCCAGCTCGAGGGTGCCTGGGCCTTCTGCCCATGCGATTGTGAACCCAGCCCTGGGCATCAGCAGGGCGCTCGCGAAAGCATCTGCCTCTTGCTCGGTCGCTTTGTCCCCGATCTCACGGTCGCGGTGCAGCGCGAGATGACCGAGCTCATGAGCCACGTTGAAGGCGCTGCGGGAAGGCGGGTCCGCTGGATTGAGGATGATGAGCGCCCCTCCGTCATGAAGCCGAGCCGAAAACGCGTCTACTTTCTCCAATGATCCCAACGCGCCATGGGCAACGACGGCCCCAGCTCTCTCGGCCAAACGAAGAATATTATCGATCGGTCGCTCGAGAGAAAGCCCCCACGCCTTGCGGCAGCTGTCCGCGGCAGCCTCCGCCGACCAACCTGCCAGGTCTGGCACTGAGCACTTGGGAAGGTCGAGGTGGACACGGAGGAACTCAAGGACGTGGCCGAGAAGCACCGCCTGCGCCATCGGCGTGTCTCGCTCCCGTTGCGTTGTGACGCGAGCTCGAAAGTGGGTGCTTTCCTCGTCAAGGTTGGTCGTCAGCGGAGCCTCGAAGAACGAGGGCTCGACATCGAGTGCAGACGCCAACTGTTGGCGTTCCTGGGCGCTCGGAGGTACGCGATCAGACTCGAGGCGGCCAAGCTTGGCGGACGGGATGCCCGTGAGGTTGGACAGAGCCCCGCGCGTGTGACCCTGAAGTTGGCGGGCCACCCGCAGGCGTCCACCGTGGAACGGCCTCTCAGTCCCCTTCGGGCTCGCCATCCTCCGATTTGTCTACCATCGCAGGGCCGATCTCGTCGATGGGGGAGATCTCGTCGCGGGTGCGGGGCGAGACGTGCGTCTCGCGCGCCAGATTCGTATCCGATGCTGCCGCACGGTTCCAGATCACCCAGGAACCGCGCTCAACTTGCCCAGAAGGGTCGACCTCGTGGAGGGTGACGCGAGCGCAACGTCCATGCTCATCCCGCTGGTAGTCCCCCAGAAGCAGCCATTCTTCGATCCCGTCTTCGGCAAAGGGAAACGAGAGCTGTCCGACCGCCGCCGGAGCTCCCGACCCGCCTGGGATCGACCCGTCTCGCCGTCGCATTCGAAAGCACCGCCCCTCGACGAACAAACGGTAAGCTTCACCACGGAGGCGCTGGAACAGAACGAGGGACGCCATCCTCGCAGCCAGTAGGTGGAGTGCTGAGCGTACGAGGTTGTGGGTGTGGTCTGCCAGGCTTTCCGGCGTATCGAACCTGGTGCGGCCCTCGGTAACCTCGTCAGCGGCTTGGGCAATTGCGCCGCCCACGGCCAGCCACACTCGACCAGGCGGGTTCTTCGCGCACAACGCGGAATGCGGGGATGCGCGTCGGATCTGCGGCTTCTCCGCGCTCTACACGCAACTGCGGATCCTGCGTCAGGCGCGGGGAACGCTGCTGCGCTACGACCAGACGACGTTCCCGGGCTCCCAGGACACCGTCTCGCACTGCTCGATGGTCTTCGAGGGCGCATGAACCCCGGCATCCCTGACATCCCCGGCAACAAGCTGCTCGTCCTTGGACGTGACGCGGACGTGATCGCCTCCGGCATCGAGGCCTGCGGACTCGGAATCGACGTGCGCGCGCGCGAGTTCGCGGACGTCGTCGCCGCCGATCTCGCGGATCGGGACACGTT
>WBZL01002898.1_pt1 | contig 16179 bp, 18 predicted proteins | sample 5204291 | NCBI WGS metagenome assembly WBZL01 (sample SAMN12344345, study PRJNA552823) | activated sludge metagenome | biome: Activated sludge suspended growth; feature: Nitrification reactor; material: Wastewater; isolation source: activated sludge from nitrification reactor of wastewater...
GCCCCTCGTCGAGGAAAGAGGCGGTCAGCAGCCGCTCCTCGGACCCGTCGGTGCGCATCACGCCGATGTGGAAGCGGCCGGCGTTCTGCTTGGTGAAGGCGATCATGTCGCCCCTGGGCGACCAGACCGGGGTGCCGTAGCGCCCCTCGCCGAAGCTGATCCGCGTGGGTTCCCCGCCCCCCACCGACATGACGTAAAGCTGCTGGTTCCCGGACCGGTCGCTCTCGAAGACGATCCGCGACCCGTCGGGCGAGAAGGACGGCGCCGTCTCGATCGAGGGCGCGTTGCTGAGCCGCGTTATCTGGCCCGAGGACAGCTGCATCGAATAGAGATCGGTGTTGCCATCCTGCGAGAGCGAGAAGACGACCGTGGCGCCGTCCGGCGAGAAGCGCGGCGCGAAGGTCATGTTGCCCTGCAGGTCCGCCAGAGCGCGCGAGGAGACCGAGGCGAGGTCCATCAGCTTGATCCGGGGAAACCCGGTCTCGAAAGAGGTATAGAGGATACGGTCGCCCGAGGGCGAGAACCGGGGCGCGAGCACGATCGTGGAGGAGTCCGTCAGGTACTGCACGTTCGCCCCGTCGTAGTCCATGATGGCAAGCCGCTTCAGCCGCGCGTCCTTGGGTCCGCTTTCGGATACATAGACGACGCGGCTGTCGAAATAGCCGCCCTCGCCGGTGATGCGGGAATAGACCTGGTCGGCTACCTTGTGGGCGATCCGCCGCCAGTCGCCCTGTCCACCGCCGAACTGGAGCCCTTCGCCGAGCGGGGCGCCGGAGAACACGTCGTAGAGACGGAACTTGACGTTGATCCGTCCGTCCGAGCCCTGCGATACCGCGCCGGTGATCAGCGCCTGCGCATTGATCGCCTTCCAGTCGGCATAGGCCACGGGCGCATCGAAGCTCGTTACCGGCGAGATGAAGGCCGATGCCGGGATTTCCCTGAAAAGGCCTGTGCCGGCGAGGTCGGCGGCCACGACGCGGCTGACCTCCTCGGCGATGCCGGCGGCCGAGGGGTTCTCCGCGACGAAGGTCGGCACGGCGAAGGGCAAGGGCTCGATCACCCCCTCGGTAATCTCGATGCGCAGGGGGCCGTTCTGGGCGAAGGCCATCGGCGCGGCGACGGAGAGGCCAAGGCCGGCTGCGACCAGCGCGAGGCAGAGCGTGCGGACAGAGGTCATGGGCTTTCCTTCCCTTCCGGTGGGATTCTGGCGGGTGCAGTTACATGTGGTGGGACGGATGCTCAACGCCCCGCGGGACAAACCGGCTCCGTCCCCGGGGAAACGTGGCCCGGTGCCTGCCGCCTGCGATGACTGGGAAGCTTTGGTCATTTCATCCTCATCTTCTCGGGATTGAAGACGATCTCGATCTCCTGCCACTGGGCGTATTTCTCGACCGGTAGCGGATAACCGTTCTTCGCGCAGCGGATGATCGCGCGGCGGCCCGCCTCGTAGGCCTGACGTGCCGCGGCTTCGTCGCCGCCCTCGTATCCGATCATCCGGATCGAGTTCGAGATCGGCATTCCGCTCTGGTCCATGCTCACCCCCACGGTGACGATGGTGTTGAGCGCATCGGTCGAAAGGGCTCCGACGTTCCAGCAGGCCTTGACGGCGACGACCAGCGCGTCCTTCTCGCCGCCCGTCAGCGGCGGACCGGACGCCGCGGTGCCGGTGCCGGGGGCGGGCGCGTCGGAGGCCGCGCCGGCGAGCGCCTCCGCCAGGGCGTCGGCCACCGCCTGATCGGCGGGCGCCTCGGGTTGCGCCTCGGCGACCGGCTTTGCGGACTCCGGCGCGGGCTTCGCCTCCGCCGGCGCGGGCTTCGGCTTTGCGGGCTTCGACGCCGGGCGAGGCGAGGCGGACGGGGCGGTCGAGGCGACCTTTTCCTGGTCCTTGTTCTCCTCGGTCTTCAGCACGTCGCCGGTCTCCTGCGGCGCGGCGGGCGTCGCGGGCTCCACGGGCGAAGGCTCGGCTGCCGGGTCGGGTGTGGTTTCGGCCACGGCCTCGGGCGCCGTGTCGGGCTGCGGCTCTGGTGCCTCGACCGGATCGGGGACGACGATGTCGGCTGGCTTCGGCTGCGGCTTGGGCGCGATCACCGGCTCGGGTTCGACCGATGGCTCCTCGACCGGCGGCGCGGGCGGCGTCGGCGGCGTGTCCTCGACCACTGTCGCGGGCGGCGTGATCTCGGTCACGTCGGGGGCGGCATCGGGTTCGGGCTGGGGTTCCGGCGCCTCGGGCGTGGCGGTCGCCGGCGGGGTTTCCGCCTCGGGCGCGGGAGGCACTTCCTCGGCCTTGGGTGGCTCGGGCACCGAGGGCTGCGGCGGCGATTCCGTAGCGGCGCGGGGAGCGGCCGCCTGCAGCGCGCTGAACTCGGCCTCCGACATCAGCGTGACCTCGGCCGTCGCCACCGGCGGCGGCAGATCGTGCGAGAAGAAGATCCCGCCCACGAGCAGCCAGAGGATCGCGCCCGCATGCGCGACCCCCGAGACGATCATGCCGATGCGCTCTGACCGGTCCATGGGCATGAGCCCCGTCGCCCCCTAGTTCGCCGCCTGCCCGCCGAAATTTGGCCCACCGGCATCGGTGACCAGCGTGATGTTGGAAAAGCCGGCCGCGTTCAGCGCGCCCATCACCTGCACGACCCGCTCGTAGGGAATGCGCCCGTCGGCGCGCAGGAAGAGCTTGTCGCTGGTCCGCTCGGCCGCGATCGCGCGCAGCCGGTCGATGAGTTCGGCCTCGGCCACCGGCGTGTTCTGGACGGAGATCGAGCCGTCCTCCTGAACCGAGATGGTCAACGGCTCCTCCTGTTCTGTCGCCACCGCCTGCGCTGCGGTCTTGGGCAGCTCAAGCGGCACGCCCACGGTCAGAAGCGGCGCTGCGACCATGAAGATGATGAGCAGCACCAGCATCACGTCCACGAAGGGCGTGACGTTGATCTCGCTCATCACCGCGGCCTTGCCGCGCGATCCGCGGCGCCGGTGCCCGCCACCGCGCCCGCCCTTGATCACCCCCGCGCCCATGGCTCAGGCGTCCAGCTGGCGCGAGAGGATCGTTGCGAACTCGTCGGCGAAGGCCTCGTAGCCGGCGATGATCCGGTCGCTGTCGGTTGAAAGCTTGTTGTAGAAGATGACCGCCGGGATCGCCGCGACAAGACCGAGGGCAGTCGCGAGGAGCGCCTCGGCGATCCCCGGTGCCACGACGGCAAGCGAGGTGTTCTGCGAAATCGCGATCTGCTCGAAGGCCACCTTGATGCCCCACACGGTGCCGAAGAGGCCGACGAAGGGAGCGGTGGAGCCCACCGTCGCCAGGAACGGCAAGCCGCGCGTCAGGTGTTCCGTCGCCTTGGCGATCGCCACGTCCATCGACCGGTCGATCCGCGCTTGCGCGCCGGTGATGAGCGCCCCGTCCTGCCGGTGGCTGCGGCGCCATTCGACCATTCCCGAGGCGAAGATGCGCTCGCTTGCCCCGTCGGGCTGGCTGCCGATCTTCTCGAAGAGCTCGTCGAGCGGCTCGCCCGACCAGAAGGCGCGGTCGAAGATCGCCGCCTCCTGCCGGGCCTGCCGGTAGGAGATGAACTTCTGGATGATGATCGCCCAGGACCAGAAGCTGGCCACGGTCAGGAGGATCATCACGATCTGGACGATGAAGGACGCGCGCAGGAAAAGCGCCAGCAGGGAAAAGTCGATCTCCTGCGCCGTCGCGAGGGTTTGGGTATCCATGGATGCTGCTCGCCGTTTGGGCCGTGTTTTTCGCGGCTCTCATACCGGGTCTTTTACCCGGCTTTAAGGGGGAACGCCAACAAATCTGCGTCAGCGCGGCGAGGGTCGCCCGATCAGTGGAGATTGGGCGCGATGCGGCGGCGGACTTCCGCCGGAAGCCGGGCCGCGGTGCCATGCTCGGTCAGGCAGACGAGCGTGACCTGCGCCTGGAAGAGCCGTTCGCCCCCGCGGATGACCGTCTGGTCGAGCACGATCCGCGCGCCGGTCGCCGCCACCAGTTCGGTCTCCACGACCAGCTCCTCATCGAGCCGCGCCGGCCGCAGATAATCCGCCTCGACCCGCCGCACGGCGAAGACGATCCCCTCCTCGGTCCTGAGCCGGCCCTGGTCGACGCCGAGCGCGCGCACCCATTCCGTGCGCGCGCGCTCGATGAACCTGAGGTAGTTGGCGTAATAGACGATCCCGGCGGCATCGGTATCCTCGTAGTAGACGCGGACGGGGAAGCTGTGTGGCATGGTCGCTCCGGGCTGTGCGGGCCTGAGCCTAGGCGGCGACGGTGTCACAGGCAAGACGCCGGCCCGGGCGGGCACCCTTCCGCCGCTGGCGGCGGCTTGAGCGATTGCACCCTTGGCGCGCGGTCGCTTCTCCTGTAGCGAAAGTGCTGACATGCGCCCGCGCCCGCGGGCCGGGCGGGGCCCAAGCAGGAGCGGAAATGACAAAATCGGTTATCGAGGAAGACCTGACGATCGACGGCAATGTCGTGTCGAAGGATGGCGACATCGAGGTGAAGGGCAAGGTGACCGGCGACATCACGTCGAAGTCCGTCGACGTGAGCGTGGCGGGCCAGGTGCAGGGCGTCATCACGGCCGAGTCCGTGACCATCCGGGGCAAGCACTCCGGCCAGATTTCCTGCAGCGAACTCGCGCTCGAGAAAAACGCGGAGGTCACGGCGGACGTCAAGGCGCAGACCCTGTCGTCGGAAAAGGGCGCGCGGCTCGTCGGCAAGGTCCAGATCACGGGCTGAGGCCCGCAAGAGGCGAAGGGGCGATGCCCGCAGCAGACCCCGCCAATGCCGCGCAGGCGGCATTCTGGACGACCGGTCCCGGCCGTCTCTGGGCCGTCGAGCATGCCCGGCTCGATGCGCTGATGGCGCCGGCGACGACAGTCCTTCTCGACCGCGCGGCGATCCGGCCAGGCGAGTCTGTGCTCGACATCGGTTGCGGCGCAGGCGCGACGACGCTGGCGGCCGCGGAACGCGCCGGGCCGGGAGGGCGTGTCACCGGGCTCGACATATCGACGACGCTCCTTGACATCGCGCGGCACCGTGCCGCCGGCGGGGCGAATGTCACCTTCCTGGAGGCCGACGCCCAGACCCATCCCTTCGCGCCCGCGACACAGGACGTGGTTCTCTCGCGGCACGGGCTGATGTTCTTCGCCGATCCCCTGGCCGCCTTCCGCAACCTCGCGGCAGCGCTGCGCCCGGGCGGGCGCATCGTCTTCCTCGCCTGGGCGGACGCCGGTCTGAACCCCTGGGTGCGCGAGGCCCGCGCCGCAGCCGAGGCGCGGCTAGGTGCGGTGCCGCCCGACCCGCCGCACACGCCCGGCATGTTCGCCTTCACCGATCGCGACCATGTGACGGGGCTTCTTGTGGCGGCGGGTTTCGCCAGTATCGCGGCCGAGGAGTTGCGGACCGAACTCCATCGTGAAGGCACCGCCGAGGACGGCGCCGCGCTCGCCGCCGCAATCGGGCCGGTGAACTACGTGGTTCGCGTGAAGGGCGGTACGGAGACCGACCGCGCCGCGATCGCCGCCGATCTCGCCACAAGGTTCCGCCCCTTCGAGACGCCGCAGGGCCTGCGCGTACCCGCCGTCATGAACCTCTTCGCCGCCCGCCGGCCCTGAGCGCGCGGGCGGCCTCACCCCGTCCGCGCCGCAAGCCTGAGCGCATGGCTCGCATCGCCCGCGGCGGCCGGCAGAACAGGATCGTAGGCCGCGCGGATCAGGTCCGCGATATCGGGACGCAGGATCACCGCTTTCCCCGCGCGTGCGAGGATGGAGCGGTCGCGGAAGGCAGCGTCCGACCAGAGCAGGATCGCCTGTGCGGCGAGGCTGAGGGCAAGCGTCTCCGCCGGCATGTCTGCAGCCTCGCCCTCGATCTTGAAGAAGGCGATGCAGGCCCGGATCGCGCCCCCGGCCTCGAAGCGGAAATGGCGGTACTGGTGTGCCCCTTCGGCCTCGAGCCGGGCCACGAGCCGGCCGAGCCCGGGAACCAGCCGGTCGAGGTCGGGCACGTCGTCCAGTTCGCGCCACGCGCGGCAGAAGAAGACCATCAGGTTTGCGCCCTGCTCGGGATCCGTCGCGGCCATCCGGTGTCCGGCGAGCGCCACCACCGCCTCGATCGCGCCCTTGATGATCGCCAGGGTCGCATCGTCGACACCGAAGATGACCGGCACGATCGGCCGCGCCCAGCGGGCGAAGACATAGGCCCCGTCCGTGCGGGTGAAGAGCTCCGCCACTTCCTCTGCCGTCACGACCGTCCCTTTCATCATCGCCCTGACGCATGCGCGGGAGATATCCGCGCGCCGCCCCCGCCCGCGGCGTGGCCTATTTCCCGAAGAGGTCCGTCTGCCCCGGCGCCCGTGGCGCGGCGATCCCGAGATGGGTCCAGGCTTTCCCGGCCAGCATCCGCCCGCGCGGCGTCCGCTGGATCAGGCCCTGCTGCAGGAGGAACGGCTCGATCACCTCCTCGATCGCATCGCGTGCCTCGCTGAGCGCCGCCGACAGCGTCTCGACCCCGACCGGGCCACCGGCGTAATTCTCGGCGATCAGGGTCAGATAGCGCCGGTCCGCCCCGTCGAGCCCGAGATGATCGACGCCGAGCCGCGTCAGCGCCCCGTCGGCGATCGCTTGCGTGAGCCGCCCGTCCCCCTCGACCAGCGCGAAATCGACGACGCGGCGCAGGAGCCGCCCCGCGATCCGTGGCGTTCCCCGCGCCCGGCGCGCGATTTCCAGCGTGCCCTCGGGGTCCGACGAGATGCCCATCAGCCGCGCCCCGCGGGTGACGATATGGTCAAGCTCCGGCACCGTGTAGAACTGGAGCCGCGTCGGGATCCCGAACCGGTCCCTGAGCGGCGTCGTCAGCAGACCGAGCCGGGTCGTGGCCCCGACGAGCGTGAAGGGCTGCAGCTCGATCCGCACGGTGCGGGCCGCGGGCCCCTCGCCGATGATGAGGTCAAGCTCGAAATCCTCCATCGCCGGATAGAGCACCTCCTCCACCGCCGGATTGAGCCGGTGGATCTCGTCGATGAAGAGCACGTCGCGCGCCTCGAGATTGGTCAGGATCGCCGCGAGGTCGCCCGCGCGCGCCAGCACCGGACCGGAGGTCATGCGGAAGTTGACGCCGAGTTCCTTCGCCATGATCTGGGCGAGCGTCGTCTTGCCGAGGCCGGGGGGGCCGTGGAAAAGCGTGTGATCCATCGCCTCGCCGCGCCGCCGCGCGCTTTCGATGAAGACGCGGAGGTTCGCGCGCGCCTCCTCCTGGCCGACGAAGTCGGTCAGCGCCTGCGGGCGGAGGGAACGGTCGGCGTCTTCCGGTTGGGGCGCGGGGCGGAGCGTGGGGTCGGATTCCATCCCCTACCCCTTCGGCGCGAGAAGCTTGAGCGCGGCGCGGATCAGCGCGGGCGTTCCGGCGGTGTCGTCCCGGCCGGACGCCTCGGCGACGGCGGCAGCCGCCTCGCCCTGGCCGTAGCCCAGGTTCGTCAGTGCCGAGAGCGCGTCGGCGGCGGCGCTGGCGGCCTGGCCCGCGGGCGCGGTTGCACGGCCGGCGGGCCGGGCACTGGGCCGGTCCGTGGGTGTCTCGACCACCGCATCGACGGCCGAGGCATCGACGGTCAGCGCGCCGCCAAGCGCCATCACCGTCGGCGCCTTGTCCTTCAGCTCCATCACGACCCGCTGCGCGAGCTTCGGACCAACGCCGGGCGCGGCCCTGATCGACGACCAGTCGCCAAGCGCCACGGCGCGGCCCACGCCCTCGGCGCCGAGCGTGCCGAGGATCGCCATCGACGCCTTGGCGCCCACCCCCTGGACCGTCGTCAGGAGCCGGTGCCACTCCTTTTCGAGAAGCGTCGGAAAGCCGAAGAGCTGGAGGATATCCTCGCGCACCAGAAGGTCGGTGTAGAGCGCGCAGGCCTCGCCCACGGGCGGCAGCGCGGCGGCGGTGCGGTTCGAGACGTGGACGATATAGCCCACGCCTCGCACGTCGATAAGGACGTGATCCATCGCCCGGTGCAGGATCACCCCGGCAATCCGCCCGATCATGCCGCCCCCTTCAGCGCCGCGGCCATGCGGCCCGCGCTTTGCAGGTGATGGGCATGGCAGATCGCGATGGCGAGCGCATCGGCGGCATCGGGCCCGGCCAGGTCCACGCCGGGAAGCTGCAGGCGCACCATATGGGCGATCTGGCCCTTGTCGGCATGACCGACGCCGACGACTGCCTTCTTGACGGCGTTCGGGGCGTATTCGCCGACGACAAGTCCGGCCTGCGCCGGCACCAGCATGGCGATCCCCCGCGCCTGACCGAGCTTGAGCGTCCCCGCACCGTCCTTGTTCACGAAGGTCTGCTCCACCGCGGCGGCCGTGGGCGCATAGGCGGCCACGACGCGGGTGAGCGCGTCGAAGAGCGACAAGAGCCGCGCGCCCATCGCCTCACCCTCGGAGCGGATGATGCCATTCGCGACGTGACTGAGTCGCGATCCGGTCACGTCGATCACCCCCCAACCGAGGTTTCTCAAGCCGGGGTCGATCCCGAGAACGCGCATCTGCTCCCTCATCTGTTGCTTTTTTCCCACGACTAGCACGAAAGGCGAACATCGCAAAGGGTGATTGGCTCCTTCGCGACCGCCCCGCGACTGTGGACAACCTTGCCGGAAAGCGTCGCTGCAGATGCGAAAAGCGACGTATTTTGCGCCTGCGGAAACGTTTTATTTCCAGCGACTTAACACAAGGATGACCCATGCAATAGCTGCATGGCGGGGCTGCACGAGGGCGTCTTGCCGCCGACAGGGCGCCCAATTATCTGACGTCTCGAAGCAGAGATGCACAAAACCGATGCGCTCTGAAAAACCGAGGAAACGACCATGTCCGCCTATGAAATCCACCGCAACACGAGCCATGTCTCCGGGCTGTTCGGAACGCTCTTCGCGTCCGTCGCCGCTTGGAACGACGCCCGAGTGACCCGCAATGCGCTGTCGCGCCTCTCCGACCGTGAACTTGACGATATCGGCCTGAGCCGCGCTGACATCGACTCCATCGCCGCGCGCCTCTGATCCGATCTGGTGGCCGCGACCTAAGGGTCGCCAAAGGCCGTGCCGGGAAAATCCCCGACACGGCCTTTCTCTTTGTCTCGATACCCGCGGATCAGTAGATGACGGCGCGCAGACGCTCGGCCAGTGCGACCGTCAGGGGATCGGCCTGGAGCACCCAGGCGCCGCCCTGTTCCACCGAACTGCCCGCGTGCAGGGCCACGAGGCGTTCCTCGTAGCGTTCAGGCCCGATGGTGGCGAGTACCGCCGCCTTGATCGCGATGACCGTCATCGCCACCAGCACCAACGGCCCGAGCAGGCCGAAGCGCCGCGTCGGGCGCCGCCGGGAATTGTAATAGGACATGCCGAGCGTCCCGTCGGCCTCAAAGCCGCCGCCGGCTTCGTGGGTCCGTTCGATCCGGCCCAGCCGGCCGTAGAAATTCTGCATGTTGCGATCGACCATTCCGGCCTCCTGCCCGCGGGCCCCCGTGAGAGGCAACGGTGGGGAGAAAATGTGGCAAAAATGGGGCTTTTGCCTTGGTCAGGCGGATTGGTCACGGCTTAGCACCAGTGTCGTCCAATCGCCGATTTCGTCGCGCGCCCGCAGAGAAAACCCCGCCTTCCGATAGGCCGCCAAAACCTCGTCCGCCTGCGTGTTGAGGATACCGGAGAGAATCGTGACGCCGCCGGGTGCCACGGATCGGGCCATCTCGGGGGCGAGCGACATCAGAGGACCCTTCAGGATGTTCGCGAAGACGAGGTCGTAGGGCGCGCGCTCGGCAAGGGCCGGGTGACCGAAACCGGCCGCCTCGACGCAAGCCACGCGGTCGTCCAGCCGGTTCGCGACGACATTGGCGCGGGCCACTTCCACGGCAACCGGGTCGATGTCGGAGGCGATGACCGGATCGGGCCAGATTGCCGCCGCCCCCATGGCGAGCACCGCCGTGCCGCAGCCGATATCGGCGACATTCCGGGCCCGGAAGCCCTCGCGGTCGAGCCGGTCGAGCGCCAGAAGGCAGCCCATCGTCGTCGCGTGATGGCCGGTGCCGAAAGCCATCGCTGCCTCAATGAGAAGCGGAACGCAGTTTTCCGGCACACGCCCCGCATCATGGCTCCCGTAGACGAAGAACCGCCCGGCCACGACGGGCTGGAGATTGCGCTTCACGTGCGCAACCCAGTCCGTCTCGGGGACTTCCGAGACGATGAAGGCCGCGGCTCCGTAGGCCGCCGCCATGAGCGTGAGCGCGATGTCATCGGGCGCCGCGTCGAAATAGGCGCCGACCTCGTAGAGGCCCGAGCCGTCCTCCACCTCGAAACAGCCGACGCCAGTGGGTTCGGGATCGAAATCCTCCATGGCGGCGGCAAGCGACTCGGCCCGGTCCTTGTCGGCAAGGGTGGTGAGCGCGGAATAGGTGGGCATGGCGCCTCCTGAAACCCGAGAGAACCGTCAGGGCTTAGTGGCCCCCGGCGGAGGCGTCAACCGGCGAACCCGGAGTTCACCCCCCGGCCCCCCCGGTGTATTTTCGCCGTATTGGCGTCAGACACCGGCGCCGGTTGGACAGCTGACGCCGGTTCCGCCGATCCCGCAGTAGCCACCGGGATTTTTCGCAAGATACTGCTGGTGGTAGTCCTCGGCGAAGTAGAACGGGCCGGCTGGCAGGATCTCGGTCGTGACAGGCCCGAACCCCGCGGCCTTCAACCGCCCGGCGTAGGCCTCCCGCGTCCGTTCCGCGGCCTCCGCCTGCGCGGCGGAAAAGGTGTAGATGCCGGACCTGTACTGGGTGCCGACGTCATTGCCCTGACGGTTGCCCTGCGTCGGGTCGTGATTCTCCCAGAAAACCTTCAGAAGGTGCTCGTAGCCGATTGCGCTCGGATCGTAGATGATGCGGACGACCTCGTTATGGCCCGTCAGACCGGTGCAGGTCTCCTGGTATGTCGGGTTCGGGGTGAGGCCGGCGGAATAGCCCGCCATCGTCAGCCAGACGCCCGGAAGCTGCCAGAACTTCCGCTCCACGCCCCAGAAGCAGCCCATGCCAAACATCGCCTCTTCCATGCCCTCGGGCACCGGCGCCTTCAGCGGCCGGTGGAAGACGAAATGCTCCTCGGCCGTGGGGATCGCCGTGGGCCGCCCCGGCAGCGCCTCGGTCGCGGCCGGCATCCTTGTCTTTCTTTCGAACAGGCCAGAGAGCATCCTCGCCTTCTCCCGCGTTGATCATTTCCGATTGCGAATATAGCGCCCGACGCGGCGCGCGCCACCGCTGGCCCGATCACTTCGGCGCGGGCGGCGACATGATCCGGGTCAAGGCAAACATATTCCAGAATCTGCATTCGCACCCGGACGGGAGGACGCCCCATGGACATACTGCCGCTCATCGACCGGATCGGCGAGGCGCCGACTGCCGCCCTGCTCGGGCCATGCACCGGCATCGTCTTCGGCGTCGCGGCGCAGAGGTCGCGGTTCTGCCTTCGGGCGGCGACGGTGGAGTTCGCCCGCCGCCGGCTCGGCCCCCGCGTCGCGGTCTGGCTGCTCTGCTTCCCGACCGCGCTGGTCTGGGTTCATGGGTCGGAACTCTCGGGCTTCTTCCGGGCCGACGAGGCGCGGACGATGGCGGTTCCGGGCTCCTGGCCGGAGGCTGCTCGATCGGCGCGGGGGTGACCGGAGGGTCGATCTTCGCGGGGACAGCCTGGCTTGCGGTTTTCGCGATGTGGCTGGGCGCGATGGCGACCGATTTCGTGCTCGACCAACGGCCCGCGCCGGTGACGGCCTGATCCGGGCCGATGTCGGTGCCTTCACCGCACCGGTGTTCCTGGCAGACTCAGGATTTGTCTTTTCGGCGGAGCAAGACACCCCCGCGGCATCGAACCGGCCACACCGGCACGCGCCTTGGCGGAAGCGTTTCATGAAGAGTCCGTGACCCGCACGCGCGGCCACGCGCGGATCCGACTGCCTCTGGAGCGGTCAGTAGAAGCTCTGCGGGTCGATGTCGATTGCCAGACGCAGGTTCGCAGGTGGCTTGAACTGCGCTACCCAGGCGGCGAGTGCGGGTTGCAGCGCTGCACCCTTCGCTGCCTTCACCAGAAGCCGCACCCGGTGCCGCCCCCGGACGCGGGCCACCGGCGCGGGCGCAGGACCGAAGACCTGCGCGCCGATCCTGCGCAGAGGCGCGTCGGCGCGGGCGAGCGCCTGGCCGAAGTCGAAGACGGTCTGCACGTCGGGCGAAGACAGGATGATCCCGGCGAGGCGGCCGAAGGGAGGCATGCCCGCCGCCTGCCGTTCGGCCGCCTCGGCGCGCCAGAACGCCTCCTCGTCGCCGGAAAGGATGGCCCGGATGACGGCATGTTCGGGCTGGCAGGTCTGCAGCAGCGCCACTCCCGGCCGCTCCCCCCGCCCCGCCCGGCCCGAGACCTGGCGCATGAGTTGAAAGGTCCGCTCGGCGGCGCGCAGGTCCGAGCCCTGCAGCCCGAGGTCGGCGTCGATGACGCCGACGAGCGTCAGGAGCGGAAAGTTGTGGCCCTTGGCGACCAGCTGGGTGCCGATGATGATATCGGCGCCGCCGGCCGCGATTTCGGCGATCTTCTCCTTCAGGGCACGCGCGGTGCCGAAGAGATCCGACGAGAGGACTGCCACCCGCGCCTTGGGGAAACGCTCGGCCACTTCCTCCGCCAGCCGCTCAACCCCCGGACCGACCGGGGCGAGCCGGCCCTCCGCGTGGCATGACGGGCAGGCGGCGGGCATGGGCTTTGACTCGCCGCACTGGTGGCAGACGAGGCGCTTCTGGAACCTGTGTTCCACCATCCTCGCGTCGCAGTGGTCGCAGCCGATCTGGTGGCCGCAGGCCCGGCAGATCGTCACGGGCGCATAGCCGCGTCGGTTGAGAAAGAGGAGCGACTGCTCGCCACGGTTCAGCCGGTCGCGCACCACCTGCACCAGCGTCGGGCCGATCCAGCGGCTGGCCTCCATCCGCTCGGCCCGCATGTCGATGGCCCGCATCTCGGGCAGGTCCGCTGTCCCGAAGCGCGAGGTGAGGTCGAGGCGGGCGTATTTCCCCGCCTCGGCATTGGCCCAAGTCTCCAGGCAGGGCGTTGCGGAGGCCAGCACCACCTGCGCATCGGTCAGCGAGGCCCTGAGCACCGCCATGTCGCGGGCGTTGTAGAGAACCCCGTCCTCCTGCTTGTAGGAGGTGTCGTGCTCCTCGTCGACGACAATGAGGCCGAGGTCGCGGAAGGGCAGGAAGAGCGCCGAGCGCGCGCCGACGACAAGACCCACCCCCACTTCCCCCGCCATCCGCCAGAGCCGGCGGCGTTCGGTCTGCGTCACGCCGGAATGCCACTCGCCGGGCATCGCGCCGAACCGCTCCTCCACACGGGTCAGGAACTCCGCCGTCAGCGCGATCTCCGGCAGAAGGACGAGTGCCTGCCGGCCGGTGCGCAGGCATTCGGCCACCGCCTCAAGGTAGACCTCGGTCTTGCCCGATCCGGTGACGCCCTTGAGCAGCGTCGTACCGTAGCGCCCGCCACGCACCGCGGCGCGGAGGGTCGCGGCGGCTTGCGCCTGATCCTCGGCCAGCGCCTTGCCCGGCCGATCAGGGTCGAGCCGCGGATACGGCAAGTCGCGCTGCGCCTCCTCCTCGGCGACCGCACCCTGCTTCACGAGGCCCTTCACCACGCTCGTAGAGACGCCCGCCAGCCCCGCCAGTTCGGACAGGGTGAAGGCCGCTCCGCCGTAGTCGTCGAGCACGTCCATGACGCGGGCGCGCGGCTCGGTCATCCGGTCGGGCTCCGCCCATCCGCGGCGATAGACCCTGCGCGGTCCCGGCGGGTCGGCGAGCCCCGGCGCGCGCGTGGCAAGACGCAACATCGCCGGCAGCGGTGTCAGGGTGTAATCGGCCGCGCGCATCAGGAAGGCCCGCATCGCCTCGGCCATGGGGGCTGCGTCGAGGACGCGGGTGACCGGACGGACCTTCGCAAGGTCGTAGCCGCCTTCGCCCCCCCCCCAGACGACGCCGAGCACGCGACGGGGACCGAGCGGCACCTCGACGAAGGCGCCAGCGAAGCAGCCGCCATCGGGCGCGCGGTAGTCGAGCGGCCGGCCGAGCGGCTCGGTCGTGAGGACCGAGACAAGATCGCCCGCGTCGAAAAACGAGAGCCCCGTCACGCGCGCGCCTTTCGGCGGGGTTCCGGCCGGGCGACGTTTGCGCTAGAAGCGCGGCCGAACGCCCACGCGACACACCCCGCCAGCGACAGGACCCGCGCCATGAAATTCTTTATCGATACGGCCGACACGGCTGCCATCAAGGAACTGAACGACCTCGGCATGGTCGACGGCGTCACCACCAACCCCTCGCTCATCCTCAAGGCAGGACGCGACATACTCGAAGTGACGAAGGAGATCTGCGACATGGTCTCGGGTCCCGTTTCCGCCGAAGTCGTGGCCACCGAGGCCAGGGAGATGATCGCCGAGGGGATGAAGCTCTCCACGATCGCGCCCAACATCGCGATCAAGGTGCCGCTCACCTGGGACGGGCTCACCGCCTGCAAGGCTTTCGCATCCGAGGGGCTGAAGGTCAACGTGACACTCTGCTTCTCGGCCGCACAGGCAATCCTCGCGGCCAAGGCCGGTGCGGCCTTCGTCTCGCCCTTCATCGGACGGCTCGACGACATCCACCTCGACGGGGTGGACCTGATCCACGACATCCGCACGATCTACGACAACTACGATTTCAAGACCGAGATTCTCGCAGCCTCGATCCGGTCGGTGAACCACATCGTCGATTGCGCCAAGATCGGCGCCGACGTGGTGACGGCGCCGCCAGCCGTCATCAAGTCCATGGCCAGCCATGTCCTTACCGACAAGGGGCTCGAGCAGTTCCTGAAGGACTGGGCGAAGACTGGCCAGAAGATCCTCTGAGCCGGGGGGAGGGAGTCCTCCGTGCAACGGTTGCCGCCAAGTGCGGCGGCCGGGGCGAAAAAACTGCGGCGCCGCGCGTCGACGGCTGCTAAGGTTCCGCCAAAACGACACGAGGGCAGAGATGGCGGACAGGGCGAACATCGTGCAGGAAATCAGGGACCGGATCATCGCGGAACCTGAAGTGATCCTCGAGGACCGCGACCTGATGCGCGCGCTGATCGCCGCGAACGAACGCGCGGTGGGGGCCAATATCGTCGACCTGCGCGGCATCGCCATGCAGCGGCTGGAGACCCGGCTCGACCGGCTGGAAGACACCCACCGCAACGTCATCGCCGCCGCCTACGAGAACCTGGCCGGCACCAACCAGGTGCATCGCGCCATCCTGCAGATGCTGGACCCGCTGGATTTCCAGGATTTCCTGCGCACCCTGACGACCGACGTGGCCGCCACCCTACGGGTGGATTGCGTGCGGCTGGTGCTGGAATCGGTGCAGGACGCCGACGACCCCGCCCTGCGCCGGCTGGGCGACGTGCTTTATGTGGCCGAGCCGGGGTTCGTCGCCGACTACGTCTCGGGCGGGCGCAACGTGCCGCTGCGCCCCGTCACCCTGCGCCAGGTGATGCCCGACAACGACGCGCTTTACAGCGACCGGGCGGGGTTCGTGCGCTCCGAGGCGCTGCTGCGGCTGGATTTCGGCAAGGGGCGGTTGCCGGGGATGCTGGCGCTTGGGGCCGAGGACCCGCACCAGTTCAAGCCGACCCATGGCACCGACCTTCTGGCCTTCTTTGCCGGCGTCTTCGAACGGACGATGCGGCGCTGGCTGTCGTGACTCTGCCCGGCCCATCGGCCGAAGTGCGGGCCGCGCTGGCCGACTGGCTGGCGCAGTTGTCGGCGCTGAAGGGGGCCAGTCCGCACACGACCCGGGCCTATGCCGCCGATGTCGGGCGCTACCTGGGCTTTCTGGCGCAACACCAGGGCGGCGCCACCGGCCTGCGCGAGGTTGTGGCCACCGGCCCTTCGGACCTGCGCGCCTGGATGGCCGCGGAACGCGGCCGGGGGATCGCGCCGCGCTCGCTTGCCCGCGCGCTGTCGGCGGTCAAGGGCTTCACCGCCTGGGCCGCCGACCGGCTGGGGCAGGACGCGACCGCCGTCCTGTCGGCGCGGGGGCCACGGCATCGCCGCCGCCTGCCCCGCCCGCTGACCGAAGAGGGCGCCGCCGGGATGCTGGACACTGTGGGCCAGATCGCCCGCGACGACTGG
>WBZL01002899.1_pt1 | contig 16161 bp, 14 predicted proteins | sample 5204291 | NCBI WGS metagenome assembly WBZL01 (sample SAMN12344345, study PRJNA552823) | activated sludge metagenome | biome: Activated sludge suspended growth; feature: Nitrification reactor; material: Wastewater; isolation source: activated sludge from nitrification reactor of wastewater...
GAGGATGGGCAGGTTGTGTTTCTGCGCGATGTTGTAATCGTTCGGGTCGTGTCCCGGCGTGATCTTGAGCGCGCCGGTGCCAAACTCCATGCTCACGTATTCATCCGCGATCACGGGAATCTCGCGTCCAAGAATCGGCACGATGACTGTCTTGCCGATGAATTTTTTGAATCGTTCATCGCCGGGATGCACCGCCACAGCCGTATCGCCGAGGATTGTTTCCGGGCGGATGGTGGCGACGGGGATATACCCGACTTCCGATTGTCCAGCAGTTGAACTGCTGGACAACATATATTTGAAGTAATACAGCGTCGCTTCTTCTTCGCTATATTCCACTTCGATATCGGAGACCGCAGTTTTGAGTCCCGGCGACCAGTTGATGAGACGCGCTCCACGGTAGATCAGTCCCTTTTCGTAGAGGCGGACGAACGCCTCCCTTACGGCGCGACTCAGCCCATCGTCGAGGGTGAAGCGTTCGCGACTCCAGTCACACGAAGCGCCGAGGCGTCGGATCTGAGTGGTGATGATGTTCCCGTATTTGCGCTTCCATTCCCATGTGCGTTTGAGGAATTCCTCGCGTCCGAGTTCTTCGCGCGTCACTTCCTCTTTTTGCAGGAGGTCGCGTTCCACCATGAGTTGCGTGGCAATGCCCGCGTGATCGGTGCCCGGCACCCACAGCGTGGAGTAGCCCTTCATGCGGTGATAGCGGATCATAAGATCTTCAACGCTGACAAACATGGCGTGACCGAGATGCAGTTCGCCCGTCACGTTTGGCGGCGGGATCGAAATGACGAACGGCTCGACGTTCGGATCGAAGCCCGGCTTGTTGGGGTCGTTGTGCGGTTGGAAGAATCCGCCCGCCTCCCACATCGCATAGATGCGCGACTCGGTGGCTTTGAAGTCGTAGGCTTTGGGTAGTTCGTGTTTGGTCATTGGTTGCTCCTTCGGTGTAGACAAGGAAACAAGTACGCACATATACACGTTCCTTGTTTCCTTGTCTACTTGTTTACCTGTGTACGTTTTCCTTAAACAAAAACACTCCGTCCAATCAGAGGACGAAGCGTTTCCCTTCGGCTTTGCTCAGGGCGGCGGCTCCGTGGTACCACCTCAATTCGTTGTTAGTTAAGTAGTTCTTCGTGGGATAGTTTGATAGTTGTTTGGTTCCAACGAAGAAACCATCAAACTATGTAACAATAAAACTAACAAACGCTCTTGAATTTGCTGTAACGGGCAATCCCGTGGCGTTCTAATTACCAGTGATCAGTAAACAGTTATCAGTGGTTTTCTTCGCCAGCAACTTCAGACGACTTCGGCGGTGTTTTCCTGCGAGCGCTTCCACTGTGCGCGCTCTTCTCTATCAGGCAATCTTTCGCCTACTACTTCTGAATGGCTGGGATTATAAAGAGGGTTGAAATCTGAGTCAAGCGATTATTCGCCTGTAATTGTTAAGCCCTTCCAATCGAATAGACTGAGCAAAGCATTGACCATGACCAATAGCCCAAAAATAATGCCGGGTTGAAACAACAAGAGAAGAAGGTAGCTCCATTTGTTCCCAACAAAGACTTCATGCAGGATAAGGAGAAAGGGAATGCCGCCATACATCACTCCGCCTATCGCCATGGTAAACAGATAAATTGGATGATGCGTGCGAAACCTCCCTGTCACCAGCCAGCGGATGAACAATCCTTGCATACGCCCCAATTCGGCTTGAGTCTCTGCGTACCCCAATCCTGATCTATTCCGTGCTGTCCGATAACCGGGCCAGCCAATGAGAAGCCTTGCGCGCTCATCGTAATCGGCTAGATCATATCGATATGACGGATGAAATACCTTCTTCGCTTTTGGCATGTCTCGTCTCCCTGTCTTTGTTGGCGGAATTATAAAACCTCACCGTGTTTTTGATATAATCGCTTCATCGCCCTGGTAGTTCAATGGATAGAACAAGGCACTCCTAAGGCTTAGATGTGGGTTCGATTCCCGCCCGGGGCATAGATATAGACAGATCGTTCCGCCGTTTATCATGAAACGCTAATAAATTTCCTCTTGCAAAACCGGTAGGGATATAGTAATATTCAAAGCGATGAACGCTAGGGTGCCCCCCTCACCCTGGCGTTCATCATTTAAGCGCATGGCGGGGAATTGCCTAAACTATTTTCTTCTACAACTTCGCAAACCGGCTCACCACCTTCGCCATCCCGGCGGGACGATCCATAACGCCGCCTTGATGGATTCCGATCGGCGTGCCTTCTTTTGCGTATGCCAAATCCACATACGCCTGACCCGTGATGAATCGCTGTCCATCAATCGCGCAAGAGGTGACGAAGCCAATGCGCTCGCCGTTCGCGTTGACGACTGGGTCGCCGTTGTGCGCCATGCGCGTGCGTTGCTCGTCGAAAGTAAATCGAATCACCACGCCTTTGCGTTCCTTCTCACGCGCAACGAACGCCTCGCGTCCGATGAACCACGGTTTGTATGTTTTCACGTATGAACCGAATCCACCTTCGGCGACGCCAAGATCACGTCCATCAAGTTTGCCAGAGCCAAGTCCCATTTCGTGACCATACAACGGAAGTCCCGCTTCGGTTCTCAACGAATCTCTCGCGCCCAAGCCAATCGCTTTGACTCCAAACGGCTCGCCCACTTTCAAAACCGTATTCCAAAACTCGACCGAGCGCTCAGGATGGACGAACAACTCGAACGCCATCTTCTCGCCCGTGTAGCCTGTGCGCGAAACGATGAGATCGAATCCGCCGATGACTGCGTTGCACAACTCTGTGCGCTTCAACTTCGTAACTCGTATCTTTGTATCTTCATCCACGCCCATCGCGAACAAAATATCTCTCGACTTCGGACCTTGCAACGCAATATCCACGCGCATCGCATCGCCCGCTTTCACGTCGCGCAAGTTGCGGATCTCCGCGTTGTAACCAAACGTCCGCGCGAACGGACGCGCATTGTCAATCCGCACTTTCCCATCGCGCACACTTTCGAGCCAGGTGCGATCCTTATCATCATTCGACGCGTTCACGACGACGAGATAATCGTCCCAGCCGCGGCGATAGACGAGCGTGTCATCCAACACATCCGCATCGGGCGTGAGGAAATGCGTGTACAACGACGCGCCCGGTTGCAGTCCGCCGCAATCGTTGCCGCACACCGCATCCAAAAACGACGCCGCATCCGCGCCGCGCACATCATACACGCCCATGTGCGAAACATCGAACAGCCCCGCCGCCTGCCGCGTCGCCAAATGCTCCTCATAAATAGACGTGTACACCACCGGCATCTCCCACCCCGCGAACGGAACCATCCGCCCGCCGAGATCGCGATGGACTTGATTTAACGCCGTCTTCTTGAGTTCACCCTCGGATTCATTCCATGTGAACGACGGCAACGCCTCTTTCGCGGACGTGGAGACTGCTCCCACGTAGTAAGGTTTCTCTGCGCTGACGCCGTTTCCGCTCACCTTCGCGGGCTTCAACTTTTTCCAATCCATCACGATGGTTGGACCCGGCATCCTCCTCGCGCTGAAATCTTTTTCGCCGTTCAACACAAACGATGTGTATCCATCCGACAGATCTCGCAACCATGTTGCTATGACTCCCGCCTTCGCCGCAGGGACTTGTAGGTAGTACGCGCCCATGTCCACGCAGGTGAGCGTTCCCTTGACAACTCCTTTTGGCGTAGCGATCGTTGTCGCTTGCGATTCTCCCGGCTTCAACGCGCTCAGATCGGACGACACTGCGAAATCCAGCATCTGTCGCACGCGGAAGCCCGTCAACTCAAACACACCAGTTTTAGATTTGTCATCAATGAAATAGTAATGCGGATACCCGCTCTTCTTATATTTGAAATCAATCCCCGCCTTCTCTGTCAACTTACGCACGCGCAACTTCGCGTTATTCAACACATTGAAATCCACCTTCGCGCGGCGTTGACGTCCCTTGCGAACGGTATCCACCGAGTGAGGCGCGCACGCGAGCAGAACATCCGCCATGATGTCGGCGAGTTCGCGCGTCATCTTTTCGTTGAAGCCGCGTTGCGTGATCCAGGGCGTGCCGAGCCGAATGCCCGAAGGATCCATCGAGTTCTTGTCGCCGGGAATCGTGTTGCGATTGACGACCACGCCGACGATATCTAAAATGCGCGAGGCTTGGTCGCCGCTGAGTCTCGTGCCATCCTCGCCAACAATGCTTGTGCAATCCACGTTCACCAGATGCGTATTCGTTCCGCCAAACGGGACGCGGAGTCCGCGCTTGGTGAATTGATCCGCCATCGCTTTGGCGTTTTTGAGAGTCTGAGATTGGAGTTGTTTGAACTGTTTCGTTTGAGTCAGTTTGAAGGTCAGCGCGAGAGCCGCGAACACGTTGACGTGCGGTCCGCCCTGTTCGCCGGGGAAGACGGCTTTGTCAATCTTCTTCGCGATCGCCGCATCCGTCGTCATCAACACCGCCCCACGCGGCCCGTCAATGGACTTGTGCGTGGTAGACATCACAACATGCGCGAACCCGATCGGCGAAGGGACAACGCCCGCCGCGACCAGCCCGCCGATGTGCGAAATATCCGCCAGAAAATACGCGCCGACTTCATCCGCAATTTCGCGGAACTTTTTCCAATCGGGCATCCATGAATAGGACGAGTAGCCCGCGATCATCAGTTTCGGTTTGTGTTCATTCGCCAACGCGCGGACGGCTTCATAGTCAATTTTTTCGTTCTGGTCAATCGTGTAATGGACAGCCTTGAACCATTTGCCACTGCGGTTGACCGACGAACCGTGCGAGAGATGTCCGCCATGAAGCAGGTTGAGTCCCATCACGGTACTGCCCAACTCGATCAGCGCGTGATAAACCGCGTTGTTCGCGGGTCCGCCGGAGAGCGCTTGCACGTTGACGTAAATCTGGTCGGCAGAAATTCCGTTCGCGGCGAAGGTCTGCGCGGCGCGGCGACGGGCGAGCGCTTCGACCGTGTCCGCATATTCGACTCCTTTGTAGTAACGCGGATCGCTGTCCCGGCGATATTCCGCCAAACGCATCGGGTAATCGAGGATCTCGTCATCGTCCATCCAGCGCGTCTCTTCATCGGGATAACCTTCGGCGTAGATATTTTGGAACGCGGACGATAACGCCTCGCGCACCGCCATCGGCGCAGTGGATTCGCTCGCAATGAGGATCAACTTGCGCGCCTGCCGCTCCTGTTCGAGTTGGGTGAGATCGTAGACATCCTTGTCAAGTTTTTCGAGCGAACCGCGGAAAAGAAAGTCGGACATTGTGTATCTCCTTGAGAGAGTTATTTTTTGTCTAACTACCCGGCACTTTCCTTTTTTGGACGCTGACCGCGAAGCGCGCTGAAAACGCTGATAAAAACTTTTTTGCCCGTTTTTTGAGAAATCCGCGTTTATCTGCGTCCCATTTTTAAAACTGTCAGGTAGGTAGTTTTTTGTTAATTCGGACAATCCGAATTGTAGACGTTATCGCCAAGCGGGGCAAGTCCCGAACGCTGGTTGGTGACAAACGTCATAATTGAAATTGGATGTGCGACCCCGTATGCTATTCATGGAGGTGTTGTATGGAACCGATCATCTTCCTGTATCGAAGCGGATGCCTGCCTGCGTTTCCATTCAAGCCCGGGATTGTTCGCTACGATATCGAAAAGGCTCTTGAAAACCGTTATCGAAGCCATCAACGAAAAATCAAACTGATTGCCTGGGTAAAATCGCTGGCGTCGTTCGAATGGCTTCTACGCCATCGTTATCAAACTCCGCTTCACCCGCGCCCAAAACCGGTCGCGGTCCACGTTCGCAAGCGAAGGTGATGGATTGAGAAAGATTGATCCGCAGATTGCGCAGATGACTTTAAAAATCCGTGAAATCCGCATCATCTGCGGATTTATTAAGTGATGTTACGCAGTAGGGCTCGTAATGCGAGATTTATCTCGCCTTTCAGGTTATTCTTGTGCAAAAGCGACATGAATGTCGCGTTACGGAGACCAGACTGGCTTCAACTGCGTAACATCAGTTATTAATCCCCGCACGCAAACTCTTGATCGGTATCGGCGGGCGAGGGTGTGGACTCGATGACGAGATTCGGGTCGGGCCATGCGCCTTGTTGAAATTCGCTGATGTATTCACGCAAGACATTGAAATCAACATCGAGTATTTGAGTTGTCGCTTTGAGCTGAGGATCGTAGATCTTTTTGTTCTTGAACAAGTCCATGGGGAAACTGGCAAAGACGATATCCGACCCGTTCATTTGATTCGCAAGGCAGGCAAGTTGGTTAATTTGTTCGGGGCTGAGATCGGTCTGCACGTTGCGTTGAAAGGTTTGAACCAGATCGGGGATGGCAGGGACAATGGCGGGGCTTAATAATTTTTCGCGCAAGGCGCACATCACAATGTTTTGACTCTCGGCGCGGCTGAACGTACTATACTGACGAGTGCGCGCCACCCACAACGCGGTCTCGCCGTCGAAGTGATGCTGTCCCTCCTCCACGTGAAAACCCTGGGGGTTGGCTGGCGAACGGACATCAATTTCGTAGGGCAGATACACGTCAATGCCGCCGACGGCATCCACAATATTTTCAAAGGTGGACATGTTGACCGCGAGATAATGATCGGGTTGCGCGCCGAAGTTTAAATTCAACGTTTGCGCCAGCAAGCCGGGTCCTTCGCCTGCGCCGTCGTAGTAGCCAAATCCCTTGTTGCCATATAAATACGCCTGATTCAATTTTCCATGCGTGATGTTGTAATGATCGGAGATTCCGGGAATCTCCACCCACAGATCGCGCGGCACTTCGAGGATGGTGACGCGGGCGTTGACAAAATCCACGCGGATGAGGCGGATGATGTCTGCCAAGCCGTAGAGGTAATGATCGCCGCGCGCGTCTGACCCAACGGCAAGGATATTCATCACCGGTTGCGACGCTCCGCACAACGGACTCGGTTCGGGACTCAGGGCGGGCTGACTCGTCGTGGCGCCCACGCTCACGGGGAAGAGGCGCGTGGGCGTCGATGAAGGCAGAGTTGGTGGAGGCAGGCTGAGGCTAGGTCCGAGCGGCTTGCGGTACATTACAGTCAGAAAAATCCCCGCGAAACAACACCACAAAATTGGAATGCCCAGCAAGATCATCCGTTTTCGAGTCATGAAAATTTCTCTCCCATGCAAGAATACCCTGTAAACGGAAATGGAGAGCAAGTCGTTCCCCAAAATCAAACCTCCGAGTTCTCAAAGACTCGGAGGTTTGCTGGTGGGCGCTGAGGGACTCGAACCCCCGACCCCTTCTGTGTAAAAGAAGTGCTCTAACCAACTGAGCTAAGCGCCCGGGAATTTCATTATAAGTTGAAGGTTGCAGGTTGGCAAGTTGGCGATTACACTTGCGCCTGAAATTTAGTTTTACAATCACGGAGCGTCATGCGAATTGTTCGTTACGAAACACAGGACGGCAAAAAAGCAAAATACGGATGGCTGCTGGGCGACAAAGTGGGCGAGATCGGCGGGAATATCTACGGGCGTTATCGCCGGCAAGACGCCGCCACGCCTCTTTCGGATGTGCGGCTGATTCAGCCCTGCGAACCGGGCAAGATCCTATGCGTGGGACGCAACTATGTGGAACATGCGAAAGAATTAGGCAACGAGGTTCCGCAAGTCCCGCTTATCTTTATGAAGCCGCCTTCGTCGATCATTGCAAGCGGCGAGACGATCGTCCTGCCGCCGCAATCGAATAAAGTGGAGCACGAGGCCGAGTTGGTGGCGGTCATCGGCAAGCGCGGGCGTCACATCACCGCGGAGAACGCGAAGAAATATATTCTAGGCTATACCATCGGAAACGATGTCACCGCGCGCGACCTGCAACAATCGGACAATCAATGGACGCGCGCCAAAGGGTTCGACACATTTTGTCCGTTTGGTCCGTGGATCGACACCGATTTCGACCCTTCGGATTCTGTGATTACCTGCCGTGTCAACGGGCAGATGCGGCAAATGGCGTCGACGCGCGATATGGTCTTCAACGTGGGGACGCTGGTCGCGTACATTTCGTCGGTCATGACGCTTGAACCGGGCGACCTCATTTTTACCGGCACGCCCTCCGGCGTGGGCGAATTGAAGAACGGCGATGAAGTTACGGTGGAGATCGAGGGGTTGGGGATGATCAAAAATAAAGCGCAAGCCGAAGGCAGGTAAGATGCGATTCAACAAGAACCTCCGAACCGATATGGATTTTATTTTGCGATTTGCAGACACGCTGGGTAGCGGCGCCGCCCTGGCTTCATCCAGCCGCGCGCCGCACTCGGGTTTTTTCATCTTTGCCCATCAATTCATCGACGGGTTCATCCACTCGCAATTTTTCAAAAAGGAGGAACTCTTGATCGCCGCGTTGGCAGACAGCGGGTTTCCTCCCGACGATGGTCCCATCGGCGCCCTGCGCGCGGAACAGCAGAAATGCCGCGAATCTGCCGATCACTTGTTGAAAGCCTCGAAGGAATGGCAGGCAGGCGAATACCGGGCAAGCGCCGACGTGGGCTGGGCGTCCAGCGAGTACACTTCCACGCTTCGGCGTCACCTCGACCGGCTCAAGACCCTCGTCTTCCCGTTGCTTGAACAGAACCTGTCTGACGATGACGAATATAAAATTCTGGAGGGGTTGAACAACATCGCCTTCGAAATTGGGATGGACAGCGACCCCGATCAATACGCCAAGTTGCTCGAAGCGTTGGACGAAGAATTAAGCGAATGGAAATGAAAGAATAGACTTTATCGGTAATAAGCCCAAGTTCTTTTGCAGGACGCGGATAAACGCCGATGAACGCTGATAAAGAAGAAAGAATCCGCGTTTTCCGCGTCAATCCGCGTCCGAAAAATTATTTCCGATAACGTCTAATAAACAGGGCGCGGGCTGTGACCTTAGGGCGCGCACTCATTCTTCACCGCGTACTCGGGAGTGAAATCGGCGAACCGCCCGGCGTGATAGGCGATATCCTCCAACAAGGGATAATCCGTTCCAAAATAATTATTGAACACCACGCGGAACGAATTGACCGGCGTGATGGCGGGGTATAAATCCTGTTTCGCCGCATCGTTGACATAATACGCGTTCAAGATGGACATGCGCAATGACGGTTGGTCCTTGCTCGGCACACCGGAGGGACCATGGTCGCCCATGAGGATGATGACCGGGGGAATCTTCGATTTGGCGATGATCTCCTCCACAACGCCGGTGATCTGCGAGTCAATAAATTCCATGTTCGATAAATATCCATCCACCTCATTATCGCTCCAATCGAATTTTCCATCCGGCGTAAAGATGAACGGCGGATGCGGCACAAGAAAATGCGCAAAGACCAGTTTAGGTCCCTGAATCTCTTCGGGCAAACGCTTCAACTCATTCAAAATGAAATACGTCTGCTGATAATGCTCGTAGAATTCGGTCTCTTTTTGTTGCGCAAGATCGAAGCCGGGGATCAACGCGGGGATATCGAACGCGAGACGCGCCAGCGAAGTCTCTAACAACTCAAACTCAAATTCGCTCAAGCCGCCGGTCAGGTCCACTTTGCCGGCGAGCAGTTGATTGCGCGAAAGCCTCACATCTTCGCCGAAGGAAAAATGTCCCTGCGAGCGATTCTCGAAGGTGACGATCCGATAGCCCTGCGCGCGAAGCGTCTCGACGACGAGACTCGAATAGAGCGGGTAGAGCGTGTCCTCCCGATGGTAGTCGGCATAAAAAGTGGAGGTCACCGAAAGTTTGGTGGCGGGATAATTGCTCTGCGCGCATTGCGCCACGTAGAAACCGAGCCCCTCCAATTTTGTGGTGAACGCGGATTCGTCGTAGCCGAAATATTTTTCCAACGCGAAGGCGCTGGTGTGGGCGTCGAGTAGGATGACGTACACATCGGGTCTTTCGCCGACGTTCGACTGGTTCGCCTTACGGTACGCCTCCATCGCCGCCCGCGCCTCCCGCCCCGATCGGTACACCGCGAAGTCGTGTTGAACGGACCGCGCCACCGAAAAGATCGCGAGGAACGCGCCCGCCATGGTGAGAAAGTTGACGAGCGTGTCGGCTCTTTTCATCCGCCAGAAGATGAACCAGACCGCAAGCGCAAACAGCACGCCAAAGATGAGCAAGAGATAACGGTGACGAATCATCTCGCCGAACGCGGATTGAATCGCCAAGTAGACATGCCCGTACGAAAAGAAAACGATCACGACCAGCGTGGTGACGATGCCCGACTTTTGCCATTCGCGCGTGAGTAATCTCAGGATGATCCAGATCAACGCCGTGCAAACCAGCGAGAGCAGAACGGGCCGCGCGAGCGACGCAGAGTCCACATACGCGATGTTGAAATTCCGCAATTCAAAGATGGGGTAGAGCGCAAAGAGGAAGGGATGCAGGTAGGGAAGTATTTTTTTCATGGAACAGCGACGTATTATAGCCGAGAGAATCTCGCGCCTACTTCCTCAAATAGCCCCGCAGAAAATCATCTCCGCTATGGGCGCGGATGAGCGCGGCGGCAACAGCGGGGAGGTTCGCCGATTCTGAATAGACCAAATAGCGCGGCTCCCACATGGGATGGAATTTTTCTTTGAAGGCGTGGAGTCCCTTGAAGTTGTAGAAGCGGCTCAAATTGTCGGTTAAGAGGCGCAGAACTTTTTCCACAGCCGGGTCATCCGACTTTTCTCCGATCCCCGAAAGCCCGCTCAGCCCGAGGTTGAAAGTCGCATATCCCGATCTCTTCGCCCAATCGAACAACGAAGCGAACAGCAGGTCCATCGTCCCGTTTTCGATCTGATGGACGCGGCGCATGAGGTCGAGCGAAACTTCGTTGCGTTGATACTCCGGCACAATATTCGCAAACGCGCTGATGTGTCCTTCGGCGGTACGCGCCACGGCGACTCTTCCATTCCGCACATAATCGTCGTCGAACCAGCCCAGCGAAAAACGCATTTCACTGCCATGCATCATGGTCAGCCATTCATCGCTCACCGCTTTCAACTGACCGATCAATTCGCGGCTGAGCGGCGGCTCGAGAATATCCACGTGATGACCGAGCTTGCCGAGACGATTCATCACATTGCGAAATTCCTTGCCCGCCTTGCCCTCCAGCGTGAACGCGGAAAGATCAACGATGGCTTCCTCGCCGATGCTGAAAAATTTGAACCCTGTTTCTTTATACATGGGCAGGTACTCTGGATGCGTTTGATAAAAACACGGGTCCCAATCGTTGACCGCGCAAAACTTTTTGAATTCCAAAATGGACGCCTGCGCTTCTTCCCCCGTTCCAATTGGGTCGCCCAGCGCGAGCGCCACTCGCCCTTTGACCACGTACGCGATCAGCGTTCCGCCCGCGCTGAAGAAATAGGATTTATCGTCGAAGAGGGTCATACGCGCCAGCGGGGTGCGCCCATGCGCCTCGACAATTTCTCGCGCGCGGTTGCGTTCCTCCGCTGTGGCAGGCTGACGGATCAACACCGGACGGACGAGCATGAAAAAACCGTAACTTAACGTTGCGCCCGCAATGATGTAGATCGAGTCCGCAAAATAACGCCCAAAGCGCGTGACCGGTTGCAAGCCGGGGGTTGCGAATTCGGTGAACATCGCCAGCGTTTGCGTCAACGCGGGGATAAGCTCAAACCTCGCCTTGAAATGTCTATCGAGTAAATAGAATCCGACGGTTCCATACGCAAGCGTGAACAACGCCGCCGAAAACAACACGCGGATGCCCTGTCGAACAGAAGGAACATCGGACCGCGCATGAAAATGCGAGCGCAGAGAAAAGATGAAGAGCGCCAACAGAACCGCGATGCTCGCCTCTTCGTAATCCAAGCCTTTGAGCAAGTGACTGAGCGCCGAAGCGACCAGCACAGCGATCGCCAGCAACCAAGCCGCTTGTTTCCTTCGCCACAGGTTGCTCGAAAGCAACAGGAGGGCGAACCCAGCCAACACCGTCGCGAGGCGGCTTCCGCGCGTCACCTCCAACGGAGAGAATTGCTCCAGCAACCTCAACCGCTCTCTCACGGCGGGCATCGTGGCGGAAATCACGTTGACAACGCCCATTGCCGCCGTCAGAATCGCCACCGCGCGGACCGAGATCACGTCCCAGCGCGATCGAAACGAATCCATGCGGCTGGCGAAAGAGGAATGATTTTGCGATTCGGGTTCTGAAAACATCTTGCTTCCGAGTATAGCATCTGGCTGTGATGAAGAATGAGCATTTGCCACCAAATTATATACAATGTAAAATGCTGGCACGCGGCGAAGTTCCTCCCGGCAACGTCCGCTTCCCGTGTTTGTAGTGTGTGAAAAAATGAATCTTGAGACTTTGATCTCCCAATTTGGCTACCCCGCTCTGATTATCGGATTGCTCCTCGAAGGCGAGACCGTCCTTGTGTTGGGCACATTCATGGCTCACCGAGGGTATTTGAATTTGCCGCTGGTGATCGCTCTGGGCTGTGTCGTTTCTTTTTCAACCGACCAGTTCTTTTTCTGGCTAGGGCGCGCGCAAGGCGTCCGCTTCCTTGAAAGCAGACCGACATGGAAACTTCACGTGGACAAAGCGCGCTCATTGCTTGGGCGAAACCCCGACATGCTTTCTTTGGGCGTCCGGTTCATGTATGGATTACGAACCGTTCTTCCCTTTGCGATGGGCATGTCGAAGTTCGACCCGAAACGGTTTGCGCTCTTCGATTTTTTGAGTTCCGCGCTCTGGTCGCTGACCTTTGGACTGGCGGGCAAACTCATCGGTCATCTGATCGAAGCGATCTTCCAAGACTTCAAGAGACACGAAGCCATCACCATTGTCGGCGCCATGATCATCGCTGGCGTGGTCTGGTTGTATCACTCCTGGCTGGGCAGAAAACAAGGAACGCTGTAAATATCTTGACGGAGAACCTCTATGTTCAATCTCAAAACCACCCCATTTCACGAAAGAACATCCGCGCTGTGCCAGCCGCAGAACTGGCGCAAGTGGGCGGTCGTGAGATGATATAATGACGGAAAATATCCGTCATTTGACGGCAATTCTCCGTCTTGAGGAATTAACATGATCGAATCGCTTCTTGGGTCAAAAAATGCAGAACGAGCGCTGGTCTATATTCTGAGCCGCGAGGAAGGGTATGCCCGCGAGATCGCCAGTTTTTACGGAACGGACTTGAAATCCGTTCAACTGCAATTAGATAAGTTCGAGAAAAGCGGCGTGCTGGTAAGCCGATCCGTTGGGCGAACGCGTCCGTATATGTTCAATCCACGTTACCCGTTTTTGACCGAGTTGAAAGCATTGCTTGAAAAAGCATTGTCGTTTTATCCCGCAAAAGAACAGGAAGAATTGACCATGAACAGGCGCAGACCGAGGGCAAGAGGAAAAAGTCTGTGAAAAGTATCGGAAAGATGAGCCAGAGCGAGTTGGCGGCATTTATTCAAGACACGTTGCAAGCGGAAGGAATCACTGTTGTTCTTTCAGGCGGTAGCGCCGTCTCATTTTACAGTGGCAACAAATATGTTTCAAAAGACTTGGACCTGATCAATACAGGCTTTGCCAAACGAAGCCAAATCAAAGCGGTTATGGCAAGTATCGGGTTTGAAGAAAAAGGGCGTTATTTTATCAACCCCGCTACAAAGTACTTTGTGGAGTTTCCCGATGGGCCGCTTTCGGTTGGCGAGGAGCCTGTGAAAGAGGTCAATGAATTTGAATTGGCAACAGGAATCTTGCGGGCGCTCTCGCCGACAGACTGCGTAAAAGACAGGTTATGCGCTTTTTATTTTTGGAATGATCAGCAAGGATTGGCACAGGCAGTTTTAGTGGCAAAAGACCAGAATGTGGATTTACAAGAGATCAAACGTTGGTCAAAAGCAGAAGGCAAAGAAAGGGAATATGAAATTTTCAAACGTAAACTTAACTAAGGAAGACTTGACGGTGTTGGTCTTCTTCGCGCCGGCGGAGTATGCAAACTGACCATAGACAATGGACGATGATGTGTCACATGGTCAATGGTCTATCGTCCATCGTCAAAAGGAATCTACATGTTCAATCTCAAAACCACACCATTTCACGAAAGAACGTCCGCGCTGTGCCAGCCGCAGAACTGGCGCAAGTGGGCGGGATATTTCGCCGCAGGCTCGTATGAGCATGTGCTCGACCGCGAGTATTGGGCGATCCGCAACTCGGCGGCGTTGATTGATGTCTCGCCGTTAATTAAATACATCATCAAAGGAAAAGATGCGGCGGCGTTGTTGCATCGCGTCACCACAAGAGACATCCACAAAATGAAGGTGGGACAAGTCGCTTACACGGGCTGGTGCGACGAAGAAGGCAAGATGATTGACGATGGAACCGTTTCTCGATTAGATGAAACATCTTTCCGTTTAACTGCGGCAGAGCCAAACGTACGTTGGTTATCCATGAATGCCGTCGGCATGGACGTATCCATCACCGAAGTGACGGATGAAATTGCCGCGTTGAGTTTCCAAGGTCCAAACACGCGCAAGGTGTTGAATCTTGTTGCTGAGAAATCTGTGGATGAGTTGAAATATTTCCGTTTGATGAAAAATAAAATCAAAGGAATCGAAGTCACCATTTCGAGAACTGGCTACACAGGCGATCTCGGTTATGAAATCTGGATGCCTGCAAAAGACGCCATCAAAATTTGGGATACGCTCATGTCGGCAGGCGCGGACTACGGCATCACGCCCGTCGGCATTTTAGCAATGGACATGGCGCGAGTCGAAGCAGGCTTGTTCATGCTTGATGTGGATTACACATCCACAACTCACGCGTGGATCGAGCCGCAAAAATCATCGCCGTTTGAATTAGGTCTCGATTGGACAGTCGCGCTCGATAAGACTGGCTACTTTGTCGGTCGCCGCGCGTTGGAAAAGGAAAAACGCGAAGGCTCGTTGTGGAAAATGGTCGGCTTGGAAGTGGATTGGGTTGGGATGGAAAACATCTTCAAGCGAGTCGGCTTGCCGCCCCAAATCCCTGGCATGGCTGTGCGCGGAAGTTTGCCGATTTTGGTTGGCAACGTGCAAGTTGGATATGCATCCACGTCAACATGGTCGCCGCTGTTGAAGAAATACATCGCTTTGGCGCATTTGCAAAAGCCGTATTTTGAAGTCGGTACTGATGTGCGGATGGAAATTACGGTGGAGCATCACCGTCAGCACGCGCCTGCGAAGGTGGTGAAACTTCCGTTTTATGAGCCTGAGTGGAAGAGGAAATAAATCGCGGAATCCACCTCGGCACACGCTGACAATACTCCTCATACGCCGCGCCGAATTGATTCCGCAAGACAGGTTCTTCAACGATGAAGATAAGAATGTTGAATCCGAGAAAAAAGAACAGGGCATAGACAAGCGCCAACGCTGACCCAAACCAAAGTATGTATCCCGCCTGAAATAACATTGCCCCAACGTAAATCGGATTCCGCACGTAGCGGTACAGCCCCGCAATGACCAGTTCCTTCGGCGGGTCAACGAACGCGGGTGTGCCGCGCCCGCGGCGGATGATGTCCACGCAACATCGGATGATGATCAGCCCGCCGAGAATCCAAAACGGGAAAGCAAGGTAACGGACTATACCAAAGTCAACGAACGGCGTATCACGCGAAGCGAGTTGATACGGAATGTACAACGTGAACAGTCCGTGCATGAAGCCCATGTAGATGATGGTTTTGAGGGTGTTCATTTCAACCGCGGAATCCACCTCGGCACGCGTTGACAATACTCCTCATACGCCGCGCTGAATTGATTCCGCAAGGCGGGCTCTTCATAAAGAACAACAAATAAATGCTGAATAAAAAAATATACGAACAAATAAATTAGCAAACTCCAATATCCAAACCACAGAAAGTGTCCCGCATTAATGAGAAATACCCCCACATACATCGGGTTGCGGACGTGGTTGTACAAGCCCGAAACGACCAGTTCTTTCGGCGGCTCGATGGGCGCGGGAGTGCCTTTCCCTTTTTGTACAAAGTCCCAGAAGCACTAGACCAGCATCCCGATTCCGACGAGCCAAAGCGGAAAAGCAAGATAGGCGAGAAATCCCGTCTGGACTTGCGAGCCTGTTCGCAACAACACCAGCGGAACGAATCCCGCCACTGTGCCGGGCGCGAGGATGAAGAAGAGGATGGATTTGAGGGCGGTCATATTTTTTTCAACAGACCTCACAGGTTTTTA
>WBZL01002900.1_pt1 | contig 16157 bp, 12 predicted proteins | sample 5204291 | NCBI WGS metagenome assembly WBZL01 (sample SAMN12344345, study PRJNA552823) | activated sludge metagenome | biome: Activated sludge suspended growth; feature: Nitrification reactor; material: Wastewater; isolation source: activated sludge from nitrification reactor of wastewater...
TCATTCAGAAAAACGCTGCTTGTGAACTGCTGCTCGTAAGGCAAATTAAAATATCCGAGATAGAACTTATCCTTCATTCTCGGGCTCTGACTGAATACCGGATCAAAAATCATCAGGATCATCAAAAAGAATAAAGAACTGTAAGTATTCTTTCTTTTCATTTTTCGCTCCTTTATTTTTACTTAAAAGCTGTGTTCAAAAGTTTTTACTTTACTATTTTAGATAAATCATTTTCTTAGTCTCATTATAAAGCAGACCTGAATTTTTATCATTCACTTTCATTGAATAAAAATAAGTCCCGCTGGAGAGTGACCTCCGGCTGAAGTCTAAAGCTATTTTATAATTTCCCGGGATCAATGTTTCATTATCATAAATTTTCAATGTTTCTTTTCCTGTAATGTCATATATCATCAGACTTACAGATGAAGCATTTGAAACTGAAAATTTTATTGTAGTCTGTGGATTGAAAGGATTTGGATAGTTTTGTTCAAGTTTGAAACTGACAGGAATTTCTGCGCTTGAGGGATCTATCCCTACATAAGTTATTATTCCTCCACCGTCTGTGGTGTGGGCTAATGCATCAACTCCGACCCACCCTTTTAAAGTATCCGCCATTTCTATTTTTCCTGTATAAAACAATGTCGTATTCTGTAATCCCCATAACTGACCACCATTTGAAGTTGCATAAACTTTCAAAAATGTCCGCCCACTCCAACCTTTTGATGAATTCAAGAATTTAATATCAGTTGCATTGTATGTACTGCTCAATCCTATTTGTTGAATCCAGTTATTACCACCATTTGTTGTCCGTAATATTTCACTGCCGCCTAAATTTTGATCAAAGGAAATCCATCCGGTATCTCTATTTAAAAAGAAAAGTGAAATAATATCTCCGGAGTTTCCATTGATTACATTGGTAGGAGTTGACCAGTTAAAGCCGCTGTTAGTGGTCTTGCTCATAAAACCGGAAGACACATTCCAACCATAACATTCTCCCTTAATTTTTTCTTTTAGAAAAAACAGAACACCTAATCCGGTCGTAGTTGATAATTGTTCAAGAGAATGCCCTCTATTAGTTGTCCTCCACACAATTTTAGTTAGATCAAAAGCTCCACTAACTAATCCCGTATCCTTGTTAAAAAAGTGTATCGACCTAAAACCAAAATCAAGAGAATAGACCGTACTATCCCAAGTATTTCCCAAGTCGAAAGATCTATATATAATTTCGCTTCCATCACTGTCTCTTCTGCCATTTCCATAAATAGTTGTAGAATCAATGACATCCAAGTCGAAGATTTTTATCAACTTTATAACACTCCACAATATTCCACCATTTGTTGTTTTTAATATTGCCGGAGTACTTATACTAATAAAACCTGTATGCGAATTAAGAAACTCAATATCATAGATCGTCCCGCTAACAGGAAGTGTCTGCTCATACCAGCCGGTTTGCGCAGGGCTTCCGGAATTGAACGTGAAAAAAAATAAGATGATGCGGAATAAGTAAATCGTGCGGATGAATAACTTAGGTCTGCGGGGTTGTGTGGTCTGATTCATAAAACTTTCTTTATACAAACTTATGTGAAAAGGTTTTTACAAACTATGACATGCGTCATAGTTTGTAAAAATATTGTTTATTGCTCTTGCAGTACATTGAATCAGCAGTTTAACCCGCAGCGCCCGACCTCCGAGTTTATCCTCTTCATCTCTGCAGCTCTCCATTTCTGAGAATAACTCGTTTAACTGTCTATACATGAACAATCGCTTCACTGTATCGCAACCATTAATGAAACAAAAAAAGCCCGCACCTGAGCACGGGCTTTCATGTCATTCGCTATCTGCGGAAACCATGTTTCGTTTTACTATGTGCTGACAAGAGGGGACATTTGTCACTATTTCACCAGCATCATTCGTCTTGTATTTGTAAACCCTTCCGTTTCAAGCCGGTAGAAATAAACTCCGCTTGAGAGAGAACTGGCGTCAAAGTCTGCAGTGTAAGTACCTGCGTTTAGGTTCTTGTTGACAAGCGTGCTGACTTCCTCGCCGAGCAGATTGTAAATCTTCAGAGTAACAAGACTGCTCTTCGCAATATCAAACTTTATGATCGTCTTTGGATTGAACGGATTAGGATAATTTGTATAAAGCACAAAGTTTTCAGGAACTGTTGAAGATATTTGACTGATACCAACAGGAGTTCTTCTGATCGTTACAATAAACGGATTGGAGGTTACCGAATCAGCTCCGTTGAATCCGCTTGCTCTCCATGTGCAAAGCGCAGAATCGGAGGTTGAGCCGAGCGTCGTTATAAGACTGTCTAAGAAACTCTCTCTGAAACTGATTCCTGAATCAAGTCCGTTGCTGTTTGATGTAAAAAGATAATCATTCACAGTTCCCACTCTTCTGATCTTGAACTTGTAATTCACTGTCGGGCTGCTGCTTACAGAACTCCATCTGAAGTTAACAAGAGTAGGATCATTTATATCAACAAGTATCCTCGCATTTGTCGGAGGTGAAAGCAGATTGAGTGAAGTCATGTCAACTCCCTGCACTTTGATATATCCGACAAATGTCCTAAGGTTTGATCCGAATGAATTTGTTGCAGTAAGAGAGACCGTGTAATTTCCTGTTTGTGTGTATGAAATATTCGTCGGATTTCTTTCTGAAGATGTTGACGGCGTAGCGCCGGGGAAACTCCAGCTCCAGCTTGTTGCTCCGTTGGTTGTAAGATCATAGAAGTTCACGGTTCCTCCGCCGAGCGGCAATAACTGTGTGTTGGATGTAAAGTTCGCAGATGGCGCTACTCCTGTTACATCATCAATGCCGTCAAGAACCTGCACACCGGAATTGATCGGGTCCAGCCAGTCTTTCAATTGGTTTGACGGACTTCCGCCGTAAGCCCAGGATTCGGATAACTTACCGAATACTTTTCTGACAGACTGAGGATTATTGCAGTTGGCAGGATTTCCTCCGAGGTTCTGACCAATGACTCTTTTGTTCTGATCGTAAAGCGGGCAACCCGAAGAACCGCCTTCTGTCATGCCTTCATCCCATATTACTTCCCAAAATCCGTTTGTCAATCTTCCTCCAAAACCTGTTACTGATGCAGCAGGATTGTTATCTATAGAAATTTTCTTAACTGCCCCTCCCGGATGATGAATTGCCGTTTGATTCTGCGGTTGTACACCCGACCTGTCCCAACCGTTGAAATGCGCATTGAAAGCCGCCGGAACGGATTGATTAAGCTGAACCAGTCTCATGTCAGTATCATAAAGTGCGGCTTTGAGTGTTGCGCCAACCATGGTATTTGACAGACTTCCGAAAGTCCCGATGCATGTCGGATTCTCATAGTTGAAATAGAACACTATAGTGGAATAGTTATCAGTTGCGCAATGCTCCGCAAAAAGATACAATGGCACTCTGTTATTTTGTGTATTGTTCATCAGAGCGCCTGTGCAGAGAAATCCCGAGCCACCCTGACTGAAAGTGATTCTTGTAACAGACCTCTTTTGCTCCTGCCATGGAGCGCCGATCGGACAATTGATATTGATGTTGCACGGCTCCTCCATAATACTATTGAATCCGAAGATGTCTTTATATGCATGAGTAACCTGATTGATGATGAATCTTCCCATGCCTCTTGAATAAGCAGGTTCATAATACTCTATTATTATGCTGCTGCCGTAAACAGGAACAGTTGCAAAGATCCCGTCAGCAGTATTGTTGAGTTTTGAGAATGCACCATATACAGATGACTTGTCTGCATTGTAAACAAACAGCGTTGCTCCTTTGGGAAGAAAGAAATCTTTGTATGCGAGTCCGAGAGAAATTGCGCCGGCAGAATTTATGGCAACTCTCCACACTCTGCTGCCGTCTGAAAGTTCTTCCCATGTTCCGGAGTTTTCGGGAGATATATCCGTATCAAAGATCTTCGCATATCTTCTTGGCATATCCTGTATCTGTTCTGTGATGCGGTCTTCATCAAGCATCTTCTGCAGATCAAATTCCGGCATTGTTACCGAACCGAAACTTTCATTGAGCTGCATCATTGAACTTATTGGCTCACCGCCGATGTTGATCTGTGCATGAGCATTCTGAATTATTGAAATGCTGGAGAGTATTGTCAGCATCATGATAAAACAGAAAAGGGGTGTACGTTTCTTCATTTTGAATCTCTTTTATTTTTTGATAAACTGTTGAAACAAGTTTGTGAAAATAAGTCATCCTTTCTTCAAAAAAAACATTATTGTGACAAATTTCTGTTGGGGCTTTGTAATGCTTCACATATATAATTCCGTTTCATAAGAGAGTTCAAAGTCTTATGTTTGCGCATGTTTTTCAGATCTATAATCATATTCATCACTGCATTATATACCGTGATGACATTCAGAATGCTTTCCGTATATGCGGGCTTTGAGATTAACGAAGAATTGATACGTCTCGAACTCTGCGAGAAACGAAATGTTCCCGACAGCTGCTGCCGCGGCAAGTGCTATCTTGACAAGCAAATGGATAAAGCCGTCGGCGAAGATGATGATCAGAGCAATCCGAATCCTTCATCATCAAAAGAGAATCTGCAGTGTCACATATTTATTAAGGAACAAAAAAATATAAATAATTTTTCATCTTTGCTTTTCCCTTATCTCGCTGTATCAATAACTTCACTTTCAAACAAACCTTCATCTCCGCCTCCCCGAACTGTTGTCTGAACCGATGTTGATTTTCCTGCGGAATTAAGAATACATTCCGTCAAACAGTCTAAATCTATTCAGAATAACATTTATGAAAACTCTTTCAATGCTTGCATTATGCCTGTTGATTTCCGTTTCGGCACAAGCACAATTTTACAATGATTTCGGCAAGAGTAACTTTTCAAAATCATCCGTGTCAGATATTTCAGACATCAACTGCGATCTTTGCGGATGCTATCTGGGACCGGATCCAAATTACAATTTCAATACTGCGGGAATCAGATACAAACAGAGAGTATTTAACGAGCCTTCTTCGTCACAACTTTCAGATCCGGAGACTGACCACTCCGGTCATACTCATGAAGGTGAAGAGATATACAACACTTATGAACTGTGGGGACGATATTACGTGTCTCCTAAGTTTCAGCTTGTTGCAGTGATTCCCTTGTCATATAACAACATAGCGGGCAAGTCATATACCGGCGCAGGAGATATGCAGATCCATGCCAAACATCAGATCTTCAATACGGAAGTGGACGGAAGCACAAAATTCAGAAACAGACTTTTTCTGGGCGGCGGCTTGAAATTGCCGACAGGTGTATTTAATGAGAAGGATGACAGCGGAGAAGTTGTTCCGCACTTTCAGCCGGGAACAGGCAGCTTTGATTTTCTCCTGCTCGGGTCATACTTTGCAAAGACAAGTTCATTTGGTTTTGTATTTGATGCGGCGTATAAGATCAACACATCAAACAAGAACGAATACAGGTTCGGCAATCAATTGAATCTGAACGGAGTATTTTCTTACGACATTGTTGCCGATGTTTTAACTATCATTCCGTACGCAGGTATCTATTATGAATATGCGCCGGAAGATGTCAGTAATTCAGTTGAAGATCCAAATTCCGGAGGAAGTGCCCTGTTTGGAAATTTCGGATTGGATGTTACATTCGGATTGCTTGCGTTCAAGTTCAATTATCAGCCGCCGTTTACTCAAAGCCTCAATGGGAATCAGCCGTTGAATGATTACAGGCTTATTGCGGGGATTGGATACTCGTTTTGAGTTGAGAGTTGAAAATTGAAAGTTGAAAATTGAAAGTTGAAAATTGAAAATTGAAAGTTGAAAATTGAAAGTTGCGGCGAAGCTGTCCCTTCGGGAAGAGTTAAAAGTTAAAAGTGAAAGTGAAAAGTGTTTCGGGAGGGATGCTTGAGCATCAACATTCAACTTACCCCCGTCAACTTCTGAAACTCTCTAAGAAACTTCTTGTGTGATGTATAGTGAATGGTCTTCAACCCGAAACCTTCTGCTGCAATGAGGTTCGGTTTCAGATCATCTATGAACACCGATTCTTCCGGCACAATGTTCATCGCGGTGATCAGATGCCTGTAGATCTTCTTATCGGGTTTGACGGATCTTACTTTGTATGAAAGCACACGTCTCTTAATGTGACGGACGTATGGGAAGTTGTTGTTGATAAAGTTGATATGAGATGAATCCGTATTCGAGAGCATGAATAAGCGGAGCCCGGTATCAAGGAGTTTGTTCTCAAGAAACTCTTTCATTTCCAAATTCTCCCAGAAAATGTCGCAATAAAGATCATGAAAGTCATTGAAACCAATACTCAGATCATGCTTCTTCTTGAGCTTTCTGAATGAATCTCTGATATTAGTTCTACCCGTGCCTATATGAATGTCGAGACGGTTGTCAGCAAAGTACTTCTTAAGTTTTACCGGACTCAGATTGTTTTCAAGCTTGGATACTCCTTCGAAGAAGTATGAGTAATCAAAATAGACCAGAGTATTGCCAAGGTCGAACACAATATTTTTGATTCCGCCGAAAGGCAATCAGATATACTTGGCTTCTGTCACTTTGAGATCGTCATCAAGTATGTATTCCTTCGGAGATCCCGTTGGAATTTCTGTCTCAAGGATCTCTTCCTTTGAGAGCTTTTCCAGATGCATGATCAAGGCGCGCAAACTGTTGCCGTGAGCGGATATAAGGACATTCTTTCCGGCTTTAAGTTCCGGCTCAATCTTTTCGTGATAATACGGCAATACCCTGTCTGATGTATCTTTAAGGCTCTCACCGTTTGGCGGAGGTATGTCATAACTTCTTCTCCATATCTTCACCTGATCCGCGCCGAATTTTTCCCGGCACTCATCTTTGTTCATTCCCTGCAGGTCACCGTACATTCTCTCATTCAGAGCCTTGTCTTTGAAGACAGGAACATTGTTTCCCCCGATAGAATCGAGAATAATATCAAGAGTTCTTTGAGCCCTGATCAGATCGGATGTGAAAGCAATGTCAAATTCATATCCTTTGAGTTTATCTCCTGCCTTGTTGGCTTCCTCAATTCCGGCAGGTGAAAGGTCAACATCTATCCATCCTGTGAATCTGTTTTCGAGATTCCATTGCGACTGACCGTGTCTTACTATGACTAACTTTGGCATTATGAAAATTATTTAAGAAAGATTCTGCAAAATAAGGCATTTAGTGTTGTGTTACAATTTAGGAATTTTTGTTTGAGATTGTATTGTGTCACATCCGTCAAAACCTTTTACTTAGAAATCAGTTAGCTCGAACTATTTTCAAAGAATAAAATCATTTCCGCTTTCTTTTGAACGACCCCTCGCACGCTTCGACAGGCTCAGCGTGACTATGGGCAGGCGACAGAAAGCTTGGCAAAGAAAAGTCGCCCGCCCGCCTGCGAATAGTGTTGAAGTTCAATATTCTTCGGGCAGGCCCGCCTGCGAAATGTGTTGTAGTTCAGTGTTCTTCGGGCAGGCCCGCCTGCGAATAGTGTTGAAGTTCAATATTCTTCGGGCAGGCCCGCCTGCGAATAGTGTTGAAGTTCAATATTCTTCGGGCAGGCCCGCCTGCGAAAAGTGTTGAAGTTCAATATTCTTCGGGCAGGCCCGCCTGCGAAAAGTGTTGAAGTTCAATATTCTTCGGGCAGGCCCGCCTGCGAAAAGTGTTGAAGTTCAATATTCTTCGGGCAGGCTGCATCCTAATTGCCTAAAATTGCTCGCTTTGGCTACATGAATTTCAACTCCTCACACGACAGAAGAGCGCTGTCGTATTCGTCAAACAGGAAATTCACGCCCGCCTGCGAAAAGTGCTGGAGTTCAGTATTCTTCGGGCAGGCTTACGCCAAAGCTCACAATTTTTTTACGGCAATTACGATGAGGCCTGTCCGCCGTTTGTTCTATGATCAAAATTAAAATTGGCCAGGCGGGCGGGTTGTTCTCACGACATTCGTAAAAGCTTTTACTATAGTAATGTTTTGACAATAATCTTGTCACTTCGAAAATGTTTTGGAAAGCAGTGCCGGAAACTCTCAATAGCTTCATCAAAGTCTATATATTGTTTGATCTCAAATAAATATATTAACGCCGTAGTTTTGAAAACCTTAAACAATCAACAATGGCAGAAGACAGAGACCTCAAGATGAAATCGCTTGACATCGCTCTTGAGCAGATTCAGAAAGAGCATGGCAAAGGAGCTATTATGAAGCTTGGCGACAAACCCATCCAGAAGATCGCGGCAATTTCCACCGGCTCAATATCCCTTGATGCGGCGCTTGGAATTGGCGGAGTACCAAGAGGAAGAATTATGGAGATCTACGGACCGGAATCATCCGGAAAGACAACAATTTGTCTGCATATTATTGCGGAAGCACAAAGAACAGGCGGACTTGCAGCATTCATTGACACCGAACATGCACTCGATACGGGCTATGCTCAGAAATTAGGCGTAGATGTTAACAATCTCCTTATATCACAACCTGAATACGGCGAGCAGGCGCTCGAAATTTGCGAAACACTTGTCAGAAGCAATTCGCTTGACGTGATAGTAGTTGATTCAGTTGCAGCGCTGACTCCAAGAGCTGAAATTGAAGGCGAGATGGGAGATTCGGTAATGGGTATGCAGGCAAGACTCATGTCACAGGCACTCAGAAAACTTACTGCCGCAGTTTCAAAATCCAATGTTGTTCTGATTTTCACGAATCAGCTTCGTGAAAAGATCGGTGTAATGTTCGGAAGTCCGGAAACAACCACCGGAGGAAAGGCGCTTAAGTTCTATGCTTCAATAAGAATGGATATAAGAAGAATAGCAGCCATAAAGGACGGAACCGAGACAGTCGGCAACAGGACGAAAGTAAAGATCGTCAAGAACAAAGTTGCTCCTCCGTTCAGGGAAGTGGAATTCGATATAATGTATAACGAAGGCATCTCAAAGATCGGCGATCTTGTTGATCTTGCAGTTGAAAAAGAGATAATCAAGAAATCCGGCGCATGGTTCTCTTACGGCGAGAACAGAATGCAGGGCAGAGACGGTGTGAAAAGATTCCTTCTTGATGATCCGGCAATACTGGAGAAGCTTGGCAAAGAAGTAAGAGCTGCCGTTGGTATTGATGCAGGAAGTGAAAATGGAGTTGCGGGCAACGGCGTTGCAACTGAAGAAGCTTCGGCTAAGAAGAAATAGATTTCAGCGAATAAATAATTAAATGAAGCCGGAAGCCGAATGCTTGCCGGCTTCTTTTGTGAGATGAAGATCCTGAATATAGAACGTCAGAAAAAGGACAAGACACGCTGCAGTATTTTTTCTGAACAGGGTTTTGTAACAGGGATATCAGAAGATACTCTTACAAAGTTCGGTCTGCGTGCCGGTGATGAGATTGACGATGAGAAACTGAAGGAAATAGAAACATACGAAGATTTTTCTACGGCAAGAAAAGATGCGTACGCTTACATTGCATATAAGCCAAGGACTGCTTCGGAAGTAACAAAGAAACTCAGAGCCAGGAAGCACTCGTCTGAAGCAATAGAAGGTGCAGTTGCACTCCTTACTGAGCAGAAGTACCTGGACGACAGAGCATACGCAATCAGCTACACAGCAGAAAAACTCAGGTCTAAGCCAATTGGCAAAGAACTTCTTCGGAGAAAGCTGCTGCAAAAAGGCATTTCGAAAGAAACTGTTGAAATTGCAATTGCTGAAGCTTTTCCTGATGAGACTGAAACTGAACTGGCACTGAAGTCACTGATGAAGTATTCGGCTAAGTTAAAAGAGGCTGACAAAGCAACGTTTCGGGGAAAGTGTTACCGCCATTTGTTATCCCGGGGATTCGGTAATGATACGGCATTTGAGGTTACCAGAAGATTTCTTGAAGACACGAATTGATTTTCAACAATAAGCAAAAATCCAACACAGACAGATAATTGGAAAACAGGGTTACATCTGAATTTGAAAAACATCTCGAGTCACTCGGCTCGATGCTCAAGGAAGAATTCGATCTTCCGGATCATGCAATTGAGACAGTTGCGGGTTCGGTAAAGACAGTTGTCATGCAGATGATACGTCTTATGAAAGAAGGCAAGTCGGCTCACGAGAAATTCTTCTCCGACATAATTCTTAATTCAATTGATGCGATAATCGGGTTTGACAATGACTTCAAGATATTTCTTTGGAATAAGGGCGCTGAAAATCTCTTCGGTTATTCAAGAGAAGAAGCTATGGGAAAGGATTTTGCATTTCTGATTCCGCAGTATTTGATTGAAAAAGGTGAAAAGGAATTCTTGATCAATGAGGTCAATGAAAAGGGATTTATAGCAAACCATGAAACCGAAAGAATCTCAAAGTCAGGTGAGCTTAAGAATGTCAGCATATCAAGATTTGCGATCCACGACGAGCAGAATCAGATGATAGGATCTGTCGGTATCATCAGAGACATAACTCTGGTGAAAAAACTTCAGCAGGATCTTCGTGAGCGGGAAAACCTTGCTCTGATAGGTGAGGTTGTTTCAAGTGTTGCTCACAGTCTTTCAAATCCGCTCAATATCATTTCAGGTAATGCAGATTATCTCATGATCAACAAGAATCCGGGCGATGAAGAATATGAAGAACTCTCTGCAATATTGAATGAAACTACGAGGATCACAAAGTCCATAAGACATCTCCTGAATTTCTCAAGGCCTCTGAAGTCGAACAAGAAACTTAACGACATCAACGAAGTTCTTACCAAGATTGCCGAAGATGTCAAACATATTTCAGGCAAGAAGGAGATCAAAATAAAGAAGAGCTTTGATGCCGGACTGAAGCCGATTGAATTTGATCAGGCACAGATTGAAGAAGCTATTGGAAACATCGTAACAAATGCAATTCAGGCGATACCCGCAAAAGGCGAGATAACTCTCGCTTCTAAATTATCCGAAGATAAAGTGATCATAACTGTATCCGACAACGGCCAGGGTATTTCAAAAGAAAACCTTGATAAGATATTCAAACCATTTTTTTCTACAAAGGAATACGGTAAGGGCACAGGTCTTGGTTTATCCATCACACGGAGGGTCATCGCCGAACACGGCGGTAAGATATCAGTCAAATCATCTTTGGGAAAGGGTACAAGTTTTAAGATTGAGCTTAACAGCAAATAGCATTCCCTTCACTTTACGAAAATCTGCCGCAGCAATTTATCTCTGATCCTGCGCGAACCTTGCAATCTTCACTACCATTGATCTCGGAAAAAATCTGACTCCGAATACAAGCATCTTATTCAGGAATCCCGGAATAGCTACTGCCTTTCCTTTCATCATTGCATTGTAACCATACTCTGCTACTTCTTTCGAAGTCGGTAATCTTCTTCCCTTTACAAGCCGGCTTTCCTGCATGTCAGCCGCTTCCTGAAATCCGGTGCGTGTTGCTCCCGGACATAATGTTGTTACTGTAACTGACCTGTCCTTCAATTCATTTCCGATCGCTTCGGAAAAACTAAGTACATAAGCTTTGCTTGCATAATAAATTGCCATTTTCGGACCCGGCTGAAATGCCGCTGTTGATGCAACATTCATGATCCTTCCGCCGCCCTTGCTTATCATTTCCGGCAGGAACAACTTTGTCAGATGAGTCAGGGCAGTAATGTTGAGATTTATCATTTGAAGTTCCTTCTGCCAGTCGGTCTCTTCAAACTTTCCGTAAACTCCAATGCCGGCATTGTTGATTAGAAAGTCAACCGTGATGTTCTTTTGTTTCAACTCATCATAAATTTCCCTTGATGAGCTTATTAACGACAAGTCTTTCCCAATGATGTGCACTGAGACTTTGTATCTGCTCTCAAAGTCTGCTTTGATAATTCCCAGCTTGTCAATGCTTCGCGCAATCAGTACAAGATCTCCGCCTCTTGATGCGTACAGTTCCGCAAGATCAAATCCGATTCCTCCGGAAGCTCCTGTTATCAGTGCTGTCTTACCTTTCAAACGAAATGTTTATTTAAGTTTTGTCACAAGCAAATTAAGATTGAATACAGATGGAACGTGAATGTTTGTTGACAATATTTCTATGGTTTAACAACAGAAATAAAATTCAACGAATTATTATCTGCAATACCAAGATCAGTTGCATCAACAAACTCGTTACCGTCCAGATCTGCTGATACATAGCCGGTCACAAATCCGGCTGCATCATTATCAATCATACCAAGGTCATTCCCGTCAATGATCCCGTCCCGGTTAACATCACCCGAAAAGAAATTCCACCTCGAGCCAATGAGTTTCATATTGCCTCCGAATGCCTGCGATTGTGAAGAAGTCATATTGAGATTTGTTGTTTGACCTGCAGTCAGATTGACTGCAACCGCGCTCCATGTCTCAAGTGCATTCCTGTGTTCAAACTTTATGTAGTAACTGCCATTCACAGCATTTTCAAACTGTGCAGTTGCATTGCCCTGATTGTTCAGAAGTGCTTTAGCAGAATCAATTGCTTCGAAAGGTGATACATTGTTTTGCAGATATACTTTCACTGTGTCCTGAACTTGTATCACGCCGTTCCAGAATCCCTCTATTCCCAAAGTAATATTTAAATTCAATGGAGGAGGAATTGTAAATCCTTTCCGGATCCCGTTTCCAAAACTTGTCACCCAAACTTCATTCTCATCATGCGGATTGAAGAAGATCCTCTCGGGTTGACGGAAGCCATAGCTTTGAACCTGCGCGAATAAGGGCGTTGCAGAGTTAATGTTGCTGCTGAACCACAGGCCGTTGACTTCAGTTGACAAATACATCTCATTCATATTCACAGGACTTATTGTGCAGGAGCCGACGCGATCGAGATTATTTATTTTTGTCCAGTTAATCCCTCTGTTTGTTGTCTTATACAATCCACCCAATCCATTTGGCGGTCCGCCCCACCCGCTGAACACACAGCCGTACCATGTGTTTTGCGATGCATCATGCGGGTCAACCACTACATCCTTTGTCCAGTAATACATTCCCGAATGCGACCTGTCGATCCAGCTTGCACCGTTGTCGGTGCTTATAAAAACTCCGGAACTTGGCGTGAATGTACCCGATGAATTTCTTCTGCCGGAATATGAACAAAGCAGTGTTCCGTCGTTCAGTACTCTGATGTTGAAAGGATGGCCTTCTGTTCTTGGCGGATTCGAAAGCTTTGTCCAAGTAGATGAACCGCCGTTTTGAATGTTTGATGAAACGAAAATTCCGCCAAGGGTACTGTGAATGACGCTCGCATACATCCTGTTCTGGTTGTTGGGATCAGTTGCAAGCCAGATAACCGGATGAGCAAAATCATGAAGCATGAGCCAGCTTGCTCCTTTATTAGTGGAATAAAGTACTGCACCTGTACCGCTGTTGATTCTCGAGTCTGTTAAGTATGTGCTTTGATACATGTCATGAACCGATGATGTTGCACCGTAAAGTACTCCGGTCACCGAATGTTTTACTGCATAATACATTGTGTTGTATGAATGTCCGGAGTAGTTGAATGACCACTTCTCACCCTTATCAGTTGAGCGCGTGCCTCTGATGTCAGAGTATGAACCGAAGATGTTATTTGAATCTGACCATGTGAGGTACCAGCAGCTTGTGTTTTCAAGACCAATGCCGCTATAGTATTTTCCCTGAGGAGTAGGAAGATTCATTGTATTCTGATCTGCAGAACTTACATAGGCCTGTTGCCATGTAGCTCCGCCATTTGTTGAGATATGAGGGAAACCGAGATCTGTGATGATGAGTCTGTTTGGGTCAACCGGTGAACATTGAAAACCGAGAGCATATTCTCCGTAAGTCCAGCCCCTGTCTCCGCCATGGCCGCTCCATCCTGTGAATATGTTTTGGTTATTTGTTGTGAGCAAAACGCTTGTCCAACTTGCGCCGCCGTTTGATGTTCTGTAAACAATCGGAGTTCCCCCATCGCTTCCTCCTGCAATATATGCAATGCTGATATTGCTCAATGACATTGACACAAAGAAAGGATTATGAGAAGAATTGATTCCGGAAATTCTCTGTGTCCAGCTTGACTGTCCCCAATCATGTGAATAAACATTTCTGTAACCGTAATGATCAGCGCCTGTGACGCCGGGATAAACATCACCGCTTGCTAGAGTCACGCAGAAGAAACGAATCACATTACCCTGCTTTGCTGCGGCAAAAGACACAATAGACTCTGTCGCCGGTATTCCTGTTATTGATGACATGGAAAAAGTTGCGCCGCTGTTTGTTGAAACAAGAACTCCGTTATCCAGACAAACATAAACATTGTTGCTGTCAAAGTAAGTACCTGCTACATAGCAACCGTTAGCATTGCTGTACTTCTGCGCAAATGAACTGCCGCCGTTCGATGAAAAGAAAAGAGTTGTATAATCGGAAGTCAGCAACCGGAGAGAACTTCCGGGATCTGCATGAAGACTGAATGCGCCGCCGAAGGTAGGGTCAGAGCTCAAAGGGTTCCATGAATCACCACCATCCGTGCTCTTGTGAGGAGTCATCAGATCATTCTCAAAATTTATACAATACAATATCTGCGGATTGTTTGTAAACCTGACATTAGCTCCGTTGTTTCCGGTCATCTGATTGAAGTCAATTGTTCTCCATGACATACCAATATCAGAAGAATGAAACAACTCACTCATGTCGCAGGCAATGTATATTTCATCAGGATCGTGTGGACTGAATGAAGGCGAAAACAAAGCACCGCCACCACCGGGACCCCTGGAGTTCCAGTTTGTTATCTGCGGGAATGCAAGTGAGCATTGAAGGGCAAGTACAAGCGTGAAAAAAAATTTTGGGGATTTAAGAATAATAAAGTTCTTCATCTGTGAAGGAAGTTTGAAGTTTATTGATTAAATCCGAAATGATATTAATCAATTTGATTCAAACAAGAAAGGGTTGCAATGGTAAGAATTCAATATTGCATGGCAACAAAGACATCACATAATTCAAACTGAAATGAACATATGGTGTAAACGGGTTGATCAGAACTCCATGTGAAAATAATCCGTGATACCGTTCAGAATATTCTGAACAGCAAAAGATGCAAGTATGAGTCCCATGATATTGCTGATAACCAGTATGCCCGTTTCGCCGATCTTATCCTGAACTCTTCTTGCTGCAAGCAGTAAGAGGCATGTGGCGGCTATTACGAGCAGAACAATAAACGATGTCAGCGCCTGTTGCGGAATTGTGTACGTGTAATTGTCGGTCAGCAATACAACAGACAGGATCGCGCCCGGTGAAGCTATCGATGGCATTGCAATTGGAAACACTGTTACATGTGTATAATCCTTGATCATATGTTTTTCCACTTCAGGCTTGCCTTCACCGAAGATCATAGTTAGTGCAAACAGGAATAGAACAAGTCCGCCCGCAATTTGAAACGCCGGCAGAGTAATGTGCATCGCTTCCATAATCAACTGCCCTGCAATGATGAAGAACAGCAGTATGAAGAATGCTATCATACATGCCTTAATGGCAACTTTCTTCTTTGTTGCATGGTCGAAGTTCTTTGTTGCTTCAAGAAAAACCGGAACAGAACCTACCGGGTCTATGACAGCAAACAGGAAGAGAAAAGTTTTGACCAGATATAAAAACTCCGTCATGAGTTGTCAGGAAAAATTACAGAGAATAAGTATTGGCAAATTACATTGAATAGATGTGAGTTGCAACTGATGAGTCTCAAACCGGGATCTCATTTGCGCCCTCTGCGGTTTAGCTCTTCGCTTCATAGCACATGATCAAGAATTTTTCTTGGACACAGAGAACACGGAGTTGACACAGAGTTCACGGAGGATTTAGCTGGTAATGTGGATGAATCCGAAACTCATACTCTGCGTCCTTTGCGGAAACTCTGCGCCCTCTGCGGTTAGCTCTTCGTTTCATAGCACATGATCAAGAAATTGTATTAGACACAGAGAACACGGAGTTGACACAGAGTTCACGGAGGATTTGTCTGGTAATAAGGATGAATCCGAAACTCATACTCTGCGTCCTTCGCGGAAACTTTGCGCCCTCTGTGGTTTAGCTCTTCGCTTCATAGCACATGATCAAGAAATTGTATTAGACACAGAGAATACGGAGTTGACACAGAGTTCACGGAGGATTTGTCTGGTAATGAGGATGAATCCGAAACTCATACTCTGCGTCCTTTGCGGAAACTCTGCGCCCTCTGCGGTTAGCTCTTCG
>WBZL01002901.1_pt1 | contig 16152 bp, 14 predicted proteins | sample 5204291 | NCBI WGS metagenome assembly WBZL01 (sample SAMN12344345, study PRJNA552823) | activated sludge metagenome | biome: Activated sludge suspended growth; feature: Nitrification reactor; material: Wastewater; isolation source: activated sludge from nitrification reactor of wastewater...
CTCGATGAGCGTTCCGTCCACCTCGACGAGGGTTCCGTCCACCTCGACGAGGGTTCCGTCCACCTCGACGAGGGTTCCGTCCACCTCGACGAAGGTTCCGTCCACCTCGACGAGGGTTCCGTCCACCTCGACGAGGGTTCCGTCCACCTCGACGAGGGTTCCGTCCACCTCGACGCCGAATAGGAATTCGGCGTCTGGTAGGGGAAACGGGTTGAAACCCGTTAGAATTAAGAAGCAACATTGCACAGTTCTGTTCACAAGAGGTTTGATATGAAAAAATTTATTTTGGTACTCTGTATCATTTTTATTCTCGCAGGCTGTACATCTCCCCGTACTACGCCTACACTTGATGCGACGATTACCCTCGTCCCAGATCCCACAAAGCAAGCCACGCCCCCGAATTTGGATGAGGCGCGTATTGAAATCATTGTCCGGTCGCTTCAAAAAAATTTCGGTACCCAGCCTGTTTATCCAATTGACACAGCCGCAACCAGTTCTTCATTCGTGGATTTCATAGATCTCAAAGCAGAGAGTTTTCCAGAGTTGCAATCATCAACCCTTGAAAACTTTATTAACAACAGAAAGCCTGGAATCCTTATCGAGCCATTTCCAGAACCCTACAAAAACACTTTCATTTTGGTCAAAAGAGAAGACTATTTACAGCCAATCTATTGTGTGGAACGTTCGTGTATTGATTTGAAGAAACTGAACGAGGATCATCCAGGTGCAGTGGGCGTATTTCAAATCTCTCCAGTCGCCTTCAACAATGATGCCACCCAAGCTTTATTCTATTTTGAGATTGATCGAGGCGTCTCGGATTATGAAGGGTATTTTGTGTTGCTCGAATATCAAGATGGGGAATGGAAGGTTATCCGTAACCGCAAAATTGAGTGGGTTTCGTAACGTTCATACAGCCGCCGAATAGGAATTCGGCGGCTGATACGGGAAACGGGTTGGAAACCCGTCAAGACGCAAGATTTCCCAATCGCTCGAACCATCCCCTTTCGGCCCGCCGGGGGATGAAGTCCCCCGGCTACCAAGCGACGCCGGATGAATCCGGCTTAGCCCGTTTCAACGGGCGTCGTTAGGTAGCCCGGCGGCTTTAGCCCCGGGCGGGGACGGAGGGGAAATTGTCCAGATGCAACCACGGCGTCAAATACAAATTTTGCCCCTCAGGAATCGCACGAGAGAACGATACGATTTATAATAAAGACACCTCACCCTGAACACTCATTACTCATCACTCATTACTTATCCCCCAAAGGAGCCTCCCTTGACCGCCCTCCCCCCCCTCAATCCCCCCCAGCGCACCCTCCTCGGCCCTGGCCCCAGCATGGTACACCCCCGCGTGCTGGCCGCCCTCGCCATGCCCACCGTCGGCCATCTCGATCCCTATTTCCAGGAAGTGATGGACGATGTCAAATCCCTGCTCCGCTACGCCTTCCGCACCGAAAACGACTTCACAGTCCCCGTCTCCGGCACGGGCAGTGCAGGGATGGAAGCGGCGTTGTGCAACTTCATCGAACCCGGTGATCCCGTCCTCATCTGCATCATCGGCTACTTCGGTGAGCGCATGTACGACATGGCCACCCGCTACACCGTTAACGTGGATCGCCTCGAAAAACCCTGGGGTGAAGCCTTCGACCCCGAAGAAATCAAAACCGCCCTCAAAGCCAAAAAATACAAACTCGTCGCCCTCGTTCACTGCGAAACCTCCACCGGCATTCTCCAACCCGGCATCCAAGAAATCGCCACAGCCGCCCACGAAAGCGGCGCGCTCTGCGTCGTGGACACCGTCGCCTCCTGGCCCGGCGTCCCTGTCGAAGTAGATGGGTGGGACGTGGACGTAGCCTACTCCGGCTCCCAAAAAGCCCTCTCCGCCCCCCCCGGCCTCGCCCCGATCACCCTCAGCCCACGTGCCCGCGAGGTGCTCCGTACCCGCAAAACCAAAGTCGCCAACTGGTACCTCGACCTGAGCGCCCTCGAAGTCTACTGGGGCGGCGGCAAACGCACCTATCATCACACCGCCCCCGTCAACATGATTTACTCCTTGCGCGAAGCCCTCCGCCTCGTGCAGGAAGAAGGGCTGGAAAACGTCCACGCCCGTCACCGCGCCGTCGCCGAACAACTGTGGGCGGGATTGGACACCCTCGGTGCCCCGCCCCGCGCCCCCTACGCACTCCGCTCCCCCACCCTCACCACCCCCCGCATCCCCGCCGGCGTGGACGATCTCAAAATCCGCCAACGCCTGCTCAACGAATACAACATCGAAATCTCCGGCGGCTTTGGCCCCCTCGCCGGACAAATCTGGCGCGTCGGGTTGATGGGGTATAGCGCACGGCGGGAGAATGTGACGCTGTTTTTGGCAGCGCTGGAAGAGTTGTTGAAAGGGTAGAGAAGGTATACAAGGTAGATAGGGTAGATAGGGTAAATAAGTACTCTGTCTACCTTATCTACCCTATTTACCCTATCTACTTTATTTACCTTTGTTATTCACGGAGGAAACCTTGCAATCCATTCCCCCCTCCCCCCTCCTCACCGATACCGCCATGGGCCGTACCCCCGCCGACCTCGTCATCCGTGACGGGCAGTGGGTGTGCGTGCAATCCGGCGAAATCATCCCCCACACCGACATCGCCATCAAAGGCGAGCGTATCGCCTACGTCGGCCCGGATGCCAGTCACACCATCGGCCCCGACACGAAAGTCATCGAAGCCCACGGCCAATACCTCGTCCCCGGCCTGCTCGACGCCCACATGCACGTCGAATCCGGCCAACTCACCGTCACCGAATTCGTCCGCGCCGTCGCCCCGCGCGGGACGACGGGCATGTTCGTGGACCCGCACGAGATGGCAAACATCTTCGGCCTGCCCGGCGTCCGGCTGATGGTGGATGAAGCCGCCCTGCAACCCATCCACGTTTGGGTGCAGATGCCCTCCTGCGTCCCCTCCGCGCCAGGGCTGGAAACCCCCGGCGCGACCATCGGCCCCGCAGAAGTCGCCGAGGCGATGGCCTGGCCTGGCATCATCGGCCTGGGGGAGATGATGAACTTCCCCGGCGTGTTTATGTCCGATGAAAAAATGCACGCGGAAATGGCCGCCACCCGCGCCGCGGGCAAAGTCATCGGCGGGCACTACGCCTCCCCCGACCTGGGCAACCCCTTCCACGGGTACGTCGCCGGGGGACCGGAAGACGATCACGAAGGCACCCGTGCGGAAGACGCCATCGCCCGCGTCCGTCAGGGGATGAAAGCGATGCTCCGCCTCGGTTCCGCGTGGCACGATGTCGCCGAACAGGTCAAAGCCATCACCGAACACGGTCTCGACCCCCGGCATTTCATCCTTTGCACCGACGACTCCCATGCAGGCACCCTCTACCACGAGGGGCACATGGACCGCGTCGTCCGCCACGCCATCGCACAGGGGCTGAAACCGATCACCGCCCTCCAAATGGCGACCCTCAACACCGCCGAACACTTCGGCCTCTCCCGCGACCTCGGCCAGATCGCCCCCGGACGGTATGCCGACATCGTCCTCGTCCCCAACCTGATCGAATTCACCCCCACCCACGTCTTCGCCAAAGGCCAGCTCATCGCCCAAAACGGGACTCTCCTTATTGACCTCCCGACGTACACCTACCCCGACTGGCTGACCCATTCAATCCACCTCGGCCACCCCCTCACCGCCGAAGATTTCCGCCTCCCCGTCCCCGAATCCGCCCTACGCAATACGGAATACGGAATACGCACTACGGCCCACGTCATCGGCGTCATCGAAAACCAGGCTCCCACCCGCCACCTGCGTCTCGAAGTCACCCCCGAAAACGGGGAAGTGAAGGTGGATATGTTCCGCGACCTCGCCAAGATCGCGCTCGTGGAACGGCACCGCGGCACGGGCGGGGTACAGGTCGGGTTTGTGCAGGGGTTCGGATTCACCGCGCGGGGGGCCATCGCCACCAGTGTCGCGCACGATAGTCATCATTTGATCGTCGTCGGCACGGATGAACGGGACATGGCGCTCGCCGCGAACACGCTGGCGGAGGTCCAGGGGGGGCAGGTGGTTGTCAAAGAGGGCGAAGTAACTGGCCTCGTCGAACTCCCCATCGCCGGGCTGATGTCCAACGAACACGCCTCCCTCGTCGCCCAAAAATCCGACAAATTGTTGCGCGGCTATCGGGAAATTGGGTGTACACTCAACAACGCCAACATGCAACTCTCCCTCCTCGCCCTCGTCGTCATCCCCGAACTGCGGATTTCGGATTTAGGGCTGGTGGATGTGACAAAGTTTGAGTTGGTTTCGGTTTTTGAATAACCTTGCGTCGCGCCGATATTTCCTGCGAATTGCTGGCGCAGTTATATGAAACGGGGGTCTCTGCGCCAGACCTTGCCCATCAGTTTGCGTGTTCGCCAGGAACGATTTACAGCCGCATGAAAGAATGTGGCATCCCAATTCGTTCCATGCGGGAGGCCGCTTTGTTAGATCGTGGGAAAGGCTTGAACTGTGCTGAACTTCAACAGTTGTACATCGAGCAACATCGTTCCATCTATCAAATTGCAGGCATACTCCAATGTAGTCCCGCTACGGTATCCCGATGGCTAAAAAAGTGTGGCGTTGAAACCCGTCCCATAGGTGGGGATGTTTTCGAGTATCCAAAGGCTGACTTTTCGGGGAACTGGGGAGAAAAAGCCTATTTACTCGGCTTTCGTGCGGGGGATTTGCATGTGGAACGGGGCGAGCGGGCAGTTCGGGTACGGTGTACCAGCACCCGCCCGGAGCAGATTCGTCTGATCGAAAAATTGTTTGCCCCCTATGGCGGGATATGGAAAAGCCAGGACCGGGAAAAACGAGGGGTTGGCATCACGGCCCATCTCAATCTATCATTTGACTTTCTCGTTTTGCGGGAAGATAATATCCCCGCCTGGGTGCTGGAAAACGATTCCCTGTTTGCCGCATACTTTGCCGGGTATCTGGATGCAGAAGGAAGTTTCATCCTTTCGGGGACGCGGATGATCTTCAAAGTGGATTCATGTGACCGGAATATTTTGCATCAAGCCTGGACAAAGTTGAATGCGCTGAACATCTCTTTTCCTGCCCCCCGGTTAGTCCGCCCTGCCAACACCTGGGCAAGCGGGCACACCAGCACCTGCGATTTATGGCGACTGGCAACGGAAAGCAAAACGCTTTTACTTAAGCTGGATGACCTGTTGGCGTCCCATCTCCAACACGAAAAAAGAAAAAAAGACCTGAAAAACCTTATTTCCAGGATTCAAAAAACTACGACAGAAGGACAAATCCAATGAACCAAATGACCCCTGAAGAACTCGCACAGAAAATTCACGCCCGCGTGGAAGCCAACCGCGAAAACATTATTCAATTTATGCTCGATCTCGTGGGCATTCCCAGCATGAACAGCCAGATTGAGGCGGTGGGCAAACGCATGGGGGAGGAAATGACCAAATTAGGCTTTGATGAAGTCCGTTTCGACAAAATGGGCAACATGATGGGGCGCATCGGCAACGGCCCGAAAGTGATCGTGTACGACACCCACATTGACACCGTGGGCATTAGCGATCCCGATGCGTGGAAATGGGACCCCTTCAAAGGCAAAATCGAAAACGGACGCCTGTTTGCGCGGGGGGCGTGTGACGAAAAGAACTCCACCCCCGGCATGGTGTACGGCCTCGCCATCGCCCGCGATCTGGGCTTGCTGGATGGCTACACTGCCTGGTGTTTCGGGAATATGGAAGAGGAATGTGATGGCATTGCCCCCAACACCTTCGTGGAAGTAGACCCCGGCGTGCGCCCCGATTTTGTCGTCATCGGTGAACCGACCAAAATGCTCGTCTATCGCGGGCACAAAGGCCGCGTCGAGATGAAAGTCGTCGCCAAAGGCCGCAGTGCCCACGCCGCCAGCAACCACCTCGGCGACAACGCCATCTACAAACTCCTGCCCATCATCGCCGGGATTCGCGACCTCGAACCCCAACTGGGCGACCACGAATTTTTGGGCCACGGCAAAATCACCGTCAGCGACATGCACGTCAAAACCCCTTCGCTCAACGCCGTCCCCGACGAGGCCGTGATCTACATTGATCGCCGCGTCACCTTCGGCGAAACGGTGGACGCGGTCATCGAACAGGTGCGCGCCCTCATCCCGCCCGAACACAAAGACTCCGTCACAGTCGAAATGCTGTACTACGATGTCCCCTCCTACACCGGCTTTGTCTACGAAGTGGACAAATACTTCCCCGCGTGGGCCTACGAAGACAGCCACCCCTTCGTCCAAGCCGCCACCGAAACCCGAAACCTGATCGGCTACCCCGAAGCGCCCACCAGCAAATGGAACTTCAGCACCAACGGCATCTACTGGGCGGGCAAAGCGGGCATCCCCAGCATCGGTTTTGGCCCCGGCGAAGAAGAAACCGCCCACACGGTCAATGACTCGGTCATTCTCGACGATGTGGTGAAGGCGACGGAGTTTTACGCGCTACTGCCGGGAATTATCAACAAATAATTTTTCCCCGAAAAAAAAGGGTGCGTTGGGGCTGTACAGCCCCAACGCACCCTTTTTTTTCGGGAGCCTCTTTCTCCATGATCAAAACCGAAAACCTCACCAAACACTTCGGGGACTTCAAAGCCGTCGAACAAGTGAACATCGAAGTCCACGCGGGCGAAGTGCTCGCCCTCCTCGGGCCTAACGGCGCGGGGAAAACCACTACCGTGCGAATGCTGACCTCGGTCCTGCGCCCCACCAGCGGCCACGCGTGGGTCGCCGGACACGATGTCGTCACCCACCCCGCCAAAGTCCGGGCCTCGGTCGGGGTGCTGACCGAGCACCACGGCCTGTACGACCGGATGCCCGCCGCCGAATATCTGGACTTTTTCGGGCAGGTGTACCAACTGGATGCCCAAACCCGCCGGGAGCGCGCAGATCGCCTGCTCGATCATTTCGGCCTGTCCGCCGCTCGCGACCGCCGGATCGGGGAATTTTCCAAAGGGATGCGCCAAAAGCTCGCCCTCGCCCGCGCCCTCATCCACCGGCCGCCCGTCCTCCTGCTCGATGAACCCACCTCCGCGATGGACCCGGAAAGCGCCCGGCTCGTGCGCGACGCCTTGCACGAACTCCGCACCGACGAACGGGCGATCATCCTCTGCACCCACAACCTCGCCGAGGCCGAAGAACTCGCCGCCCGCATCGCCATCATTCGCGGGGGCCAGATCATTGCCAAGGGAACTTCCGCCGAACTCAAACAGCAATTTCTGGGTGTGCCGGAATATGAGGCGGTACTGGGGGAACCGGTCTCTGATCGGGGTGTGACTTTGCCCGAGGGCGCGACCCTGACCGGACGGGGGGAGACGTTTGTCCGTTTTACCACCCCGCGCGGGGCACAGGATAATCCACAGGTGTTACGAACCCTGCTCGATCAGGGATTGCCCATCATCAGTCTGGCGGAGGTGCCGCGTAGTTTGGAACAGGTTTATCTCAAGGCCATGTCCAATGGCAAGGAGTCGAAAATATGAGTTCATGGATAGCCCAATTTAGCCCGGCTTGGATTATTACAAAACGGGAGGTCCGCGACCAGTTTCGGGATTGGCGGATCGTGATTCCGATCATTGCGCTGACGCTGGTCTTTCCGGCGATTATGAATTTTACGGCGACCCGTGCGGTGGACTTTGTGTCCAAATACGGGGCTAATATTGTGGGGGATCGGTTGGTGCCGTTTTTGTTGATGGTGGTGGGGTTTTTCCCGATTTCGATTTCGCTGGTCATTGCGCTGGAAAGTTTTGTGGGCGAAAAAGAGCGGAAAAGTATTGAGCCGTTGCTGTCCAGTCCGTTGGAAGACTGGCATATGTATGTCGGGAAACTGATCGCGGTGATGGTGCCGCCGTTGGTGGCGAGTTATTTGGGGATTATCGTCTATTTGTGGGGGATTTATCGGAATATCGCCTGGCGGCCGGAACCGATTTTGTTGGTGCAAATTTTGTTGTTGACGTTTGTGCAGGCGTTGGTGATGGTGTCGGGGGCAGTGGTGATCTCGACGCAGGCCACCTCCGTGCGGGCGGCGAACCTGCTGGCCTCATTCGTCATCATCCCGATGACGTTTGTCATTCAAGGGGAGAGTATGGTGATGTTTTGGGCGGCCTATGGGGCATTGTGGTGGGTGATTCTCGCGATGATTGTGCTGTCTGTCTTGTTAGTGAGGATGGGGTTGGCGCATTTCAACCGGGAGGCTTTACTGGGGCGGGAACTGGATTCGATTGATGTGCGGGCGGGTTGGCGTGCTTTCCGAAAAAACTTTGTGGGACGCGCGACCACGGTGGGGGAATGGTATCGGGTTGAAATTGCAGGCGCTTTAAGAAGTATGAAAATTCCGGTGGTGTTATCCGGGTTGTTGTTGATCGGGGCAATTTGGGTGGGGGTCATGCAGGCGCGTCAGTTTCCACTGCCTACCGAGGCCTTTGATCTGAGTAATCTGGAATTGGATACCTTTTCACAGGTTGGCTCGCTCAGTTTGCTCGATCCGCAGGGGGTAGGGATTATTTGGTTTCACAATCTGCGGGTGTCCGGGATTGCCTTTTTGTTGGGGGTGATTTCTTTTGGTGTGTTTGGGGTGCTGGTGTTGATGCTCCCGTTCGTGCTCATCGGCTATTTTATGGGCACCCTGGCGGGCGTGGGCATTGGGCCGATGACCTTTTTCGCCGGGTTTATTTTGCCGCATGGTGTGATGGAAATCCCCGCGATTATCCTGGTCGGTGCTGGAATTATTTACATGGGGGGCAAAATGCTCACGCCTTCTTCGGACAAAACGATTGGGGAGGCCTGGTTAGAGGGGTTCGCAGATTGGGCAAGGGTCATGGTGGGCCTGGGGATTCCGATGTTCTTTTTGGCGGCGCTGTTGGAAGTATTTTTAACCCCCAGGGTGGTCGTTTGGCTGTTGGGATAAAAATCTTTGGAATTACCCCCAGAGGAGTAAGTTCCCGAAAAAAAGATGGATGGGAGAGCCTACATTCTCCCATCCATCTTTTTTTCGGGATATTGGATATTCTCTCTATAAGATGTGAGGGGGCACGTTTTTTTTAGGCCGTTACGGGAAAACGAGCGTCGGTCTTGTCATCGGCAGATGCCGGAAAAGCAAACGACCGTCGTTCTTGTCGTCGGCAGATGCCGGAAGAGCAAACGACCGTCGTTCTCGTCGTCGGCAGATGCCGGAAAAGCAAACGAGCGTCGGTCTTGTCGTCGGCAGATGCCGGAAGAGCAAACGAGCGTCGGTCTTGTCGTCGGCAGATGCCGGAAGAGCAAACGAGCGTCGTTCTTGTCGTCGGCAGATGCCGGAAAAGCAATCGATCGTCGTTCTTGTCGTCGCTATCTCTTCATCACCCCCTTTTGGGAAGGGTGTGTCTTCTCTCTTGGCCTGAGAAGTTCCAGCTTCAGCTTACAGCCAGGGTAGAGATTAGCCCGAAAAAAAAAGAATGAAAGCAGGTTAAACCTGACGCCACTTTTTTTCACTGAATACTGAATACTGAATACTGAATACTAAAACCCGCTCCCCTCACCACCCCGCAACAAACGCCTCCCACTCCTCATTGTGTTGTAAATACCGCCCAAAAATATACCGGGCCGAAGCGGGCGGACGGACGGGCGTCTTCATCAAACGCATCCCGGCTTGTTCGGCAGTGCGCCCGCCTTTCCGGTGGTTACAATAGGGACAAGCGGTGACGAGATTCTCCCAGGTGTGTGCTCCGCCCATGTGACGTGGGATCACATGATCAATCGTCGGGCGCGGGGGGCGTTGACTACAATATTGGCAAAGGTAGTTATCCCGCCGAAAAACTTCTTGTTTACTCAGTTTGACAATTGGGTGGGGGCGTCGGATCATCTTCGACAGGCGGATGATGGACGGACATGGGACGGGGGTGCGAACGGTACGGATATACCCCCGTCCATTGAGCACGAGGGTGGCTTTTTCTTCCGTGATCAAACCAATCGCACGCCGCACATTGCAAACGTGGATCGGTTCAAAATTGGCATTTAGCACCAGCACCGGCGAACTCAGGTTGAAGGTCATGACAAGTCCAAATTATCATGAGAGAGCCAATGGACATTTCCAAATAACCATTCACTTTCTCGTCCAAACGCACGGGCGGAATTATAGCACAAGCCTTTCCGTGTATTCTCTTAAAACTTCAAAAATCAGCAATTCTTTTTTGGACGAACGGCGTTCCTTTTTGAAGCGCCTTTGGACTTCAGGGTGGCTGTTGAAGGAACGCCGTTCGTGCTTTTGCGGCCATCTCGAGATTTGCTGTTCAAAAATTGATAACTTTGGAAGTTTTGAGAGCAGTGATATAATGCGCCCATGCTCACCGAATCCCCCACCCCAAGCGAATTCACCCCCGAACGATTGCCTCTGCGCGGGGAAATTACGGGCTGGATTTTGGCGTTCGTCATCCTGACGACAGCGACCCTCTTGCGAATGAATAGTTCCAGTTGGGCCGGTATGGCGCTAATTTTGGCGATTATTTTTATTTTGTCCGCGGCCAGTATCTCGTTTGGGAACTGGATGGATCGCCGTTCGGTCATCCGCATCGAACGCGGAAGCATCACCTTCAAGAACGGTGTTCGTTATACCGAACTCACCTGGAAAGAGATTCAGGCCGTCCGCGTCTTACCCGCCCAATGGGGCGCCAAACAAGTTCAGGTCATTGGCGAATCCCCACGCGGAAAACAACACTTCGAATTCCGCACGTTAGGAACCGTCACCTATCAGGGGCAGGAACGCGGCCGCACCGGGTTTGCCCACGGTGAGCAGATTTTAGATACCATTTTACGAATGGCCAACATGCAACCCGTGCCATCCGACAACCCCACCTATTCCTATTACGCCCGGAAGTAACCCGAAAAACGGTGAGATTTCAGACGCCCTCACCACGAGGGCGTTTTTTGTTGGATATGAGATAGTAGCGATTTGTATGAACGTAGCATCCTGAACGGAGCGGCAAATGACCCAACTCCCAAAATGTCCCATGTCCAGCGCAGTCGAAGGATGCGAGGCGCGCGAAATATGTTGCCCCACCCGCACCCTTCGACTACGGGGTTCGCCTGCCCAAAGCCGCAGTCAAACCCCTCCGCTCAGGGTGCTACCAGTCATAATAAGTAACTCTTTGTGTAACTGCTCAGACCCTCAAGGTTTTTCTCGATGAATTCGGGAACTCATTTGCAAAGGGCGCACCTTTTTACAGGATCGTCTCTTGCAAACAAAACCTTTAGGGTCTGGCCTGAGTAGTTACGTATTTTTTATGGAGACCAGAATGAACATAGAAGAACAAGTCGAATACCTGATGCAAGGCACCCAATACGGGGATGAAACCCTCAAACGCAACATGGCCGCGGAACTGCGTGAACGGTTGACCGAAGCCCAAAAAGCGGGCCGCCCCCTGCGGATTTATCTGGGCGTGGACCCCCGCACCTCCGACCTGCACCTGGGGCACACCGTTCCCATGCGGAAACTGCGCCAGTTCCAGGAACTCGGACACGAGATCATCTTCCTGATCGGCAACTACACCTCCCTCATCGGCGACCCATCCGACAAAGACAAACTCCGCCCGCAGTTGACCCCGGAAGATGTCGCCCACAACGCGCAAACCTACGCCCAACAGGCGTACAAAGTCCTCGACCCCTCCAAAACCCAGATTCAGTACAACGCGACCTGGCTCTCGGAACTGTCCTTTGCCGAACTCATCAAACTGGCCTCGAACTTCACCATCCAGCAGTTTTTGACACGGGAAAACTTCCGCAAACGGTTTGACGCGGGCGACCCGGTGTACCTGCACGAGACCTTTTACGCCATCATGCAGGGGTACGATGCCTACGCGTTGCGCGCCGACGTACAGGTGGGTGGCACCGATCAGATGTTCAACATCATGACCGCCGCGCGCAAGATCATGATCGCCATGGGCGAAAAACCCAACATCGCCATCATCAACGACATTCTCCCCGGCACAGATGGCGAGATCAAAATGTCCAAATCGCTCGGCAACCACATCCCGATCTTCTCCACCCCCGAAGATATGTACGGCAAAGTGATGAGCGTCCCCGACAAAGCCATGCCCCAATATTTCCGCCTCGTCACGCGTTGGACACCCCCCGAAATCGCCGAACTCGAAAAGGGTCTCGCCGATGGCAGTGTCCACCCCCGCGACGTGAAGATGAAACTCGCGCGGGAAATCGTCTCGATCTACCACAGCCCCGAAGACGCCGCCCACGCCGAGGGCGAATTCATCCGCGTCTTCCAAAAAGGCGACGTGCCCGAAGACATGCCGGAATACACCCTGCAACCAGGGCAAAAGGTGTTGGACGTGCTGGTGTCCGGCGGCATGGTCGCCAGTAACAGCGACGCCCGCCGGATGCTCCAGCAAAATGCGGTAAAACTGGATGGCAATCTGCTCACCGAGCCATTCCAGGAATTCCCCGGGCCGGGAGTGTTGCAAGTGGGGAAACGGAAGTTTGTGCGGGTTGTGAATGCGTAAAACTAAAATCGCCAGGAGTGAAATCCTGGCGATTTTTTCGTGTCGGTTATACCCCCGCGTCTGTCATTCCGAGGAGGCTTTGCGACGAGGAATCCCCCAGCCGCGAGTCTGATCTTTACGCGTCACAGGGATTCCTCCCTGCGGTCGGAATGACAGAGAGGCGGCCTGTCATTCCGAGTGCGGATGAGTACATCCGACGCTTTGCGACGAGGAATCCCCAGGCGCGAGCCTGATCATTACGCGTCACAGGGATTCCTCGCAAAGCCTCGGAATGACAGAAAACCCGAATTTGAGAAAACCGCCTCCTCTGTCATTCCGAGTGCGGATGAGTACATCCGACGCTTTGCGACGAGGAATCCCCCAGCCGCGAGTCTGATCTTTACGCGTCACAGGGATTCCTCGCAAAGCCTCGGGATGACAGAAGAACTAATCGAGCAAAATGCTTAACCGTCGTTTTCAACCCTTATGGATATCGGTTCAAAGTAGGGAAAGCGGTAATTGTTGGGCCTGGCGTTAAAGTTTGGGTCGGAGTAGGCATGGTGGGAATGATAATTTGAGAGGGAATTGCCTCAGACAGATATTCGCGGGTGGCGACATCAAAAACAAAAGCCGTCCCATCCTCAGCGACCAGATACAATTTTATTCCGATAGCATCCACAATCTGAACCGCGCCCACCCGAATGGGAGTGAAATACTCGCCCCTTTCATCTTTCAAGACATTGCCATACCGATCCCATACCCGAATAATCAACAAACCCGGCCAGGGTTGTGCGAAACTTTGTTCACCTGGATGGGCGTTTCTTAATGCACCCGCGATAACAGACAATTTCTTATTTTCCCAATCAGCAACCCATTCGTTTTTAACCTGGTAACGAGAAGGAAGAAGCGCATTGTTGCCTGCATCATTGATAAGAAAACCATCTCCTGCAACTAACCAGAAATCAGGGACATTAGCTGGAGAAAGTAGGGGAAGAATTGGTTCAGTCGCAGTCACCGTTGGGGGACTAGGCGTCAGAGTTGGTTCAGCAACAATCACTGTCGGGGAAATCGTTGAAACGGGATAGGCATTACGTTCATCCTGGGTGGGATTAGGGGTAGGCGCACAAGCCGCAAAAAAAAGCATGACACTGGCAAACAAAATTATCTTTCGCATATACCCTCACAAACATGGAAATCGCCCATCCGCGATCATATCCTTCAACCTCTCCAACGCCCCCACCGCCCTCCCCCGCAACTCATCCGAAAGCAACCCCGCCATCACCGCCGCCTCAAACTCATCCTCATCCAACACCTGATAATTCCCTTCCGGCGACACCCACAAATCAAGCAACAAATCGGTCTGACAATACGCCTCCCCCACCCGCGCCAATGGCGTCACAATATCGCAGTAATATCCCAACACCTTACCCGCCTCATCTCGAAATTCCACGATGCTGAAATACTCGTTGTAAAACAGATATTTCGTCACCGTCGCGATAAACTGATCGGGGGCAAACCGGCCCTCAGCGCGGAAGTGGGCGGACAGGCTCGCACGCACGTCCGGGGGGACGACGGTGAACGTGATCAGGCGGGTGCCATCGTCTTGCATAAAGCCTTCGGTAAACGAGCGAGTAGATTTCCCAATCCGGGCGAGGTGAATGGTTATTGGATGCGATGGGGACATACACGCATTGTAATCGAGCAATTACTCATTACTCATTACTCAATCCCCGCCCGTATCGCCCGAATATGCTCCGGCGTCGTCCGGCAACACCCGCCGATGATCTGTGCCCCGGCGGCGTACCAGTCCCGCGCCTGTGCGCCGAACGCGTCGCAATCCGTCTCGCCGAGCCAGGTTTTGGTGGCGGGGTCGTAGGTTTCGCCGGAGTTGGGGTAGACGATGATCGGTTTGCTCGTCGCGCGGCGGATTTCGCGGATCAGGCCGGGAAGGTGTTTCGGGGCGGTGCAGTTGATGCCGATGGCGGCGACCTGCTCAAAGGGGTCGAGGAAGGCGGCGCACTCCGCGAGGGGTTCGCCGTGGCAGGTGTGGGTGTCATCGCGGGCGCTGAAGGTGAACCACGCGTAGGTGTTGGGGAACCTCGTCAGGAGTTGGACAAGCGCGCGGGCTTCGAGCAGGCAGGGGATCGTTTCGCAGGCGAGAAGGTCGGGTTCGGCGGCGATCAGGGCGGCCATGCGCGGGCGATGAAATTTTATGAGGTCTTCTTCGGTGAGACCGTAGTCTCCCCGGTATTCGGAACCGTCTGCGAGATATGCACCGTAGGGGCCGATGGAGGCGGCGATGAGGGGGGGATTTCGTATTTCGTATTCCGTATTGCGTAGGGTTTCGGCGAGGTAGAGGGTGCGGGCCTCTTGGGCGAGGTAGACGGATTTTTGGATCAGGTCAATGGCGGTGGCGCGGCTCAACCCCCGACGGGTGAAGCCTTCAATGGTGGCCTGATAACTGGCGGTGATGGCGATGTCCGCCCCCGCGCGGAAGTAGTCGAGATGCACGTCGCGGATCAGTTCGGGCGCTTCGCGCAGGATTTTCGCCGACCAAAGGGAATCGTTGAGGTCTGCGCCACGCCGTTCGAGTTCGGTTGCCATCGCGCCATCAAGAATAAGGAAAGGTTGGTTTTTCAGAGGTTCGCTTATCGGGTTCATGGAATACTCACTTTTCACAGGCGTTTGAGTCTGGTACTATTCTACTTCATCCCCCCAGCAAATTAACCACATATGACCAACCTCTCCCCAACCCCATTCCGTATTCACCCCGGCACCCTGCCCGGACACGTCCACCTCACTGTCGCCGACCTGGAACGGCAGTTGACCTTTTACCAAACCGTGATCGGCCTGCAACGCCACTGGCGAGAAGGCGATTCCGCGGGCTTGGGCGTCGGCGGCGCGGACCTCGTGCGGTTAACCGAAATGCGCGGGGCGCGGCGCTACCGCGGAACCACGGGCATGTACCACTTCGCCATTCTCCTCCCCAATCGGGTTGAACTCGCACGAGCGATTGGCCGGTTATTCACCCTCCGTTACCGCAATTCCCCCACCGACCACATCATGACCAAAACCACCTACCTCGACGACCCCGAAGGCAACACCATCGAACTGTACACCGAGTCCCCGGAAGATGGCGTGTTTGAGTTTGTGGACGGAAACCCCATCGCCCGCCGCGCCGACGGCACCCCCAGCGATGGCCGCGAACCGCTCGATTTGAACGCCCTATTCGCCCTCCTCCGCCCCGATGACCGGCTCGATCAACCCATGCCCCCCGAAACCCGCATCGGCCACTATCACTTGTACGTCGCCAACCTGGCAGAAACCCGCCATTTTTATCACGGCATTTTAGGGTTCGATGACATGGGCATCGCCCAATCCTTCCGCATGGGTATGGTGTCCGCGGGGCGCTATCACCACCACATCGGCTACAACACTTGGGTCGGCGAAGGGGCGCCCCCCGCCCCCGCCGACGCGCTCGGCCTGCGCTATTTCACGTTCAACCTGCCCAATCAAGCCGAACTCGATCAGGTCGAAGAACACGCCCTCCGTGCGGGCATCCCCATCGAACCCACCCCCGAGGGCTTACAGATGCGCGATCCATCGAACAACGCCATCGTCCTCACCACCCCTAAATAACCCCATGACC
>WBZL01002902.1_pt1 | contig 16143 bp, 14 predicted proteins | sample 5204291 | NCBI WGS metagenome assembly WBZL01 (sample SAMN12344345, study PRJNA552823) | activated sludge metagenome | biome: Activated sludge suspended growth; feature: Nitrification reactor; material: Wastewater; isolation source: activated sludge from nitrification reactor of wastewater...
AGTCTGGTTCGCTGACAGAAAGGGAAGCCGCCCGCCTGGAAAAGGGCCAGGACAAGGTGCAGAAAATGGAGGACAAGGCTGCGGCCGACGGCAAGGTGACGGCGAAGGAGCGGGTGCGCATCGAAAAGGCGCAGGACCGGCAAAGCCGGCACATCGCCCGGGAGAAGCACGATCGCCAGCACGACTACAATCGCGACGGCAGGAAGGATCGCCCCGCGCGCAAGAATTAATCCTGTGGCATTGGCATAGAACCGGCGCTTCGAGGCGCCGGTTTTTTTATTCGGCGAAAGTCAGCGTGCAGCGCACGGCGCGCTGCCATTGCGCCAGGCGCGCTTCGGCCGCCGCACGCGGCTGGGACGGTGCGAACGCTTGCTCCTGCGCCCAGTGCGCGGCGATTTCCTCGCGATTCTTCCAGACGCCGGCGGCCAGGCCGGCAAGATAGGCCGCGCCGAGCGCCGTGGTTTCCAGGATGCGCGGCCGCACCACAGGGACGCCGAGCAGGTCGGCCTGGAACTGCATGAGCAGGCCGTTCGCCGCCGCACCGCCATCCACGCGCAGTTCGGCCAAGGGCCGCCCGCAATCGGCCTGCATCGCCAGCGCCAGCTCCGCCGATTGAAAGGCGATCGATTCCAGCGCGGCGCGGGCGATGTGGGCGGCACTGGTGCCGCGCGTCAGCCCGAGCAGGGTGCCGCGCGCATTCGGGTTCCAGTGCGGCGCGCCGAGACCGGCAAAGGCCGGCACGAAGACCACGCCGCCGCAATCCGGCACGCTGGCGGCGAGCGCCTCGATGTCGTTCGGGGATGCGATGATCCCCAGCCCGTCCCGCAGCCACTGGACCGCGGCGCCGCCGATGAAAACGCTGCCCTCCAGAGCATATTCGAGGCGGTCGCCGGTTTGCGCGGCGCAGGTGGTGATCAGTCCGTTCTGCGAGGCCACCGGCCGGGCGCCGGTATGCATGAGCAGGAAGCAGCCTGTGCCATAGGTGTTCTTCGCCATGCCTTCGCCGTGGCAGGCCTGGCCGAACAGCGCCGCCTGCTGGTCGCCGGCCATGCCGCCGAGGGCGATGGGACCGTCGAAGAGGCCCGGCGCTGTCTCGCCGAGGAGCGCGCTCGAGCGCGCGATGTTCGGCAAGACCTCGCGCGGGATGTCGAACAGCGCCAGCAGTTCCGTGTCCCAGTCGCCAGTATGGATGTTGAACAGAAGAGTGCGCGAGGCATTCGTGACGTCGGTGACATGCTGTCGCCCGCCCGTGAGGTTCCACACCAGCCAGCTATCCACCGTGCCGAAGGCGAGTTCGCCGCGCTGCGCACGTTCGCGCGCGCCCGGCACGTGATCGAGCAGCCAGGCGAGCTTGGTCGCCGAAAAATACGGATCGAGCACCAAGCCGGTTTTCTCCCGCACGAATCCTTCGGCGCCGTCGGCCTTGAGTTTCGCGCAGGCCTCCGCCGTGCGCCGATCCTGCCAGACGATGGCCGGATGCACGGGCTTGCCGGAAGATCGCGCCCACAGCAGGGTCGTTTCGCGCTGGTTGGTGATGCCGAGGGCGGCGATGTCGCGCGCCTTCAGGCCGGCGCGGGCGACGGCCTCCTGCGCCACGGCCAGTTGGTCGCGCCAGATGTCCAGGGGGTCATGCTCGACCCAGCCGGGCTGGGGATAGTGCTGGCGCAGCTCCTTCTGCGCCAGGGCGCGAATGCCGCCGCCGCCGTCGAAGACGATGGCGCGGGAACTGGTGGTGCCCTGGTCGAGCGCTAGAAGGCAGTTCATCGACGGCTCCATGGTGCCTGCGGCAGGCGAAGGCGTTATAGTAAGCGCGAAATGAATTGTACGAACGCAGCGACGTGACGATCAACGACCACCTGCGTGCCGCGCTTGAGGCATCCGAGGAGGGCATCATCGTCACCGATGGCGAGGGGCGCGTCATGCTCTGGAACCGGGGCGCCGAGCGCATGTTCGGCTGGTCCTCGGACGAGGCGCTCGGCCAGCCGGCGGGCGCGCTGCACATGCGCAGGGTCGCGCCGGAATACCTCGCGGGCTACCTCTCGGACCTGCGGGCGGGCCGAAGCATCCGCGTGTCCGGCCTGCGCTATCGAAAGGACGGCAGCGAGGTCTATGTGGACAGCCAGGTCACCCCCATGATCGACGCGGCGGGCTGCTACCTCGGCGCGCTGGGCACCGTGCGCGACGTCACCTCTTTCATCAAGTCCGAAAAAGCCTTGCGCCTGTCGGAAGAACGGTTCGCCAAGGCCTTTCAAACGAACCCGGATTGCAACCTGATCAGCCGGATCAGCGACGGCCTCATCGTCGAGGCGAACGAGGGGTTCGAGCGGCTCCTGGGCTTTACGCGCGGCGAGGTGGTCGGCAAGCGGACCGCCGCCGAACTGAACATGTGGGCGAACCCGACAGACCGCAAGACGCTGGTCCGCCGGCTGCTCGAGCGGGGCAGCGTGCGCGACATGCCGGCGGAGTTCCTCACGCGCCAGGGCGAGCGCCGCAGCATGCTGGTCTCGGCAAACCTGATCGAGCTCGCCGGCGAGCCCCACCTTCTCGGCACGGCGCGCGACATCACCGAGCTGAAGCGCGCCGAGACCTCGCTGCTGCATTCAGAGGAAAAGTTCTCCAAGGCCTTCCATTCGAACCCCGACTTCACCATGATCAGCCGCCTTCGCGACGGGCTGATCGTCGAGGTCAACGAAGGCTTCGAAAAACTGCTCGGCGTCAAGGCGGCGGAGTCGGTCGGGCATTTGACCGTTGCCAACCTGAATATGTGGGCGGATCCGGCCCAGCGGGACGCCTTCGTGCGCCTCCTGGCGGAGCAGGGCGGGGTGCGCGATTTGCCGTCGGTCTTTCTCACGCGCGCCGGCGAGCCCCGGGACGTGCTGATCACGGCCAGCACAATCGATCTGGCCGGCGAGCCGCACATCATCGGCACGGCGCGCGACATCACCGAACTGAAGCGCTCGCAGGAGGCCCTGCTTCGCTCCGAGGAGCGATTTGCCGCCTATTTCCGGAACAACCCGGACTACTCGACGGTCAGTCGCCTGTCGGACGGCAAGTTCGTCGATGTCAATCAGGCCTTTGAGACGCTCACCGGCTGGCGGCGGGAGGAGGTCATCGGCCGGACCGCGATGGACATCGCCCTGTATGCCGACCCGCGCGAGCGCGAATGGCTGGTGCGCGAGTTGAACGAGCACGGCGTCGTTCGCGATTTCGTGTTTCATTTTCGCTTGCGCTCCGGCGAGATTCGCCTGGTGCAGGGCGCCGTCGTCAAGATCGACCTGGATGGCGAGCCGCACATCGTCGGCGTGGCGCGGGACATCACCGAGCAACGCCAGGCGGAGGAGGCCATCCGCAACCTCAACGTCGAGTTGGAGCGGCGCGTCGGTGCGCGCACGGCGGAACTGGAAGGCGCCCTGCGCGAGCTCGAGAGCTTCAGCTACTCGGTCTCCCACGACCTGCGCTCGCCCCTGCGAGCCATCTCGGGCTACGCGAAAATCATCGAGGAGGACTACGGTGCGAAAATGGATGCCGAGGGCAATCGCTTGCTGAACCGCATTGTCGGCGGGGCCATACGCATGAGCGAGCTGATCGACGACCTGCTCGATTTCTCGCGCATCGGCCGCACCGAGCTGAGAAAGGTCCCGATCGAAATGGCGGAGCAGGTACGGGAAGTACTGGCCGAAATGCCTGAGGTCGGCGGCGGGCGCAACCTGCGGCTGGATGTCGACGCCTTGCCGACGGTGGTGGCCGATCGCGGCCTGATGCGCCAGGTCTGGTTCAACCTCCTGTCCAATGCCATCAAATACAGCCAGGGACGCGACCCGGTGACCGTCAAGGTCGGCGGCGGGCTCGAAAAGGGCGATGCGCATTTCTTCGTGCGCGACAATGGCGCCGGCTTCGACATGCAGTATGCCGGCAAGCTGTTCCAGGTCTTCCAGCGGCTGCACCGCGATCCCGCATTCGAAGGCACCGGCGTGGGGCTGGCCATCGTCGCACGCATCGTGCAGCGACACGGCGGCCGGGTCTGGGCCGAGGCCGAGCCGGACAAGGGCGCCACCTTCCACTTCACTCTGCCCGCCGCCTGACGCCGCGCCCCCTGCCGCGGGGCGTGGCGTGGGCTTCGATGATAAAATTCCCACTTTGCGCCCTTGCGTCCCACCCGCTTCGATTGCCATGAACAGCGCCGACATCCGCCAGAAATTCCTCGATTACTTCGCTTCACAGGGCCATGCCATCGTGGCGTCCTCGCCGCTGGTGCCCGGCAACGATCCGACACTGCTGTTCACCAACGCCGGCATGGTGCAGTTCAAGGACGTCTTCCTCGGCCACGACAAGCGGCCCTATGCGCGCGCCACCACCTCGCAGCGCTGCGTGCGCGCCGGAGGCAAACACAACGACCTGGAGAACGTCGGCTACACGGCGCGCCACCATACTTTTTTCGAGATGCTGGGCAACTTCAGCTTCGGCGACTACTTCAAGCGCGAGGCCATCCGCTACGCCTGGGAGTTGATCACGAAGGTGTACGGCATCCCCGCCGAGAAATTGTGGACCACCGTCTATCATGAAGACGACGAGGCCTACGAAATCTGGACGCGCGAGATGGGCGTGCCGGCCGAGCGCTGCGTCCGCATCGGCGACAAGCCAGGCGCGCCGCAATTCACCTCGGACAATTTCTGGCAGATGGCCGACACCGGCCCCTGCGGCCCGTGCAGCGAGATCTTCTACGACCACGGCCCCGGCATCGCGGGCGGCCCGCCCGGCTCACCCGATGCAGACGGCGACCGCTACATAGAGATCTGGAACCTGGTTTTCATGCAGTTCAACCGGGACGAGGCGGGCGTGCTGCACCCGCTGCCCAAGCCGAGCGTGGATACCGGCATGGGCCTGGAGCGCCTTGCCGCCGTGCTGCAGCATGTGCATTCGAACTACGAGATCGATCTGTTCCAGCAACTGATCCACGCCGCTGCCCGCGAAACGGGCGCGAAAGATTTGGCGAACCCGAGCCTGCGTGTCATCGCCGACCACATCCGCGCCTGCGCCTTCCTGGTGGTCGATGGCGTCATTCCCGGCTCCGACGGGCGCGGCTACGTGCTCCGCCGCATCATCCGCCGCGCCATCCGCCACGGCTACAAGCTGGGCCGGAAGAAACCCTTCTTCCATCGCCTGGTAGCCGATCTCTCGCACGCCATGGGCCGGGCCTATCCGGAATTGCCGGCCGCCGCCGAGCGCGTCGCCGACGTGCTGAAGGCCGAAGAGGAGCGCTTTGCCGAAACGCTCGAGCACGGCATGGCCCTGCTCGAGGCGGCGCTGAACTCTCCTTCGAAGCGCCTCGACGGCGAGACCGCCTTCAAGCTCTACGACACCTTCGGCTTCCCGCTCGATCTCACCGCAGACATCTGCCGCGAGCGCGGCTTCACGCTCGACCAGGGCGGCTTCGACGCCGCCATGGCGCGCCAGCGCGAACAGGCGCGCGCCGCCTCGAAGTTCGTCATGAAGGGCGCCCTGGAGTATGCGGGCGTGGCCACCGCTTTCCACGGCTACGACACGCTGTCGCATGAGGGCAACGTCGTCGCCCTCTACAAGGACGGCGCCGTGGTGAACGAGCTGACTTTGGGCGAGGCTGGCGTGGTGGTGCTCGACCATACGCCGTTCTATGCCGAGTCGGGCGGCCAGGTCGGCGACCGCGGCCTGCTCGAATCCCCCCACGGCGTTTTCGAGGTCGACGACACGCAGAAGATCCAGGCCGACGTGTTCGGCCATCAGGGCGTGGTGAAGCTCGGCAAGCTGACCGTCGGCAACACGGTGCAGGCGAAGGTGGACATGGCTTCGCGCGCCGCCACGGTGCGCAATCACTCGGCCACGCACCTCATGCACAAGGCCCTGCGCGAGGTGCTCGGCGGCCACGTGCAACAAAAGGGCTCGCTGGTGAATCCGTCGCGCACGCGCTTCGATTTCGCCCACCATGCGCCGATGTCGGACGACGAGATCCGCCGCGTCGAGCGCATCGTCAACCGCGAGATCCTTGCCAATGCCGAGGCCCGCGCCCGCGTCATGGCCTTCGACGATGCGCTCAAGTCGGGCGCCATGGCGCTGTTCGGCGAGAAATACGGCGACAGCGTGCGCGTGATGGACATCGGCAGTTCTCGCGAGTTGTGCGGCGGCACGCATGTCGCGCGCACCGGCGACATCGGCTTCTTCAAGATCCTTTCGGAAGGCGGCGTCGCCGCTGGCATTCGCCGCGTCGAGGCCGTTACCGGCGAGAATGCGCTGGATGTCGTGCAGCAGCAGGAACAGGCGCTTGCCGTGGTGGCCGCCGCCGTCAAGGCACAGCCGCAGGAGATCGCCGTCAAGGTCGGCCAGGTGCTCGACAACGTCAGAGCGCTGGAGAAGGAACTGGCGCGGCTGAAATCGAAGGTGGCCTCGAGCCAGGGCGACGATCTCGCCGGACAAGCCGTGGAGGTGAAGGGCGTGAGGGTCCTGGCAGCCGCGCTCGAAGGCGCCGACGCCAAGGCGCTGCGCGACACGCTGGACAAGCTCAAGGACAAGCTCAAGTCCTGCGTCGTCGTGCTTGGCGCCGCAGCCGACGGCAAGGCCTCGCTCATCGCCGGCGTCAGCCCCGACCTCACCGGCAAGGTCAAGGCCGGCGAACTGGTGAATTTCGTCGCGCAGCAGGTTGGCGGCAAGGGCGGCGGCCGGCCCGACATGGCGCAGGCCGGCGGCACGCAGCCGGAACACCTCGTCAAGGCGTTGGCATCCGTGCACGCCTGGGTGGGCGAGCGCCTGTGATCCTGAGCGATTGGGTGGCCGATCTTTTCGCGGCGATCGACCGGCAGGATGCCCCCGGTTTTTCCGAATTCCTGACGAACGATGCGCGCTTCGTCTTCGGCAACCTGCCGGCGGTGGCGGGGCGCGAGGCGATTCGCGATTTCGTCGATGGATTTTTCAAGAGCATCCGCGCCCTATCCCATTCCGTGGGGGAAGCATGGCAGGTGGAGGACTTGCTGATCTGCAGCGGTGAAGTCACCTACACGCGGCACGATGATTCCTCACTGACCGTGCCCTTCGCCAACATCCTCAAGCTGACCGGCGAACAAGTGCGCGACTACCGCATTTACGTCGACGCCTCGGCGCTCTATCGGGTGGCATGAAGGCCGCCTTCTGCTTGCGCTGCGGCACGCCCCTGGCCGAGCAGGCGATCGGCGGCGGCTTGCGCCGTGCTTGTCCGGCGCATGGATGCGGCTACGTTTTCTGGGACAACCCGGTGCCGGTGGTGGCCGGCCTGGTCGAGCGCGGCGGGCTGATCGTGCTGGCGCGCAACCATGCCTGGCCGGAGAAGATGTTCGGCCTCGTCACCGGCTTCCTCGAACGCGAGGAAACGCCTGAGGAGGGCGTGGCGCGCGAGGTGAAGGAGGAACTCGCGCTGGAAGCCAGCGCCGTCACTCTCATAGGCATCTATCCCTTCCAGCGCAAGAACGAGATCATCCTCGCCTACCATGTGGTGGCCGACGGCGAGATTGCGCTGAATGAGGAACTCGCCGAATATCGCCTGATTCCGCCGGAGAAGCTGCGCCCCTGGGATTTCGGCACGGGATTGGCCATCCGCGACTGGCTGGCGCGCAGACAACCCTCATCGGAGGAGTGACGAATGATTGCAGACCGGAAACGTTTCGAGGCGGCGATCGCCGCCTTCGATGCCGCCAATGCGGAGGATCCCAACCTTGACGAAGGCCAGCCCAAGGAACTGCTCTACGCGCAGCGCATGAGCGACATGCTGGCGCGCTTCGCACCGGACGCCTCCGAGGTGGTGCGGCTTGCCGTGCGCGCCCAGCACATCCAGCGCTGGAAGACGCCGCGTTCGAGCTACCCGATGGTCCGCCAGGGCTACCTGCAGTGGCGCACGGGACTGTACAAGTTCCATGCCGAAACCGCCGGCGGCATCCTGCGCGCGGCCGGCTACGACGAGGAGACGGTCGGGCGGGTCATGGCCGCCGTCGGGAAAAAGGGCCTCAAGGTGAATGACGAGACCCAGTTGCTGGAGGATGTCACCGACCTGGTTTTCCTCGAGCACTACCTGGCGGGTTTCGCCGCCCGGCATCCGGACTACGACGAGGCGAAGTGGATCGATATTTTGCGCAAGACCTGGCGGAAGATGTCGCAGGCGGCGCGCGATTTCGTGCTCGCCGCGAAAGTCAGTCTCCCCGATACGCTGAGGCCGCTGGTTCTGAAGGCCATCGCCTAGCGGCTATCGGTTGATGTTGTTGGCCCAGGCAAGCGCCTGGGAGAGGGCGGCATTGATCCGATCCTGATCGATGCCCGGCAACTCGGCGATCAGGCTGAAGAAGACATCCATGTTGCCGGCTTCCTGCGCCTCGGCCAGCGAGAGCATCGTCCCGAGCACGCCGCAGCGGCTTTCCAGCGCCTCGCGCACGTCCGGCGCCACGTTCAGATTGGCTATCACCTCTTCGATCGGCACCCGCAACAGGGCTGGCATGAGCGACATGATGCCGGTCATGAAGGCGCGATCCTCGAAATCGCGGCTCGATCCCATCATGTCGCCCGCCAGCAATTCCATGAGGCGCCCACGGGTTGCCGCCAGTTGGAGCAGCGGACCGGTCTTGCCGCCCGACTCAGGGCTCGTGTAGAGCAGTAACTGCAGCCAGCGCTGCAACTGGCGTCGGCCCAGCACCGTGATGGCGTGGCGCAGGGAAGTGATGCGCTGGCGCACGCCCGCCGCCGCCGAATTGGTCAGCCGCATGAGGTTCAGCGTCAGGCCGGGTTCGCGCTTGAAGACCTCCTCGAGTTCATGCGTTTCCGAGTCGTCCAGAATCAGGCCGAGCAACCGGATCAAGGACAATTCTGAATGGGACAGCTTCTTGCCGGAGACGACGGTCGGCTTGGCAAAGTAGTAGCCCTGGAACAGCTCGAAGCCGAGATCGCGGCACAGCCCGACCTGTGAGGCGTCATCCACCTTTTCGGCGAGCAGCCTCACCTTCCAGGGGCGCAGGGCCTTGACCGTCGTGGCGAGCGCCCTGGTCTCCATGCCCATCAGATCGATCTTGACGATGTCCGCCATATCGAGCAGCGGGCGGTGCCTTTCCTCGAAGGCGATGAAATCGTCGAGGGCCAGCGTGTAGCCCTTGTCCTTCAGCGCACGGCAGCGCGCCACCACTTCGGGCGTGATGTCGACGGTTTCCAGGACCTCGAGCACGAACTTGTCCTTGGGCAGGAGTTCGATTGCGTCGCTTGCCAGCATTCTGGCGTCGAGGTTGACGAAGCCGAGATAGGGGCCGAGGGCGGCCTCCAGGCCAAGCTCGGAGAAGACGTGACTGAGTACCGTGGCGGTGGCCGAAAGATCATCGGTGACGTCTGCACTGTTCTGCTGGCCGCGGCGGAAGAGCAGTTCGTAGGCATACAGTTGCTGCTCGCTGTCGAGAATCGGCTGGCGGCCGATGAAGATGTCGTGGCTTATCTCAGTCATAGCCTGACTTTACGGCCGGATCGGCCGGACCTTGAGACTAGCCGGGAAATCCCCGATTGATGCGCGTCGGGTCGCCACCATAGTGGGCCAGCACGCGTTTGTCCATGACGGCGAACCACAGCGGAGGCAGATAGGCGAGCGTGATCATCGAGGCGTAGCCGGAAGGGAGTTGCGGCGCATCGGGAAAATCGCGCAGCGCCTGGTAGCGGCGCGTGGGATGGGCATGGTGATCGGAATGACGTTGCAGATTGAACAGCATCAGATTGGTGACGACATGGTTGCTGTTCCACGAGTGTTCGGGGCGGCAGCGCTCGAAGCTGCCGTCGGCCGTCTTGCGCCGCAGCAGACCGTAATGCTCGACGTAATTCACCACTTCGAGCAGGGATATGCCGTAGGCGGCCTGCAGCAGCAGCCAGGGCAGGAGGTGGATGCCGAAATACCCCAGACAGGCGCCCCACAGCAGCGCGCTGAGCGACCAAGCCTGCAGGTTCTGGTTGCGCCAGTGCCAGGGGCCGCGGCCGCGCCGCGCCAGGGTGCGCGCCTCGATGGCCCAGGCCGAACGCAGGCCGCCCGCGACGGTGCGCGGCAGGAAGCGCCAGAAGCTTTCGCCGAAGCGCGCGCTGGCGGGATCCTGCGGCGTCGATACTCTGGCGTGGTGGCCCCGGTTGTGTACCACGCAGAAATGGCCGTAGGCGACCTGGGCGAGTCCGACCTTGGCCAGCCAGCGCTCCCAGGCCGGATGCTTGTGGCCCAGTTCGTGGGCGGCGTTGATGCCGATGCCGCCGATGCCGCCGAGGGACAACGCCAGGCCGAGCTGCGCGGCCGGTCCCAGCTCCGCCGTGGCGAGCAGCCACAGGCCCCAGAGGAACGCGCCATATTGCAGCGGCAGATAGAGCGCCACGATGAATCGGTAATAGCGGTCGGCTTCCAGTTGCCGCACCGCTTCTTCCGGGGGATTGGACCGATCGGCGCCGACGAGGACGTCGAGGACGGGCAGGACGAGATGGATGAAGAGCGGCAGCGTCCAGAAGAAGAGCGTCGAACCGCCGGCGAGGTAGAGCGCGTATCCGGCCGGCACCATGAGGGGCGGCACCAGGGTGCCGAGGAGCCAGAGCGGGCGCTTCGGATCCGCCCAAGGCATGGCGGCCATCTGCAATGCCCTAGAAGGCCAGCAGCAGATCCGGCTTGGCCGTGCGCAGCACGCGGCGGAAATCGTCCTGGATGCGCTTCAGGGCCGCTGCGCTGTCCGCCTCGAAGCGCAACACCAGCACCGGCGTGGTGTTGGAGGCGCGCATCAGGCCGAAGCCGTCGGCGTACTCCACGCGCAGGCCGTCGATCGTGATGATGTCCTGCGCCCCCTCGAACCGCGCCGTCTTCTGCAACCGGGCGATGAGGGCGTGCGGCTCGCCTTCCTGCATCTTCAGGTTGAGCTCCGGCGTGGAGATCGCGTTGGGCAGGTGCTTGAGCGGCCAGTTGGCGTCCTGCCAGCGCGAGACGATCTCCAGCAGGCGCGCCCCGGCGTAGAGGCCGTCGTCAAAGCCGTACCAGCGCTCCCTGAAGAAGGTGTGGCCGCTCATCTCGCCGGCGAGCGGTGCGCCGGTTTCCTTCAGCTTGGCCTTGATGAAGGCATGGCCGGTGTTCCACATCACCGGACGGCCGCCCTGGTGGCGGACGGCGCGCGCCACGTTGCGCGAGCACTTCACGTCGAAGATGATCTGCGCGCCCGGCTGGCGCGTCAGTACGTCGGCGGCGAAGAGCATGAGCTGGCGGTCCGGATAGATGATCTCGCCGTCCTTGGTGACCACGCCGAGGCGGTCGCCGTCGCCGTCGAAGGCCAGCCCGAGCTCGGCATCCGTCTCGCGCAGGGCGCGGATGACATCCTTCAGGTTGTCCGGCTTGGACGGATCGGGGTGGTGGTTGGGGAAGTTGCCGTCCACATCGCAGAACAACTCCACCAGCTCGCAGCCCATGCGGCGGAACAGCTCGGGCGCGACGGCGCCGGCGACGCCGTTGCCGCAGTCCACCACGATCTTCATCTTGCGCGACAGCTTCACGTCGGCGACGATGCGGTCGAGATAATTCCGGCGAACATCCACTTGCGCGACCTTGCCCTTGCCGGAGGCGAGCCGGCCCTCGACGAGGCGCGTGCGCAGCGCCGTGATGGCCGTGCTGTGCAGCGTGTCGCCGGCGAGCATGATCTTGAAGCCGTTGTAGTCGGGCGGGTTGTGGCTGCCGGTGACCATGACCGCGCTGCCGGTCTTCAGGTGGTGGGCGGCGAAGTAGCCCAGCGGCGTCGGCACCATGCCGATGTCCACGACATCGACGCCGGCGGCGCACAGGCCCTCCATGAGAGCACCGGACAGTTCGGGGCCGGACAGCCGCCCGTCGCGGCCGACGACGACCGTCTTCACCTTGCGCTCGCGTGCTTCCGAGCCGATGGCGCGTCCGATCAGACGAACCGACTCGACGGTCAGTGTCTTGCCGACGATGCCGCGGATGTCATAGGCCTTGAAGATTTCGGGTGCGGGTATCTGCATTGTGTCCTCCTTTTTGTCATTATCGCACCGTGCCAGCACGACGGGGATTACCGCCGCGAATCGAAAAACGCCAGCAGGCGTTGCGGCAGCCAATCGAGATTTCCCGGAAACGGTCCGGCGACGAATCCGACATGTCCGCCTCCAGCGGGATATTCAAGCGTGACCGAGGCGGATACCTGCTGCGGGGTGGGCAGGGCCGGATGCGGCAGGAAGGGGTCGTTGCGGGCATTCAGCACCAGCGTGGGCAGGCGCACCCCGCCCAGCCAGGGCTTGCTGCTGGCGCGCCGCCAGTAGTCGGCGGCATCCGCGAAACCGTGCAGGGGCGCCGTGACGGCGTCGTCGAAGTCGTACAGCGTTCTCGCCGCCTGCATGCGTGCGCCGTCGAATACATCGGGGAAACGTTCCAGTTTCATTTTCGAACTTGCCTTCAGCGAAACGAGAAAGTGCTTGGCATAGGCGAGGCTGAAACCCCGCTGCAGGGCCTGCCCGGCGGCGGTGAGGTCGAGCGGGGCGCACACGCCGGCCGCGGCCTGCACCACGTCGCGGGCGTTGCCTTCCCGTTCGCCAGCCCATTTCAGCAGCGCGTTGCCGCCGAGGGAGACGCCCGCCGCGTAAATCTCCCGCTGCGGGAAGCGCGCGCGCATGCGGCGCAGGATCCAGTCGATCTCGTCCGAATCGCCCGAGTGATAGGCGCGCGGCAGGCGGTTGGGCTCGCCCGAGCAGCCGCGGAAATGCGGCACCGCGCCGCCCCAGCCGCGCTGCGCCAGTGCATGCATCAGCGCGCCGGCGTAGTGGCTGGCGGAACTGCCCTCGAGGCCATGAAAGAGGACGACCAGCGGCGCGCCGGCGTCTTCCGGCATGGCCAGCCAGTCGACGTCGATGAAGTCGCCGTCCGGCGTATCCCAGCGTTCGCGGCGGTAGGGCGGCGGTGCGCCCTTTCGCAGGATCGGCCAGATCGTCTGCGCATGGCCGCCGGGCAGCCAGGCCGGGGCGCGATAAGGCGAAGGCGGCCTCAATGCAGCGTCGCGGAGATGTCGGCTGAGACCGCGCCCGGCGCGCAGGAGGCGTGGCGCGACAGCAGGTGCCAGCCCTGTGCGCCGCGCACATAGACGTTGCTGGCGATGACCGGCGGGCGCGGCGCCTCCTCTCCCGGCACGGTGTAGTGCTCCAGCGCGCTGTGCACGGCCAGCAGAATGCCCTGGCGCTGCACCTGCTCGGAGAGGCGGACGCTGGCGCGCGGACCGATGGAAAACGTCTGCCGCCAGCTCTCGCGCACGGCGGCAAATCCGGTCTGGCGCGCACCGTTGGGGTGGGTGCAGAAGACTTCCTCGTCCTCGGCCCAGATGGCCATCATGGCGTCGAGGTCGGCGCGCTCCAGCGCATCGTAGAAAGCGGTTTCCGCGTCTTGCGGCGTGGCGAAGAAACGCATGGTCATGGCAGGGCCTCCCTTGCGGCGTCCAGCACCATTGCGGGCGACAGATCGTTCATGCACTTGAAATGCCCCAGCGGGCATTCGCGCTTGAAGCAGGGGCTGCATTCCAGGCCTAGGTTGAGTATGCGCGCTCGTTGCGACAACGGCGGCGTGTAGCTTGGGCTGGACGAGCCGTAGAGAGCCACCAGCGGGCGCTGCAACGCGGCGGCGACATGCATCAGGCCGGAGTCGTTGCTCACCACCAGCCGCGCGCAGGAGAGCAGGTCGATGGCCTGCGCGAGGTCGGTGCGGCCGCACAGGTTGCGGCAGGCGCCGCCGGAAGCCTGCTCGATTTCCGCGCCGATGGGGGCGTCCTTCGCCGACCCGATCAGCCAGACGGGAAAGTCAGCCGCTGCAAGACGGCGCCCCAGTTCGGCGAAATGCGCCGCCGGCCAGCGCTTGGCCGGGCCGAATTCCGCGCCGGGGCAGAAGGCCACCGGCGCCGGCGCGGCGGCGAGCCCAAGCGCCGACAGGGTGGTGCGCACGCTGTCCGGGTCGACCGCGAGTTCCGGTTCGGCGAGCGGGGCGGGCATCGTCGCGCCTGCTGCTTCGGCCAGCAGGGCATAGCGCTGGGCCAGTTGCGGCAGGGCCGTCCCGTCGAGGCGGCGGATGCGGTTGAGCAGCAGGCGGCGCGCCTCGCCCTTGAAGCCGATGCGCTGCGGAATGCCGGCGAAGAACGGGAGCAGGGCGGACTTCCAGGAATTCGGCAGCACGATCGCCGAGTCGTAGCCCTCGCGCGCCAGCGCGCGGCCTGCGCGCCAGCGCCCCGCCAGGTTGAACTCGCCATGGGAGAAGGGATTGGGAACGACGCGCCGCACTTCGCGCATGCGTTCGAGCACCGGCGCCGCCCAGGCCGGCGCGAAGGCATCGAGGATCACCCCGGGATATATCTCGTGCAGACGCTTGAGCAGCGGCTGTGCCAGGATGGTGTCGCCGATCCAGGACGGGGCGACGAGGAGGACTTTGTGCATGCTGTCGTAGGGCGGCCTTCAGGCCGACTTGGGCCGTGGCTCAACCGCCACAGTCGGGCCGAAGCCCGACCTGCAGAGCGGGCGGATCCTAATGATGCCCCTTCGGCCGCTCGCCGCTGAAGGTGTAGCGCGTGCCGCAATATGGGCAGTCTGCCTCGCCGGTCTTCAGCGGATCGAGAAAGACGCGCGGGTGGCGCGCCCACAGCGGTGCGTCGGGCATCGGGCAGTGCAGCGGCAGGTCGTGCGCGGTGACGGCGACGATGCGGGCGGCGTCCTTGGTTTCGTTCATTTTCAGTTCCTCAGGCAACCGGAGTGAGCCAGCCCTTGTGGAAGGGCGAACGGCCGTTCACCACGTCGAAAAACAGGTTCTGGATCTGGTGGGTGATCGGCCCGCGGCTGCCCGTGCCGATGACGCGGCCGTCGAGCTCGCGGATCGGCGTGACTTCCGCCGCCGTACCGGTGAAGAAGGCTTCGTCGGCGATGTAGAGGTCGTCGCGGGTCAGGCGCTTGGCCTTCACCTCGAAGCCCAGTTCCTTCGCCAGCTGGATCACCGTGGCGCGCGTGATGCCGACCAGGGCGGAGGCGATCTCCGGCTCGTAGATCTGGCCGTCCTTGATGACGAAGAGGTTCTCGCCGGCGCCTTCCGCGACGAAGCCGTCGACATCGAGCAGCAGCGCCTCGTCGTAGCCATGCTCTGTGGCCTCCATGTTGGCGAGGATCGAGTTGGCGTAGGTGCCGGAGTACTTGGCGCGGCACATCGAGACGTTCACGTGATGGCGCGCATACGAGGACGTCTTGACGCGGATGCCGTTGGCCAGGCCGTCCTCGCCGAGGTAGGCGCCCCACGGCCAGGCGGCGATGGAAACATGCACCTGCGCGCCCTTGGGCGAGACGCCCATCTTCTCGGAGCCGTAGAAGGCGATCGGCCGCAGGTAGCAGGACTCCAGTTGGTTGGCGCGCACGACTTCCCTGTGCGCCTCCATCAGCACCTCCTTGCTGTACGGCATCTTCATCATGTAGATGTGCGCCGAGTTGAAGAGCCGGTCGGTGTGCTCCTTGAGGCGGAAGATGGCCGGACCGTCGGCGGTCTTGTAGGCGCGCAGTCCCTCGAAGACGGCCAGGCCGTAGTGCAGGGAGTGCGTCAGCACGTGCGTGGTAGCTTCGCGCCAGGGCACGAGCTTGCCGTCGTGCCAGATGAAGCCGTCGCGGTCGGCCATGGACATGATGTTTCTCCAGCTCTTTTGAACAAAAACGAATTTTATCGTACCCGGAGGAAGCGGTAAAATCGGCTTATGGAGCGCCCCTGGAAACCCAACGTCACCGTCGCCGCCGTCATCGAGCGTGAGGGCCGCTTTTTGCTCGTCGAGGAGGAGACCGACGACGGCATCCGCTTCAACCAGCCGGCGGGCCACCTCGACGAGGGGGAGTCGCTGGTGGATGCGGCGGCACGCGAGGCGTTGGAAGAGACGGCGCACCGCTTCATGCCGGAGTACCTGGTCGGCGTTTATCAATGGCGCAGGCCGGACGGGCTGGCGACGTATTTGCGCTTCGCCTTCGGCGGCCGCCTGCTGGGGGTGGAGGCGGAGCGGGCGCTGGATCACGGCATCCTGCATGCCTTGTGGCTGACGCCGGAGGAAATCGCGGAGGAGCGCGCGCGCCACCGCAGCCCGCTGGTGATGCAGTTCGTGC